>Ga0163162_10007078_pt1 | contig 10885 bp, 11 predicted proteins | sample S55metaG_FD_115310 | JGI IMG/M metagenome (GOLD analysis project Ga0163162, IMG submission 115310) | Switchgrass rhizosphere microbial communities from Kellogg Biological Station, Michigan, USA - S5-5 metaG | ecosystem: Host-associated > Plants > Roots > Rhizosphere > Soil | place: USA...
ACTCTCCAGCCATACATTCAATGAACCGAGCGCACATGTTCTTGCAGTGACGCCGACGGCCCATTGGCTGGAGTTCCTTGATATTGCCGGCGCTCTACTGACTGAGCGTCTGTTGCCGCAAACCGGACCGGTAACTCCGCGCGGCCCTGGACTCGGCATGACCTGGGACGAGGAAGCTGTCGCGCGTCATCTATGGACGTGAGCGCTGCCGTCCTGCCGACAATCGTGATAGCGCGGCAGTATCAATATGTCTCCACATGATAGCGGCCAGTATTACAAAGTTCGGTCTTGAGTAATGTCCAATTGATTCCTTGAGCGACCGTGATTTCGTTCAACGCCTCGTCGACAAATGTATCGAGATCACGAATGCCGCAGATGTAGATGTATGCCTTTGGTTGGCGCAGGAACCATCGTACCTCGCGGGCGCGCCGTCGTAGGCGGTCCTGCACGTATTCGTGTTCATCTATGAGCCCACGCGAATAGACCAATTCGCGGTGTAACTCGTCTTGGGAGTATTTTTGAAGCGGCTGATAGTAGGGCAATTCATCGGGTGTACGAGCGCCGTAGATCAAAACAAGTTTGCCACTTGCATTCGGCCACGTACGCCGGCGACGATGCGTAAAGCCACGAAACGGGGCAACGCCCGTGCCGGTGCAGATCATTAGGATATGCGCTTCCGGATCGTCGGGCATGAGAAAGGTCGAACCGAACGGGCCGAACACGTCGACTTCCTCTCCGGGGCGCAGATCACAAATCCAATTTGAGGCGACGCCAAGAGCCTCGGCACCCACCACTCTTTTGACGGCGATTGCGAGATTGCCGGCGTTCGGCTTTTCTCCGTCTCGTGCCGACGCGATGGAGTAGAGCCGCATCGTGTGTGGAGAGCCACTAGCGTCCAAGCCGGGGGGAATAAGTCCTATGTTCTGGCCTTCTAAGAAGCTGAACGGTGAATCTCCGAAATCAAAGATAACGTGATGAACATCGTTTTCAGAACCCTGAGCGGTAATCCGATAGTTGTCACTAACGATGACTCGTGTAGGTCTTTCGCACGCTGTGTTTTGCTGGACGGGCGGGACTATTGGACGAGCTTCATTGGCAACGCTACTTGAAGGCGCGGAAGCGGTCGGTGACCGCTGCGCATCAGGCGGCAATTCAAGCCAACCCAATTGCTGGCTGGTCGAATACAGGCATACAAGATCGAAGAAATTGTCAACCGCGCCTGTTGGACAGGGGCGGACGCATTTCATACAAAAATTGCACTTTGCACTGTCGACGACGTAATTTCTCTCGTGACTTATTGCTTTCGTGGGACAGCGTGTTTCGCATGTATTGCACCGAATGCACGTTTCCGGATCGATCAGATGCTGCCTAACGAGGCCTTGCTGTGAGCTAGCGTTCATCAGGCGCATCCGTCGATTGTTCAGCCCGCCCTAATAGCTGTTCTTGCATATGCCTCACGCTAGTCCATTACGCCTGAGTCGCATGGCGATTGACTTTGCTGTCAGCGAGTGCAGTCAGCCGCGCGTCTTGTCCTCTCTCTTCGTCAAGCGAGAGTTGAAGGAGATCGACAACATCCACGCCTCCGGTTGGTGTATTCTGGGCTCCGCTGCGCTCGAGCTCGGATGCCCATGCTATCAAAGTGCCATACCGATTGATCTCGTAGTGTTCGATGGCCTGCATTGATGCCAGGACCGCCGTATCCAAGACCTGTCTGTTATTGATCGCGCGTCGGAGCTCTTGACCTTCTTCAATCAAGCCGAGCACGGCCTGGCAGGTTACGCCTTGTGGCGTCTGTCCCAGTCTTTTGAATATTTGCTCTAGGCGTGCGATTTGCTCGCGGGTCTCGCCGACATGATGCTCAAGAAGGTCACCGAGCGCAGGTTCCGCAATTTGCGTCATCACCTCTTGAAGTTCTTTCAAGATTTGATTTTCAGCATAGTAGACGTCCTGCAAGCCATGAACGAACAGTTCATTCATTGTCGAAACTGTCACCGCTTCTCTCCTTTGGTTTTTCCGATGGCGTTTAGTTTGAGTTTACCGGTAACGGAGGTGTGGTACTTCATTTGGTAGTCAAGTGGAGTATCTGACGCGCCTCTGCGGCGCTCGCCACTTTGTGACCATGTCGGGCAACGGCATTTGCGGCTAGGCTCACCAGTTCGGCATTGCTTGCGGCAAGCCGAGTTTTCGAGACCCGAATGTTGTCTTCGAGACCGGTCCGCACGGCATCCGCACCGCGTGCCAATGCCCACTGCATAACGCGATCCTGATTTGCGCCAATACCTGCGGCTGTCCACGTCGCCAAAGGCAAGATTCGTTGAGTTTCACGGAGCAAAATATCAAGTAAGTGCTCGTCAGCGGGTAGGGCGTTTTTCACGCCCATGACAAACTGAATATGTGGGCGATCGTCCATCAACCCTTGTTCGACAAGTCGCCTAGCGCCGTGAATGTGGGAAAGGTCGAAAATCTCGATTTCGGGTCTGATGCTGCCCGCTTGCATCTTGGTCGCGAGGTCTTCAACCAATGTCGTGTGATTTTCATAAACGATCGTCGGAAAGTTCACCGAGCCGGTCGACAGCGAAGCCATGTCTGGCTTGAGATAGAGGCTCGAGCCGCGTGCGGCCTGATCGCGTCCACGACCGCCGGTAGAGAATTGCACGATCATGTCAGGACAGTGTTTACGGATGCCCGCCTGAACGGCGGCAAACCGTTCCGGATCGGAGGACGGGCTTTCATCATCATTACGCACGTGGATGTGCACGAGCGAGGCTCCCGCCTCGAAGGCCTCGTGCGTCGAATCGATCTGCTCGGCCGGTGTAACCGGAAGCGCCGGGTTGTCTTTTTTCCGCGGAACTGAGCCGGTAATGGCGACCGCGATGACGACGGGCTTCATGGAGCGTTTCCTTTGCTCGGCGTTGCCAAACCGCGCGCTAACTGCACCGGCGAGGCGTTTCGAGACCTCACGGTGTCGCGAGATAGTTGACCGCCAGGAAGGCCATCGTCCGGACGCCGACGACCAACGCACCCTCATCGACGAAGAATTGGGGGCTATGGTTGGGGGCTGCCTTGGCGGGGTCCTGATCGCGGGGCGTAATGCCGAGGTAGACGAAGAGTCCCGGCACGGCCTTCGCGTAAACGGAGAAGTCTTCTGACGCGCCTAAAAGCGGTGCTTGTCGCACGCGGCCATCCGCAGCACGCTCAAGCGCCGGCAGCATCTGCGCGGTCAAGGCTGGGTCGTTGATCGTCGGATCGTAGCTCGGCGTAATGACCACCTCGGCCTTGGCACCCGCGCTCTCAGCGATTTTCTCGGCGATCGTCGTGACGTCACGGGAGACCTGTTCGCGGACTCGCTGATCATAAGTTCGGATAGTGCCGGTCATCTGGACCTTCTCGGGAACGATGTTGTAGCGCGTCCCGCCGCTGATCGTGCCAACGGTGACAACGGCCGGCGAAGCGGTGAGATCCGCCTTGCGGCTGACGACCGTCTGCAGGCCGGAGACGATCAGCGCCGAGGTCACGATCGGATCGACGGTTTGCCAGGGCATACCGCCATGGCCTTGCTTTCCCGTAACCGTGATCTCAAGCGTGTCGCTGCTCGCCAGGGTCGCCCCGCTGCGATAGGCGATCTCCCCAGAGGGGCCGGGGACCACATGCAGTCCGAAGACGGCGGCGGGCTTCGTCTCGGAAAAAATGCCCTCCTGCATCATCAACTTGGCGCCCCAAGATTTTCCCACTAGGGGCGCAAAGAGACTCGGCCCCTCCTCGGCCGGCTGGAAGATAAACTGCACGGTGCCTGGCAAATCGGACTTCATGGCGGTAAGGATTTCCGCGACGGCCATGAGCATTGCGGTGTGCGCATCGTGACCGCACGCATGCATGACATCGACATCCTTGCCCATGAATGAGGCGTGCGCCCTTGAAGCGAAGGGAAGGCCGTCAGGCTCCTTGACCGGAAGCGCATCCATGTCGGCTCTCAGCGCTACGGTGCGACCCGGTTTGCCGCCTTTCAGGATCGCGACCACGCCGGTTCGTGCCACGCCGGTACGCACATCTAAACCCAGGGCCCGCAAATGCTGCGCGACCAATCCCGACGTCCGCACTTCCTGATCCCCCAGTTCCGGATGTTCATGGATGTCGCGACGCCAGCTGATCATTTTCTCCTGGATCGCGTTCGCTTTCTCCCGGATCGTCCGTTCCAGAGAGAGTGAGTCGGCATGGCCGGCCGCTTGCCCAACACACATCGCACTAAAGAACGCCACGCCAAAGGTGAAGAACGGACGACGTCTCATCGTGCAGCTCCAGGCTTCATGAGATTGTTCACCGCACGAATCTTAAGGCTTTCCCATTAGACCCACGTGTTTGTATGGTCGTATGGCTTGGGCCGACTTTGCGACTGACTAGTCGATCGCAGACGGATGCCGCGCAAGGGGCGTTACGGATATTTTCATGAACGGAAAGAGCGGCAGTTCCGACAATATCGCGTGCAGTTCGTCGTGACTTTCGACATCAAATACACTGATGTTCGAATACAGGCCCGCAATTCGCCACAGGTGCCGCCACTTGCCCGCGCGTTGAAGTTCTTGCGCCTTAGCCTTCTCGTCGGCTTTCAGCCGTTCAAACCCCTGTTGATCGAAATCGAGGGGCGGACTAACGTCCATGCGAACATGATAGAGCATGGCTCTCTAGCTCCGTGCAAATAGGCGCATTTTTTCGTCGTCGAGGATGACACCCAGACCGGGTGCATCGGGAATATGGACATGAAAGTCCTCGAAGCGTAGCGGCTCAGTTACCAAGTCGCTCGTCAGAATTTGGGGGCCGAAATGCTCGCAACCCCAATCCATGACGCGGAACGTCGAGAAGGCATGCAAGTGAGCCGCGGCGCCAACAGAACTCTCAAGAAGGCAGCCGCCGTAAAGGCCAATTCCGGCGGCCTCAGCGACCGCTGCCACTTTGCGCAATCCCAGTAACCCGCCGTGCTTCACCAGCTTTAACGATACCGCGTCGGCGGCATTTGCACCCGCAACGATTAGCATGTCATGCGCGTCAAATACGCATTCATCAGCCAAGAGCGGCGGCGTCCCAGGACGCGCGCGGAGTCGTGCCATTGCCGCAATATTCCAAGCCGGCACCGGCTGTTCGACGAGGCGAACGCCCATCTCCGCTAGTTCTGGAAGGCAACGTGCGGATATGGTCTCATCCCATGCTTGATTGGCATCGACAATAAGTTCGGCGCGACCTTCCAGGGCCTCTGCAAGCCTGCGCATGCGATCCATATCGGCATCCGGAGCACTTGCGCCGATCTTGACCTTGAACGTGCGATGTAGCCTGGCTTCAAGTTTCTTTTCCGCCTCTTCAATCTCCTGTACCGGGTCACCCGAGGCAAGCGTCCAGAGGACGGGGATTCGATTCCGGACTGCGCCCCCCAGTAGAGCAGACACCGGTAATCCGAGCGTCTTACCTACAGCATCGAAGAGTGCGGTTTCAATGGCTGCCTTTGCGGCGTTGTTTCGCTTAGCCGCCTCATCCATACGGATACGGGCCGCCTCGAAGGAGTCTCCCCGAACGCCAAGTAGGGCTGGCGCTAGGTACGTATCGATATTTGCCTTGATGGCCTCGACACTTTCCTCGCTCCAACGAGGGCCTCCCAGCGTTGCTGCCTCGCCGATGCCCTCCACGCCATTGGCGAGCTGGACCCGAACGATTACATAATTTTGTGCTGTAACCGAAGTCTGGGAAAGCTTGTGCTTGCGCACCGTTGGAACGTCGACAATCGTGCTGGTCAGTTTCCGGACATTTAGTTCGCGGGTTCCAGCTGAGACAGTAGGCGCGGTATCGAGCATGGGTCAGACTCCGACGTGGCCAGGTAGAGCGGCGTCCCGTGGGACGCCGCTCGTACTGTTTAGGTAGCGGGTGCGTGATCGCGAACCACGATCGGGTCGGGGAGATTCGGTGCCTCTCGATGCAGCACGAAGTCGAAGTGAATGGTCGCGAACGGTGCGTCGAGCCCGTGATCTTTGATCTCTGCTTTATCGCTGTGCCGGACTAGTTCAGGAATGAGCTCGTCTCGTGTCGCAAATGCAAAGTCGTCGTGAAGGTAAGGGTCGTCCGAGATATTGATTTGAGTTGTCAACTTTCGATAGCCTGGTGCACTTACAAAGAAATGGATATGCGCCGGCCGATTTCCATGGCGTCCCAATGCGGTGAGTAGTTCCTGGGTCGGTCCATCCGGCGGACAGCCATATCCGACCGGCATGATCGTACGAAACCGATAACGTCCTTCCTTGTTCGTTTCAATCGAACGACGCAGATTGAAGCGCGACTGAGACGGATCAAAGAACGAGTACCCACCCTTGGTGTTCGCGTGCCACACCTCAACGATCGCCCCGGGAATTGGCTTGCCCTGTAAGTCTTTCACTTGGCCATCCATGAACAGGACTTCGCCTTTTTCCGGATCTTGGTCGAGGCGAACCTCGCCCTTCTCGAGGGGAGCGCCCGCGACGTACAGCGGCCCTTCGATCGTGCGCGGCGTACCCCCGGTGAGCCCTGCGCGACGCTCCTTTTCGTCGGCGACTACGTCGAGGAATGTCTCAAAAGCGAGCCCGGGAACGAGGAGGCCGACCTCATTCGCTTGACCAAGTCTGGTGACGTAGCTGACCGCTGTCCAAAACTCCGTCGGAGTGACATCGAATTCTTCTATCGTTTTACACAAGTCCGTCGAAATTCGCTGCGTGATCTTCTTTAGCCGTTCGTTGCCGCCCTTCTGATTGAGGCCGGCGGCTCGCTTCAGCAATTCTTGCACTTCGGGTTTCTGGGTTAATGAGTCCGGCATGAATCTTCTCCCTTTCCGGCGGACTTACACAAAATTCACGAGGTCAGTTCGGCGCATAGTTCAGCCCAGATCGCCCCCTCCCACTGGCAACGTCAGACCAGTGATGTAGGAGGCTTCATCAGAGGCGAAAAAAAGAATCGATGCCGCTTGCTCTTCCAAAGTCCCGTAGCGCTTCATGAGGCTAGAGGACTTTGTTTGCTCTTCCACTTCGCGCCACCATTTCTTTTCTTGCGCACTCAGAGCGCCCTTCGTCGCGGGGTTGCGGGGCACCCGCCGTGGCGGAGCTTCGGTGCCTCCCGGCGCGACGGCGCATACGCGAATGTTTTGTTCGGCACATTCGAACGCAAGTGATGCGGTTAGCGCATTCACACCGCCCTTAGCTGCTGCGTAAGGCACACGGTTGATGCCGCGGGTAGCGATCGAAGATACATTAACTATCGTCCCGCTATTTTGCTTAACCATGATGGGTAGCACCGCGCGACAGCACCACATCGTGGGAAACAGCGAGCGACGAATTTCCGCTTCGATTTGGTTCTCTTCATAGTGCACGAACGGCTTGGCCCATATCGCACCGCCAACATTGTTGATCAGGATATCGATACGACCAAAGTGCTTGACCGCCTCGTGCATGACCCGATCGCAATCTGCGTACTTTTCAAGGTCCGCTTCGATGGCAATACCGTCCAAGCCCTCTTTGACTATGTCCTCGCAGGTTTCGTTGACAATTTCTGACCGATCGATCAGAGCTACTCGACCGCCTTCTTTGGCCAAGTTCACGGCGACCATTTGGCCGATTCCTTGTGCGGCGCCCGTAACGACCGCTACCTTTCCCTTGAAGCGATCAGGATGATGTCTCATGACACCACCGCTCCTATCGCGGTGACGACGCCGCTGTTGGCGAATTTCTCAAAATAGAAGTTCGCCGATGACATGCCTTGCTCGTCCATGTGGTTGCGTACTGCATCTACCATCGCCGGAGGGCCGCATAGATAGACGTCCACGTCCCCATCATGCATGTGTACAGGTTCGATGTATCGCGTCACGTATCCCTTGTTCGGGTAGGCCGCCTTCTCATCGGCAACGCAGCAGGAAAAAGTAAAGTTAGGGATCCTGTGCACGAGACGCTCAAGTTGCTCGACAAGAACCAGGTCAGGATCATTCGTCACGCCGTAGATCAAATGGATCGGATACTTACTCCCCGTATGCGAGATGGTCTCCAGCATTGCAAGAAACGGAGCAAGCCCGGTCCCTCCCGCAAGGAACAGGAGCGGCCGCCGAATTTCTCTCAAATAGAAACTTCCCAGCGGCCCCATAAATTCCATTTGCACGCCAACCTTTGCGCGCTCGCGCATGAAGCTCGGCAGCAATCCGCTTGGAGTGTTGCGGATCAAAAAGGATACCTCGGGTGCATGTGGGGATGAGCTAAAGGAGTAAGAGCGCTTCTGTTCGCCCTTCTCGGGTACGACGATGTTTACATACTGCCCTGGCAAGAATGTTAGCGGTGGCTCGGACTCCAGCTTTAGTGAAAAGCTCGTGGTTGTCTGAGAAAGGTGATCGATTGCACTGATGTGCCCTTTAAACGTGGAGATGCTGGTTTTGCATACGTTGGACGTGGCGGAAATTCGAACCACGCAGTCGGATTGCGGCCGCATTTGGCACGCGAGTATGTAGCCTTCCTTGGCCTCCTCCTCGGTCATCGCATCGTCGATGTAACTTCCGTTGTCGTATTGCCCGGATTCGCAAAATCCCTTGCACGTGCCGCACGCGCCGTCGCGACAGTCAAGCGGGATGTTGATACCGACGCGGTATGAGGCATCGGCAACAGTGTCTCCCGCTCGGCATTCTATGAACCGGGTGATTCCGTCTTCAAAGTTCAGTGCAATGCGATACGACATCAGAGCACCTCAGATATGGTAGATGTCGACAACGTGATGGACGTAGTCGTTCTTCAAAATGACCTTTTTCTTCTTGATCAGGGGTTTATTTCCGGAGACGTCCAGCGTGTAGAATGACGTTCCGAAATAGGTGTCGACTGTCTTGTAGCGGAAATAATGGGTCACCCAATTAAAGCGGAGGGTGCAGGTATCGTTCTGCTGATCAATAATTTCGATGTTGTTGATGTTGTGAGAGGTGCGCGGTTCGGGCAAACTCGTTGCGCTTGAGCGCTCAGTATTGATACGAAATACGCGATCTTCCAGGCCACCCCGATCAGCATAGTAAATCAGCGAAATGTCTTTCTGAGGGTCCGTGGTGAGCTTGTCGTCGTCATCCCATGCCGGCATCCAAAATTCGGCGTCGGGCGCGTAGAGTTCAAGCCAATTATTCCACTCTTTGTCGTCGAGATGACGCGCTTCGCGGTACAGAAATTCTCGAACCTGTTCGATAGAAAGTTGCATGAGCTGTTCCTCAGCCAAGCGTAAGGGTCCATCCGGCGCTCCGAATGGGCTTTTGAGCGGGGAGCGCTACGATGCGTTTTGGGCGAGCGCCTTTTCCAAGGTTTCACGCCAATAGGAATGCTGAATGACGAATAGGCCTTCGTCCTCAGTTTTGACGCCGCTCATCAATGGATTGAGGCCGATGGCTTTCGCAGCCTCGTCGGGGCCATGAATCCAGTGCTTCGCACCGCGACACAGATCGTTCCATTTCGCCGCTCTGCCGGTCATTCCGATTTGGCAGGATCGGAATTCCTCAAGGTCGTCCGGCGTCGCCATGCCTGTTGCGTTGAAGAAATCCTCGTATTGGCGGATTCGTCTTGCGCGTGATTCATCGCTCTCGCCCTTCGGCGCAATGCAGTAGATCGTCACTTCCGTCTTATCGACTGAAATAGGACGATACTGCCGAATTTGTGAGCTGAATTGATCCATCAGATATACATTCGGATACAGGCAAAGATTGCGGGAGCGCTGTACCATCCAATCGGCGCGCGCCTGGCCAAAGTCTTTCGCCAATTCCTCGCGACGATTCCAATTCGGACGATCTTCGGGGTTGGACCAATTGGTCCACAGCAGGAGATGGCCATGCTCGAAGGAGTAGAAACCGCCACCCTGTTTGGCCCATCCACCGGCGTCCATCGCCTTGATCGTGTCCTCCTTCTCGGCTTGCTTTCGACGGCTCGTAGTCGCGGCGTAGTTCCAATGAACCGCGCTCACGTGGTAACCGTCTGCGCCATTTTCTGTCTGAAGCTTCCAGTTACCGTCATAGGTATAGCTCGACGAGCCGCGGAGCACTTCAAGGCCTTCCGGTGACTGATCGACGATCAGATCAATGATTTTCGCCGCCTCACCCAAATGTTCTTTGAGGGGCTTCACATCCGGATTGAGGCTTCCGAAGAGAAAACCACGGTATGACTCAAAGCGCGGCACCTTCGTCAGATCATGTGACCCGTTTTGATTGAAGGAATCCGGATAGCCGGCTTCAGTCGGGTCTTTGACCTTCAAAAGCTTGCCAGAATTATTGAAAGTCCAGCCATGGAACGGGCAGGTGTAGGTGGATTTGTTACCCTTCTTGTGTCGACAGAGCATTGCTCCGCGATGGCTGCATGAGTTGATGAACGCGTTCAACTCGCCATTGCGATTGCGGGCAATGACGATCGGCTGTCGCCCCATGTACAGCGTCAGGTAATCGTTCTTGTTCGGGATCTGTGTTTCGTGCGCGAGAAAGATCCAGTTGCCTTCCCAGATATGTTTAATCTCGAGCTCGAATAGCTCAGGGTCGGTGAAAATATCCCTCGCGACACGGAAGCGTCCCGTTTCCGGATTGTCTTCCATCGCAGAACCGAGTTTTGCTTCAACTCTGTGATTGTGTTGAGCGATGTCCAACATCCTGAGGTCCTCCACCCAGATTTCTTCGTTCATCTGTGCGGCTTTGCAGCGCACCTGACCAACTTCTAAGGTTGGTTTGCATTTCGTCAAAAGGTTTCATAGCGTATATCCTGAGTCAAAGACTTATTCGGTAGGGTCCGGTACCTTGGAGGTATGGAATGGAGTTGCGACATTTGCGCTACTTCACCACGGCGGTGTGGGAAGGCAGCGTCACAAAAGCTGCCAAACGTCTGAATAT
>Ga0163162_10007081_pt1 | contig 10883 bp, 7 predicted proteins | sample S55metaG_FD_115310 | JGI IMG/M metagenome (GOLD analysis project Ga0163162, IMG submission 115310) | Switchgrass rhizosphere microbial communities from Kellogg Biological Station, Michigan, USA - S5-5 metaG | ecosystem: Host-associated > Plants > Roots > Rhizosphere > Soil | place: USA: Michigan...
GAAGTCGCGCGCCTGGAGATTCTGAACGAGGCGCTCGATCCCTTGTTTGCGCAGGTGCCGGAGAAGGTCGATTTGTTCGATCGTGGCGTCAGCCAGGGTGAAACGCCGCGGCTCTGGATCGACGTCGTCGCCCATATCGTGATGGGCCGCGACAAGCGCATCTACCGCTTCGTGCAGGACACGCGCTTCGGTCGCATCGTGCTCGCCGAGTCGCATGACGTGCCTGTTATTGTCGATGCCGTCACCGATTATGTCGCCCGCCGGATGATCGAACGCGAGCACGCGATGGTGGCTACACCAATAGTCGAGCCGGTTGCCGAGACGAAGCCGCGCCGTCGCGGTTTCGGGATGTTCGTGTTCGGCTTCCTCATTGGCGCGCTCGCCTTGTTCGGTCTCGCGCTGTTTGCGAGCTTGCGCAATCTTTAAGCGAGTTGGCACAATCTTTAAGAGAGAGTCGTCTGGCTGAGTTCTTCAACGCGCAAGCCATCCCCAAGGCCCCGCACGATCTGCTCGCAGCGCCATTTTGCGCCGTCGCGCGCGATCGAAAACAGATTGTAGGCGGCGGCGGGATAGTGCCGGCGCGCCAGCGCCGAGGCCGAGGGCACACCGATGGCCGGGATTTTTCCGTTCGGGCCGTCGAACCACATCGTCGAGTGGATGTGGTCGTGCCCGTGAAGCACCAGCTCGACACCGTGCCGGTGCAGCAACGCACGCAGAGGCTGCGAATCCGTCAGCCGCTTCGCGCGCGAATCCGAATGCAGGGGATGATGCACCAGCAGCACCCGGAAAGCTTGCTCGGACGACAGCTGCGCCAGGGTTCGGTCGAGCGCGTCGAGTTGCGTGCGTCCGAGCCGCCCCGTCGCCATCAGTGGTGGCGTCGGCACGGCCGAAGACACGCCGATCAGCGCTACAGGCCCGCGCCGGCGCACGAACGGAAACGACGTTGCTCCATTCTCTGCGTCGCCACGCAGATAGTCGCCGAACACGCCGGCAAAGCGATGTTTTGTTGCGCGAACATACGCATCGTGATTGCCGGGGACCACGGTTACATCGGTGGGCGCGCCGACGCTTTCCAGCCAGGTCGCGGCCGGCATGAATTCCGCTTCCAGAGCGAGATTGACGAGGTCGCCGGTCACCGCGATGTGGTCGGGCCGTTGCGCCTGCATGTCGGCGACCAGCGCGTCGAGCACCTCACGGCGGTGATATTTGTGGCGGTTGCGGGTCCAGTTGAGATAGCCGAGCGCGCGTTTTCCCGCGAGTTCGCGCAACCGCGCCTTGGGCATTGGCGGAAGATGCGGGTCGGACAGATGCGCCAGCGTGAATGCGGTCATCTCAAGCGCTCCGCTCGCCTGCCTGTGATATGGAGCCGCCGTACGACCATTTTGCGATCATCCAAAAAATCCGCCGAAAACCCTATCATGTATTGGCAAGCCGGCCGCGTCAGCGCAAGGATCAAAGATAATACCGTCCATCCGAGGTCTACGTGACGATCCTGCAAGACTTGCGAAAACGCCTCGAGCCGTTGTTGCGGCACATTTTCCATCTCTATTGGCGGATCGCCCGCGGCATGACGCTGGGCGTCCGCGGCGTCGTGCTCGACGGCGAGGACAGGGTGTTTCTGGTCAAGCACAGCTATGTCGCCGGCTGGCATCTGCCGGGTGGCGGGGTCGAGGCCGGCGAGACTTTTCTCGAAGCCTTGCGTCGCGAATTGATCGAGGAGGGGCGGATCGAGCTGACCGACGAGCCGGTCCTGCATGGCCTGTTCTTCAACGGACATGTCTCGCGCCGCGACCATGTCGCGGTCTATGTCATCAGGCAGTTCCGGCAGGATCGTTTGCCGAAGCCCAATCGCGAGATTATCGACTGCGGGTTCTACGATGTGGCCGCGCTGCCGGCGGAGACCACGCAGGGGACACGGCTTCGGATCGCGGAAGTGCTCGACGGTAAAGCGCGGATCGCGACCTGGCGATGATTTCTGGGGAGCGCAGCTCTGTAATCAGAACCAAAATGGCTTTCGGGCAATGGACCGCGCCTGCGCCAGATGCTATCTCGCCTCACCATGAACGATCTCTCCGTTACAATATTGCCCGAAACGGCGAAGGACGCCCAGGCCATCGAGCGTCTTCACGAGCGTACCTTCGGGCCCGGCCGATTCGTGCTGAGCGCCTATCGCTTGCGCGAGCATGTCGATCATCTGCTCGATCTGTCGTTCACGGCGCGGATCGGCACGCTGCTGGTCGGCTCGGTGCGGCAATTGCCGATCTGCATCGGCGATACGCCGGCCCTGATGCTCGGGCCGTTGACGGTCGAACCACCATTCCGCAGCCGCGGCGTCGGACGCATGCTGCTCGATCGGTCGCTGCAAGATGCAACGGCGAAGGGGCATCGCCTCGTGATCTTGGTGGGCGACGAAGCCTATTACAGCCGCGTCGGCTTCAAGGTCGTGCCGAAGGGACGGGCGATCATGCCAGGTCCGGTCGATTACGGCCGCCTGCTGGTGGTCGAGCTCGTCGATGGTGCCTTCAACGACGTTTCCGGTGCGATCCGCCCGGACTGGAGCCACGCGCGAGCGTAGGTGCTGTCGTCTCTCTCCCCGCATGCAGGGAGAAAAGAAACAACATCCTAGAACTTCAAATTCGCAAACGCGCGCACGCCGATGCCCGGCAGCAGGACTTCGTCCTTGGTGTAGGAGACCGAATTGCGGATGTTTTCGTTCAGCAAGTTGTTGCCGACGAGACCGATCGTCATTTCGCGTGCGCCGAACCAGGACGGATCGAGCTTGGTCTTGTAGGTGATTTCCGCTTTTAGCAGATTGTAACCGGGGGTCGGCGTCTCGCCGATCAAGGCAACGTCGTTCTGTGCGAAGGCGTGCAGCAGATTAAGGCGCATGAACCAACTGCTGTCGCGCCAGTATACGCCACCGCCGACACGCACCGGCGGAATGCGGGGTACGTTGGTGCCATCGGTGCAGGTGGCGCGAACGACATCGAACTGGTCCTCGATGCCCCAGATGCCGCCATGAAGCGGCCCGATGTCGAGCTGGCTCTGGAACTCGCCGCCGCGGAAAGTGGCGTCGCGCTGCGAGTAGATCGCCTGATTCAGTTCGAGACCTGGACCGATCTGGCACGAGGATTCGTCACACGTATTGCCGTTCAACCGCCGGAAGATGAAGCCGTTGAACTTTGTATAGTAGCCTGTCAGTTCAAAGCGTAACGGGCCTGTCGCCCGCCGCAATCCCACTTCGACCGATTTTGCGGTCTCGAGACCGAGGTTGGGATCGCCGATGTCGAAGGTGGCGGTCGCGTCGTGCGCGCCGCGCGAAAACAGCTCCGCCGGTTTGGGAGCGCGTTCAACATATTGAGCAGTGACGCTGGTGACCAGATCATATGGCAGATTCTGGATCAGACCGACGCTCGCACTCTTCGGCGTGAAATGCAGATTGCGCGGCGTGGCAGGACCGATACTGGCGGGATCGGTGTTGACGTCAAACACATCGGGTATGAATTCCGGCGTCGTCCCGGAGAGGTTGACGTGCTCGATTCGTCCGGCGATTTGAGCCTTGGTGGTTTCGCTGAATTTCAGCTCGTTGAAGACGTAGCCGGCGACCCGGTTGTTACGGTTGGGGTCCCACAATCCGTTGAGTGGACTGTTCGGATCGTCCGGACTCGGCGCCGTCAACTCTTGATGTCCTGCCTGCAGGCCGAACGCCGTCGTCACCGCGGCAAAGCGCGCGTTGAATGGCATCATCTGCACCTAGATCCGGCCTTCCTGCTCCTTGTTCGTAAAAATCTGCCGGATGCCGACGGTCGCGGGGTCATTAGGATCGGCAAGTCCGATCTCGTTGTGGTGATAATCGGTGACGCCGGTCCAAAATCTCACGGCATCGATCGCATCCGCATGCGGATGATATTCGCCCTTCGCGGTGAACTTGGTCTGATGACCGTCGATGCGGGTCTGATGATCGGCGCCGTCGATGCCGGGAATGCGGTAGAGCGCGTCGTTCTGCGTGATGGCTGCGCCGACGAAACCGTCCTGGAAGCAATAGGAGCCGCCGACCGACGCGCCGTCGGCCTGTGCCGCGGAGTGCGGCTGGCGGCCGTTGACCGGCTGGGTCTGGTCGAACAGGTAGGGATAGCTCGGGATGTTGTAGTCGCTGCTTTTGCGGCCATAGGCGTCGGCATGAACCGCGACATTGTTGCCGCCTGCATCGAGCAAGATGCCGCCTTCGACGCCGCGATCGACCGAGTTCACAGCCGTTCGGGTCTCGACATTCATGCAGGACGATGATTGCGCATCGGCCAGCGGCGCCTTGACTGGCAGTCCGTAGCTCCTGAACGGCGCAGCGGGGCAGGTGGGCAACGCATCCGGAATCCGGTTGTTGGTCGCGCTGACGACGCCGCCGATCGATGTCGAGCCGTAGCGTAGCGCCGCAGGTCCGCGCACGACTTCGACCTGGTTGGTAGAGAAGGGGTCGATGGGTACGAAATGGTCCTCGCCGAGGTCGGAGGCGCCGCCGCCACCAGTGCCGTTCTCGACGATCCCGACGCGGTTGACGTCGAGACCGCGAATGATAGGCCGGCTCGATGCGCCCGGCGCAAAGCTGGAGCCGGTGATGCCGGGCTTGGAAAACAAGAGATCGCCGAGTGTCGTGGCACTGGAGCGGCGGATTTCCTCGGTTGGTATGACGGTGACGGTTGCGAACTGATCGGTCACGACCGGCAGCACGCCCTGTTGGGGCGCGGCCGCGACCGGTGCAGGCGGCTCTACCGGGCGTTCACGATTGCGGCCGGGCGCCGCGCGGGCGACGCGCGCCGTCGTTCGCGACGGGACCGTCCGGTGCCGCACGATCGGGCTCGGCGCCGTCACGGTGATTTCGGGCAGTGGCGTTGCTTCAGGCGGTGCGGCCGCGTCCTCGGCCATCGCGTTGTTGCCAATCGCGCATAGTAATAGCCAGCTTGCTCCACTGAGGTGGAATGCTCGTCTTGTTCTGGATGTCATTGTCCCGATCCTGATTCCGTCGATATGCGACGGAGCGATTTCGATTCCCCTCGGGCGGACTGCCACGTGTGACGTGGCGATCCCTCGAGGGGCGCATCAATCGATGTCAGGAGGCGGGAGGTGCGCGGGACTGGAACGCGGGATGGACCGAGTTCAGATGAGCGAACTCGGCATCGGTGGTCAGGTAGAGAAGTTCGACGGCGTGTGGCAATTGCAACAGCGGCGGCGTCGCGAACAGCACATTGCCGGCGAGCGAGATGACGGCGCAGATCGCGCACGCATCGGCCGGTTGTTGATCGGTATCGGGAGTGGGACGCTGCTGCTTCTGAACGGCCTCAGTGCCAGCGCCGTGCGCGGCTTTGGCGTAATCGAGATCGGCCTGCGTCAGGCCCGTCACAATCGCGGGGGCAGCCTGTGCGGCAATCCCGTGGAAATGCCCGAACGACAGCGCAAACTGGATTGCGAGCGCGAACAGCGCCAGCCGCGAGCCACCCTTGAGATGTTTTCGGAACCACTTCACGACGATGTACGCCTTGCCCGGGGCGTCCAAGGTATCTCGGCCGTCCCAATGTTATATTATAACATCGGAAGGTCGGCACGATGTCAACCGTCGCTGAAGCGAGGCGCGGTCAATCGGCGAAGCTGTGGGATTGATGCAACGGTCGGCGCGTTCTGCCGTCGTCGCAGCGCTTTCACCGAAAGTGAACGACGCTCACCGCCCCTCCCGCAGCCAAGTCGCGGCGAACGCACCAAGCAGCAGCAACAGCCCGATCAGCCCGGCGAACATCGGCAATACGCCGACGCCCTTGACCACGCTGGCATCGCGCATTTTTACACCCATCCAGCCGTCGCCGTGAAAGATGCTGGAGGAGCGCACCGGCACGATGCGGGGGAGGTCGATGCTCGAACCATCCACGATGCGTCGTGCGTCGCCACCGGTTGCCTGCGCCAGCGGCTTCAGCATCTCGGTGGTGGAGGTGACCTCGGAAAATTCCTTGGGGTTGGTCGGCCCGACATTGATCAGCGCTTTCAGCGTGCCGTCGGTCGCTTGCCAGAGGCCGAGTTCGTTCGCGGGGAGTGTCGCGCGCCATTCGCCGGGTTCGCCCTGGCTCAACGTCAATTCGCGCGTTGCTCCGCTCGGCGACGTCACCGTGACCGGCGAGACGGTGTCGGCCATGGTCTGCCGCACCACCACGAGATCTTTGCCCTGGACCTGGAGCCGCAGTGCTTCCTCGTCCAGATCCGGCTGCTTCATCAGCCAGTGCGACATCCGCCGCAGCAGATCCAGATGAGGTCCGCCGCCTTCATAACCGCGGGCCCACAGCCATATGTGGTCCGACAGCAACAGCGCGACGCGGCCTTCGCCGAAGCGTGAGAGCAGAAGCAACGGCTTGCCGTCGGCGCCGGTCATGACCGGCGGGGTGATCGCGTTGCGTGTGTCGACCGTGCGGAAGAACCGGCTCCAGTGCGGCGGCTCGGTGGCCGAGCCTTCGAGGCCGCGCGTCACCGGATGACGTTTGCCGGCATCGCTCAGATGCGCATAGAACGGCTTTTCGGTCACGCCGACGGGTTCGGCGGGCAGCACGGAATCCAGCGGCGTGCGCCAGATGCTGGTGGTTGAAGCGTAGTCGGGACCTGCCGACACCAGCACCGCGCCACCGGCGCGGACGTAACGCGCGATGTTGTCGAAATAGGCGATCGGCAGCACGCCCTGACGGGCGTAGCGGTCGAAGATGATCAGCTGGAAGTCGTTGATCCTCTGCTGAAACAATTCGCGGGTCGGAAACGCAATCAGCGACAGCTCGTTGATCGGCGTGCCGTCCTGTTTCTCTGGCGGGCGCAAAATCGTGAAGTGCACGAGGTCCACGCTGGCGTCGGACTTCAAGAGGTTGCGCCAGGTGCGCTCGCCGGAATGCGGTTCGCCGGAAACCAGTAGCACGCGGAGTTTGTCGCGCACGCCGTCGATCGCGACCACCGCGCGGTTGTTGACCAGCGTCAGTTCGTTCTCGAGCGGTGAAGCCTCGATCTCGACGATGTTCGGACCGGCGTGCTTAATGTCGATCTCGACGCTGGAAGTCTGACCGCTCTGCAAATTGCGCTCGCTGATCACCTCGCCGTCGCGGCGCACCACGATCTTGGCGCGCTGGCCGGTGACGCCCTGGTCGTCCAGCCGGTAGGTAATGGTCTGGGTCTGGCCAACGATGCCAAAACGCGGCGCGGCTGATATCGCAATGCGGCGATCCCGTTCGTCCTTGCGCCCCGTGACCAGCGCATGTACCGGCGCCTGGAATCCCACTGCCGCGGCATTGGCGGGAATGTCGTGCACCCGGCCGTCCGTGATCAGGAAAGCACCTGCGACGCGGTCGACAGGAACGTCCGACATCGTCGAGGACAAGGCGCTGAACAGTTTGGTGCCGTCAGTCTCGCCATCGGCCTGACCGGCTTCGACGACGCGTACTTCCAGGCCCTTTATCTTTTTCAGGGTATCGACGAGCGCTTCCTGCGCCTTGGCGGTTTCCTGGTTGCGCGTGCCGAAATTCTGGCTCGGGCTCTTGTCGACCACGACGGCTGCGACCGAGGACAACGGCTCGCGGTCCTCGCGGGTGAATGAGGGATTGACGAGTGCCAGCAGAATAAGCGCGAGCGCTGTCACTCGCACCGCGGCGCCGCGTGAGCGGCCGAACAGCAGCAGGGCCGATATCATCACGATCGCGGCGAGCGCGATCCACAGCACGAGCGTGGGAACCAGGGGGGTGAACGCGATGCCGTATTGCATGACGCTATTGCCCCAATCGTTCGATCAGAGCGGGCATGTGAACCAGGTCGGCCTTGTAGTTTCCGGTCAGCGTGTACATCACGATGTTGACGCCGGCGCGGAATGCGAATTCGCGCTGTCGCGGTTCACCCGGCGTCAGCGGCAGCATCGGCTGGCCGTCTGGGCGAAGCGCCCAGGCGCCTGCCAGATCATTCGACGTGATGATGATCGGCGAGACGCCGTCGCCGCCGCGCGCCGGCCGCGAAGCGGCTTCGTCATCATCTTCGTGCGGCAGGGCTTCGACCCAGGTCTGGCCCGAGTTGAAGCGTCCCGGGAAATCGCGCAGCAGATAAAACGTCTTGGTCAGCACGTGTTCGCGCGGCACCGGCTCGAGTTCGGGCACGTCGAGCGAAGATAGAATTTCGCGTAAGGTCTGCATGGCCGGCGTCTGAGACGCGCCGTTGTCGCCCGGCGGCGCCTCGATGGCGTCGCGGGTGTCGAACACGACGGTGCCGCCCTGTTTCATATAGGCGTCGATGCGGTTGATGGCGTCCTGTGGCGGCTTCGGTGCGCCCGGCACCACCGGCCAATAGATCAGCGGGAAGAAGGCGAGTTCATCCTTGGCGGGATCGACACCAACGGGGTCGCCGGTTTCCAGCGCCGTGCGCTGCGCGAGGAACAAGGTCAGTCCGGACATGCCGGCCTTGACGATGGAATCGACGTCGGCATTGCCGGTAACGACATAGGCGAAGCGGGTCTGCGAGACCGCCTTCATGGCGAAATCGTCACTAACAGCGTCGGCGCGCGTCGGCGATGGCACGCCCGTCGCGAGCACGAAGGCGGCCATCAGCGCCGCTGTTGCGGCGCGCCGCCGCAACAGCGCGGCAAGGCCCGCGCCGAGCATGGCGACCACGATCGCGTCGATCAGGAACAGCGCCAGCGACGACGACAGCAGGATTCCCCTGAGATCGCGCGGCTCGGCATTGGTGTAGCTCGCATGCCGCGCGCGCAGAGATGATGTGTCGAGCGCTGCGATGCGATCGGCGGGTGCCAGCGTATTGACGGCGATCGGCCCTTCTGCCGGACCATAGAAGCCCGGTGGATGATCCGGGGTCGCGCGGTCGCGATAGTCCGCCGCCATTGGCTTGGCGGCTGAGGGTGGCGGACCAAACGCACCGAAACCGTCGAGCGTGCGCAGCGGCGCGACCGTTTCGATCGTCGTTGCCGCGCTGGCAACGCCCGCGCCTGGGTTGGAAGTGTAGCCGGACATATCGACCAGCCGCCGCAGCATCTCAACAAAACTGCCGGACATCGGCAGGTCCGACCAGCGCGAGTCTGCGCCGACATGGAATAGGCTGACGACGCCCTTGCCGCGATGTTCGCCGGTCACCATCGGTGTGCCGTCTTCCAGCGACGCCCAGCTTTTGGTCGAAAGCACCGCATCGGGTTCGGCGAGCACCTGCCGGTTGACGGTGACGTCCTTCGGCACCGCGAGGCCCGCGAACGGGCCGTCGGTGGCGAACGAGGCCAGATGCTGCGGCTTTTCCCAAGTGAGACTGCCTCCCAGGCTGCGGCCACCACGGCGCAGTTTGACAGGCACCAGATCGTCGTCGGCCTGCGCCAGGCGCGGGCCGGCAAAACGCACCAGCACGCCGCCTTGGTCGATCCATGCGTTCAGGCGTTCGCGAATTTCCGGCGACAGCGTGCCGACATCGGCCAGCACGATCATCGGCAGCCGTTGATCCAGAAATTGCGCGATCACCTGTTGCGGCGCGCCGCGATCGCCGAGCCGAACGTCCGCGAATGGCGATAGCGCGCGGGTGAGATAGAAGGTCGAGGCGAGCAGCGGCTGCGCGGTATCGCTGGTGGCGCCGGTGACGACACCGATGGCGCGCCGCCGCCATCTTTTGTCGAGCAGTTGCACCGCGCCGGCGGAGCGCTCGCCGGCAATTTCCAGCCGAGAGATATCGTTGCGCAGTTCCACCGGCAGATCGAACGCGGCTTCGGTTTCGCGGTCCTGCGGGGCGAACGCATAGCGCGCTTCGCCGATCGGCGAACCCTTGGCGTCGATCGCGCGAACTACGCCCGCAGCGATGCCGCTGGTGATGCGCAGCACCTTCACCGTCATCTTCGCGGCAGCATTTTCGGCGGCAACCAGCGCCAGGGCCGAGGCCGTGCCGCCCTCGAACACCGTCAGTGCGCGATCGCCGATGGTCTTGTTGAGACCTTCGAGAAATTCCGTGCCGCGGCCGGTGTCGACGCCGTCGGACAGCCAAGCGAGCTCGGCGTCGCCGGTGGCTTTGAGGAAGCGTTCGATGACGGGCAGCGTTTCGACGCGCTCGATCGAATAGGGCTTTGGCGCAAGCTGACGAAGTGCGACCCGCGCGGTGCCGCCCGGCATCAACGTAATGTCGCGCGCCGGCTCGGACAGCGGAACGAGCGCGATGCCGCGGCGGTCATTGTCGGCATTGGCGATCAACTCATCCGCGGCCTTGATCCGCGCATCCCAGCTCGACGCCGCGCTCCAGCCGTCGTCGAGCAGGATCACCAGCGGCGCCTTGCTGCCGGCGGTGGCGGTATGCGGATTCCAGATCGGGCCGGCGGCGGCGAGAATGACGAGCGCAGCCGCCGTCAGGCGCAACAATGTCAGCCACCACGGCGTTCGCGACGGGGTTTCTTCCTTTGGCTTGATGTCGAACAACAGCCGCGTCGGCGGAAACTCTATTCGGCGCGGTCTCGGCGGCATCACGCGCAACAGCCACCACAGCACCGGTAGGCTCAACAGGCCCAGCAGCAAAAGCGGTTCGGCGAAGGAGAGGGGGAGGCCCGCGATCATGCGCTTCGTCCCGCTTTGACGGTCGTGGTGCGCACGGCGCCTTTGCTCACCATCATCCCTGAGTGCAGGAACAATAGCAATTCGGCGGCGGAGCGGCTGGTGGTGTGGGTCGAGAACAGCCAGTCGAGCTTGTTGGTCTCGTTGCGGATCTCGTCGCGATGAAGTGCGACGCGCGCGACGTAGTCGATGACCCAGCTCTCGGCGCGGCCCGCCATGATGATCTCGCCGCCTTCCGGTTCTACGAATTCGACGCGGCCGGAATACGGAAAAGTCTCTTCGGCGGGATCGACGATC
>Ga0163162_10007082_pt1 | contig 10883 bp, 8 predicted proteins | sample S55metaG_FD_115310 | JGI IMG/M metagenome (GOLD analysis project Ga0163162, IMG submission 115310) | Switchgrass rhizosphere microbial communities from Kellogg Biological Station, Michigan, USA - S5-5 metaG | ecosystem: Host-associated > Plants > Roots > Rhizosphere > Soil | place: USA: Michigan...
AAGGAACTGTCACCGACCAACTGGGAAGTTTGGTGACTAATGCTCGCGTTGTGCTGAAGGACGAGCGCGGCAGCACCACGAGTATCACTACCAATGCCGGCGGAGTTTATGAATTCAAAAATTTGCGTCCAGGAACATATGAGATCAGAGTTGTAACACCGGGTTTCGTCGTATACGAACAGAAGGGTTTGGTCGTTGAGAGCCATCGAGCGCTCGTTGCAGATGTGCAACTTGCTGTCGAGCTGGAAGATCAACAAGTGACCATCGATAGTCGCGGCGTCAGTACAGATTCCGACAACAATGCCAATGCAATAGTGCTCAAAGGTCGAGATCTCGACACGCTGCCAAATGATCCGAGTGCGTTGGCTTCGGCGTTGCAGGCGTTAGCCGGACCTGCGGATCAGGAAGGCGGCGCGCAAATAAAAGTCGATGGATTTTCAAATGGCCAGATTCCTCCTAAAGAAGCTATTCGGGAAGTGCGCATCAATAACAACCCCTTCTCTGCTGAGAATGAGTTTCCCGGATTCAACGGTATTGAGATCTTCACTCAACCCGGTTCCGAGAAATGGCATGGCGGAGCTTCCTTCGATTTCAACGATGAGAGTCTGAACTCTCGTAACCCATTCACAACCCGTCGCGCGCCTTTCCAACAACGCTCATTCGGTTTCAATCTTAGTGGTCCAATTGTGGCAAAACGGGCTTCTTTCTCAACCTACTTTAATCGCAGCGCCAGCGATAGTAATTCGGTTGTTAACGCAACTATTCTCGATCCAATAAGTCTGAACCCTATCGCGTTGAATCGAGCATTCGTGACCCCGCAAACGAACACGTATGGCAACGCGCGCGTCGACTTCAAGATCAACAAGAAACATACCCTGGTTGGACGCTTCTCTTTTTGGAAATCAAAACAAGACCTCCAGGGAATTGGCGGCTTTGTACTTCCCACCCGCGCTTATAGCGGCGAGCGTAGCGACTACACGTTGCAGATTACCGAAACTGCAATGATCAATGAAAAAACGGTCAACGAAACGCGCTTGCAGTTAATCCGCGGGAACTTCGACCAGACCAGTGTTTCGTCAGAGCCGGCGTTAACAGTCCAGGACTCGTTCTCTGGAGGCGGATCGCAGACTGGAGCCACTTCGAATTTGCAAAAGCGCATGGAGTTGCAAAACTTTACGTCGTGGTCGGAGGGCAATCACTTCTTGAAGGTGGGCGGACGAGTGCGCTGGGTCGGTATTGATAGCGTTTCACCGGGAAATTTTGGCGGCAGTTACACGTTCAGTGGAGGTCCTGGACCGTTACTCGATGCTAACGATCAGATTATCCTCGGAAGTAATGGCTTGCCGCAGCTAGTGCAACTGAGCAGCTTGGAACGATACCGTCGAACGCTTCTCTTTGAACGACAAGGTTTTAGTCCGAGTGCTATTCGCACACTTGGTGGTGGCGCCACACAATTTTCGATCGCCGGTGGTAATCCGCTCGCGACTGTGGGTCAGGCAGATGTCGCCTTCTTTCTTCAGGACGAATGGAAACTGACTCCGCAACTCACCATTTCGCCAGGGCTACGTTATGAAAACCAAACCAACGTCGACAGCAACACAAACTTCGCACCTCGAGTAGGTTTTGCCTGGGCTCCTATCTTCGGTCACAAAAAAGAGGCACCGGCTGCACCGGCAAATACCAAGCCTCCAACAACCGCGACAACGACTACACCAGCGTCACCGGCGGCGACCGTCGCAGCTGCGCCAAAAGCATCGGCAGGCCCACCTAAAACGGTCTTCCGCGGCGGTATCGGACTTTTTTACAATCGCGTTTCGGAAGACTTAACACTGCAAGCTCTCAGGTTCAATGGCGTTACTCAACAGCAATTCCTCGTGACCGATCCTGCGGTGCTCAATCTATTTCCACTTGTTCCGCCAGTCACTGCCCTGGAAGCGTTTGCGCAACCACAAACCATTCGAGTCCTCGCCGATGACTTGAGACCATCTCAGTCGTTCCGCGCTCTCTTCAGTGTCGAGCGACAACTGCTGAAGACAGTCAAATTAAGTGTTAGCTATTGGCACACACATACCGTCGACACTCAACGGACCGTCAACATCAATGCACCACTGGGTGGAACTTTTATTCCGGGACAACCTAACAGTGGAGATCGTCCACTCGGAACCAGCGCCGGCAATGTTATGCAAACTCAACCAACCGGCAGGGTAGTGGGCAATAGTTTGAACTTTAATGTAAACGGCAATTTGAAGAAGGTAAATTTCTGGGGTGGTTATACGATTGGTAAAAACAGAAACGCTGACAGCGGAACAAGCGGAGCACCATACGACGCTTATGATTTCAGCAATGAATTCGCTCGTTCAAATTTCGGCACACTCAGCTTCTTTTATATGGGCGGCTACTATCAGGCACCTCACGGATTTAATTTCAACCTTTTCACGCTTGGCACTTCTGGTGGAGCGTTCAATATCACAACTGGTCGCGATACCAACGGCGACACTGCGTTTTCAGAACGCCCTGCTTTTGCTACCGACTTAACCAAGGCTGGTGTAGTCGTCACACCACTCGGGGCCTTTGATCCAAATCCGCTTCCCGGCCAACAGATCATTCCCAGAAACTATGGGCGCGGCCCGGGCTTCTTCTCCGTTAACCTCAGCGTGCAAAAGGTATTCAAATTCGGAAGAGCGATAGAACCAAAAACCCCTCCCGCACCACCTAAAACTACCGACGCTTCAGCGCCTACCAGCCCGCAACCAAAACCTCCCGTGCAGCGACCTTACTCCTTGACCTTCGCGGTCTATACGACGAACCTTTTCAACCGAACCAACAAGGGCGCTCCTGTTGGAAATATGGCCTCACCTTACTTCCTACAGTCTCCCAGCGGTTCAAGTAATTTTACTTTTGGACCGGGGGGAGGATCCGGCGGCAATCGCTTGATCAATTTGGGAGTTAGATTTAGTTTCTGAGCTTAGTTCCACTGTCCTGGTCTTAGGTTGTTCGATACTTTTACGTTACTGTTGTTCCTCCGATTTTATTCTGAGATCGAAATATGCTTACACACATCGTCATCTGGAAGTACCGGTCTGACGTCGAGCAGGAAACGAGAGCGGAGCACGTGCGGCTGTTACAACGGTTGGCCGGAATCATTCCTGAGGTGAAAAGTCTTGCTGTCGGATTCGACGTCTTAAATCTTCCTCGCTCCTACGACACTGGCCTGGTCGCCATTTTTGAAGATCGCGCTGGCCTCGATGCGTATACCGTTCACCCCGAGCACGTAAAAGTTGCTGACTTTGGTCGTAGCATTAGCGAGCACGTTGCATCAGTAGATTTCATCAGCTAACCACGCCCGGCGCTTCCACTACATGAGCCGCATAAAAAAGCTCTTATTGCTTGTTGCTGTTCTTGTAGTGTCGTCGCAAATCCCTTTCGCCTATCGTCGCTACAAACTCTATCGCCTTAACAACACGATTCAGCGGCTCAACTCCGAACGTAGAGCAACAGTGGAAGATCGTTGGTCAGAATACAAAGGAGTCGTGCACGTTCATTCTTTCCTGGGTGGTCATAGTTCAGGAACCTTTCAAGACATCATTACCGCGGCGCAGGCGAATGAACTGCAATTCGTTGTGATGACTGAACACGCAGAAAAAGAGATCGATACTGCGGCGATGACCCTGCAGGGCGTACACGAAGGAGTGCTCTTTGTAAATGGCAACGAAGTGAAGTCAGCGAGTGGCGATCGATTGCTGGTGCTTCCGGGCGAGGGTGCGCTAGCTGATGCGGCGAAACTTTCCACCTCTGGGGTTCTCGCTAAGCAACGCGGTCGGGGCGCGCTGTCGATCGTGGCTTATCCTGATGAGTTCAATAGCTGGCAAAACTCGTACGATGGTCTGGAAGTTTATAACGTGTATACCAACGCTCGCCGCATCAATCCGGTCGTTGCGTTCTTTGACGTACTCTGGAGTCAGCGGACCTATCCCGATCTCGTTTTTGCAAATTATTACCAGCGACCCGATCAAGCACTAAAGAAATGGGATGAGCTGCTGGCTCATGGGAAAATCGTCGCGCTCGCCGGAAACGATTCTCATGCAAACATAGGCGTCAGTCTAAACAGCAGCAGCGGAGAACAGTTGCTTGGTATCAACCTGGATCCGTATCAGACCAGCTTCCATTTGGTCCGGATTCATGTCTTGCTCCCAAAAGAAAAAACGCTGGAAGCTAAGTCGCTTTTAGATTCAATCAAAGCCGGGCATTTTTATATTGGGTTTGATCTTTTTGGTGATACTTCCGGATTCCGTTTCGAGGCACAAAACGGCTCAACTACGGTAATACAGGGCGATGAGACTTCGCTTCAAAAAGGGCTTCAACTAAAAGTCAGCCTCCCGATTTCTTCTCGACTGCTGGTGTTAAAAGATGGAAGTACTTTTCTGGATGAAGAGGGAGTTACGACTAAAACGGTTCCCTTAACGGAGCGTGGTGTTTATCGAGTTGAGGCATTTTTGCCGCAGCTGGGGCAGGAAGTCGGGCAGCAATACTGGATAATCTCGAATCCAATCTACGTAAAGTAGGAGAGGGCCAAAAACGGTTTCGCCCCACGGGCTGCCCTGCTAACTGGCCCTGTGGGGCGACTAACCATTCGTCGGAAAGCTCCGACTTTACTTGTTTTCGGAAGCGGTGCGTACGTTCACCGGAGTACTGTAGGAAGTCTAGTGTTTGACTTCTCGCTCCTCTTTCGCCCGAGTGTTTTATGGGGAAGAGGAGTCAGCCTTCCACACACTGTTTTTTCAAGTTCAAGCAGTCTAAATTGGAGCCCAAAACCTGTCAAGCAGCAGCTTGACCGAACTCGAACAATACAAGTTCAATCTGGCAAAAACTTTCTCAAAATTTGAAGCCTGTTTAGTCAAAAAATCGATGGAAATCACGATACCCACGCCGCCAAGTTTCAGCTTCAAAAGAACCATCATCAGCCACGGCTGGTGCGCCCTACTTCCCTTCTCAATCGATCGTTCCGAGACGGAACTGACTCGAGTAATTGACCTGGGAGCCCGTCCCCCCGTCACTGCTATTTTGAAGGGGAAAAAGCGAGGGGTTAGTGTCAAACTCTCGCGCCAAATCGGGGCTGCGGACCGCGCCAAAGTCATTCGCGACATTCGTCATATATTGCGCCTTGACGACAACCTGGATGAGTTTTACCAGCTCATGAATACCGAGTCTGATTTCGGTTGGATTTCACTCCAGGGTGCCGGCCGGATGTTACGTTCGCCGACTGTCTTTGAGGACCTGGTGAAGATGATTTGCACCACCAATTGTTCGTGGGCGTTAACACTGAAGATGGTAACCGGAATCGTAGAGAACCTGGGTCGCCAGGGCAAAGACGGCAGGCGCACGTTTCCAACGCCCCAAGCGATGGCTTTAATGCCGGTCCAGTTCTATACGGATGAAGTCAGGGCGGGCTATCGGGCCGCCTATTTGAAGGAGCTGGCCGATCGAGTTGCAGCGCGCGAGTTGAACGTTGAGGAGTGGCTGCATAGTCCGCTCTCAACTGGAGAACTTATTAAAGCGATGAAACAGGTGAAAGGGGTCGGTGATTATGCCGCCGAGAATCTGCTCAAGCTGGTTGGAAGATACGATGGTTTAGCGTTGGACTCGTGGACACGGGCCAAGTTTTTCAAAGTACGAAACAACGGACGCAAAGCCACTGACAAAAAGATCGCACGTTACTACTCGCGTTTTAAAGAGTGGCGCGGTTTAGCGCTTTGGTGCGATATGACGAGAGACTGGATGGAGTAGGAGAGAGGGGTTATTGGTCATTTTCCATTTCTCATTTTCTATTTCTCATTTTCCATTTTAACGAGTGTACATGCGCGACGAATTGCCCAAACTCGCGGAAGGTAAATGGAAAATGAGAAATGGAAACTGGAAAATGACCAATGACATGGCCCAACGCAAAGAGCCCGAGGCGACTAACACGCCTCGGGCTCTTTTTTTGGAAAGTACTAAAGACCTACTTGTTGAAAACGTACGTGCTGTCCTGTGGACCACGCGGGCTTTCACTGTGACGAGTAACGGTCAACGTTTTGCCATCGCCTGAAAGCGCTAGCTTCTCTGTGGTGGTTGAAACGATCTCATTGCCGTCCTGCCCCTGGAAAGTTGTTTTGGAAACAAGTTCCACACTTCCATCACCGGCAACAGTAGCCTTGCGAGCTACCTTACCGCGACCCATATCGGCAGATGTTTCACTTCCATCAAGGTTGAAGATTCTTGGGCCACCCATGCCGCCTCCCATCATTCCTCCGCGACCACCACCTTGACCTCCTCCTGGAGGGGCACCGGCAGGAGCGCCACCAGCTGGCGGAGCACCAGCACCTGGTCCACCCATTTGGCCACCAGCAACCTTCTCTTCGATGGTAATTGTCTTGTCAGTTTGCGAGATGGTCCATGTCACACTATCCGCACCTTGCAAACGCGGGTTCAGTCCCTGGCTCTTGCTCTTATCAAGATTCCAGGTACCAGCAAAATTGGCGGGAGCGGCGGCATGCACGGCCAGAGTAAATATGAGAGCGCTGGAGATAGCCAAAGCGCTAATTATCTTTCTCATTAGAGATCTCCTCCAAAGTAAATTCGATTGAAACTAAGACGCCGCACGCTAACCGAAGGCCTATCTTTCGGGCTTCCACACACCTCAGGCCAGCGAAGCAACTCAGAGAGTGGGCGCAGTCTATCAAAGCGATTTTCTAAAAACTGTAAGGAACTGTAAAGAATTGTATAGAGATGGTAAAGGTACCGTTTTTAGAGCAAATTGATGCAACCGGATTGCAAACTATTTCATCTTGTTTGGAACCTCGAAGCATCTAACTGCGTAAGACGCCGAGTGTGGCTCGCAGGTTCGAAGAGATCTTTGAAGAACGTGACAAACGAAATTGGAACTAAAGGTTTGTTGCACGTGAATACCTGCAGTGAACGAATGGAGACAGCACCGTCTGTACGAGAATACGTAGTCGCTACCGAATATTGTGAACAACGTTCGCTGATATTGATTTTGTGTCATAAGAAAACTGCGAGTGGTGTTTATTCGCAGGGAACGCAATTAAGAAACAAGCTTTGAATGGCTTATGTATGGAATGTAAATCGCACTCAATCAAGGGTGAGCCACTCAAAAGCTTTGACAAATGGCTTAACGAATGAAGAACCAAGAGGGGCTTTACGAGTAAGCTGAACTAGGAACCTAAGGAGACTGTGATGAAGTCAATCGTAAATCGGATTTTTGTTGTGATGTTGGTCGGCGCACTCACCTGTGTGGCGGCGTTTGCTAAAGTGCAGAAGCACTCAGTGACGTTTGAAACGGACACCAAGGTTAACGGCACCCTGGTGAAAAAGGGTACTTACAACCTTAAGTTTGATGAGGCAACTGGACAATTGACCATCTCGAAGAATGGCAAGGTAGTGGCACAAGCAATGGCCAAACTCGAGCCGCGAGATAAGAAAGCCGGTGATTTCCAGGTACGTTCAAGCGTCAACGGCGACGAAGCGCAGTTGGTCGGTGTTACATTCGGTGGTTCAACCAGCGATGTGATCATTGCCAACAACGGTGCTTCCACATCCGGCAGCAACTAAGCTACGGATTAGATTAATTCGCACCCACGCCCCGGAGTCTTGAGACTTCGGGGCGTTGTTGTTTTGTGATCATTGTTCGTGAATTGGTAATCGTGAAATGATTGAGGCATCATTAATCATCGATTCACAATTCACTGACCGCTTGGAGCGACGATGAACTACAGACAATTTGGGCGTATCGATTGGCATGTAAGTGATATGGGCTACGGCATGTGGGGCATGGGCAGTTGGTCCAACTCGGACGATCACGAATCACTCAGCTCCCTCCAAAAGGCAGTCGAACTTGGCTGTACATTTTTCGATACTGCCTACGCCTATGGTGAAGGTCGCAGCGAAAACCTGTTGGGCCAAACGGTCCGATCAAATCCCGATAAACGTCTCTACACAGCCACCAAAGTTCCACCCAAAAATTTGCAATGGCCAGCGGCACCGGATTCGACGCTGATGGATTCGTACCCACCGGACCATGTAGAAGAGTATGTTCATCGCAGTCTTGAGAATGCCGGCTTACAACAATTCGATCTCGTGCAATTGCATACGTGGAGTGATGATTGGATGCGTGATGATCGCTGGTTCTACAAACTCGACGATCTGCGCAGTCAAAAACTGATCAATGCAATCGGTCTCAGTATCAATCGCTGGGAACCGTGGAATGGATTGCGTGCGGTACGTAGCGGACAGATCGATTCGGTCCAGGTGATTTACAACATTTTCGATCAAAACCCTGAGGATGAACTCTTTCCGGCGTGTCGGGAAATGAAGGTGGCTGTCATTGCACGCGTACCCTTTGATGAGGGGACTTTGACGGGAACGTTGACCAGGGAAAGTCGATGGCCCGAGGGAGACTGGCGCAATCATTACTTCTCACCCGAGAATCTCATCCCGAGCGTTGAACGCGCTGAAGCAATTAAAAAAGTGCTGAGGGACTGGAATCACGATCGGGGCACGAAGATTACGATGCCTGAACTCGCGTTGCGATTTATTTTGAGTAACGCTGATGTGACTACGATCATTCCCGGTATGCGAAAGGTACCGCACGTTGAATCAAACATCGAAGCCAGTGACAGAGGTGCGCTACCTGAAGAGTTGATCAATAAGCTGAGAGAATTTCGCTGGGTCCGAAAACCTGCGCCATGGTCTGATTAAGGCCACATTACATTCCCAGCGTCTTCACTAAAAATCCCCATCGATCCGCAATCTCTTCGATGATCTTTGAAGTCGGTTTTCCCGCACCATGTCCGGCCTTGGTCTCAATTCGAATTAGTACTGGCGCGTTGCCGGCTTGCACCTCCTGCAATCTCGCCGCAAATTTGAAACTATGTCCAGGCCACACGCGATCATCATGATCGGCAGTCGTAACCAGCGTTGCCGGGTACGACGTACCAGGTTTTAGATTGTGCAGCGGCGAATATGCATACAACGCTTTAAACTCATCCGCGTTCTCTGATGAGCCGTAATCTGATACCCAGGCCCAACCGATCGTGAACTGCTGGAAACGCAGCATGTCCATCACACCAACGGCTGGCACCGCCGCTCCAAACAAGTCGGGTCTCTGAGTCATCGCAGCTCCAACCAGAAGACCACCATTACTTCCGCCGCCAATCGCCAACTTAGGTGTTGAAGTGTATTTGTTCTTGATCAGCCACTCGGCCGCAAAGATGAAGTCGTCAAACACATTCTGCTTTCTCAACTTCATTCCGCCTTGATGCCAGTCTTCACCATATTCACCACCACCACGCAGGTTCGGCTGCGCATAAACTCCGCCAAGTTCCATCCACACAAGGCTACCCACGGAAAATGCCGGCGATAGAGAGATATTGAACCCACCATAACCGTAAAGATAGGTTGGATTATTTCCGTCGAGCTTGATCCCTTTCTTGTAAGTGATGAACATCGGGACCTTAGTTCCATCTTTACTTGGGTAAAAGACTTGTTTCGTTTCGAAGTCGTTGGGATTGAAGTCAACCTTTGGCTGACGAAAGACAGTGCTTTGACCGGTTGTGAGATCGTAGCGATAGATGGTAGTTGGCGTTGTAAATCCGGTGAACGAGTAGAATGTTTCCGTATCAGTTGCCTTGCCTCCAAATCCTTCGGCCGATCCAATACCGGGAAATTTGACTTCGCTCAAAAGCTTTCCATTGAGATCGTGAATTCTGACTTGAGTGTAGGCGTCCTTTAGATAGTTCAGAATGAATCGATGGTTAACGACGCTTGCGCTCTGTAGTGACTCAGCGCTCTCCGGAACAATAACTTTCCAGTTTTCGCGGGCGGGCCTCGTAATGTCGATCTCGATGATCTTGCCTCGCGATGCTTTCAGATCGGTTTGGAACCAGAAGCGCGTTCCTTCATTACCAATGAAGTTGTAGGCGGCGTCGAAATCGTCAAGCAGTCTTACTACATCCGATTTGTTGTTTCGTAAATCCTTGTAGTAAACGCGGGTTTTGGAATCGGTACCCTGAAAAACAGAAATGACCAAATAGTTACCGTCTTCAGTAACTGAACCACCAAACAACCAATCCTTTTGATCGGTCCGTTCGTAGATCAGCTGATCTTCACTTTGTGGAGTTCCCAGTTTATGGAAGTAAACTTTTTGAAAATAGTTAGTGGTCTTGAGCGCGTCGCTCTTGGGTTCATCGTAGCGACTGTAGTAGAAGCCACTGTCATCTTTAGTCCATGATGCACCCGAAAACTTCACCCATTTCAAGTCGTCCGTCAGGTCTTTACCGGTCGCGACGTCGCGCACTTTCCACTCCTGCCAGTCAGAACCAGACGCAGACAAACTGTAGGCAAGCAGTTTCCCATTATTGCTGACCTGAACACCCGAGAGAGCGACCGTCCCATCAGCAGATAATATATTTGGATCCAGAATCATCTGCGGTTCAGCATCAAGCTTTGTGACCGTGTAAAGCACACTCTGGTTTTGCAAACCGCTGTTTCGCGAATAGAAGTAGCGGTTCCCTTCCTTGAAAGGGACTCCGTATTTTTCATAGTCCCAAAGTTTGGTGAGGCGATCCTTTATCGTTGTTCGCGCCGGAATCGCCTCGAGAAACGCAAAACTAAGTTTGTTTTCCGCTTCTACCCAATTCCGGGTTTCTTCCGAGTCGAGATCTTCGAGCCAGCGATAAGGATCGGCGATTTTGACTCCGTGATAATCGTCAACTTGATCGCCTTTTCTGGCGACCGGATAACTATTCTTATTGATCATTTGTAGCGAGGCACCTGTAGTTGAATTCTGAGCGTAAACACCACGGCGGACCATCACCAGACTTAACAAG
>Ga0163162_10007083_pt1 | contig 10882 bp, 12 predicted proteins | sample S55metaG_FD_115310 | JGI IMG/M metagenome (GOLD analysis project Ga0163162, IMG submission 115310) | Switchgrass rhizosphere microbial communities from Kellogg Biological Station, Michigan, USA - S5-5 metaG | ecosystem: Host-associated > Plants > Roots > Rhizosphere > Soil | place: USA...
CGTTTGCAGGAAAATGCAGAAAAGGCCGCACTCAAGTCAAAAAAGAAAAAATAAAGTTTTAGAAAATTATCAACTCAGTTTCTATGATTACGACAACAACAGATAAAAAAGAACTATTAGAGGTAATCGACCAGGTAGTATTCGAAGTAAAACAAATGAGTTTATCGCTTGATGAAGAAAAAATCAATGCAATTCCATATAAGGACAGTTGGACGGCCGCGCAATTACTAAATCATGTAACAAAATCAACAAGGAGAATGTCGCAGGCAATGCTGGAGGCGGCCGCTCCTGCTGAGAGAGATCCTGGTGAAAAAATACCATTTCTGAAAGAAGTGTTTCTGAATTTTTCTAAAAAATTGAGTTCACCTGATTTCATTATTCCCGAGCAAGGTCCTTATAAAAAGGAAAATGTTATCAGCGAGTTTGAACAATCGTTCCATTCTCTCCGTGAAAATGCAAAAAATGCAGAAATGGATGAAATTGTAAAAGGGCTGCCGTTTGGAACAGTCACGAAATTGGAAATTTTGCATTTTGTTTTATATCATACGCAAAGACACGCGAATCAGATGAAGAGGATCACTGATGCGCTGAAATGAGCGTTGATTTTTGTAAGATGACAATTGCTTGGGAATTCGAGAGCGTCATCTCATCTCTTAGTTGACGCATTACAAACCAACTTCCATTCACTATTTTTCTTTGTGTAAATAGACACCCATGCGAAATGCGTGGTGTCGATACGATCATTTTCTGATTTGTTTTTAAGTATCACCAGCTTTTGAACGATCGCATATGCCATGGTTCCGTCGTCCGATATTCTTATGATTGGATTTTCTGTATCATCCCACTTTATAAAATCGGAAGATTGCAAGTAGTTATCAAAGTGTTGACGGAACGCAGTAGGATCATATGGATTTACTTCACCCATATTTACGAGTATAAAATTGCTATCGAATCTTGACAAGAACATGGCAGCATTCTTTTCAATATGCGCCGTTCGCTCTTGTTGCAACAGGCTTACAATTTCATTTTTCACCATTTCAGAGTCAATATGGTTTCTGCAGCCCAAAAGAAATATAATGGCAACAACAAACAACGAAATAAAGATTGACCTGATGGAATTTTGATTCTGCATAAAGAAGATTTGATTGCAGTAATGTATCTTTTTAATCGTACTCTTCGATGCAAAGTCAACCAAAACGGTAAAAGATGGTGTTTAACCGGAAGACCGCCTTCCCGCAAAGGCGCAAAATCCATTTGCTGGCAAAATTATTGATGGATAATTTGCAAGTACATCTTTCAAAAATTTCAATCATTAAATTTTTTGATTATGGCAGTCAGCAATCTTTTATACATCCTCATCATTATCTTCCTCGGCTTACCTTTTTTATATTTTTTTCCCCCGCAAAACGCCTATTGGTTATTGGTAGCTGCCGCAATCGGCATCGTATTATTTATTGTTAGAATTGCACGGGGAGATGATTGAGTTGAAAGTTGACAGACTTAAAACCTACCGTGCACAGAGTCTGTCAACTGTCGCTCACTATGCGCCTAATTCTCCTTTAGGAAAATAATAATTATAATAAATATAATGGTCCAGCCAACCGAGAACGCGTTCCCAACCATCTGCATGTTCAAAAGCCGCGTCTGGAAATCCCGAAAAGCCCTCATGGCGCACCGTTATGCGCGTTCCGATTTCAATTGGATCGAGGAGATAAGTAATTATAGTTTCTTGTTGTCCAAGTGTCGGATGATCCCAATTGTATTTCCTTGTATGCGACAATTTATGCGAAGGCTCTATGTCGATGAATGAACCGCTTGCAGGGTGTGCGGCTCCGTTAGGAAGTGTAACTACGACTGTATAGTTTCCTCCCGGTTGCAAATCTGCTTTCCATTCGCGCATGCGATACGTATCGTTGGATCCCCACCATACTTCAATTTCATTAGGGCGTGTAAGCGCACGAAAAACCCGGGAGGGTGAAAGCACCAATTCTGCGGATGCGAGCACCACACCTTTTTCTACATCTGCAACGGCTCGCGGGTTTCTCCTTTTGATCTCACTTTTCTTTTTACTAAGGTCCATGGTGTCGGGATTCCCTTTGCCTTCGTTTATAAAATTGGCCAGACTTGTTTTGATGTAGAAAGTCCAACCCTGTTCACATTTGCTATAACATTCAACTTCAGGGACTAGTCCCTCATGTGTAAAATGTAGTTCGGTTGCGCCATTCTTCGGGATGATTTCGAAAATAATGTTTGTATCCTTCCATTCCTTTTTGTCGTGAATGAAATGCAGGTTACAATCCCTGACATGCCATACTACCTTGTTTCCGGGAATTGATTCTGAAATTTGCATCGTGGCCCAGGTTTCATCAAAATCGGATTTAAAAATATCACCTGCGCTTTTAGATTCTCCAATGATGTTGATCGTCCACCATTCGGACACACGGTTGATTTTGTCGAAGACCTCGTTGGCCGGTTCTTTTGTATTAAAACTGCATTGAAAACTGCTATTCATTTTGTTTGTTTTAGTTGTTTAGAATGAATTTACCGGGTGTTTGCTCGAGAAGATTTCTTAGCGAAGTGTCGATGAGCCAATTCCAACCACCTTTGATATTTTTTCTTTCCAGAAGATCGCGTGGAAAAGTTTCGAGTCCCGCATGAGTCAGTCGCAGCCTTGTTTGATTTTTCCCTTCTTCAAATATTTCGAATGTAACAACAGAATCTCCCGGGTAACCTTCATATCTCCAGCTATAAGAAAGTTTTTTCCATTTGATCACCTCGATCACTTTACAGTGATGGATCTTTGCCTCATTACAATCTTCACTTTCAAATCTGAATTCAAATCCTGGCTCTGGTTTAAATGATGGGATATTAAAATACCAATCACGAATAAATTCTATCTCTGTGATCGCTCTCCAAACATTTCGTGCTGGTGCATCATAAATTCGTTCTACAATAAACGGCTGTGCTTCCATGAGGGATTATTTTTTCTTTGACGATTTCGTTTTCTTATTCATGGACTTTAACACATCTCCGAGTCGGTCAAGACGGGTGCACCACATTTTTCTGAACGGTTCAATCCAGTCTGCCACCTCGGCAAGTTTTCGTGGCTGAATGCTACAGTAACGTTCCCTGCCTTCCTGCCTGATTACGATCAACCCGCATTCCGTCAGAATTTTTATATGAAGTGAGATCGCCTGGCGGGTCACGTTAAAATTTTCCGCAATCGCATTTAAATTCTGGGGTGTCGCTGCCACCATGCTGATGATCTTTCTTCTTGTGGGATCGGCAATTGCCTGAAAAACATCTCTCCTTGTTTCCATAAATGTGCAAGTATTTGCTTGCAAATATAAGCGCAAGCATTTACTTGCGCAAATAAAAATTTTAAAGTGGATGTTAATGATGATAAACGACAGTAGATAGTCTCAATGGAGCTGATGGTACAAAACTGCTATTGTCCGTTGTCCTCTGTTCCATGGTCTTCAACTTTCTTCTCAATCTCCATCACTTCAGTTTTTTCTTTCTTTATGTCAATTCGGATCAGTCCGAAGAGACTCATATACACATTGGCGACCCATACCAAGGCAAATCCTGCGATAACATAACCACGCCAATCATTTAGTAGCAATTTGTACCGGGTGAGAAATAAAACCAGGACCGTAACATAGTGACTAAAGCAATATTCGCAGGTGAACAGGTAAAAGAATTTTCTTTTCCAAAAGTGATTGCTGCCCTTGCTGATCCGGATACAATAATCTCTAGGCTCCCTGAACACTTCTTCATGTGTGATGGTCCAGGCAATGCACGCGATAGGCGCCGCCAATATGAATAACCAGGCAATTTGTGTAGCGAGTGGTATCATTTCCAGATGTTGATGTCGTTGTTTATTATCAAATGTCACGCCCTTTCTTCTACAAATCCATCGGTTCTCAAATTATTTCACCCACTGATGTCAAACTGTAGCCAGACGTATACAGGCTGCGGTAATAAAACTACAGCCGAATACGAATTGACATTATAACTGTGTTTCACGCAAACGCGCAAAGAAAAATAAGACGCAAAGATTGTATTGACGCTTTGCGCCTTGTTTTTCTTTGCGCCTTTGCGTGAAACAGAACTTTCTCGTAACGCCCTTTAAAAAATTCACTTGAATAGTATTTTTACCCCGGTGTTGGTATCTTGAATAAAAATTCATCTGCCATATGACCTCCTCCGTCGCAAACAAAATTCTATCTGTAACGCTGTCACTATTCTTATTTCAGCCACTTTTTTCCCAATATGTATTTCCTGTTCGTATTAGTGCCGACAAAAGATACTTGCAGGATCAACACGGTAAGCCTTTTCCAATCCTGGGTTGTACGGCGTGGTGCATTATTTCTCAGACGGAAAACGGGCAACAGGCATTTATTCAACACACAAAGTCTTTTGGTTACAATTCCATTGAAATGAGTGTGATTTGTCATTGGAAAATGGAAAATCATGCACCCTTCAATGGCAAAGGCGATCTTCCTTTTTTGAAAAAATTGGATGGCAGTGATTGGAAAGATTCCCTCGATTATAAAGCTGGAAAAAACTCACCTGACTTTACAACACCCAATGAGGCGTATTGGAAATATGTCGATCAACTGATTTCTTACTGCGGGAAAAACGGGATCCTCATTTTTTTCTTTCCTGCATACGTCGGTTATCACAACAGCGACCAGGGATGGATTGAGGAAATGGTAGCGAATGGCCCGGATAAGATTCGTTCATACGGAGCATGGATCGCATCGCGTTACAAAAACAGTAAGAACCTCGTATGGATGCTGTTGGGTGATGATGGTAAATTTTCACCGGAAAAGAAAGAAGCAGAAACTGCACTGATCGCAGGTTTGAAATCCGTGCATGCACAACAATCCATTTATTACACTGCAGAATCATTTAGCGGTGAGAATAGTGCTGACAATGCAGATTTCGGAAAAGAAATGTCGTTGAATGCGGTGTATAATTGGGAGCGAAATATTCCCGCGCAAGCACGCCGCGCATATGCACGCACACCAGTAATGCCTTCTTTCTTACTCGAAGAACCATATGATGAAGAAGGTCCCGATGGAAATAATTATAACCCGCATGCGGTCCAGCCTGTGCGTCGTTTTCAGTGGTGGGCATGGTTGTCGTCCATCGGTGGTTATATTGCGGGCAACGGGTATATCTGGCCATTTATCGATCCGTATTGGCAACAACATTTGAATTCAACCGGCGCGAAAAATATGAAGGTGCTGAATGGGTTTGTTCATTCGGTAGCATGGTGGAAATTGATACCGTCCGGACTAAACGGTATGCAGGATTTGGTAATCAATAATGCCGCCGATACGACTGAAAAATATATAGCTGCGGCATGTACAAAAGATGGAAATATATTGATTGCATACATTCCGCCGGCTCATGTCGGAACATTTACCATCAACACGTCGGTGCTGAAATCATCTTCGACGGCTGAATGGTTTGATCCTACCAATGGAAAATTAATTTCGATTTCACATCCTGTTGTTCCATCAAAAAAAACACAAGAGTTTCAAACCCCAGGGAAAAATGCTGCTGGAGAGAATGACTGGGTACTTGTGATAAGGGAGCGAACCAAATGAGAGTAAAACGAAAGTTTACGCAAAGGCGCAAAGGAAGAAAAGGCGCAAAGTTCAAATTAAAGCTTTGCGCCTTGTTTTCCTTTGCGTCTTTGCGTGAAAAAGAACTATCCGCTAGTTCGAATCCTGCCTAAGTCCGCTTCCTACTTGTCCCGTGGATTCATTCGTAGCATCGGGTAAATCTTCCTTTGTCAATCCACCGGGTTGAACCGACGGCGTTGATTGTTTTTTCTTCTTGTTATCTTTCTGTTGTTGTGATTTTTGATCTGTGTCAAACTTTTCTTTTTTCGGCTGTTTCATATTATAAGTTTTAGATTAGAAATAGGACTCATACACTTGAATGGCTGCAAAATTCAATCCGTTGTAACGCATTGTTATTAAATGCATCATTAGGTAATCTTTTCAACACAGGCCAGTGACTAATTGGAAATTGAGGAAATTTGTTCCTACAGGAAAATATCGGAGCTTTAGTGATCTCAATTCATTATAACCAGAGCAACTACATGAAAAAGAATCTGATTCCATTTTCCCGGCTTCTTATTTTGTCTACAATAAATTTCCTGTGTGCCAAAAATATTTTCGCACAGGAAAATAGTTTAACAGTTGACTGGAGTACAACTGTAATAAAATCCAAAACAACTCCCACTTTGCAGGTCGTAGAAAATCCGGCAGTTAGGCCATCATCATCCATTCATATAAATACATTCAAGGCATTGAAAGATCTCCGTGCGGATTATGTGAGATATGTTCCGTGGTTTCCTTATCCAAAAATGGCAGTTGCAGAATTAAAACCGCCGACAAAAACAGAAACGTTTTGGGATTTTACTTATCTCGACAGCACCATGGAAGCAATCATGAATGCAACAAGCGGGCATTCTGTTGTCATCAATTTCAGCACCACTCCTGCATGGATGTGGAAGTCAAATGAAGAAGTAAAATATCCGGAAGACGCGTACGAGGTATCGTGGTCGTACAACCAGGGGACAGCACTACGAGATACAACGATGAAAGTGATTGCAAATTATTATGCAAGGCTTTTTAGCTGGTATACAAAAGGAGGCTTCATCGATGAGCTGGGAAAATTTCATCCCTCGAACCATCATTATAATATTCCATACTGGGAAATTCTTAATGAGCCAGACCTCGAGCACAACATTTCCGCGAAGATGTATACCAAAATATATGATGCGATTGTCGGCGAAATAAGAAAAATTTCTCCGTCAACAAGATTCATTGGCATCTCCCTTGCATTCAATGGCCGGCCGGATTATTTTGAATATTTTCTCAATCCAAAAAATCATAAACCCGGAATTCCGCTGGATGGGATTTCATATCATTTCTACGGCACACCTTCCTTCGATCATCAAAAGTTGGAAGACTATCAGTATGTTTTTTTTGAAAAAGCAAACGCGTTCCTTGAGAAAGTGCGTTTCATTGAAAGCATCCGAAAAAGACTTTCGCCAAAAACTATTACAACGATCAATGAAATCGGAACGATCATCAATTCTAAAATGGGTGACGATATTCCTGTTGAATACTGGAACTTGTCCGGCGCGATGTACGCGTATCTTTTTCTTGAATTGGCAAAGATGGGAATCGATGTTGCAGGCGAGTCGCAATTGGTTGGGTATCCCACTCAATTTCCCGATGTGAGTATGATGAACTGGCAAAATGGGAAACCTAATGCCAGGTATTGGGTGTTAAAACTGTTGATTGAAAATTTTCATCCGGGTGATCAATTAGTCGCCACCAATTTGGATGGGAATGATATTTTTTGCCAGGCATTTAAAACACCAGGCGGGAAAAGAATTTTACTCGTCAATCCGCGCAACAAAGACGTGACGCTCAATCTTCCTTCAGAAACGAAGGGTGCCGTTACGCGGTATGTCGACGCTTCAACCCGAGAAAACTCGATCGGGCAAACAGGTTTGAATGACATTTCAATTACGCTGAAACCCTTTGCGGTGGCCGTTCTACAGCTTCCTTAGAACTTTTCCGTATGTCCATGCTCCTATGTGGTAAAATTTACCACATAGGAGCATGGACATACGGATTATTTCCCACGAGAATTATCAATAAAACGTCTTAATTTCAGTAGAACATTCAACCAAACAAAACTACTATACAATGGAAAGAAGAAAATTTATTCAGCAATCGGGGGCATTTGCACTGGCAAGTCTTATTCTTCCAAAGAAATCTTCAGCAGGATTTTTCAGTTCACCGAATGCGTATCCGCCAATCGGTTTGCAATTATACACGCTTGGTAATTTGATGACGACTGATCCGAAAGGAACGTTACAAAAACTCGCTGCAATTGGATATAAAGAATGTGAGAGCGCAGGATCTGAAAAAGGAAATTTCTACGGATTTAAACCCAAGGAATTGTCAGCCATGATAAAAGATGCGGGCATGACATGGCGTTCTGCGCATGTTGGCGGCGCACCATTTAGTCCGGAACAGATCATGAAGATGGCGAAGACAGCTGCGGATTCCGCGCGTATTCAAAAGATGATCGAGCGTTTTAAAAATGCGCCGAAAGCACTTAACCTGAAAGAAAACTACCAGGAATTAGCAGATGCAGCAGCTGAAGGTGGCATCAGTTATCTCGTTTGTTCGAGCATTCCTGTGAATACTATGGATGAAATAAAAACTGCCGTAGATGTTTTTAGTAAGTCCGGCGAAGCATGCAAAAAAGCGGGAGTGCAATTTGCATATCACAATCATACAACAGAATTTGATTCGATAGAAGGCCATCGGCCGTTTGATTATATTCTTTCTAATACCGATAAAGAATTGGTCAAAATGGAACTTGATTTGGCATGGGCCACAAAGGCCAACCAGGATCCCGTAGAATTATTCAAACAACATCCCGGGCGTTTCCCATTGTGGCATGTAAAAGATCTTGATGCAACAACAAAAAATCCAACCGAAGTTGGAAAGGGTACGATCGATTTCAAAAGGATTTTCGAACACCAGGCAGATTCGGGCATGAAGTATTTCTTTGTTGAACAGGACCAGGCACCCGCACCATTGGATAATGTTGCTGGCAGCTATGGTTTTTTGAAGAAGATTTTATCGTAATGTATCCGTAACCATTATAACGGATATCAACAAACGAGAATCCAACTGTGCACATGCAGTTGGATTTTTTGTTTTAATTCGCTGTCGGGGGCGACTCTCTAAATGCTTACACTTATGTCTTTTTGTAGCATTCACTCTTTTTTATTTTCAACAACGGTTTTGATTCTAAAAATTAGCGAATCCGATTACGCGAATATTATCAAAAATGACGCACTTATCTTCCAAAATAACGCGAATGTCAAATTGTACTTGCGATGAAATAAAAAAGTTTTAAGATTGTTGTGCAAAGTTAAAATGGCCGCATTATATAACAGAGACCAATAGCCGAAAATTATCCTTTTTTATCCTGCCCCCTGATTCTATTGTTGACCTCTATACCCGCTAACACCCTAAACCGGCGATGTATGAAAAAGCACCTTTGGCTGCTCACACTGCTACTATCATTGACTGCGAATTTGTTTGCCCAAAAATTCGACTCGGCTGTTCAAAACATCGCGCAATTTCCCAACCGCTTTTTCGCCAGGATGCAAAATAAGGCCGACCGTTTTGATGAACAGCTAACACGGGAAACGGAGAAGTATCTTACGCGATTAGCAAGGCAGGAAAAGAAGTTGCAAAAAAAGATGTATGCGAAGGATTCGGTGGCAGCAAAAAATCTTTTCGCTGGCTCCCAGGAAAAATATGTTGAACTCGAAGAGAAGATTAAAAAAATAGAGGCTGGTGAAAATATAGCGCTCAGCGGACAATACCTTCCATACGTTGATTCATTAAAAGCGTCACTTTCCTTTCTAAACAAGAATCAAAACTTATTCAATACATCTGGCGATCTTCAAAAGAAAATTGGCGGCTCCCTGGCAAGTTTTAACCAGCTACAGGCAAGACTACAAGTTGGCGAGGAAGTAAAACAATTTATCAGGCAACGCAAACAAATCATTCACGAAACATTGAGCCGATTCGAAAATTCACTCGGACTCAATAAATATTTACAGGAGTATAACAAACGGGTTTACTATTATTCTCAGCAGGTGAATGAATACAAGGAAGCTTTGAATGATCCCGACAAGCTCACACAAAAAGCGTTGGTTGTTTTAAACAAACTTCCGGCCTTCCAGGATTTCATGAAGAACAATTCTCAACTCGCCGGACTATTTAGTCTGCCTGGCGGTTATGGATCACCGTCAGCTTTGGATGGTTTGCAAACGCGTGACGAGGTGATGAAATTGGTCCAATCCCAAATCGGATCAGGTGGTACAAGCAGCATGGGCGCATTGCAGTCAAACCTTGAATCGGCCCATCAGCAACTTGATCAGTTCAAAGACAAATTGGGTCAATTGGGTGGGGGCAGCGGCGACATCGAGATGCCTAACTTCAAACCAAACAGCCAAAAGACCAAACCCTTTCTCAAAAGGCTTGAATTGGGAACCAACCTTCAGACAACCCGTGCTAACTACTTTTTCCCAACTACCACTGATATCGGTGTATCACTTGGCTACAAGTTAAGTAACAAAGGAACCGCCGGCGTTGGTTTAAGTTATAAGATCGGTTGGGGAAGCGGGATTAACCACATCCACGTCACAAGTGAAGGCGTCGGGCTAAGGTCTTTTATTGATATGAAACTAAAGAAAAACTTCTATATCAGTGGTGGGTACGAGGAAAACTACCAACAGCCGTTTAACAGTTTCCAGGACATCCGCGATCTGCATTCGTGGCAGCAAAGCGGGTTGATCGGGTTGATGAAAATGGTTTCAATACGCAATAAAGTGATTAAGAAAACAAGGTTGCAGTTGTTGTGGGATTTTCTTAGCTATTATCAGTTACCAAGAACTCAACCACTGAAGTTCCGGGTTGGATACAATTTCTAAAAAACAAAACGATATAGATTTCTAAATAAAAAAACTCATGAAGCGAATCAATGTCTTTTTTCTCTTTTTCTTTTCAGCATTTTTCATGAAAGGCTTTGGACAAATTACCAACTATGATGTGACGCAGAATTACATTAACGTGAACACACCACGTTCTCCTGAGTCTGCTGCCTTTGAAAAATACGGAAATACGCAGGTCAATGAATTTACCGGCACCACGAATATTACCATTCCGATCTATACTTTAAAAAGCAGATTTCTCGAAGTGCCGATCACACTTTCATACCAGGCGACTGGAATAAAAGTCAATCAGGAAGCGTC
>Ga0163162_10007084_pt1 | contig 10882 bp, 9 predicted proteins | sample S55metaG_FD_115310 | JGI IMG/M metagenome (GOLD analysis project Ga0163162, IMG submission 115310) | Switchgrass rhizosphere microbial communities from Kellogg Biological Station, Michigan, USA - S5-5 metaG | ecosystem: Host-associated > Plants > Roots > Rhizosphere > Soil | place: USA: Michigan...
GCCCGGGTAAGCATTTCGATATCTTTCTCTGTACTGACAGGGTATTTTTCGAAATCTTTGGGGTCATTAAACTGAGCCGGATTTACAAAAATGCTGCAGATACAAAGATCAGCCGCCGCCTGGCAGGCGCTGATCAGCTGCAAATGGCCCCCGTGCAAGGCGCCCATGGTGGGGACAAATCCGGTTTTCAGGCCCGCTTCAGACTGTTTATTTAACCATTTCCGGAGATCTGCTGATCGTTTAAACAGTATCATTTTCAGTATTTTATCATCCAGAGCCCAATCTGTAAGCCCATTTCGCGAATAAACCTTACCTTTGCAAACTGAATTTCAGGTTTTCTCCTGATCACCAATTCCCTCACGTAATGGTAGTAGCAAAGAAAAGAATTTTATTTATCTCTAATGAAATGTCTCCCTATCTGGAACTTACAGAGTTTGCAGAAACAGTCAATAAGTTAGCGATAAAATCGAATGATAATAATTTTGAAGTCCGCTGCATCATGCCCAGGTTTGGGGTGATCAATGAAAGGAGACATCGCCTGCATGAAGTAGTGAGGCTTTCCGGAATTAATGTTTCCGTTGATAACGACGATTATCCGCTTCAGATCAAGGTCGCTTCCCTGCCTAATGCCCGGTTACAGGTATATTTCCTGGAAAACGAAGACCTTTTTAAGCGCAAGTATATTTTCCATGATGAAAAGGAAAAATGGTTTGACGATAATGGTCTGCGTACCGTATTTTTTTGCAAGGGTGCCCTGGAAACTGTAAAAAAATTCGGCTGGCCGCCGGATATTATTCACTGTAGCGGCTGGATGACGGGACTAATTCCTTTTTACCTGAAGACGGTTTATAAAAAAGAACCGGTTTTTGCCCACAGCAAGGTGGTTTATACCATCGGACAAAACACATTCAAAGAGAAGCTGGGAGCCAATTTTACCAAACTGGCAAATATACATGCCACCATCAAGGATAAGGAACTGGAACCTTTCAGTGATGCCAGCAATATTTCCCTGTTCCGTGCCGGTGCGTCTTTTGCAGATGCCATCACATTCGGAGCCGAAAAGGTAGATAAAAAGCTTATTGAAGAATTCAGCAAAGTAAGGGGCAAGAAAGTTCTTCCTTATAATACAGAATCTGACCTGAGCGATTATCTGCAACTTTATACAGATCTGTCACAATAATTAGCTTCGTGGTATAAGTAATGATCACCATCTATTATCTTTGCTGCGCTTTCCATTAATTACGTTGTAGTTAATGGTTTTTTATTTTTATACGTGAATTCAAACAGCCAAAAATGCCTTATTTATTCACTTCCGAAAGTGTTTCTGAAGGTCACCCCGATAAAGTGGCCGACCAGATTTCTGATGCTCTAATCGATTATTTCCTGGCCTTTGATCCCCAGTCGAAGGTAGCCTGTGAAACCCTGGTCACCACGGGTCAGGTTGTACTGGCCGGGGAAGTAAAATCCAGGGCTTACCTGGATGTGCAGGAGATTGCCCGTTCCGTAATCCGTAAAATCGGGTATACGAAAAGTGAATACATGTTTGAAGCCAATTCCTGCGGAATATTCTCGGCGATCCATGAGCAGTCTGCCGATATCAACCAGGGCGTGGACCGCACCCGGAAAGAAGACCAGGGAGCGGGCGACCAGGGTATGATGTTCGGTTATGCCACGCATGAAACGGCAGATTATATGCCGCTCGCACTTGACCTGGCCCATAAACTGCTTATTGAACTGGCCGCCCTGAGAAGGGAAAATGACGAAATAAAATACCTGCGCCCGGATGCAAAGAGCCAGGTTACCCTGGAATATGATGACCGGAACAATCCTATACGGATTGATGCCATTGTAATTTCCACGCAGCATGATGATTTTGATACGGAGGAAAAGATGCTGGCCAAAATCAACAAAGACATCCGGAATATCCTGATCCCCCGCGTGAGGGCGAAATATAAAAAATACGATCACTTATTCAGCAAAAGGATTAAATACCATATTAATCCCACGGGAAAATTTGTGATTGGTGGTCCGCATGGTGATACCGGCCTTACCGGCCGTAAAATTATTGTGGATACCTATGGAGGGAAGGGCGCACATGGCGGAGGTGCATTCAGCGGAAAAGATCCCTCCAAAGTGGATCGCAGCGCAGCCTATGCAACCCGGCATATCGCCAAGAACCTGGTCGCCGCAGGTGTTGCAACGGAAGTATTGGTACAGGTTTCTTATGCCATTGGAGTTGCCGAGCCCACATCCATCTATGTAAACACTTTTGGAACCGCAAAAGTAAAAATGACCGACGGCGCGATTGGAAAAATCGTAAGCGGGATTTTCGATATGCGTCCCTATTTTATTGAACAGCGGTTGAAATTACGCAACCCCATTTACAGCGAAACAGCGGCCTACGGCCATATGGGACGGAAGCCTAAAACCGTCGTGAAAACCTTTATTTCACCGGATGGTAAGAAGCTGAAGAAAAAAGTGGAGCTGTTTACCTGGGAGAAACTGGACTATGTAAATAAAGTGAAACAGGCATTTAAGCTGAAAGCATAACGCCTAACGCCTAACGCAAAACATTTACGGGTCAGCACAAACTGACCCTTTTTTAATTGTTAGTTGTCAATTGTTAGTTGTCAATTGATATTGTCAAACTGAATTTGCCAGACTATAAAAATCGTTTACAATTAACAATTGACAATTAACAATTAAATTCGGCTGATGAACGAAGACCATAATCCCTGGACCATCCTTGATCAGCAGGAGATTTATGAAAATGCCTGGATAAAACTTACAGAATACCAGGTATTAAACCCCGCGGGGGGCAGGGGCATTTATGGGAAAGTGCATTTTAACAATTTTGCCATAGGCGTAATTCCGCTTGACGCGGATATGAATACCTGGCTGGTGGGTCAGTACCGGTTCCCGCTCGGGCAGTACAGCTGGGAGATTCCGGAAGGAGGTGGGAGCTTACAGGAAAATCCCATCGAGGAAGCCAAAAGAGAGCTGCTCGAGGAGACAGGCCTCGTGGCCGGGGAATGGACAGAAATCCTGAATATGTATTTATCCAATTCTGTCACCGATGAACACGCGATCATTTACCTTGCCCGAAACCTGGAACAACGAAAACCTTCGCCTGAAGAAACAGAAAAACTGGAAGTTAAAAAGATACATCTGGATGAGGCCATCCGCATGGTGGAATCAGGGCAGATCACCGACTCCATGTCCATAGCCGCCATCCAGCGCGTTCAGCTTTTAATCTATCAGAATAAAATAAAAAGATAAGGATTGAAATCTTCTGACATCATAATCGGCAGGCAGCCCCTGATTGAAGCCATGGAAGCCGGCAGACCGATCGATAAAATTTTATTTCAGCGAAATGTGAGCGGGGAATCCATTGGGGATATCCGTAAACTGGCCGAAAAAAGGGGAATTCCGATTCAGCAGGTTCCTGTAGAAAAATTACTTTCCTTAACCCGGGCTAATCACCAGGGTGTTATTGCGCTGGCCGCCCATTTTCAATACATGGACCTGCAGACGGTTATCGACCAGGTGGTGTCTGGCGGCCAGACGCCCTTATTCATTTTACTGGATGGTATTACCGATGTTAGAAATATCGGGGCGATTGCGAGAAGTGCTGTTTGTTGTGGTGCCCAGGCCCTGATTATTCCGGATAAAGGCATTGCGGCGTTAAATGAAGAGGCCTTGAAATCTTCGGCCGGGGCATTGGAAAAAATACATATCTGCCGGGTAAACAGTTTACTGAAGGCTGTTGACAACCTGCATCTGAATGGCATTCTCGCTTTTGCCAGTTCCATGAAAAGCGACAAAAAGGTATATGACCTCGATCTGAACCTGCCGTGCTGCCTGATGATAGGAAGTGAGGACCGTGGATTACAGTCCTACCTGATCAAAGCGGCAGACCAGCTTTTCACCATACCGATGGCGGGCAATTTTGACTCTTTTAATGTATCTGTTGCGGCCGGAATCATCCTGTATGAAGCCATGAAAAAAAGACTCTTCGGTTAAAACAGGCTTGGGAAATCCTGTCCTCTACGGTCTCCTTTTATTTACGCTCTAGCGATCTACCTCAAATCGGGTAATTTTTACCCCGCTTTAAGTGTCCGGTTGACTTTTTTGAAGAAAATTGGGCTATATTTATTTAGCTGCTTTTGGCTGGTGAATCAGCAGACAGCAGTAACCCCAAACTGAACCAAATGGACCAACCTGGAGCGCAACAAATATTTTTTCAGCATATTAAATCCAACCTGGCCACGCATCTTTCCCTGGTGGATGAAGTGGCCGATCTCCTGGATATAAGTAACGACAGCGCCTACCGGAGAATCCGGGGGGAAAAACCTTTATCATTTGAAGAAATCAAATCCCTTTGCTCGCATTATAATGTTTCCCTCGACCAGCTTTTTCATCTGAATAATAGTTCATTTTTATTTAGTGGTCCGCTGACCAACAATGAAAATTTCGGTATTGAATCCTACCTGGAATATCTTCTGAGTCTGGTGAATTATTTTAATTCCTTTGAGCAAAGAGAATTGATTTATAATGGGAAAGACATGTTCCTTTTTCATTGTTTTGGATTCCATGAACTGACCGTATTCAAAGTCTTTTTCTGGATGAAGACCATACTTCAGTATCCGCTGGAAGGGAAAGAGATTGCAATAATTGAAACCATCAGGCAGAGCATCTTTAAAATCACCGCCAGAATGAGTGAGGCGTTTAATAAACTTCCCCTTACGGAAATATGGCACGACGACAGTTTAAATGCCACACTTCGCCAGATAGATTATTATCGGGAAAGTAAAATTTTTCCCACTGACAAGTTTGCTCTGGATGTATATAAGAATATGCTGGATATGGTAAACCATATTGAAAAGCAGGCAGAGGCGGGATGTAAGTTTCCCGTCGGCGGAAAGCCGTCAGCTGCCAGTCCTTCCTATAAATTCTATATGAATGAATTCATCCTGGGCGACAATTGTAATCTGGCTATTCTGAATCATAGCAAAGTTGTTTATATCAATCATTCGGTCCTGAATATCATCATGACCAGGGATCCGGTTTTCACGGAATACATTTATATGCACCTTCAGAATATGATGCGCAAGTCAACCCTGATGAGTATGGTTGGTGAAAAACAGCGTACAAAATTTTTCAACACCATGCGGGAGAAAATTGAAAACCGTATCAGGAGCTTCTGAATTAATAAACCACCTATTTGAATTAGTTTCGCTGAATGAAGACCGCAAAAGGGAACAGCTCCTTCGTGAAACTGGTCGAGTGCCCAAGGGATGCCATGCAGGGCTGGTCATCCTTTATACCAACCGAAAAAAAAATATCTTACCTGAATGCACTGATGCAGGTGGGCTTTGACAGCCTCGATTTTGGCAGTTTTGTTTCCGCCAAAGCCATTCCCCAGATGGCAGATACCAAACTGGTGATTGATAAAATACTGCCAGGCGGTTCTCAAACGAAATTGCTCGCCATAGTAGCCAACACCCGGGGAGCGGCAGAAGCTGCGGCTTATTCGCTGATACAGGATTTGGGTTACCCCTTTTCCATTTCGGAAACATTCCAGAAACGCAATACCAATGCATCCATTTCGACATCCCTGATGACTGTGCAGGATATGCTGGAAATCTGCAGACAGAGGGGTAAACGGCTTGTCGTATATATCTCCATGGCTTTTGGAAATCCCTATGGGGATCCCTGGACACCGGAGATTGCCCTTGGATGGATCCGTAAACTGGTACGGATGGGTGTGCAGGTGATCTCCCTGGCAGATACCGTAGGGCTCGCCACAGCGGAACAGGTTTATTCCCTGACAAAAATTCTGGTGGAAGAATTCCCCGGTATCGAATCCGGTGTCCATTTGCATTCACGAAGGGAAAACAGTTTGGAAAAACTGGATGCTGCCTTTAGTGCCGGTTGCAGAAGATTTGACGGTGCCCTGAAGGGAATAGGCGGTTGTCCTATGGCGGGGGATGAACTGGTTGGTAATATGGACAGTCTGTTAATGGTTGATTATTTTAAGAAAAAGAATGCCTTGACTGTTTTAAATGAAGCCGCATTAAATAAAAGCACGGCGATGGCCAGTGAAATATTTTTAAATCACTAAAGTGGACCCTTTTTTTCTGCCTATTCAGATTCATGCGCCGGCTGACCGGATACGGTATCCGCAGAAAATCATGCTGACCGGATCCTGTTTTACGGAACATATCGGTCATCATCTTCAGGACCTGAAGTTTGATATTTTACAAAATCCGAACGGGATCATCTTTGATCCGCTGAGTGTGGCATCCGGCCTGATCAGTTACCTGGAACCCCGCGTGTATAAACCGGAGGATCTTTTTTTCTTCAATGAACTCTGGCAAAGCTGGAACCATCATAGTATCTTTTCAGAAACGGATCAGCAACAGACCATCCAAAAAATGAATGAGTCGCAACAGGCGGCCCATGCTTTTTTGAAACAGGCCAACTGGCTGATCATTACCCTGGGATCTGCATTTTCATATCACCTGAAGGAGAAAAATAAACCCGTGGCGAACTGCCACCGTGCTCCGGGCGACTGGTTTACAAAAAAGCTTTTAACGACAGAAGAAATGCTGGCTTCACTTGATGAAGCTATTCACCGGATAATGGATTTTAATCCTTCGGTACAAATCCTGTTTACCATCAGTCCGGTCCGCCATATCCGGGACGGAGTTATTGAAAATAACCGCAGCAAAGCCCGGCTTATTGAAGTCGTGCATTTACTGGTTAGCAAATTCAACCGGACTTATTATTTCCCGGCCTATGAACTGGTGATTGATGTGCTGAGGGACTACCGGTTTTATGATAAGGATCTGGTGCATCCGAATTATATGGCTACGAATTATGTGCTTGAAAATTTTATGGAATATTATGTACAGCCTGAGGCCAGGATGCTGGCCGAAGAAATAAGGAAATTGCAGGTATCGCTCAAACACCGCGCCCTTCATCCCGATACAAATGCCCACCGCCGCTTTCTACGGGAACAATATGTGAAAACGCTGGAACTGTCCGGAAAATATCCTTTTTTGGATTTCAAAAATGAGCTGGAACACTTTACGCAAGTGTGAGAGTATGAGAGTGTGAGGGTGTGAGGGTGGAATTTTACTCTCACACTCTCACACTCTCACACTTGCTAATGTATCCGGTCCCCACGCACATCCATCTTCTTCATTAATCCGGCCTCAAATGCAATCCAGTCTGCCCAGCGTTTTTTGGTTTTTTCCTTGCCCAGATAAGTCTCGGCGAGCTCAATGAAGAGGTGATAATGGCCGGCTTCGCTTTCCATGAAACGTCTGTAAAATTTGCGCAGGTATTCATCCGGAAGTCCCTCGCTCAGTCTTTTGAATCGTTCACAGCTGCGGGCTTCGATCATGGCCATGGTAAGCAGCTGGTCGAGGAATCTTTCTTCGAAGTCACCCCCTTTACGCTGAAAGGATATGAGGTGGTTTACGTATTCGTCTTTTCTTTGTTTGCCCAGTTTAAGACCACGTTTTTCCAGTTCGGCCAATACCATCCTGAAATGCCCCCATTCTTCCGTAACAATCGGAGCCAGTTCAGCCACCAGGCGCATCCGGTCAGAATATTTTGTAATCAGGGTAATACAGGTTGTTGCCGCCTTTTGCTCACAAAATGCATGGTCCGTCAGGATCTCTTCAATGGAAAGATTCGCCAGATCCACCCATCTCGGATCAGTGGCCAGTTGCAGCCCAAGTATATTTTTGACGGCTTTCATTGTTTTGCAAATGTCTGAATTAAAGGGATATTTGGCCCATAATTTTATGGATGAGAATTTCCTACATAAAAAATTGCTGGAAAGGTCGGAGAAACATGCATTGCGTATACTCCGGACCGGTGGATACGGATCGGATTACCATTCAAATGACTATCTGGGGATAGTCAATAAGGGATTAATCGAAGCATTACTTTCAGGAAGCGAATATGCCCACGGATCGACAGGATCCAGGCTCCTGGCGGGTAATTATGACCTGATAGAAGAAATAGAAAAGGAAATCGCGGCCTTTCATGGAGCCGGCGCGGCGCTCATTTTCAATTCAGGATACGATGCCAATTTGGGGTTGCTGGCCAGCATTCCCCAAAAAGGAGATACGATTCTATATGATAAGCTCGTGCATGCTTCCATACGCGATGGCATCCGCCAGTCCTTTGCCCAATCATTTTCATTTGCGCATAATGAACTGACCGACCTGGAACATAAATTAAAAACCCGTGCTGCTTCCCATAACAGCCAGTGTTTTGTGGTTACAGAATCTGTTTTTTCGATGGATGGAGACAGGGCGCCCCTGACTGAAATGGTTAAACTGTGTGAAAATTATGGCGGGCATCTCATTGTGGATGAGGCGCATGCCACCGGTGTAATCGGGAACCGGGGTGAGGGCTTCGTTCAGGATTTAGGAATACAGGACAAATGTTTTGCCCGTATCCACACCTTTGGAAAGGCCCTCGGATGCCATGGTGCAGTTATCCTGGGTACCCCGTTACTGCGGGATTATCTGATCAATTTCTGCAGGCCATTTATTTACAGCACAGCCATTCCCCCGGCATCCGTGGCAGCTATCCGGGCTTCTTATAAAATTTTCCCGGGAATGAATGCAGAAAGAAAACGACTTAAAAAACTGATTGACCTTTTTCAGCATCCGGGGTTTAAGAAATCAGACACCGCTGTCCAGTGTTTTATTATGCCGGGTAATGAACAGGTGAAAGCACTTTCTCATAAACTGCAGGAAAACAAACTGGATGCACGTCCGATTTTATATCCTACCGTTCCACTTGGCGGGGAAAGACTAAGGATCACCCTACATAGTTATAATACGATTGAGGAAACAGAACAGCTGATATCAATTATTACTGGATTCAGTTAACAGTATGCAGTTAACAGTTGACAGCTATCGATTCACTCCCATACTTCTCATACTCCCATACTCCCATACTTCACCGTTATCTTCTCGGTCTTCCACCGGGATTCTTCAGTGCATTTCCGATGGCGGTTCCGAAGAGCCCGTCCAGGCCCACCCGAACACCGACCTGGCCGGTTTTGCCGTTGATATAGGATCCAATGACGTCGACCCGGAAAAGTTTGAAAATATTTTCAAGTCCTGCAAAAATTTCAACATAGTTGTTAGTCTGATTAACATACAATGCATTCGAACCTACTACCAGGTTCCATTGCAGGTTTCTCAGCAAGGGAATTTTATTGGTGAGCATACCGTTAAAATGATGTTCAATATGACCTTCCCCGTATAAAGATGCTGTGGTGCTGTTCTCATAGTAAGGATCAAGTTGGAAACTGTTCAGATAGGGGCTGGCATAAAAAGTCTGGTTACCGTTGAACTGTTTATAATCCATCACATAAACGGACCGGGCATTTAAAAATCCACCGATACCAAACCGGTATTTAAAAACGCCTTTGAGTTTGAAATTAATATCGTCCCATAGGGAAAACTGCCATCTTTCAAAATTCACATCTGAACCGAATACATCCGGAATGCCCATCCGGAAAGAAAGGGCGAGGGTCGGGTATTTAGATCCGATGGCGATCTTATTATCCGGGAATTCAATATACTGTTGCCCCGGTTTGAATTGGAAGTCGATCCCGGCAACGAAAGCCTGGTTGGGATCAAAATTCTCATTGATAAGTACGTAGGGATAATTGGGGGTGAACTGTTTCTCTTTGTTGCCAAAAAATGAAAAATCCGATGTGTTATTCAGTGGCAGACGGTCTTCGTATAATAAGGAGCCGGTAATGCGCAATCCGTTGTCAAACCTTTTTCTATATTGGATATTCCCGTAATAGTTTTCATAAATCTTCATATAGTTATCCCGGAAGAAGAGGGTATAAAATTCATTCAACACCGGTCCGATCGGGTTGTCCGGGTTAAACTGACTGATTCGTTTACCACCTCCAAAAACCCAGGCAGAACGGCTATAGGTTTGGCCTTCCATATCCTGGATAAACTTCCGCTTGCTGAGGGTAAGGGTAGCCCATGCATTCAGGTGGGTATTGCTGAAACCGTACCGGATATGCGGAGTGAACTCTATACTATTTCCTGATTTCTTGTATTCTTTCAGAAGTGAGACTTCCCCATTTACCACCAGTCCTTCCACGGTATTATATTCCACATGAGGTAACAGCGGATCCACATACACGGTGAGTGGCTTTTCAGGATCATAATCGGATCTTTTAATTCCGTTAATAAAAATATTCATGAGGGTAATCCGGCCCTGCTTTTTCCGGAGTGAATCGGCCTCCCTTTTCAGATAGGCAGGATCACTATGGGCTCGGTAGATACTGTCTTTCGTGTGAAAGTTTTCCAATTCTTCCGGCTCAAGGGGTACTGGCCGGATGGAATCCCAGTATGTTATTGTTTTTTTATTGACTGCCGTATCGTATTTGACAATTACATTATTGAAATATTTTTTTCTGAACCGCGGGTTGGGGTCGTAGTCACTGTACACATTGAGGAAATTTCCGGATACATCAATTCCGAATTTATTGAATGAAAAATTCACTACCTGGTTTTGTGTGCGCCAGATATTGGGCAGAATGGGTACCTGGATTTGCCGGATGGTAAGGCTATCCACAATTTCAAGCTGATATTCTTTGGTGAGCATCAGGTCCAGACTGTGAATCCGCCAGTCCCCTTCAGTAATATTGATGGTTCCGGAGAAAAGAGGTTCAAATCTTCTTTTCGGGATAACCCGGATCTGGTTAACTTCTTTTCCGTCTTCGATAAATGATCCAAGGAATTTATACTTATAATAATTTAATGCCCCGTCTGCAATGGGGGAGACGTATCCCCGCGGGCTCAGCTGGGTAATAAAAATA
>Ga0163162_10007085_pt1 | contig 10880 bp, 8 predicted proteins | sample S55metaG_FD_115310 | JGI IMG/M metagenome (GOLD analysis project Ga0163162, IMG submission 115310) | Switchgrass rhizosphere microbial communities from Kellogg Biological Station, Michigan, USA - S5-5 metaG | ecosystem: Host-associated > Plants > Roots > Rhizosphere > Soil | place: USA: Michigan...
AATGCGCAGGAGCAGGGCCTCGAAGTCGAGGCCAGCGGCTCCGACGATGACGATCTCGCCGTCGACGACGCAGCGCTCGGGCAGCGCGGCGGCCAGGGGAGCGACGAGCTCCGGGAAATATCGGTTCATGGGTTTGGCGTCCCGGCTCTGCAGCAGGAGCTCGTCGCCGTCCCGTGATACCAGCGTGCGAAAGCCGTCCCACTGGGGCTCGAATTGCCAACCGGTGCTGTCGGGCAACGCCTCGGCGGCGCTGGAGAGCATCGGCTCGACGGGCGGCGCGAACGGCAGGTTCATCGAGACGGGCGATCCCGCTCTCAGGCTCGCTTCGGCACGATGTCGAGCTTCTTCATCTTGATCAGCTCTGGCAGCCCGGTCGGCACGACCTGCTACGACACGCCGAACCGGTCCTTGAGCCAGCCGCATTGTACTTCTTCCCCGCCGGCGGAGAGCGTCGACCAGAAGTGATCGATCTCGTCCGCAATGTGGTGGGCGGCAGCGGGCGCGGCAGTTATAGTAGGTCGTCGAGAATCGCGAGATGCCCGTGTCACCCAAACTCGAAGGGGGTCCGCCATGAATACCCTCCGCTCCGTCGCCCTGTCGCTGCTTTCTCTCGCGCTGGTCGGGCTGGTCGTCGCCAACGGCCAGCTCGCCCAGGGCCAGTCCACCGATCAGCTCGGCACGGTGAATTTCCAGAACTCCTGCGGCCCCGCGGTGCAGGCCAACTTCCAGCGCTCCGTCGCCATGCTGCACTCCTTCCGCTACGGCGAGGGGGAGAAGGCCTTTCGCGAGGTGCTGGCCCAGGATCCGTCCTGCGCGATCGCGACGTGGGGCATCGCCGCGCTCCTGATGTCCAATCCGCTCGCCGGCGTCGGGTCTTCACCGCAAGGGGCCCAGCGCGCGCAGGCGGCCATCGACGAGGGGCGAAAGATCGGCGCGAAGACCCCGCGCGAGCGCGACTACATCGAGGCCGTGGCCGCCTACTACGAGGACTGGGCCAACCGGCCGGAGCGCACGCGTCAGGCCAACCGGGCCAAGGCGTTCGAGGCGCTGGCCGCGCGCTATCCCAACGACGACGAGGCGCAGATCTTCTACGCGCTCTACCTGGCCGCCACGCAATCGCTTGCCGATCAGACCTACGCGACCTATCTCCAGGCGACCGTCATCCTGGAAAAGGAGTTCGTCAAGTATCCGGACCATCCCGGCGTCGCGCACTACCTGATCCACAGCTACGACGCCCCGCCCATCGCCCCCAAGGGACTACCCGCGGCGCGACGCTACGCGGGCATCGCCCCCTCGGCACCGCACGCACTGCACATGCCCTCGCATATCTTCACGCGCGTCGGCTCGTGGAGCGAGTCGATCGCCACCAACGAGCGCTCGGCGGAAGCGGCCAAGCAGGAAAAGGACATCGACGAGCAGCTGCACGCCATGGACTACATGGTGTACGCCGAGCTGCAGCTCGCCCGTGACACCGATGCGAGCCGGATGGTCGAGACGGCCGCGGCCGTCACCGGTGCCTCCATGCGCTTCGCCGGCCCCTACGCCCAGGCGGCGATACCGGCGCGCTATGCGGTCGAGCGCGGTGACTGGAAGCAGGCGATGACCCTCGAGCCCCGGCCGAGCCAGTTTCCCTTCACCGTCGCCATGACGTACTTCGCTCGCGGGCTCGGCGCCGCCCGCACCGGGAACGCCGCGGCGGCGGACAAGGAGGCCGAGGAGCTGGGGCGGCTGCGCGACGCCATGAAGACGGCGAAGAGCGAGTACTGGGCCACCGAGATCGAGGTGAGCCGGCTCGCCACCGCGGCCTGGGCGGCGCACGCGCAGGGCAAGGCCGACGAGGCGCTCGGCCTCATGCGCCGTGCGGCAGACATCGAGGACAAGAGCGAAAAGCACATCGTCACCCCCGCCCGCCTGCTGCCCGCGCGCGAGCTGCTGGGCGAGATGCTGCTGGAGCAGAAGCGCCCCGCCGAGGCACTGAAGGAGTTCGAGACCTCGCAGCTGCGCGAACCCGAGCGCTACCGGGGCTACTACGGCGCCGCCACCGCGGCCGCCCGGAGCGGCGACAAGGCGAAGGCCAAGCAGTACTTCACCGCTCTGGTGAAGCTGGCCGGTCAAGGGAGCCCGCGGCCGGAGACGGCAGAGGCGCGCGCGTTCCTTGGGGCGAACCCGTGAAGAGTCGGCAAGCGCCGGCCGCCCCATCGCGTGATGAGGCGGCCGGCGGGCACGAGAGCTAGAGCGAGCGGAGGAAGGAGACCAGGTCGTCCTTCTGGCGTTGAGTCAGGTTGAGGTCGAAGCGCACGTCGTAGAAGTTCACGGCGTCGGCCAGCGTAGTGGCCGAGCCGTTGTGGAAGTACGGCGCCCGGCCGACCAGCCCGCGCAGGATCGGCCCCTTGAAGCGCCCCACGTCCTTCCACAAGCCGGTGATGAGCGCCCGCCCGGGATCGGTCACGATCTTGATCTCGCGCGTCGTCTTGTTCCGTAGCTTGTAGACGGGCATGTCGCCGACCGGAAGTCCGAAGGTGTTCAGCCCGTCGTGGACCGGCGGGTCGGCGACGCCGATGTCGAGCGGCGCCGGCACCGAGTGGTCGCCGGCGTGCGGGGTGTCGTGGCAGGTCGTGCAGGTGCCCATGACGACCGGCACCTTGAAATCGTCGTTGATGCCGCCCACGTTCCGGATCGGGATCGGCAATGTATTGAAGAGGGCCTGGCCCCGCGCCACGGAGGCGCGGGCCAGATTGCGGTCGGTGCCGCTCAGGCCCGCCCAGGCGTCGAACTCGGTGAACACGACAGGGTCGAACGTCGCGTTCGCCGGATTGCAGTTGCCCCCGTTGACGTCGCAGCCGAGCGGATCGTTGGCGCCGAAGACGAAGGGCTGCAGGGAGAGCGAGTCCGGACCACCCTCGGCGCCGCCGGAATCGAGCTTGCCCGCCCGGTTGTCGAAGATCTGGGCGGTGAACAGCCCCGTCTCGAATTCGAAGATCGCCTCCCGCGTGGCCTGATCGATCGGGCTGGGCGCCTGGGCGTGGCCCTGCGTGGCGCTGTTGGCCTGGTCGTCGAGATCGAAGTGGATCGCCGCCGCCGATCCCCTCTGAAGCGTCTCGCGGCCGTCCCACATCACCGTGCTGAGGAAGCCCAGGTTGGTCGCCGGCAGCGGGCGGCGAAAGAGCGAGAGCTCGTTGTTGTTGGCGTTGTGGCCCGCGTAGCCGTACGGGTCGCGGACCGCCACCAGCTCGAACTCGGCGGTGGTCGGGATGGAGAGACCGACGCGGATCACGCCCTTGCGCAGCAACATGCTGTACGCCGCACGGCGCGCGTCGGTGGTCGAGACGTCGGCCAGCGGCGAGTTCGACCCGTCGTTCGTGCGGAAGATCGGGTCCGTCCCGCGGGTGGCGCGGAAGCGGGCCTGCAGGCCAGCCGCGCTCACCGTCATGTTTTCACCGGGCTGATGGCAGGTCACGCAGCGACGGCCGTTGATGCCGAGGTCCAGAAAGAACGGGTTGGCCTCGTCCACCACCGGTCCGCCGTTCACGCTGATCGTCTGGGCCGCGCCTGACTCGTTGTCGGCCGTGAAGACCGACACGCGCTGCCGGTCCCCGCTCTGTCCACGCGCTGGCGAGGTGTCGAGCCAGCCGCCGCCCATTGCGGCAAGAATCAACGCGATTCCCACGTATCGACCCCGATGTCGAGTCATGGATCCCTCCTGTGCCGTCGTGCTGACGACGTTGTCCGGCCTCCGAGCCCGCCGCCCGTGGGGCGGCGCAGCGGCGATTGACTGCTCGTGGCCGCAGCACTACGTTGAAGCCACGAGGCCGGAGGCTTGTCAGGTCATAGACCCGCGCGGGGGGCCCGACAATTCCCTGAACAGAGGAGTCAGGGCCTATGGCGAAGTCAGACCTGCTGCGGTTCCAGGACGCCCGCGACGCCTACCGGCTGATCGGAGAGTGTCGCGATCTCGGGAGCGACCCCGCCCTCTGGCATGGACAGATGTTCGCGGGCTTGTGCCAGCTGATCGGCGTCCCGATGGTGACGGGCGGCGAAGGGCAATGGCTGCGCCCCCACGACACCGTCAAGGCCGTCTCGGCGTTCCAAGCTGGCTTCGATGCGCACGCCTTCGAGTTGTACATGGCCTACATGCGCAAGATCACGCCGGCGGGCGACCCAGTCTTTCGTGCGCTCCAGCGCATCCCCGGCCGGCTCGTGACCCGCACGCGGCGGCAGCTGGTGCACGACACCGAGTGGTATCGGTCTGCCATCTGGGACGACTATCATCGGCCGTCGAAGATCGACGACATGCTGGTGTCGGTCTATCAGGTCTCGGACCGCGGCGCGGTCAGCGTGATCTGCCTGCACCGCGCGGTGGGCGAGCGCGAGTTCTCGTCGCGCGCGCGGAGGCTGCTGAGCTTCTTCCACGGCGAGCTCGGCTCGCTGATCGGGCACGCGCTCGTCAGCGCCACCGAGCCGCGGCCGGATGCGCTCGCTCCGCGGGTGCGGCAGACGCTGGCGTGTCTGCTGGAGGGCGACAGCGAGAAGCAGGTGGCAAGCCGGCTCGGCGTGAGCCAGGCGACGGCGCATCAGTACGTGACTGCGCTCTATCGCCACTTCAAGGTGACGAGCCGTGCCCAGCTCATGGCCCACGCCTTCCGGCGCGGGGCTGGAGATCGGTGGGGATTTCCGCTGGCGCCGGAGGAGCCGCCGGGCCGGGGCTAGGCCGAGTGCGCGTCCGGGCGGGCGCCGTCTAGGCCGCTCCCCGGATCATGATGAGGAGCATCTTGAACCGTGTTACCGCCTTGACGGCATGCGGTCGGCCGGCAGGCAGGTGGAGCAGGTGCCCGGCCGTGACGCGATGAGGCATGCCGGCGATCGAGATCTCGGCCGCGCCGTCGACCATCACCACGAGCGCGTCGAAGGGCGCGGTGTGCTCGCTGAGGCCCTCACCGACGTCGAACGCGAACGCCGTAACGGTGCCCGCCTCTTTCTTGAGGAGTGTACGACTGACGACCGCGCCCGCCTGGTAGTCGAGAAGCTCGGACAGGGCAAGGACCCCCTCGAGCTCGGTCATGGTGCCTCCTTGGATGCTCCTCATCAGTGCCCGGCGCCACTGGAGGTCACCGTACCCGTAGGCTGGGCATCGATCCAGTGGAAGTACTGCAAGTACTGGCGGACCTCGGCGTCCGAGAGGCTCTGGTTCAGCATCGGGAGGTTGTTGTACTCCTTCAACATGGCCTTGGCGTCGGCATCCGTTTCCAGCATCTTCTCGGGCGACTTCAGCCAGCGCGACAGCCACGCGTCATTCCGCCGCTTGGTCACGCCGGCCAGATCGGGGCCGAGCTTTCGGCCCTGGCCGACGGAGTGACACGCCAGGCACTTGCTCTCGAAGTCGAGCTTCCCCTGCAGGGCGCCAGGATCACTGGGCACCGGCGTGGCCGGGATGTTGTGGTGTTCGAGATCGGCCTCGGCCGGCTTCGCCGTCGTCGAGATGAGCCCGATGGCGCCCTGGGAGGCGTTGGCAAAGTGGTGATCCACCATGATGTAGGCGCCGTCCTCGGGGATCATGAACTCCACGATCGCGCTGTTCGACGAGCCCAGCAGTACGGTCTGCATCCCGCGGAACTGGTTGTCGGGGTTGCCCTCCATCCATACCCGGTCGAAGATCGTTCCGACCACGTGGAAGCTCGACGTCTTGCTCGGTCCCACGTTGAGGACGTACAGTCGTACCCGCTCGCCCGCCTTCGCCGCGAGCGGCTGCTTCACCATCCCGTTGTGCACGCCGTTGAACAGCGTGTAGGTCGGCTGCGAGGCCCGCAGACGGGCGCCATCGAGCACGTGAAGCGGTACGCCGTCCGCCTTGCGGCGCTCGGGATCAGGCTTGGTGTAGAACTCACTCTGGACGATGACGTACTCGCGATCGACCTTCGTCGGGTAGCCGGTCGCCGGCTCGACCACGACCGCGCCATACATCCCCGAGGCAATGTGCTCGAGGATCATTGGCGTTCCGCAGTGATACATGAACACGCCCGGGTAGTTCAGCGTGAACTCGAACTCGATCGTCTGCCCCGGCGCGATCGACCGGTACTTGTCCTGGGGCGACACCATCGCGGCATGAAAGTCCATCGAGTGCATCATCGGCGCGGCCGTCAGGCTGACGCCGGGCAGGGTCTCGGCGGTACGATTCGTCATCGTGAACCGGATACGGTCCCCGACGCGCGCGCGGACCGTGGGTCCGGGCACCTGGCCGCCGAACGTCCACGCGCTGAACTTCACCCCGGGCGCGATCTCGATGACCTTGTGGACCGTGTCGAGCCGGACCTCCTTGACCGGCGCCGGATCGAGTGGCTTCAGCACCACCGTCGTCGACAGCGCGTTCCCCGCGGCAAAGGGTCCCGTCCCCGCCGTGTTCGTCACGCGCGCTGGCTTCGGCTTGAGGTCCATCCTCGCCGGGTCGTACGGATCCGAGACTTTCGGCGTGCGCCCATCGCACGCGGCCAGGAACACAATCAGCACCAGCCAGACGAGTCGCGTCATTGCGCTCTCCTTGGAAATCCCCGGCGCCGCAGGTGCACCGCACGTACCAGGATGGACCCCATCTAGAATCAATCGCTTGAATCACTCGCCGGGTGCGAGCGCTGAGGCGCCCATGCCGCAGGTGAGGTGTGTACGCCCCAATGAATCATCATCGCTGATGGGTGGGGTCAGGTTTATGCATTGGACGGACGTCGCCCGGCGCGAGATCCTCGAGCCAGAAGGAGGTCTCTGGTGGAAACGCTCGTGACGTCCAGGCAGCGCATTCTGAAGACGATCGCCGATGGCGACACCGTGCTGGCGCACGCGACCGCGACGCGCATGATCGGCGCCCACACGCTGGCGCCGGCGCCGCGCGATCCCGTCCGCCATCTCGAGGACGGGTACGCCCGGGCCCGGCGCCATCTGGCCCGACTCACCGTCCACGATCCTTCGCGGGAGGTTCCCGCCTTCATGACGGAGGAGCTGTTCTTCCGCCTCACCGACGCGCAGCCGGCTCCCCTCACCGCGCCGGCCGGCGTGGGACACTACACCTACACACCGCGCAAGACGCTCCGGCGCGTGCTCGACCACGCGCTCGATCATCTCAATCAGATCGATCAGTGGCTGGCCTGGCAGCGCCACGGCGTCGTGCCGACGCCGACCGACGGCTGGGTGCCCTCGACCGTGACGCTGCCCGACGACCGATTGCCGCTCACGCAGCCCGATCTCGACGCCTGGCTGTGGCGCGTGGATCAGGCCGCCCGACTCGTCCAGCAGCGCGCGGCGACGCTGACCGAGGCCGAGCTCGACTGGCAACCGCCCGACGGCGGCTGGCCGCTGCGGCGCGTGCTCCATCACCTGGCCCGCTGGCAGTGGCTGTACGCGGGATCGCTCGACGAAGCGCTGCCGGGCGATGCGCCCGCTCGATACGAGCAGGCGTGCCAGCGTCTCGACGAGGCGGTGCGGGAGGCGGAGCGCCGCGGCGACGATCAGACGACCGTGTACGCCGGACTGTACGGAGTGCTGCACCAGCCCAAGGAGGTCATCGAGCTGGTGCTGACGTTCGAAGGCGAGCTGCTGGCCGTGAAGCGCTAGCTCGCGAGCACGCGACTGCGGCTTGCCGCCTCCGCCGTCACCGCTCGCTGCGGATGTACGCCGTCCCCAGTGCCGCCGGCGCGCCCAGTCTCTGCCGCGTGTTCCGCATGGACAGCACGATCATGACCGTGATGGTCAGCAGGTAGGGCAACATCGCGAGGGCCTCCGCGGGCACGCCGTGCATGCCGGCGGCCTGCAGCGCGAAGTTCGCGCGCAGCGCGGCTCCGAACAGATAGGCGCCGAGGAGTAGCCGCCCGGGGCGCCACGAAGCGAAGACCACCAGTGCCACGGCGATCCATCCCAGACCGCTCGTGGTACTCGCCTGGGACCAGTTCGGCACCCGAGCGAGGATCAGGTACGCGCCGCTGGCTCCGGCCAGCAGGCCGCCGACGATCGTGTGCCCGTACTGGATCGCCGTCACCCGCACGCCCATCACATCGGCGGTGGCGGGACTCTCTCCGACGGCGCGGGCCCACAGGCCCGCCTTGGTGTAGCGCAGGTAGACCACCGCGGCGAGCACGAGCAGCCAGCTCACGTAGACGACGATGTCCTGCCCGAACAGCACGCGGCCGGCGAGCGGAATCTCCGCGAGCAACGGGATCTGCAGCTGTCCCAGGTGCACGGCGAGCGGCTGGCCCTCGATGGGGCGGCCGAGAAAGATGGCGATCCCGCTACCGAAGATCACCAGCGCCAAGCCAGAGACGATCTGGTTGGCGCGCATGGTGACGCTGAGAAAAGCGTGCACGAACGCCAGCAGCGCCGCCGCGCCCATTCCGCCGAACATCCCCGCGGTCACGCTGGACGTGGCCTGGGCGACCAGGAACGCCGACACGGCGCCCAGCAACATCATCCCCTCGACCCCGAGATTGACCACCCCGACGCGCTCGGTCAGCAGCTCACCCAGCCCGGCCAGCACCAGCGGGGTGCCGGCCGCCACCGCGGCCGCCAGGGTGACGACGAGCACGCCCTCGTTCATGGCCGGCTGGCCGCGGCGGACGTCATTGTGAGAGCAGCGCGGCCGGGCGCCAGCGTAGCCGATAGGTCACGTGGATCTCGCTGGCCAGCACGCAGATCAGGATGGCGCCCTGGAGCACGGTACCGATGGCGCTGGGGACAGCGCCGCCGGGAAGGCTCTGCAGCGTGGTGCCCGCATTGGACAGCGCGCCGACGAAGATCGCGATCGGAACGACGCCGAGTGGATGGTAGCGAGCCAGGGCCGCGACGATGATGCCGGTATAGCCGAAGCCGACCGCCAGACCGGCCGGATCCAGGCGGTGCGCGCGGCCGGAGACTTCGGAGGCCCCCGCGAGCCCGGCGATACCGCCCGAGAGCAGCAACAGGCACAGAACGACGCCCGCGACGTTGATACCCGCGTAGCGCGCGGCGGCGGGCGAATCGCCGAACACGCGCGCGTCGAATCCGGGCCGCGTCCAGCGCACCAGCGCGAACATCAGCAGCGCACACGCGATGCCTATCAACAGCCCGAGATGGATCTGGGTGCCGCCGAGCTCCGGCAGCCCGCTCATCCTGGGCAGCGCGCGGCCCTGTGGGAAGTTGGTGGCCAGGGGGTCGCGCCACATGCTCTTCGATCCGAAAATCAAATACCGCGCGAGCAGCACCGCCACGTAGTTGAGCAGCAGCGTGGTGATGATCTCGCTGGTGCCGAACCGGGCGCGCGCCACGGCGGGCACCGCCGCCCAGACCGCGCCGCCCACCAGGCCGGCCGCCAGGATCACCGCCACGCCGAGGGCCCCGGGCAGCGCCTCACCGATCGCCAGTGCGACGCCGGCGCAGCATATCGCCCCGGCGATGAGCTGGCCTTCGGCTCCTACGTTGTACAGCCTGAAGCGGAAGGCCATCGCCGCCGCGAGGCCCGTGAAGATCAGCGGCGTCGCCGAGATGAGCGAATCTTCGATCCCATAGCGGGTCGCGAAGGAGGCCCGGGCCATCTCGACGTAGATCAGCACCGGGTCGAACCCGTTCGCCCACAGAAACAGCGCTCCGAATGCGAGCGCCGCGCCCACCGCCACCAGCGGCACCGAGACGTACAGATGAGGCGGCTGCGCCGCACGGCGCTCGAGATCGAGCCTCACGGGCCCGCGTCGACAGCGCCGGCCATCGCCAGGCCCAGCTCGGTCACGTCACAGCTGGCGACGGAGGTCTCCAGCACGAGCCTCCCCGCGTACATGACCACGATGCGGTCGGCGAGTCCGAAGATCTCGTCGAGATCCTCGGAGATGAGGACGATGGCGGCGCCGGCGCGGCGGTGCTCGTCCAGCAGACGGCGCACGAACTCGATGCCCGAGACGTCGAGGCCGCGCGTGGGGGAGGCCACGACCAATACCTGGGCACCGGCACTGAGCTCACGCGCGAGCAGCACCCTCTGGACGTTTCCGCCCGAGAGCCGGCGGACAATCTCGCGCGGTCCCCGCGCCTTGACCCCGAAGCGGGCGATCATCGCGGTCGCTTCCGACTCCGCACGGCGGCCGCCTGCCACCAGCGGTCGCTCGGCGGTCAGCTGCAGATTGTCGGCGATGGAGAGGCCCGGGGCGAGGCCAGTCCCGAGCCGATCCTCCGGCACGTAGCCGAGGCCCGCCGCCCGGGCCGCCCGGGGCCCTGCACCCGTGATGTCAACGCCGTTCACGAGAATGCGACCGGCCGAGGGCTGTCGAATGCCGGCCAGCATCTCCGCGAGCTGTAGCTGGCCGTTGCCGGCCACCCCGGCAACGCCGACGATCTCGCCGGCCCGTACCACGAGGTCGACGTGCTCCACGTGCCGCTCGTGGCGACCGTCGAGGCACAGGTCTTCAGCCACGAGCACACGCCGACCCGGCCCGGTCGCGCCGTGCCGCGGGGCCAGATCGACGTCGCGACCGACCATCAGCCGAGCCAGGGAGGTGGGGTCGGTGTCTTTGGTGTCGACGCTGGCGACGACCCGCGCGTCGCGCATGACGGTGACGCGATCCGCGACGGCCATGACCTCGCCGAGCTTGTGCGTGATGAGCACCACGGAGCGTCCCTCCGCCGCGATGGCGCGCAGGATTCCGAACAGCGACGCCACCTCCGGGGGCGTCAGCACAGCGGTCGGCTCGTCGAGAAATAAGACGTCGACGTTGCGATAGAGCATCTTCACGATCTCCACCCGCTGCCGCTCGCCCAGCGAGAGATCGGCGACGCGAGCCCGTGGATCGACCGTGAGCTTGTACCGCTCGCCCAGTGACGCCACCATGCCGTGCAGATGGCGGGAGAAGAACGGGCCCTGCCGGGGATCCCCGAGCACCACG
>Ga0163162_10007088_pt1 | contig 10878 bp, 11 predicted proteins | sample S55metaG_FD_115310 | JGI IMG/M metagenome (GOLD analysis project Ga0163162, IMG submission 115310) | Switchgrass rhizosphere microbial communities from Kellogg Biological Station, Michigan, USA - S5-5 metaG | ecosystem: Host-associated > Plants > Roots > Rhizosphere > Soil | place: USA...
ATGGGCAAGCCGGAAGAGATCGCCCATTCGGCGGCGTATATCTTCGAGAACGACTACTACACCGGGCGGATTCTGGAGATGGATGGCGGGTTGCGTATCTAACTGCCAACACAAAAACCAATGTGGGAGCGAGCCTGCTCGCGAAAGCGGAGTGTCATTCAACTCATTGGTTGGCTGATCCACCGCATTCGCGAGCAGGCTCGCTCCCACATTTTCATCCAGCGTTTATTTAATCGTCGCTGATGGTGATATTCGGCATCGCCGGTGTCGCCGCTTCCTGCAACACGATCCGCGCGCCAACGTGGCGGGCCAGTTCCTGATAGACCATGGCAATCTGGCTGTCCGGCTCGGCGATCACGGTTGGCTTGCCGCCATCGGCCTGCTCGCGGATCAGCATCGACAGCGGCAGCGAAGCCAGCAGCTCTACGCCGTACTGGGTCGCCAGCTTCTCACCACCGCCCTCACCGAACAGATGCTCGGCATGCCCGCAGTTCGAGCAGATGTGCACGGCCATGTTTTCCACCACGCCCAGTACCGGAATGTTGACCTTGCGGAACATTTCCACGCCTTTGCGTGCGTCCAGCAATGCCAGATCCTGTGGCGTGGTGACGATCACCGCACCAGCCACCGGGACTTTTTGCGCCAGGGTCAGCTGGATATCGCCGGTGCCTGGCGGCATGTCGATGACCAGATAATCGAGATCGCCCCACGCGGTTTGCGTGACCAGTTGCAGCAACGCGCCGGAGACCATCGGCCCACGCCAGACCATCGGCGTGTTGTCGTCGGTCAGAAAGGCCATCGACATGACTTCGACGCCATGAGCCTTGAGTGGCACAAACCACTTCTGATCCTTGACCTCGGGGCGGGTGCGCTCGGGGATGCCGAACATGATGCCTTGGCTCGGGCCGTAGATATCAGCGTCGAGAATCCCGACCTTGGCGCCCTCACGGGCCAGGGCCAGCGCGAGGTTAGCGGCGGTGGTCGACTTGCCCACACCGCCCTTGCCCGACGCCACGGCGACTACGTTCTTGACGTTTGCCAGCCCTGGAATCTGCGCCTGCGCCTTGTGTGCGGCAATAACCGTGTTGATCTCGACTTTCGCGGCCGCGACACCGTCGAGGTTCTTGATAGCCAGTTGCAGCATTTGCGCCCAACCGCTTTTGAACAGACCAGCGGCGTAGCCGATTTCCAGCTGCACGTTGACGCGGTCACCGACGATCTCGATGTGCTTCACGCAACCGGCGCTGACCGGGTCCTGGTTCAGGTAAGGGTCGGTGTATTGGCTGAGGACGGCTTCCACCGCTGCGCGAGTGACGGCGCTCATGGGCAACTCCGATAACAAGACTGGGAAAAGATGGCGGGTATCCTACCCCTTCTATCCTCCGGACGGCACGCCCGGCAACGATTTGCAGGGGTGAAATATCTTGCCCGGCGCTTTATAGTGGCCGACCTCCGTTTCCTCAAGTAGCGAAGCCCCACATGTACGAACCAGGGAAGATCATCGTCACCAGCGCCCTGCCCTACGCCAACCGTTCGATTCACCTTGGCCATATGCTGGAATATATCCATACCGATATGTGGGTGCGCTTCCAGAAGCATCGCGGCAATCAATGCATCTATGTCTGCGCCGACGACGCCCACGGTTCGGCGATCATGCTGCGCGCGGAAAAGGAAGGCATCACCCCGGAACAACTGATCGCCAACGTGCAGGCTGAACACAGCGCCGACTTTGCCGAGTTTCTGGTTGATTTCGACAATTTCCACTCCACTCACGCCGAAGAAAACCGTGAGCTGTCGAGCCAGATCTACATCAAGCTGCGTGACGCCGGGCACATCGCCCAGCGCTCGATCACCCAGTATTTCGACCCGGAAAAGAAAATGTTCCTGGCCGACCGCTTCATCAAGGGCACCTGTCCGAAATGCGGTACCGAAGACCAGTACGGCGATAACTGCGAAAAATGCGGTGCGACCTACGCCCCGACCGATCTGAAGGATCCGAAGTCGGCCACCTCCGGCGCCACCCCGGTGCTCAAGGATTCCCAGCACTTCTTCTTCAAACTGCCAGACTTCCAGCAAATGCTGCAGACCTGGACCCGCAGCGGCACCCTGCAAGACGCCGTCGCCAACAAGATCGCCGAATGGCTGGACGCCGGCCTGCAACAGTGGGACATCTCCCGCGATGCGCCGTACTTCGGTTTCGAGATTCCGGGCGAGCCGGGCAAGTATTTTTACGTGTGGCTGGACGCGCCAATCGGCTACATGGCCAGCTTCAAGAACCTTTGCGACCGTACGCCGGAGCTGGACTTCGATGCGTTCTGGGCCAAGGATTCCACCGCCGAGCTGTACCACTTCATCGGCAAGGACATCGTCAATTTCCACGCGCTGTTCTGGCCTGCGATGCTCGAAGGCGCGGGCTACCGCAAGCCGACCGGCATCAACGTGCACGGCTACCTGACCGTCAACGGCCAGAAGATGTCCAAGTCGCGCGGCACCTTCATCAAGGCCCGTACGTATCTGGATCACCTGTCGCCGGAATACCTGCGCTACTACTACGCGGCCAAACTGGGCCGTGGCGTCGATGACCTCGACCTGAACCTCGAAGACTTCGTGCAGAAGGTCAACTCCGACCTGGTTGGCAAAGTGGTCAACATCGCCAGCCGTTGCGCCGGGTTCATCCAGAAAGGTAACGCCGGCCTGCTGGTCGGCACCAATGCTGCGCCTGAGCTGACCGAGGCGTTCCGCGCCGCCGCGCCAAGCATTGCTGACGCCTACGAAGCCCGCGACTTCGCTCGCGCCATGCGTGAAACCATGGCTCTGGCCGACCGCGCCAACGCCTGGATCGCCGACAAGGCGCCGTGGTCGTTGAACAAGCAGGAAGGCAAGCAGGATGAAGTCCAGGCGATCTGCGCCACCGCCATCAACCTGTTCCGCCAACTGGTGATTTTCCTCAAACCGGTGCTGCCGCTGCTGGCCGCCGATGCCGAGGCGTTCCTCAACGTCGCCCCGCTGACCTGGAACGACCACACCACCCTGCTGGCCAACCACCAGTTGAACGAATTCAAACCGTTGATGACCCGCATCGACCCGGTAAAAGTACAAGCCATGAGCGACGCCTCGAAAGAAGGCCTCACCGCCAGCCAGACCGACACCGGTGCAGGCGCCCCGGCAGGCAATGGCGAACTGGCCAAGGACCCGCTGTCGCCGGAAATCGACTTCGATGCTTTTGCTGCCATCGACCTGCGCGTCGCGCTGATCGTCAAAGCCGAACACGTCGAAGGTGCTGACAAGCTGCTGCGCCTGACGCTGGACATCGGTGACGAGCAACGCAACGTGTTCTCCGGGATCAAGAGCGCTTATCCGGATCCGTCCAAACTCGACGGTCGCCTGACCATGATGATCGCCAACCTCAAGCCTCGGAAAATGAAGTTCGGTATCTCCGAAGGCATGGTGATGGCGGCCGGCCCTGGCGGTGAAGAGATTTACCTGCTGAGCCCGGACAGCGGCGCCAAGCCTGGTCAGCGCATCAAGTAACAGCTGGCAGTCAATTGATCCCACAGGCGTGCCCGGCATGCCTGTGGGATTTTTCGTATCTGGCCGGATAGTGCCTAACCTTAAGAGACATACGCCATTTCGCTGGCAGAACCATGACCGAACTCGTGCTTACGCTTATCAGTGCTGCGCTGCTTAACAACTTCGTGTTGCACTGGCCGCTGGGCGTCGATCCGCTGTTGGCGGGCAGTCGTCGTCAGGTGCATGCGTTGGGACTGGCGACGTTGTGCCTGATGTTGCTCGTCGGTGTAGTCGGTTACGCGGTCTGGCATTGGCTGCTGGTGCCGCTGCAACTTGAAGCCCTGCGTCTGTTCGTGTTTCTGCCATTGAGTGTGTTGCTGATTGCGCCGCTACTGCAACTGTTGACGCGCTGGCTGCCTGATCTGCCCTTCGCCGGTCTATGGCCATTGTTGCTGGGCAATGCCGGTGTACTCGGGCTGGCGCTGATCAACGCGCAAAACGATCGAGGTCTGCTTCAGACGACAGCGCTGAGCCTCGGGGCCGGGCTGGGTTTCTGGCTGGTGCTGAGCCTGTTTCAGGATTTGCGTGAACGCACCGCCGACAACGACATTCCCCTGCCCTTTCGCGGCTTGCCGATCGATCTGATCAGCGCCGGTGTGATCGCAGTGATTTTTCTCGGATTCAGTGGACTGATCAAAACATGAGTCTGATTCAACGCATCGATGCCCTTCTGCCGCAGACCCAATGCGGCAAGTGCGGCCATCCCGGATGCAAGCCCTATGCACAAGGTATCGCCGAGGGCGAGCCGATCAACAAGTGCCCGCCGGGCGGTGACGAAACCATTGCCGCGCTGGCGGAACTGTTGAAAGTGCCGGTACTGGAGCTGGACAGCAGTCGCGGCTCGGCGCCGCCGCAAGTGGCGTTCATTCGTGAAGCCGAATGCATTGGCTGTACCAAGTGCAGTCAGGCCTGCCCGATCGACGCGATTGTCGGCGCGGCGAAACTGATGCACACGGTGATCATTGACGAGTGCACCGGTTGCGATCTGTGTGTCGCACCCTGCCCGGTCGACTGCATCGAAATGCACCCGCTGCCGCTCGGCACATTGCCGGTGGTGGGAGGCCTGGCCTTCAATCTCGAAGAGCAACGCGCGCGTGCGGCCAAACGCGATCACGCGCGTCAACGCTTTGAGCGCCGAAACCAGCGCTTGCAACGCGAAGAACAACAGAAACAGGCTGAGCGAGAAGCGCGGGCGAAACGGGCGGTGCAACCTGAAGTGGCCGCAACCGATCCGGTACAGGCGGCACTGGAACGGGTGCGTGCGCAGAAAGCGGCGACCGCTGATGCGGCGCTGAAGAAAGCCAAGATCGATGTGGCGATGAGCCGTGCACAATTGCACAAATCGTTGAAAGCCTTCGGCCATCCGCCGACATTTGAGCAGCAGACGCAACTGATCGTGTTGCAGCAGCAGTTCGAAGCAGCCGAACAGGCCCTGGCGAAACTTGAAAGCAGCCCGGCGCCAGCGCCCATCGTGCCTGCCCCCGCCAAAGACGCCGATCTGAAACGGGCAAAGATCCAGTTGGCCATGCGTCGTGCGGAACTGAAAAAAGCCCAGACCGCCGAAGCGGCGCCCGAGCAGATCGCCGCGCTGGAGCAGGCATTGCGCGACGCCGCACAGGCCCTGCACGCCGCCGAAGCCACCAGCGATCAGCCGTTGCCTGACTTGGTGCGCGTCGAAAAGCGTCCGATCGACAGCCAGCTTCGTCAGTTGAAAACCGAATTGGCCTACGCCCGTGCGGACCTCAACAAACTCGAGCGACGCGCCGACACGCCCACCGAAATCCTCGACAAGGCCCGCGCCCGCCTGCAGGTCGCCGAGCGCCAGGTACAAGATCATGTCGCCCCTTGAAACACCGGACAATCGCCTGCAACAGGCGATGAAGCTGGTGCTGCTGGCCGCGTTGCCGGGGTTGCTGGCGCTGTTCTGGTGGTACGGCTGGGGCGTGTTGGTCAATCTGCTGCTGGCAATCGTCGCCGCGCTGATGGTCGAGGCCGGCGTCGCACGTCTGCGTCAACAGCCCATCCAGCCAGCGTTGAGCGACGGCAGTGCGTTGGTCAGCGCAACATTGCTGGCTGCCGCCCTGCCACCTTATTGCCCCTGGTGGCTGACGGTGATAGCGATTGCTTCGGGACTGCTGTTCGGCAAGCACATTTACGGCGGCGTCGGTAGAAATCCGTTCAATCCGGCGATGCTCGGGTTTGCCTTGATCATGGTGATGTTCCCGCAACCGATGACCCACTGGCCTGCCCATGGCCTGGCTCTGACGGCAACGTTTCAACAGGTATTCGGCGCAGGTCAGGCGCCGGACGCTTGGGCGCAGGCCACGGTGCTGGACAGCCTGCGCATCAACAAGAGCCTGACCATGGACGAATTGTTCACCAGTAATCCAGCCTTCGGTCGCTTTGGCGGACACGGTGTGGAATGGGTGAATCTGGCGTTTCTCGCCGGCGGGTTGTTTTTGCTGCAGCGCCGGGTCTTCGGTTGGCATGCACCGGCAGGCATGCTCGGCAGTCTGTTTGTTGTCAGCCTGCTGTTCTGGAATGGCTCCGGGTCGGACTCTCAGGGTTCGCCGCTGTTCCACCTGCTCAGTGGCGCGACCATGCTGGGCGCGTTTTTCATCATTACCGAACCGGTCTCCGGCGCTAAAACCACGCTCGCCCGCCTGCTGTTCGGTGTCGGCGTCGGACTGCTGACTTATGCGATTCGCACCTGGGGGGGTTACCCGGATGGCGTGGCGTTTGCGGTGCTGCTGATGAACCTTTGTGTGCCAGCGCTGGAGCGGTTTGCCGCGAGTCGTCAGCCACAGGTGAGCTCATGAAGCGCACGGCCAGCGCACTGACGTTATTGTTGTTGGCGGTGGTCGGCATTGGCGCGACGTAACTGCTGCAACGCAGCAGTGCACCGCAGATCGCTGCTGAGCAGCGCTTGGCCGACAGTCGCAAACTGCTCGACGTGCTTCCCGCTGACAGCTACGACAACCAACCGCTGGAGCAGCCGATTACACTGACCGATACAGATCTGAGCCATAGCACGCTCGCGGCTGGTTACCGTGCAACCAAGCATGGTCAAACCGTTGCAGTGTTGCTGCGTAACCAGACCGAGGGCTACGCCGGTGCCATTGAATTGCTGATTGCGATCGATGCCAACGGCAAGTTGCTCGGCGTGAAAACCCTCAAGCAAAACGAAACCCCGGCACTCGGCGGGCCCATTGGCGACTGGCCGAACCGCTGGCTTCAGGTTTTCAACGGCAAATCACGCGGTGAACCGAATGACACTGGCTGGGCATTGAAAAAAGATCAGGGGCAATTCGATCAAATGGCCGGGGCGACCATTACTTCGCGCGCGGCCATCAACGCGATCCACGATGCATTGCGTTACTTTGACGAGCATCGAACGGCATTATTGGGGAGTGGAGCATGAACCTGTCCAACTCACTGATGCTGGTGCTATTGCTGGGCACCACCGTTTCTCTGGCCGGCGCGTTGGGGACGATGTTGATGTTTATCCTTGTGGTGGGCATTTATGCGTTGGGCATGTCACCGCTGCGCCCGCGCATGACACATGGGAGTGCCTTGCTGGCCGGTGTGCTGCTTGCTGCAACGTTAAGCAGTTGCGCAGATCTTCTGGCGCAACGCTGGTTTCTGGCGTGGCATCAGTCGTTCGGCCTCTACGGCGGATTGATCGCCTTGCAGTGCGTGGTGCTGGAGCACCACGGTTTCTTCGGCCGACCGCTGGCCCATCGCTTCAAACTTTGTGCATTGTTTGCCAGTTTGATGCTGGTGCTCGCAGCGCTGCGTGAACTCTTCGGTCAGGGAAGCCTTGGCCGGGGGCTGTTCGAGCATGGCTCCGGTCTTGTTTTATTCGGCGATGGGCTGCATCTGACAACGCTGTTGCCCGGCGCCTTTATTGTATTGGGTCTGCTGCTCGCGGCCCGTCAGGCGTGGAATCGCCCGAACTCGATATCCAAGGAAACACATCGCCCATGAATGCTGCAAAACGTCTGGAGATTTTTCGCCGCCTGCATGAAGACAATCCGGAGCCGAAGACCGAACTGGCCTACTCCTCGCCGTTCGAGTTGTTGATTGCCGTGATTCTTTCCGCGCAGTCGACTGACGTCGGCGTCAACAAAGCCACGGCGAAGCTGTTCCCGGTGGCCAATACGCCGGCGGCGATCCACGCTTTAGGGGTCGAAGGTCTATCGGAATACATCAAGACGATCGGTCTCTACAACAGCAAGGCCAGGAACGTCATCGAAACCTGCCGCCTGCTGGTCGAACGCCATGGCAGTGTGGTTCCACAAACCCGTGAAGAGCTGGAAGCCTTGCCGGGAGTGGGCCGCAAGACCGCCAACGTCGTACTCAACACGGCGTTCCGTCAACTGACCATGGCCGTCGACACCCACATCTTTCGCGTGAGCAACCGCACTGGCATTGCACCGGGCAAAAATGTGGTCGAAGTGGAAAACAAGCTGATGAAGTTTGTACCCAGGGAATTCCTGCTCGACTCTCATCACTGGCTGATTCTTCACGGTCGCTACGTGTGTCTGGCCCGCAAGCCACGGTGTGGGAGTTGCCGGATCGAAGACTTGTGCGAGTACAAAGACAAAACTTCTGACGATTGACCGGCTATTGGAATAATTGATAAGTCGATTGAAAAAATCTTTTTTACCCGCTGCAGGAATGTCGATATAAGGAGCGCCAAAGGCATTCTTAGCCGGGAGTTAGCTTATGAGTAGCGACAAAGAGCCACTGGATGTAGATGACGATATCGCTGCAGAAACTGATGACGCTGAACCTGTGGTCGAAGTCGCCAAGACCAATCTCAGCAAGCGCCGTACGATCGATAACCTGCTTGAGGAGCGCCGACTGCAAAAGCAATTGGCCGATTACGATTTTGATCTCTGATACTTGAAAGCCTCCCGAACCGGAGGCTTTTCTCTTTGTGCGGCTAGCTGAGTTTGATCGGCCCATGACCCTGTCAGCCATCGATGGATTCAGACCAGACCATTACGCTGCGCCAATTCGATCAGATCAACCAGAGAACGCGCATTGAGCTTCAACAACAAACGCGTCTTGTAGGTGCTCACGGTTTTGTTGCTCAAAAACATGCCATCTGCAATTTCCTTGTTGGTTTTGCCCCGTGCCAACTGCTGCAGCACCATCATTTCCCGACCGGACAGGCGATCCACCATATCGGCCTCACTCGCATTGCCCAAACTGGTACGCACGGTATGCAAAGCCTGATTGGGAAAATAACTGTAGCCGGACAATACGGCCTTGATTGCGCTGAGCAACTCGGTCAAGTCCTGCTGTTTGCACACATAGCCGGCCGCACCCGATTGCATGCAGCGCATGGAAAAGTGCCCGGGAGCCTGGGAAGTCAGAACCAGTACTTTAATAGGCATGGCCGTTGAAGTCAGGCGTGCGATAACTTCAAGACCATCAAGTTTTGGTATTCCAATGTCCAGAATGACAATATCCGGCATTTGTTCTCGAGCAAGTTGTAACGCATCCACACCGTTATCAGTTTCTGCGATGACTTCGTAGCCATGACGTTCCATCAGCATACGTACCGCAAGACGAATGACAGGGTGATCATCCACGATCAGCACTTTATTCATGGGCAAGTCCAGTTTCGCTGTTCGAATTTTTAGAACACGCACAATAGCCCAGTCACTTGCTCTATGGCATGCCAGTGTTAACACGCACTTGCATCGAGAGACATGCCCTACATCCATCGCGGATTAATCCTACAAAAAACCTCTGCCCCTCTAAACATCCGACGCCGCAGCCTCTTTCGCCGGAGGCAAAATTTCTCTTTTCAGCCTGTTACGGACTACGACTACCGGTAAAAAACACACGCCTCGCCGCTACAGTTCATTGTGCCCGAACGGCATTGGCGCCTGGGTATATGCGCGCGACTGAAAAATATCGGGATATTGGAAACACCTGGCAACAGCGGTGACACCGGCACTATAACGCCGAGAAAAACATAAACACCTGAAACAAGATATTTATACCAAGCCCTATAATTTTGCTATAAAAATAAACACTGAAATCCCACTAACCACCTCCAGACAATACGAACTTATTAACCATGAGCAAGACCAGACCAAAGAGCACAAACATGCTAAAAATAAAAAAAAAGATCAGCAACCCAATGACCGTCATTGCCATATTTGCGGCCATCTCTGAAACATCAGCCGCCGTGTCTCTGCCTTTCCTTGACAACAAGGACAGGGAAATCTATGTATGGTTCTTGATCAGCTTTCCGTTTTACTTATTATTTCTTTTCTTTATCACCCTGAATTTCAACTACCGCTCCCTCTATTCACCTTCCGATTTCGGTAAAGACAAGAACTTCCTGAAAGTAATCGATACCAATGATCGCGAGAACAAACGACACGCCTCGACGCAAGAACCTGCCACACCAGGTACATTCGGGTTTTCCAGTTGTATCGTGCCGAGCGAATCGGGCACTGTCGAATGCAAAGACTCGTGCAAAGTACACAACGCACCTGACCCGCCTGCGGACATCAACGCAAAACCGAGCCTGATTGTTCAGCACAACATTCAGTTGCCCGCGTCGATCAGTAATCTCCATCTCATAGACGCCAGGGACGTCGATGCATCGAGAGAGCTAGCCACCATGGTGGAAAATATCCGCAACCTGGACAGGAAAAATGCCCGTGTTGTCGTCTTTCTTTCCAATCATGTGTCCGATGTTTTACTGACGCAAAATGCACTACTGCAAATCAGGCACATAAAGAAAGGCTCTGGCAACACGCTGTGTATTGTTTATAACCTGTGCTCACAATCGGTGACACTACTGGGGCGGGCTTGAAGGAAGAGTCGTTGCCACACGCGCGAAAACCTGAACATGACTCGAACAGAAACAGCCAAAGAATTACGCAAAAAGGGCGGCCTTGTCTCGATGACAAGGCCGCCCTTTTCATTGCGCGTCAGTCTGCAACGCTTAGAACAGCTTGCGGCCCTTGTTGGCCGCGATGCGCATGCGCAGCGCGTTAAGCTTGATGAAGCCCGCAGCGTCAGCCTGATTGTAAGCACCGCCATCTTCTTCGAAGGTCGCGATGTTGGCATCGAACAGCGAATCGTCGGACTTGCGGCCTGTGACGATCACGTTGCCTTTATACAACTTCAGACGCACGACACCGTTCACGTTGACCTGCGAAGCATCGATCATCTGTTGCAGCATCAGACGCTCAGGGCTCCACCAGTAACCGGTGTAGATCAGGCTGGCGTATTTCGGCATCAGCTCGTCTTTGAGGTGAGCGACTTCGCGGTCCA
>Ga0163162_10007089_pt1 | contig 10877 bp, 9 predicted proteins | sample S55metaG_FD_115310 | JGI IMG/M metagenome (GOLD analysis project Ga0163162, IMG submission 115310) | Switchgrass rhizosphere microbial communities from Kellogg Biological Station, Michigan, USA - S5-5 metaG | ecosystem: Host-associated > Plants > Roots > Rhizosphere > Soil | place: USA: Michigan...
AGAATGTTTTTGTATTCGCCCACGGTTTTGCCAATCACCAGCGACGCTGCATCTTCCAGCGTCTGGCGGATTTTTTCGCCGCCCGGGATTTCGCCGACGCCGGTGTGTCCGGCGTTATCTTTGATAATCACAATGTTGCGGGTAAAGAATGGCGAGTGAGCGCCGCTGAGGTTCAGCAGCATGCTGTCGTAGCCTGCGACCGGAATAACCTGCATGGCGGTGACTTTCGGTGTTGAACTCATCTCCTGCTCCTTATGCTGTTGCACGGCCAAATGCCGGGCGTTTGCGATCAAATGTCCAGCCGGGGACCAGATATTGCATCGCCGTGGCGTCGTTACGCGCACCGGCGGGCAGTGATTGATAAAGCTGATTGGCTTTGTTTACCTGCTCCCAGTCGAGCTCAATGCCCAGACCCGGCGCATCCGGCACGGCAATTTTCCCGTTGCGGATTTGCAGCGGATTTTTCGTCAGGCGCTGATCGCCCTCCTGCCAGATCCAGTGGGTATCAATCGCGGTAGGATTACCTGGCGCCGCCGCACCCACATGGGTAAACATCGCCAGCGAAATATCGAAGTGGTTATTGGAGTGGCAGCCCCAGGTGAGGCCCCACTCATCGCAGAGCTGCGCGACCCGCACGGCGCCGCTCAGCGTCCAGAAGTGAGGATCCGCCAGCGGAATATCGACCGCATTGAGCATCACCGCGTGATTCATCTCTCGCCAGTTGGTGGCGATCATATTGGTGGCCACCGGTAAGCCGGTTGCGCGCCGGAACTCGGCCATCACTTCACGTCCCGAATAGCCCTGCTCCGCGCCGCACGGATCTTCAGCGTAGCTCAGCACATCCTGCATCCCTTTACACAGCGCTATCGCCTCGTCCAGCAGCCAGGCGCCGTTCGGGTCGACCGTAATGCGGGCGTCGGGAAAGCGCTGCTTCAGCGCCGCCGCGGTGGCAATCTCCTGCTCGCCCGGCAACACGCCGCCTTTGAGCTTAAAATCTTTGAAGCCATATTTATCCGCAGCCGCCTCAGCCAGCCGCACCACGGCATCGCTGGTCAGCGCTTCCTGATGACGCAGGTGATACCAGTCGTGGCTGGCCTGCTCACCACTCAGATAGGGCAGATCGGTCTTGCGGCGGTCACCGAGATAGAACAGATAGCCCAGCACCGTCACTTCATCACGCTGTTTACCTGGCCCCAGCAGTTCAGCCACCGGTACGCCCAGACACTGTCCCAGCAGATCGAGCAGCGCCGCTTCCAGCGCCGCTACCGCGTTGACCCGCAACTCAAAAGTCCAGGCACCGTTGCCGAAGGTGGTGAAGTCAGCCGACTGATTGCCTTTGTGCACCTGCTGCACCAGACGGTTCATTCGCGCAATCTGCTGGCCTTTCACCTGCGGAATCGCTTCTACCAGCGTCTGATAGATGGTGTCGCCGCCGGGGGCTTCACCGACGCCGGTGTGACCGGCGCTGTCGGTGAGAACCACAATATTGCGGGTAAAACAGGCGTTGTGCGCACCGCCAATATTGAGCAGCATGCTGTCATAACCGGCAACCGGGATAACCTGCATATCAGTAATCACCGGCGAACTTTGCGTATTCATAATGCATCCTTACCGGGCCAGGTTTTCAGTTCGACACGTTTGATATCGCCCGCGATCACCAGGAAGCTGAATGCGGCGACAAAGGCGTGAATACCGACATAGATCAGCGCGCCTTCAAAGGAGCCGCTGGTGGCGATGATGTAACCGATGGCGATAGGCGTCACGATGCCAGAGAAGTTACCGAACATGTTGAACAGACCGCCGCTCAGGCCACTGATCTCTTTCGGTGCGGTATCTGCCATCACTGCCCAGCCCAGCGCACCGATGCCTTTACCAAAGAACGCCAGTGCCATGAAGAACACCACCACCCATTCGGTATCGGTGTAGTTACACATCACCATCGAAATAGAGAGCAGCATGCCGAGCACGATCGGCGTTTTACGCGCGATATTCAGCGAGCCGGTTTTACGCATCAGCCAGTCGGAGATCACCCCGCCCAGTACGCCGCCGAGGAAACCGCACACCGCCGGAATCGAGGCAATAAAGCCCGCTTTGAGAATCGACATGCCGCGCGCCTGTACCAGATAGACCGGGAACCAGGTGATAAAAAAGTAGGTTAAGGCGTTAACGCAGTACTGACCGAGGTAGATACCCAGCATCATGCGTGACGTCAGCAGCTGTTTGATCTGGAACCACTTCTCGCTCCAGCTCACTTTGCGGCTATCCTTTTTGACATCCATGTTGATCAGCGCACCGCCCTGCTCCATGTACTCCAGTTCGGCTTTATTCACGCCAGGGTGATCGGTGGGATCGTGGATCACTTTCAGCCAGATGAAACTGAGGATGATGCCCAGGCCGCCCATGAACCAGAACACGTGCGCCCAGCCCACGGAAGAGACCAGCCAGCCCATGATGGGCGCGAAGATAACGGTGGCGAAGTATTGGGCCGAGTTGAAGATCGCCACGGCCGTGCCGCGCTCCTGCGCCGGAAACCAGGCCGCGACGATGCGGCTGTTGCCAGGGAAAGAGGGCGCTTCGGCCAGTCCCACCAGGAAGCGCAGAATAAACAGCGACATGATGATGCCGAAGCCGCTGAACAGATCGACGAACCCTTGCAAAAAGGTAAAGAGCGACCAGGTAAAGATGCTCCAGAAATAGACGCGTTTTGAGCCGAAGCGGTCAAGCAGCCAGCCGCCCGGAATCTGACCAATAACATACGCCCATGAGAAGGCAGAGAAGATATAGCCGAGTCCGACCGAATCGAGGCCAATATCTTTTGACATCGCCGAACCGGCAATCGAAATCGTTGCGCGGTCACCGTAGTTGAATGAGGTGACGATAAATAACATCACCACAATCCAGTAACGGGCATTGGTGCGTTTCTGCACCGTTTCCGCGGTCTGGCTGAAACTATTCATGATGCACTCCTGAAATATAGCGTGAGCTACATTCGCTCTGACTGCATACACATCGCGTTGGGTATCAGAGAGAAGTTGGGTTAAACACGGCGATCTTTTTGTTTTGGCAAACTTTATTTATCCATCCGGCGTCTGGCAGCCGCGGCCGGTAATAACTCCAGGCAACCTCTTTCGGATGAATAATACGTCGTGACAGATAACCTGACTTTGGCTAACGGAACTCAGTATAAGAACAGCCTGTGGCGATCACATTGGCGCATCGCCCTGGAATAATCGCCTTATTGAAGTGATTGTCTGGCGAATGCACAAAAGCCTGCGGTATAGCTCACGAAAGTGGCAAATACCCGTGCAAAATCCGCCCCGGATAACGCTTCTGCCCGCTGTTTGTGAGGCTCTTCACTTGCTTTTGGATAATCGACTCAAAACAGCCGGGTGAATTGCCTTAATGGTGGTCATTTGCACAATGCGCGACCCGCCCCGCCTCCCTATACTGAAGCTGGCAAACAAGGGCGTGACAGGTCAGATCATTACAGCGTGCCGCACAAGTACGGTACGACAGACAGGAAGGTGAGCGATGAACCCAAAAAAAGATGAACAACCGCTCTATATCAAAGTCCATGAGCACGACAATGTGGCGATTGTGGTTAACAGCCTCGGTCTGCCAGCCGGTACGCAGTTTGCGGATGGTCTGACCCTCACAGAGCATGTGCCGCAGGGCCACAAAGTGGCGCTGAGCGCGATTAATCAGGGTGCAGAGATCGTGCGTTATGGCGAAGTCATAGGCTTCGCATTACGGGATATTGCCCAGGGCAGCTGGATTGACGAGTCACTGGTTGCGCTGCCGGAAGCCCCTCCGCTGGAGAGTCTGCCGTTAGCCACTCAGGTTCCGCCTGATTTGCCGCCGCTGGAGGGCTATACCTTTGAAGGTTACCGCAATGCGGATGGCAGCGTAGGCACGCGTAACCTGCTCGGCATCACCACCAGCGTCCACTGCGTGGCCGGTGTGGTGGATCATGTCGTACAGATCATTGAACGGGATTTACTGCCGCGCTATCCGAACGTGGATGGTGAGGTTGCCCTGAACCACCTTTATGGCTGTGGTGTGGCGATCAACGCACCGGCGGCGGTCGTGCCGATTCGCACCATTCATAACCTGGCGCTGAATGCGAATTTCGGCGGCGAAGTGATGATCGTCAGCCTCGGCTGTGAAAAGTTACAGCCAGAGCGTCTGCTGACTGGCACCCCCGACGTGCAGGCGATTTCGCTGGACGACCATGACATCGTGCGTCTGCAGGATGAAAAGCTGGTGGGCTTTGGCGCGATGGTCAATGAGATTCTGCAGGTGGCGGAGCGTCATCTCCAGCGGCTGAATCAGCGCCAGCGCGAAACCTGCTCCGCAGCAGAACTGATTGTCGGCATGCAGTGTGGTGGCAGCGATGCGTTTTCGGGCGTGACGGCAAATCCGGCAGTGGGCTTTGCCTCTGATCTGCTGGTGCGTTGCGGTGCCACCGTGATGTTCTCGGAAGTCACTGAAGTGCGTGATGCGATTCACCTGCTGACGCCGCGGGTGATTAATCAGGAAGTCGGTAAGCGCTTACTGGAGGAGATGGCCTGGTATGATAATTACCTCGACCAGGGCCAGACCGATCGCAGCGCTAACCCGTCGCCGGGCAATAAAAAAGGCGGGCTGGCGAACGTAGTGGAAAAAGCACTTGGCTCGATCGCAAAATCGGGACGCAGCGCCATTGTTGAAGTGCTCTCGCCCGGCCAGCGGCCCACGCGACGCGGATTGATCTACGCGGCCACGCCCGCCCGCGATTTTGTCTGCGGTACGCAGCAGCTGGCATCCGGTATCACCCTGCAGGTGTTTACTACTGGTCGCGGTACGCCTTACGGTCTGGCCGCGATTCCGGTGATCAAGATGGCGACGCGCAATGCGCTGGCAGAGCGCTGGCACGATCTGATGGACATCAATGCCGGGACGATTGCTACCGGTGAAGAGAGTATTGAGCAGGTGGGCTGGCGACTGTTTGAATTGATTCTGGATATCGCCAGTGGCAGGAAGCAGACCTGGTCCGATCGCTGGGGCATTCGTAATCAGCTGGCGGTGTTTAACCCGGCGCCTGTCACCTGACAGTGCACTCAACGGATATCGCCGTGCGCACACTACAGGCTTATCTCTGTAAGGCAGAGATAAGCCTGGCCTTGCAATCAGAGCTGCGCGCCCCAGGCTTCAACCCACGGCGAGGTTACCGCCTCCGGTTCCGGATTTTCAGTGGCATCAACCAGTAACACCTCACCAACCCGCTGAGCGCCCTGCTCCTGCAGCAGCGCGTCAAAGGTTTTACCCGCGCCACAGAAATGGTCATAGCTGCTGTCACCCAGCGCAATCACGCCATAGCGCAGCGCGGGCTGATGACCGAGCTGATCTTTAATCGCATGGAACAGACCTGAAATCGTGTCGGGAAAATCGCCATGCCCGGTAGTAGAAGTGACAATTAACGCCACGTCGCTGGCATAGTTTTGCCAGTCAGCCAGCGTCGGATCGTCAAACACCGTTACGCTGTGCCCCTGCTGCTGCAGAATGGGCTCTGCTTCTTCCGCGACCAGTAGCGCATTGCCATATACCGTACCTACAAAAATGCCAATCTTTGCCATCTGCTTTCTCCCTTATTCTGAAACGTTATCCTGTCCTGGCGCTGCGTCAAACTCAACCCGCGGCACCTCAGGAATGCGATCCTGCCAGCCAAACTGGTTCATCAGATTCTGCCAGACGCCATCCAGTCCGGCGCGAAGCAGCAACGGTTCACCGGTTACCGGATGAGTTAATGCCAGGCTGCTGGCGTGCAGCATCAGGCGGTTAGCGCCAAAATGTTCGGCAGCACCCCGGTTCTGACGCAGATCGCCGTGCGCCGAATCGCCAATAATCGGATGACGCAGGTGTGACATATGACGACGCAGCTGATGCTTGCGACCGGTTTTAGGAGCCAGTTCAACCAGGCTATAACGCGAAGTGGGATAACGGCCAATGCCGACCGGCATCTCGACCGTTGCCAGTGACTGATAATCGGTGACCGCGGGCTGTGCGGTGCGCGCTTCCGTGGCGTGTTTATCGGCAATCTTATCCAGCTCTTCCACCAGCGGATAATCGAGCGTCCCGCTGCTCTCCAGCCAGCCGCGAACCACAGCGTGGTAGGTTTTCTGCATCTGGTGCTGTTCAAACTGCAGGGAAAGCAGACGTCCGACTTCACTGGAGAGCCCCATCAGCAGTACCCCTGACGTGGGCTTGTCGAGACGATGCGCCGTAAACACATGCTGTCCAATCTGATCACGAACGGTCTGCATCACAAACACCGTTTCATGGCGATCCAGCCAGCTGCGATGAACCAGCCAGCCGCTGGGCTTGTTGACGGCAACCAGCCACTCATCCTGATAGAGTATCTCCAGCATCAGTGGGCAGCATCCGTGATTAACGCATCAAGTTGACGCAGGGTCAGCAACAGCGGTGCAATACCCGGCTGGTCAGGCACCAGAGCCACCTCATAATAGGGGGCCACGGCAAAATTTTGTGGTAACGGATGTCGGGCCGCAATCAGGGCATGCATCCGCGGGACTAACACCCACTGGAGCCACTGCAGCGGCTCCAGCGTATCCAGGCAAAAGGGTTCGCGGCTCTCGAGCGCCCCCTCGGCCGGCGGGGTACTCTGCCAGAGATGATGCTCACGCATCACCGCTTCCAGTTGTTCCAGCCGTTGCGTAATCAATTGTTCAGGCGTCATGCGCCACCTCCGCGAGCAGTCAAAAATGGGCGGCAAGCATATCACTTGTTGGCACAGGCACAAAAAAAGGGAGCACTGTATAAACAGTGCTCCCGGTTCGTTTGCAGCCATCCCGCCACGTTAATGCTCCCTGCTCTTCCATGACAACTTGTCCAGTGCGAACTCCTGTCGCGCATCGTCCTGATGTATCCTTAGCATCCTGGCCCACCACCTCTTCTGAGGGGGTTCTCATTCTCCATCCTGGAGGTGTCCCTTGCTCAATCCTGAGCGATCCTGTTTCATCCTGAAACCTTCCTTGTGCCGTAAGCTCCGTTACGTTCCTGCCTCATGGCTTATCATCATCCTGACGATATCTTTTTCCTGAGCCTCCTGCAGTGCGAAACATTTTGACAGAACTCGTTACGCGCACAAGGTACTCACAGCAGAACTTTACGAAATGTGCGGCGTAAATTCAGATAAACGCCATTAAGTTGATGATTCACAATATTTTTACATCTCAGCCTTCCGGAAGTCTCACCTGTTATATAGCGATCTCTCACAGCACATGTAAGAGATGTCTCACAAGGTCAGAGGCAAATCACTGCAACTCAGATGATAACCGGTTGTAATGACTTAAGAAATATCTCAAGCGTTTCCGCTAATTTCACACGCTGTTTACCGCCGGGCTGCTCCAGAATCACTTCGCCGCTGAGATTAGAAAGCGAGATGATCTCCTGTTCTGACTCGGTGGTGGCGATAAACAGCGTAGGCGACTGTTTAAGGCGGCGCTGCATCACCAGATGCCCGATCAGATTCTCCTGTAACCGCAGGAAATCATCCTCACTCCAGACCTGTAAGAGTGTCAGCTGATTCTCACCAAAACTGGCCTGCATATCGCCGGCAAACTGCGTGGTATAGAAAGCCGTGATCTGCGGCTGGAGCTGGATATCGATCGCCCGCTCAACCGCATCCAGCGTCTGTGGCAGAGTAAAAGGCTGCGGCTGCCAGACGACTCGCTGATCGCGATCCTCCAGGGCACAGGGCGAAGGTATGCCAAAGAGATCGCTGCTGGCCGGCGCATGCCCGGCCTGCTGAAGCCAGTGCTGGCAGTATCGGGTGGTAAAGTCGCGCAACGCGGCGGCAGTTTGCTGCATCATTCATATTCTCACTTCTGATGGGTTACACTTAGCCACTTTGATTAATTTTGGTGGTAACCGCAATGACTACTCACGAACAGGATCAGGCACTCAGCAACCTGACGCTGGGCAAACCCACAGCCTATCACGATCATTATGACAACAGCTTACTGCAGGCGGTGCCGCGCAGCCTGAATCGTGAACCCCTTGGCCTGTTTCCCGACAGCCTGCCCTTTACCGGCAGTGATATCTGGACCCTGTATGAACTCTCGTGGCTCAACAGCAAAGGTCTGCCACAGGTTGCCGTTGGCGAAGTGGTGCTCGATGCGCAGAGCCGCAACCTTATCGAGTCAAAAAGCTTCAAGCTCTACCTTAACAGTTTCAACCAGACCCGCTTTGCCGACTGGGGCGAGGTTCGTCAGACGCTGGAGCGGGACCTGAGTGCCTGTGCTGAAGGTGAAGCGCGGGTCGCGCTGTTCCGTCTCAATGAAGTGGAAGGTCAGCCCATCGGCCATTTTGAGGGGGTTTGTATTGATGAGCAGGATATCGCCATAGAGGATTACCGCTTCAATGCTGACTATCTGGCCGATGCTGCGGGCAGCGAAATCGTTGAAGAGACGCTGGTCAGCCACCTGCTCAAGTCAAACTGTCTGATTACCAATCAGCCCGACTGGGGCTCCGTGATGATTCGTTATAAAGGCCCGCGTATCGACCGTGAAGCGCTGCTGCGCTATCTGGTCTCATTCCGCCAGCACAACGAATTTCACGAGCAGTGTGTCGAACGCATTTTTAATGATGTGATGCGTTTCTGCCATCCGGAAGCGCTGACGGTGTATGCACGCTACACCCGTCGTGGCGGGCTGGATATCAATCCATGGCGCACTAATGTGCCCTTCTCGCCCGGTTTTTCGCGGCTGGTCCGTCAGTAGTTTGCGAGACTTCTCGCAGGCTGCATGCACTAAGCGCAGTTCCGCTTGAGCTGTGCGGGCCGACAAGGCTACTCTGGTGATGGCGGCTACCTGCGGGTGGCCGACCAGGGATTTTCGTCACTGCCGTTGCAGTGCCAACACGCACCCAGGCGGGTGTAAAGGAGTTCATTTGATTACCCATATCAGCCCTCTTGGCTCAATGGATCTGCTTTCACAGCTGGAAGTCGATATGCTCAAGCGCACAGCCAGCAGCGACCTCTACCAGCTGTTTCGCAACTGCTCTCTTGCCGTGCTTAACTCCGGCAGCCAGACTGACAGCAGCCAGGAGCTGCTCTCCCGCTTTGAAAATTTCGACATCAATGTGTTGCGCCGTGAGCGCGGCGTCAAACTGGAGCTGATCAATCCACCGGAAGAGGCGTTTGTGGATGGCCGCATCATCCGTTCACTGCAGGCTAACCTGTTTGCGGTGCTGCGTGACATCCTGTTTGTCAGCGGTCAGCTCAACATGCCGGGTCGGTTCACTGCGGCTGAAGAAAATGACTCCGCCACTATCACCAACACCGTGTTTTCCATTCTGCGTAACGCGCGGGCGCTGCATATCGGCGAGTATCCCAACACCGTGGTCTGCTGGGGCGGTCACTCGATCAACGCCGTTGAGTACCAGTATTGCCGCAATGTCGGAACTCAGCTTGGACTGCGTGAACTGAACATCTGTACCGGCTGCGGGCCGGGCGTGATGGAAGCGCCAATGAAAGGGGCCGCCGTTGGCCATGCTCAGCAGCGCTATCGTGACAGCCGCTTTATCGGCCTGACCGAACCCTCCATCATTGCGGCAGAACCGCCGAATCCGCTGGTGAATGAGTTGATCATCATGCCGGACATCGAAAAACGTCTGGAAGCTTTTGTGCGCATTGCCCATGGCATCATCATTTTCCCGGGCGGCGTAGGGACCGCAGAAGAGTTGCTCTATCTGCTGGGCATCCTGATGAATCCGCAGAACAGCGATCAGGTATTACCGCTGATCCTGACCGGGCCGGAAGAGAGCGCCGACTACTTCCGCGTGCTGGATGATTTCATCGTTAACACCCTGGGCGAACAGGCGCGTAAGCATTATCAGATCATCATCAACGATGCAGCCGAAGTGGCGCGTCTGATGAAGAAAGCGATGCCGCAGGTAAAAGAGAATCGTCGTGAAACCGGCGATGCTTACAGCTTTAACTGGTCGATTCGCATTGAACCCGATCTGCAGGTGCCTTTCCTGCCAACCCATGAAAACATGGCGAATCTCAATCTCTACACCAATCAGCCACCCGAAAAGCTGGCTGCTGACCTGCGCCGCGCCTTCTCAGGCATCGTAGCCGGTAACGTCAAAGAGATGGGCATCCGCGAAATCCGCGAGAAGGGACGCTACAAACTGCATGGCGACCCCGACATCATGCACCGCATGGATGAGCTGCTTCAGGGATTCGTTGCACAGCAACGCATGAAACTGCCAGGCACCGCCTACATTCCCTGCTACGAAATTATCAAATAAACCAGGAGGCAGCCCCCGGGCTGCCCATACTCTCATGGCTCTTCATCTTGTTATTGTTGACGCGTTGAATCTGATTCGCCGTCTGCATGCGGTACAGGGCTCACCCTGTGTCGAAGGCTGCTTGGCCGCGCTGCGCCAGATACTGGGTCACGCCCATCCGACTCATGCGGTGGCGGTATTTGATGGCGAAGCGCGTCATCAGGGCTGGCGTCATCAGCTGCTACCCGATTACAAAAGCGGTCGCCCGCCGATGCCAGACGATTTACAGGCAGAGATGCCGGCGTTACAGGAGGCCTTTCGCGCCGCAGGCGTAAGCTGCTGGATAGCGGGCGAGGATGAGGCGGACGACTTAGCGGCGACGCTGGCGGTTAAAATGGCCCAGGCCGGACATCAGGCCACCATTGTTTCCACTGACAAAGGCTACTGCCAGCTGCTGGCACCCGAGATCCGCATCCGCGACTACTTCCAGAAACGGTGGCTCGACCTGCCTTTTATCGAGGCAGAGTTTGGCGTGGTGCCCCAGCGGTTACCTGACTACTGGGGATTGTGCGGCATCAGCAGCA
>Ga0163162_10007093_pt1 | contig 10874 bp, 10 predicted proteins | sample S55metaG_FD_115310 | JGI IMG/M metagenome (GOLD analysis project Ga0163162, IMG submission 115310) | Switchgrass rhizosphere microbial communities from Kellogg Biological Station, Michigan, USA - S5-5 metaG | ecosystem: Host-associated > Plants > Roots > Rhizosphere > Soil | place: USA...
CTTACAACTCGGCGAGCCGCATGCACGAGCTGTCGCCGACGTTCCCGCAGCTCCAGCGCGGCCTCGATCGGCATGTGGCATCGTTCGCGAAATCGCTGGAGTTCGATTTGGCAGGCCGCGAGCTGCAGCTGACCGACTGCTGGGTCAACATCATGCCGCGGCACGTCGTGCACAGTTTGCATCTGCATCCACTCGCAACGATCAGCGGCACGTATTACGTCCATACGCCGCGCGGCTCGGCAGGATTGAAGCTCGAAGACCCGCGTCTCGATCGCTACATGGCCGCGCCGCCGCTAAAGCCGCAAGTAAGCACGACCCGGCAGCGCTGGATCGTGATTCCAGCGCAAGCGGGGACCCTGGTGTTGTTCGAGAGCTGGTTGCGCCACGAAGTGCCGCCGAACCCCGCTGCCTCGCCGCGCATCAGCATCAGCTTCAACTACAACTGGTTCTGAGCACGGAGCATGTCGGAACCGCCGCGGGCTGGCCGTCCTTGTGGATATGCGAGACTGCACCCGTGACTGACCTCCGCTGGCTCGACGCCGCCCTGACCTCCGCCCGTCCGCAGGCGGTCGCTGCGTTGCTGCGGTATTTCCGGGATCTGGACACGGCCGAGGAGGCGTTCCAGGAGGCTTCGCTGCGCGCTTTGAAGGTCTGGCCGGTGAAGGGTCCGCCGCGTGACCCGGCTGCCTGGCTGATCTTTGTCGGGCGCAATACCGCGCTGGACGACAAGCGCCGGCGCAGCAAGCAGCAGGAGTTGCCTTCCGAGGAAGTGCTCACGGACGACGACGATGCGCAGTCGACGCTCGCGGATCAGCTCGATGCTGAGCATTATCGCGACGACATCCTGCGTTTGCTGTTCATCTGCTGCCATCCGGAGCTACCGTCGACGCAGCAGATCGCGCTGGCGCTGCGCATCGTTTCCGGTCTCACCGTGCAGGAGATCGCGCGCGCGTTCCTCGTGGGCGAATCCGCGATGGAACAGCGAATCACTCGTGCGAAGCGCGCGATCGGTTCGGCCGACGTGCCGTTCGAGACTCCTGGCGCCGAGGCACGCGGCGATCGACTCGCCGCGGTCGGCGCGATGATTTATTTGCTGTTCAACGAGGGCTACTCGGCGAGCGGCGGCACTGCGCACGTGCGCGTCGGCTTGTGCGAAGAAGCGATCCGACTCGCACGCTTGCTGTTGCGACTGTTTCCGAGCGAGCCCGAAGTCATGGGGCTGATGGCGCTGCTGCTGCTCCAGCACGCGCGTGCCAAGGCACGACTCGACCGCGACAACGAGATCGTGCTGCTCGAGGATCAGGATCGCAAACTGTGGAATCGCCAGATGATCGACGAAGCGCTGGTGCTCGTCGAAAAGGCGCTGCGGCATCGACGGCCCGGACCTTATCAAGTGCAAGCAGCCATCGCTGCTATTCACGCGCGTTCGCCCAGCGCTGCAGAGACCGATTGGCAGGAGATCGATACTCTCTACGGCGTATTGGAACAACTGCAACCATCACCCGTTGTCACGCTGAATCGCGCCGTCGCAGTTTCGAAGCTGCGCGGGCCGGCGGCTGCATTGGAGATGATCGAACCGCTTGGGGATAAACTGCAGGGTTACTTTCATTTTTTCGGCGCGAAAGGCGCGTGGCTGCACGAGCTCGGCCGCACTGATGAGGCGCGGGTCGCGTTCGACAAGGCAATCGCGCTTGCGCACACGCCGGCCCAGGCCGCGCACATCCGGCAGCATCTCGATCGGCTGCTGAAATAGTTGTCACTGTATATAAGACCAGTTATGCTTTCGGCTCTTCCCATCGAGCAGGAGTAGGCGCATGAAACTCTATTGGTGCGAACGCACCCGCGCGGTGCGCGCCGTCTGGATGATGGAAGAGCTGGGCGTGCCGTACGAGCGCGTGCGCATCGACATTCGCGACGAGAAATCGCGGGCGAATCCCGCGTTTCGTGCAGCGTCGCCGATGGGCAAGGTGCCGGCGCTCGAGGATGGGACCGTGCGCATCTGGGACTCCGGCGCGATCTGCGCGTATCTCGCCGATCAGTACCCGGCCGCGAAGCTCGCGCCGGCGATCGGCAGTCCCGAGCGTGGTGCTTATCTCATGTGGCTGATGTACACGAACTCCGTGATCGAGCCGGCGATGGGCGAGAAGTTCGGCGGGCTCAAACCCAACACCGTGAGTTACGGCTGGGGAAGCTGGGATCAGATGCTCGCCACGCTGCGCACCGCCGTTGAGCGTGGCCCGTGGATTCTCGGCGAGCGTTTCAGCGCTGCGGACGTGCTGCTCGGCATGAGCTGCAACTTCCTGCGTCAGTTCAAGATGATCGAGAACGAGCCGGTGCTGTTCGCCTACGCAGATCGTTGCGCCGCGCGGCCCGCGTTCCAGCGCGCTTACGCGCTGGAACCTCAGGCGTGAGGACGGAGGGTCGATCGGCTTTCACCTGCGGTCGGCCGCCGCAGTCGAGTCGTCAGCCTTCGGCAGCGCCACCAGCGCGGAGACTGTGAGCTGCGGCGTCTGGATGCTCAGATCGTGCGGCGTGCATGACACGCGATCCTCGATCACCTTCACCGAGAGCTTCGGCAGCACTTCCTTCTTCAGACCCTCCAGCAATTCACAATCGCCTGGCTCGAGATCCAGCTTACGATCGCGCGACACGTCGACGGTCTTCCACTGTGCGGGGAAGGGATCGGTCTGCAGCGGATCCTTCTTGCCCGTGAGGCGCTCGGTCAGTTCCTTCGTCGCCTTGTTCGCCGGCTCCTTCGCCTCGCTCACCGGAATCGGTGTCGCGGTGGTGACCGTGACGAAGAAGTTGCGCGAGGGCCGGGTGTTGATGCAGCCGTTCGCCTGCACCCGGGTCTGCGGTGCGGCGCCCAGCTTCAGCAGAATGCTCTTGACCTTGGACTCGAACGAGTCGCAGTCGTACGCGGTCGTGAAGCCGACGTACGAATACTTGACCTCGACCGGCTTCCAGACGGACTGCACCGAGCCCGTGCTGTCCGCGGGCGAGTCCGCGTAGGCGCCCTGTGACAGCACGGCGGCAAGCATGCACGCCCCTGCCAGGCCCGCTTTCGCCAGGCCCGTTCTGGTCAGGTATGACAGCCTCGTTTCCATGACTTGCCTCCAATAGTGATGGAGATTAGACGTCGGCACCGCCGCCACGTTCCCTGTCTTCGCCATCCACGTAATTTACGTTCCCGTAATTCCGCAAGCGGTTCAACGGGGCCCGCGATATCCTTTCCGCATGAGCTCCAATGTCGATGTTCAAGGCCGGGAAATCAATGCTGCCATGGCGGTGCTGGGGGCGCTCAGCTTCTGCCATTTGCTGAACGACATGATGCAGTCGCTGCTGCCGGCGATGTATCCCATCCTGAAGACAGGGCTGCGACTCGACTTCGGTCAGATCGGTCTGGTGACCTTCGTCTACCAGGTCACTGCTTCGCTGTTCCAGCCGTTGGTCGGACTCTACGCGGACCGACGGCCGATGCCCTATGCGCTGGCATTCGGCATGGGCTTCACGCTGACCGGCCTGGTGCTGCTCTCGGTGGCCGACACTTTCCCAATGCTGCTGATCGGCGCGGCCGTGATCGGTCTGGGTTCGAGCGTGTTTCATCCCGAGTCGTCGCGGGTCGCGCGCGTCGCGTCCGGCGGACGTCACGGGTTTGCCCAATCGGTGTTCCAGGTCGGCGGCAATGCGGGATCCGCGATCGGTCCGCTCGCGGCCGCGTTCATTGTGCTGCCGAACGGTCAGGGCAGCGTTGCCTGGTTCGCGCTCGCAGCACTGCTCGGCATCATGCTGCTTACCAGGATTGGCTCGTGGTATGCGCGTCAGACTGTGCGAATCGACGCCATGCGCAAGAGTGCGCAGCACGCGCTCGCGCAAGTGCCGCGCGGCAAGGTCGTCGGCGCGATGACCGTGCTCATCGTGCTGATCTTCTCCAAATACTTCTACATGGCGAGCCTGACGAGCTACTACACGTTCTACTTGATCGACCGCTTCCACGTCTCGGTGTGGAACGCGCAGGTGCATCTGTTCGTGTTCCTCGCCTCGGTCGCAATCGGCACGTTTGCCGGCGGCCCCTTCGGCGATCGCGTCGGCCGCAAGTACGTCATCTGGTTTTCGATTCTCGGCGTCCTGCCGTTCACGCTGCTGTTACCGCACGCGAACTTGTTCTGGACCGGCGTGCTCAGCGTGCCGATCGGATTGATTCTCGCGTCCGCGTTCTCGGCGATTCTCGTGTATGCGCAGGAGCTGGTGCCCGGCAAGGTCGGCATGATCTCGGGCCTGTTCTTCGGGCTCGCGTTCGGCATGGGCGGCCTCGGCGCCGCGCTGCTCGGTCATCTGGCCGATGCGCAGGGCATTCAATTCGTCTATCGCCTGTGCGCGTATTTGCCCGCGCTCGGCGTGCTCGCTGCATTCCTGCCGAAGATCCACACTCCGCATCGCAAGTAAGGTGAGCTCATGTCCGGGGAACTGAAGCATCACACGCTGCCGGTCAACGGGATTCGCATGCACGTCGCGGAGCGGGGCACTGGCCCGCTGGTGATCATGTGTCACGGTTGGCCGGAGCTCTGGTATTCGTGGCGGCATCAGATTCCTGCCGTCGCGGCGGCGGGCTTCCGCGTGGTCGCGCCGGATATGCGCGGCTTCGGCGAGACCGAGGCGCCGGCAGACGTGAACGACTACACCATCCTGCACAACGTCGGCGACATGGTTGCGCTGGTCGCGGCGCTCGGCGAGAAGCAAGCGATCATCGTCGGGCACGATTGGGGCGCGCCGGTCGCGTGGACGGCAGCGATGATGCGGCCCGATTTATTTCCCGCGGTGGTTGCGATGAGCGTGCCGCATCGACCGCGCTCGTCTGCAGCGCCGCTGCAGACGCTGAAGGAGGCGGGGCTCGGCAACTACTATTGGATCTATTTCCAGAAGCCGGGCGTCGCGGAAGCGGAGTTCGAGCGCGATCCGGCCGTCACGCTGCGCAAGCTGTTGTACGGCGTTTCCGGCGATATTCCGATCGATCGCGAGAATCCCATGATGGTGCACGAAGGCCATGGCTTCCTCGATCCGCTCGCGGTCGCGAAGTCGTTGCCGGCGTGGCTGCGCGAAGAAGACATCGAGAAGTTCGCGAGCGAGTATCGACGCACCGGTTTTCGCGGCGGGCTCAACTGGTATCGCAACATCGATCGCAACTGGGCGCTCACCGCGCCGTGGCAGGATGCGACGATTCGTCAACCGGCATTGTTCATCTACGGAACGCGCGATCCGGTGGTCGCAGGCAAACGGGGTCTTGCGGCGGTCGAGCACATGAGCCGCGCTGTGCCCGGCGTGCAGAAGGTCGTGGTCGAAGGCGCCGGTCACTGGATTCAGCAAGAGCGGCCCGATCGCGTCAACGCCGCGCTGCTAGAGTTTCTGGCCAAAGTCCGCAGTTAAGTAGAAGGAAAGTCGTCATGCTTCGTCGCCATCGTCTCGCTGCGTTCGCATTCGCTCTGCTGCTCAGCGCCACGGCGCTCGGCGCCGAGCGTGCCAAGCCGGAATTCATGCCTTCGGACGATCCTGCGCGGCGCGATCTGCCGTTCTCGGACGCCGTGCGCGCCGGCGATCTGATGTTCCTGTCGGGCCAGATCGGCCTGGACTCCGCGACCGGCAAGCCCGTGGCCGGCGGCATCAAGGCCGAGGCGCGCCAGGCGCTCACGCAGATCAAAGAGATTCTCACGCGTCACGGCGCGTCGATGTCGGACGTGGTGAAGTGCACCGCGTTTCTCGCGGACATCGCCGAGTGGCCGGCGTTCAACGAGGTCTACGGCGAGTTCTTCAAGAAGCCCTTCCCGGCGCGCAGCGCGCTGGCCGCAAGCGGCCTGGCACGCAACGCGCGCGTCGAAGTCGAGTGCATCGCCTACGCACCGAAGAAATGACGTCGGTTCAGGCACTGTAGGTCGGGCTTTAGCCCGACAATCCGTGCTAGGCGCGCTTCCTTCTCGCGACTTCCTCCTTATACATCGCGAACTCCTCGCCGGCCGCCTTCGCGATGCTCGGCCGCTGCAGCATGCGCTGGTGGTACTCATGAACCACCGGCCACTGCTTCAAATCCACCTGCGTCGCCTGCGCCCAGTTCAAGATCGTCGCCAGGTACGCGTCGGCGATGCTGAACTCGTCGAGCAGGAATTCGCGACCGCGCAAATGCGCCTGTAGCGTCTCCATGCGCCGCGGCAGCTTTTCGCGGCTGTAACGCTTCACCTCGTCCGAGGCCTTGTCGTCGAGCATCGGCACGAACACTGCTTTGTGCAGCTCGGTGCCGATGAAGCCCAGCCACTGCTGCATGTGGCTGCGCTCTGCGCCGGGCGGCGGCGCCAGACGTGCGTGCGGAAACTTTTCCGCCACGTACTGCAGGACCGCCGTGTTCTCGGTGAGAATGGTCCCGTCGTCCAGACGCAGCGCAGGCACTTGTCCCATCGGGTTGATTGCGAAGAAATCGCTGCCGTCCGGCAGCGTCTTGGTGTGCGTATCGGCCTGCGTATAACGCGCGCTCGCGCCGGCTTCGTACAGGGCGATGCGGGTGGCGAGCGAGCAGGCGAGGGGGGCGAAGTAGAGTTCCATGGTGACTCCCGGCGGGTGTGTTTCTGTACTGGGCGGTATAATATTGGTGGCGCTGCGGGTCGCGCGTCAAGGTATTTTTTTACAACATGGTACATAAAAAGACTGTTCACTCCGCGCCGCGCCAGCGTGGCCGGCCGCGCGCTTACGACGCCGACACGGCGCTCGCGCAGGCGATGAGTGCGTTCTGGCAGTTCGGCTACTCGGCCACCTCGCTCGATCAGCTGAGCGATGCCACCGACATGAACCGGCCGAGTCTCTATGCGGCGTTCGGCGACAAGCGCGCGCTGTATCTGCAGACATTGCAGAGTTACACCGAGCGCTCGAAGGACGGGATCGCGAAAGCGCTCGATCCGCAGCTCTCGCTCGCCGAGGGCTTGCAGCGCTTCTACGATTCCGCGATTGCTTCGTATCTGCCCTCCGGCGATCCCGCGCGCGGCTGCTACCTGATCGGCACGGCGGTGACCGAAGCCTTGGGCGATGAGGAAGTGCGCAAGCGATTGGCAAGCGCGCTGAACGAGTTCGAGGAAATGGTTGCGGCGCGTATCAAGCAAGCGCGCGACGACGGCGAGATCGACGCGACAGCCGATCCGCAGGCGCTGGCGATGATCACCGTAGCGGTCCTCTACACGATGGCGATCCGCGCACGCGCCGGAGAATCACGCGCGGTGCTGAAGTCTGTCGCCGCAACAGCTATCAATCTGATCAGCGGAGGTGAGCCTGCGCGAAAGCGACGGCGCGCCCAATGATCTCGCGCGAGCGCTCGTCGTCGTCGAGCATGTCGAAGCCGTGCCGGCCGGCTGGATGATTCATCACGTCCAGCATTGCATTGCCGGCCAGCGCTTCCTGCACGAACAGATCGATCGTATCGTTGATCATCCGCTGATCCTGGCCCGCGCGCGCGATGAAGATCGGCAAGCCGGCGCCCTTGGTCCGGACCTGCATCTCGACGGGCTGGAGATACGCGTAGAACGCAAGCATGCAGCGCACGTAGTCGGGACGATCCAGCATCATCGGCATCATCAGCAACCCGCCGCCCGAGAAGTACCACAACGCAATCCGCTCGGCATCGACGTTGAGCTCCGTCGCGTGACTGCGCACGTAGTCGATTGCGGCGGTGACATCCGCTTGCGCTCTGTCGAAATCCTCCATCGCGAACAATCGATGATTGAATGTCACACCAACCAGTCCCGAAGCAGCCGCGAGCTCGCCGTACGAGACGAACACGCCCCACTGCGTCGGCGGCTGGAAGTCCGCGGGAATCGGACCGCCGTGCACGAAGACGACAGCGGGTAAGCGTGCGCCGCCAGAAAGGCTCGCAGGCGCGTAGACGTTAATCGCGAGCTCTGCGCCCGCATCGCGCTTGTACACGTCGCGCTTCACGCGAACGTTGCGCATCCCATCGACGTGATAGACGATGCGCTTGCTCAGATCATGCCCGGCCATGCAGTGCGCTCCCATTGCGTCCGACGTTGCGAGCTCGTTGCACGAACTCCATCAGCGAAGAATCCAGCGCCCAGCGTCGCTGCAGCAGCGCATCCGCATGCAACGCTTGCTGCATGCGATCCTTGATCGCTGCATCGCCGTCCGCGAACTCGTCGAGCAGTGCTTCCCACTCGAAGACGAGGGACTGCACGCCAATACTGTCGACACTTTCGCCCGCGGCCATCGCGCTGCGCAGCTCACCCGAGACACGCAGCAGTTCACGCAGGCGTTCGTCCGGAATCCGCAGGCGTTCGAGTGCTGCCGCATCGAGGTGTCTTGCCCACGCGGCGAAGTTCCCGTGGCGCATCGCTCGCGTGAGGTAGTCCAGCGTCTGCGTCTCGAGGCCGTTCTGCGCTTGCATGCGTGCCTGCAGCTCCGGCTGCGCCTGATACGCCAGCTTCATCTTGATCGCGAGCCCGACATCGCCGCCGACGCGCGATAACATCAGCTGCATCCATCGATCGGCAAGCGTTTGCGCATGTTCGCTCTGCACCGGCAGGTCGCGCCGAACGGCTTCGCGCAGCTCGTCGAGGAGCGAACGCCACTGATCTTTCTCGGCGTTGCTGTGAATCAGCAGACGGCGCAGCTCATCGGACGAGCAGTACTTTTCGTACTGCGTGATGAGCTCGACCGCCGCGAGCCAATCGCCTGCGACCGGCTCGCCGCCGCTCGTGAGCACCTCGTGCAGCTGGCTCAGGCGCGAGCGCAGCGCGTTCGCCTGCTCGATGCGGTCGTCCAGCTCATCGAGCTGTTGCGCGATCATTTCCGGCAGCGGCGCGCCATCTTTCGCGAGCACGGCCGCGATCTCGTCGAGCGACAGATTCAAGCGCTGCAACGCCTGGATGCGAAACAGACGCACGATGTCCGCCTGCGAATACAGGCGATAGCCGCCGTCCGAGCGCTGCGACGGCTCGAGCAAGCCGATCGCGTGATAGTGATGCAGCGCGCGGACCGTGAGCCCGGTGAGCCTGGCGAGTTGTCCGACGGTGAAGGACATGCGACCTCCTGACACCGACGGACTCTAGGCCCTGACGGTACGTCAGGGTCAAGCGTCTCGTGGACTGCGGCTACAGATGTGCCAGGACGCGCACGCCCGCGTCGAGGTGCCGCGCGGGCACGACCACGACTTCGTCGCCGATCCGCTGGAATTCCAGGTCGATCGCGGCGCCGTCGATCGGCAAGTCGTGAATCGCGAGCCGCTCGACCCCGATCGGCAGCAGCGGACGCGTTACATGCACCTCGCGACGCTCACCATCGACCTGCACGCCCAGACACGCCTGCAGCAGCAGGAACACAGCAGCCGACGACCAGGCTTGCGGCAGACACGCGACCGGATACGGCGCCGGCCCCTGGCCCGCGACGCGCGGAAAGCCGCACAACAACTCCGGCAAGCGCATGCCGAACTGGTTCGCGGTCTCGAAGATGTCACTGAGAATCTGTACGACATTGGCGCGGCCGCCATAGCGCGAGATGCCCGCCGCGCAGATCGACGTGTCGTGCGGCCAGATCGAGCCGTTGTGATACGACATGGGGTTGTACCGCGGCTCCTTCTCGGCCAGCGTTCGAATGCCCCAGCCGCTCGACAAGCGCGGCGACATCAGTTGTGCCGCCACCAGTGCTGCTCGCTCTTCGGTCGGCACGCCGCAGTAGAGCAGGTGACCGGGATTCGACGCGTATACGCGGCACGGTGAGCCGTCGCCATCGACCGCGATCGCGTAGTAGTGCATCTGCGGGATCCAGAACCGTTCTTCGATTGCGGCGCGCAGCGAGTCTGCCTTGCGCAGCCATTCCGTGCCTTGCGCTTGGTTGCCGCGCCGGGTCGCGAGCTCCGACATGCATTTGAAAGCGGCGTACGCGTAACCCTGTACTTCGACGACGGCGACCGGTCCTTTCGGAAAGCGGCCATCCTCGTGGAAGATCGAATCGTGGCTGTCTTTCCATGCCTGGTTCACCAGGCCGGTGTCTTCGCCGCGCGCGTAGTTGAGGAACCCCGTCGGGCTGGCAGCGATTCGTCGCTCGATCCACCCGATCGCCGCAAGCAACGAATCCCAGATGCTGTCGATGAGCGTGCGATCGCCAGTGCGATTCTCGTATGCACCCGCGAGCATCACGAATAGCGGGGTGGTGTCCACGCCGCCGTAGTAGCGGCCGAACGGCACTTCCTGCAGCGCGGCCATCTCACCGCGACGCGTCTCGTGCATGATCTTGCCGGGCTGCGAATCGCGGAAGGCGGAGTCTTCGGTAGCCTGCGTCGACGCCAGGAACTTCAGCACGCCGGCGGCGAGCAGCGGATTGAGCCACAGCGTCTGCAGCGCCGTGATGATCGCGTCGCGCCCGAACTGCGTGGCGAACCATGGGATGCCGGCATAAGGATACGGCCCGGTCGGCAACGATGTCGTCAGCAACGCGAGGTCGGCGCGCGAGCGCTCGACCCATTGATCGAACAGCCGGCCGGAAGTGCTGACCGATGCGCCCTGGTCGAGTCGCTCCTGCATGTCGGCGGAAAGCTCTCTGGCCGCGGTGTTGAAACGTTCCCGCGATGGCGCGCCTTCATCCTGCGTGCCGACTTCGATCGACAGCTCGGTGCACTCGCCGCGTCGCAGGTTCAACTTGAACTCGGCCTGCGTCGCCGAGATCGCGACCGGTGCATGCGAGAACTCGAGGTACGTCGTGCGCACAACCTTATCGAGCCCGCGGTACGACAACTTCACTGTCTGGTTCGCAGTCCACGCCGGCAGTATCTCGCCGCGTTCTTTGCGGACCGTGCCCTGCACTTCGAAGATGTCGGCGAAATCCGCCGCGTA
>Ga0163162_10007096_pt1 | contig 10873 bp, 8 predicted proteins | sample S55metaG_FD_115310 | JGI IMG/M metagenome (GOLD analysis project Ga0163162, IMG submission 115310) | Switchgrass rhizosphere microbial communities from Kellogg Biological Station, Michigan, USA - S5-5 metaG | ecosystem: Host-associated > Plants > Roots > Rhizosphere > Soil | place: USA: Michigan...
CGATTGAACGTGGCATCATTGAAGTTCCACTTGGGCGAAGCCAGCTGCCAGATGAGCTTCGCAAAATCGTGCCGGTATTTGTCATAACCGGCGCGGCCGCGTTCTGTCGCAAAATAAAACTGATACCACCATTCGAGCTCAGCGTTTGGTGGCAACGGCGCCTTGCCAGATTCCTGACTGCCGATCAGATAACCGCTGACCGAAACGATCCCCTTGCAGCGTTCCGGCCAAAGCACCGCCATGATGTCAGCGGTCCGCGCGCCCCAATCGAAGCCACCGATGATCGCTTTGTCGATCTTGAGGGCATCCATAAAATTGATAATGTCGACAGCGACCACCGACGGCTGCCCGTTCCGAATTGTATCGTCAGAGAGAAAACGCGTAGTGCCATAGCCGCGCAGGTACGGCACGAACACGTGGTAACCCTTCGATCCCAGCAAAGGAGCAACGTCGACGTAACTATAAATGTCGTAAGGCCAGCCATGCAGGAGAATCACCGGAGTACCATCCGTGGGACCTGCTTCAACGTAGCCGACGTTGAGGAGACCTGCATCAATTTGCTTGATGGGCCCGAAGGAACCATTCGAGCTAGGTACGTTCTGCTTGCTGGATTGTGCCTCAGCAAGGCCGCCGCTCATTGCCAATGTAACTGCTGCAATGATAGTGACAGCGATGGCGATCGTCATGGACGAATTGCGCACGTATCTGCGATCAAGTTTGATTTTTTCAGACACTTTGTTTTCCTCCAACTGGATTTAATTTAGTCTTGCTTGGCCCGCCGCGCGTTCATGCGCGGCGGGACCGGTGGAGTGCATCAAGACACAAGCGTTGAATCGAAGCAATTGGACGATGGTATTGGCGATACCTGGGTACCAGTTGTCGATGCGCCGAGCGACCTCTGACGATGCAATGCAACATTCAGCCGATTTGCCAACCGAAGCGAGGCCGCGATCGTGATAGCCCGCCAATCTTGGTGCGTGGATCGAGGCGAGAGATCGATTAACCCCGATTCGTCGAGCCAATCCTCTACCGACATTCTGGCCTGATCTGCACCAAACAACTCCGCTACCGCGGCGATGAACGCTGATAACTCGCGCTCCGCTAAGTGCATCTGGTCCGTGTACAACGAATTGGAAAATGATTCACTCTGCGTCATGATGCCCTCTTCTCCGCTTCGCTAGAATGCTTTTGATGAACTGGCCCGCTGTTGGCAGGAGACATCGCTGTTGCGGGTTTGTCTTCTTCCGGTTTGATCGCGGATTTGAACCCACGAATGCCTTCACCGATCCCTTTGCCCAACTCAGGAAGCTTTTTGGGGCCGAAGACAAGCAGGGCGATACCAAAAATGACCAACAGATGCATGGGTTGAAACAGTCCTTCAAACATGGTGCGCTCCTTAACCTTGTCTCCTTCTGCTGAGTTCCTCTGATACCACTTATCGGGCTCATTTGTTAAACGGATGGGCCCGCTGCATGACATAGGTCACGCGTTTGAACGATTGAGGAAGTTGGGAGTTGCGGCTTGTGTTTGCCGGAACTCCCAGCGTGATGGCGAAGTCGCTAGACTTCGCGATGTGCGGCGTCCGCCGCCGTGGCCAGATTGGTCATAAACGTGAAGAACGCATCCGACTGGCCAATGAAAAGTCCCATGGCCGTTAGGAACTTGAGCGCTCCCGTCGCAACTCCGGTCGTGTTCGTCGGACGGACCACCGAACATGCCGGCAGGCTCGTGCTGATGAAGGGGCAAGGTTCCGGCATGATCAGGTTCGTCTGAAACATCTCCCTGACCGCGGCGCCTTTGGCTCCGGTATTAGGATCCACGCCACTGTTGAGGTCGGGAAACGTCAGCCCATTGGTTGGATCGGTGAGCGGCAGTGCATAGCCAGCCGTTTCTGACAAGGTCTGAAAATGCATGAGCTCAATTGGTCCCATGCTGATGAGGAGTCGTAGCACTTCCACGCTGGTGGCTCTTTGCGCCAGCGCCAGGCGCAAACTGCCGCCGCCTTGTTCCACAGTAGGAATATGGAAGGCCGCTGTGTTGGCAATTGCCTGAATGTGTAGGTGTGGGTGCAGGTCGTCATCTGTCCTTGGAATGGCGGGGAACGTCCCGTTGGCCAGGTCCGGAACCGCCTGCTCGAAGGGAATGGGATTCACGTCGGGATTGTTCGCACTGCTGCGGTATCGAGTCCACCAGCTGCTGTTGATCGTCAGCTGCATCAGGTTCGTAATCCGAAACTTTCCGCTGGATCCTGTTGCGGTGCTGCCCGGTAACGTACGGAATGGTTCCATATCCACGGGGTCGGCCCCATTCGCAACAAGATATGCATTCAGAAAATTCTGATGGCTCATCTCGTCGTCAGTGATGTCATGAATGTATTGAGAGAAATTGGGATCGATTCTTCTCAGCGCCTGGGTATAGATTCGATTGCCGCTTCCTCCCGAAACTTCGGCGTCCCGGTGTCCGCCGAGCTCGTTATATTGGGTGTAAAAGTCGGCCTCGAGGGCTTCTCCAGCAGCCAGGAACTGCAGGATGGCAACATCACCTGAAGTTAGGCTTCTGCCGGAGCCTGTCTGCTGCGCAGAGGCCCCAGTGGCGCGGGCGAGTAAGCCGGTTCCCATGGTTACTGCCCCGGCGGCTGCCAATCCGGTCTTCAGAAAGCTGCGCCGATTCGGAGAACTGCCGATCACACTTCCTTCATTCGTCATTTTTGTTCCTCCTTCACAAAGGTTTGTAGGTGTCGCGCTTGTTGCCGATTCGGTGATCCTCGTCGGCCTTTCTTCGCACACTATGCGATTGATTCCGATTTCCGACAAACCTAAATCGAGGGTTAGGTTTCACTAGACTGGGAGGGTAAGTTCGTCACACTTCTGAGGTAGTTAGCGCTTGCTCTTTTGAGTGTCGATCTCGATGCGCTTCCATCCAAAAAGGCGAGCGTCTACCGACCAGGCTCCAGGCCCGAGCAGAGCAATCGCAAAGGCAAGAGCACACAGGAGAAGGTCGCTTGCCGGATCCCCGTTTCGTGAAATGATTCGCCACAATTCAAAGAGCACCATAACGGTCGCAACAACAGGAGTCCACAGTCCAATGATGAGCAGCAGTCCGGCAGTTGCGATGAAGAGTTGGAAGAAGCCAGTTCCGAAGGTGAGTGTATTCCCCACCACAAGAATGGCGTGAGCGATTAATGAACTGCCTGCAGCAACTCGCAGGACAAGGAGCCCGACCCCGGGCCAGCCACGTGCAAATGATGAGAATAGTCTACGCACACCAGGTTCAGATGATCGATCTGCGACGGCTCAAGGCGAAAGCCTAAAAAGGTCGGCCTGAATCACTCTTTTGAGGGATCAGAGTTCGATGATTCCGCGCTTCAACCCGATCATGGCGGCATGAGTTCGATCGTTGGCGTTCAGTTTTGAAAGGATGCTTCTGACCTGGCTCTTAATCGTTTCTTCGCTGATTGCGAGCTGCGCACCAATTTCCTTATTCGCACATCCTTCAGCAATCAGGCGGAGAACTCGGATTTCTGCTGGAGTCAACAGATCCTCGCCCGCGTGCTCGGCAAGTTGGAGGGATACCTCGTTGGAAAGTACTTTTTTTCCTGCATGGACGGCTCGGATTGTATCCGTGAGTTCTTTGTTCAAAGATTGTTTCAGCAAGTAGCCTCGGGCCCCGGCCTTCAACGCGCGCAGCACCTGAACGTCACCCATATAGGTCGTCAGCACAATGATTCGAGCGTCAGGGAATTCTCCTCGAATCGCAATCATGGCGTCCAGACCGTTAATTTCGGGCATCTGCAAATCCATCAAAGTTACGTCTGGACGATGTGCTCGAAACCGCTGAATCGCCTCCTGCCCATTCGCCGCTTCAGCGACGAGACACATATCCGGCTGAGCAGCAACGAGTCCGGCGATTCCTTGACGGAACACGGGGTGGTCATCCACCGCAAGAATGCGAATCGAGCTCGGTCCCACATTCATGATTTTGTCTGTCTTCTTCTGGCCAGAATCCGAAAACCGGAAAGACCGGGCTGCGCGTATGCGCTGGAGGAAGGAACAGTAAGATCGATCTCAGTACCGGAATTCACTTCGCTCCAGATAGTGAGCTCGCCTCCTAAAGATTGAGCACGTTCACGCATCCCGCGTAAACCATAGTGTCCGGAGAGTCCATCTGTGCGAAGAAGTTGTGGGTCGATCCCTTGTCCGTCGTCCCGAATCTGCAATCGAAGTTGCCGCCTATCATAGTGGATGTCAACTTCGATGCGGCGGGCTCGTGCGTGCCGAAAGGCGTTTCGCAAGGCCTCGCCTGCTATCCGATAGATTTCATCTCTTGTGATTGGAAGAAGGTCTTGCGGCGTGCCCTCCACTTCAAGGTGAAAGGCTGTGGCATCGCCGTTCAATCCATCGGCAAGCGCTTGCCCAAGTGAACCAATTGCACCTACCAGGTCGTTGCTGCCCTGGCTCGTCGACCGCAACTGCTGCACGGCGTCTCTCCCTTCGATGAGTGCCTGGGCAGTTTGATCGATTGTGCTGTCGAGAGTACGCCTCGCTTCATCTGGCCGAGTACTTAACAAGTCTGCTGCTGTTTGGAAACGGAGCAAGAGTGCATTGAAACTCTGCAGCAGAGTATCGTGCAGATCTCGCGCGATTCGCGTCCGCTCGTTCACTCGTGCTTCCAGGCTCACGTTGAACTGGTGCCGCACTTGACGGAGGCGCATCTGATACAAACCGCCCAGCAACAGGAAGAATGCGACCACAGAGAGGGTACGAAACCAGATTGTCTGGAACCATGCAGGTGCAACGCTGAACTGCAGTGTCGCACCCTGCGTGTTCCATAGACCGTCCTCGTTCGACGTAATTACTGTGAATCGATATTGGCCTGGACGAAGATTGGTATAAAAGGCCTGCCGTCTTGTACCCGCATCTTGCCAATTACTATCATTGCCATCCAATCGATAGCGGAAATTCACCTTCTTCGGGAGAGAAAGACTGGGCGATGTATAGTCAATTTTAATATCGCGCGTCAGTGCAGGCAGCGTAAGACTATTTTGGGCTGTATATTGTTTGCGATCCGCAGTTAAGGATTCGACATACACCGGCCTCACATTTGACTCTCTTGCCAGACGCATTGGGTCGATAGTTTGCACGGTGTTGTTGCTCACAAACCATAAGCGTCCGTCAGGAGACTTGGCTGCCGGATTGAAGGGAGGTACTCCCGTTCGAGCACCATCCAAAGCATCAAGAAATCGAACTTGCAGAATAGCTTTCGGGTCAACTGCCCACCTTCGGATGTCCGAGTCGGCGAGTTCTACGTATCCACACGGAGTATCCAACCACCAGTTTTTGTTGTCGTCTCGAGTAAATCCAATCACACCATCGCAAGGGAGCCCATTCTGTCTGGTCAGCTGCTGAATGATCCCGGCGTGCAAACTGATCAAACCATCGTCGGGCGCGGCCGCTACAACAGAGCCATCTTGTTGCACTGCGAGTTGGCGCACGGCTGGATCACCCTTAAGATTCATCGCAAAGGCAGCAACCACGCCCTTGTGGAAACTCACGAATCTACCATCCAGAGCCCCTATCCAGATTCCCCCTTGAGGATCCGGTGCCAGGCTGTGACCAAGAGGAATCTGCGAACTTAAAAACTCTTCTTGGACTTCGAAATCTCGAATGCGGACGAGCTTTCTCGTCTTCGAAATACATTCCGCCCAGATATTGCCGTCAACATCCTCCGTGATGCCGACGACCATCCCTATCGGGCGAGTGTTGGGACCGAGAACGGGGCGGAAATGTCGGTTTTCGTAAATGAAAAGATTATCGTCCACCCCGACCCAAAGATGCCCTTCGCGATCCTCCAGTAAGGATGTAACCTGATGTCCTGGCAACCCATCTTTTATCCCTACAGAAAGAACATTCCCGCCGCGGATGGAGTCAAGGGATCCGCCGTTCGCCAACCAGACGGTACCGTCGTGCGATGCAATTACTGAGACTGCTCCATCCGCTCCCATTCCTTCCTTCGCTGAGTAGGTCGTAACGCGAGGCTCCGAGAAGCAATCGAGACCGTCGGAAGTAGCGACCCAGATAATTCCTTCTTGGTCTTCGTACAAGTTGATGACTGAATCGCTCGACAGTCCTTCGTTGGCACTAAAATGATCGACAACGTCTGCGTGGATTCGATAAAGACCGTTCTGGCTAGTCGCCACCCACAGGTTTCCGTCTCGGTCCTGAAGAAGTGCGATTACCGTGACCTTGGTGCCATCGAAATTCGGTGCGGTGAATGGTTTGAAAGTGCCATTGCTGAATCGCTCGAGCCCTAGGCCGCGGCCTGTTGCTGCGATCCCGACCCAAAGCGAGCCGTCGGAATTCCGCACCAGACCCACAATACCCTCTTGTCCGAAATTTGATCTCAGAGCCTTGGGCTCATATGCTACGGAATTCCCATTCTTCCAATGAACCAATGATGTATCACTTCCAATCCAAAACCCGCCGCCTCCATCCCCAAGAAGGGAATACGCTACTTCTATTGCGAGTCCATCTGGTTTGCTAAAACACTGTACTTGTTGATCTGTCGCATGACAAAGTGACCCTGGGGAGCCTGGGCGAATCAACGTGAACCAAATCGATCCATCGTCTTGTTCCAGCAAGTTGGCAGGGGCGCCCCCCAGAGTGAAGTGCGAAACAACGAGCTCGCTTCGTACGTGACTGAGTCCATTCGCATCGCCGATCCAAAATCCTCCGCTCTTGGCCGGCAAGAAAGATGCGCTTCGGTCCGAATTTAGGGCCGAGGACGACCAGGGGACAAAACGAACGCCGTCAAAGCGGAGCAATCCAATCTTTGTACCCCCGACCCATAGATATCCGTCGGCCGTTTGCGACACCCAATATGGATTATTTGGCAACAATCCGTCTTGAACTCGCCACACACTATGCCGGTATTGGGTCAGGCGTTTGTTTGGGTCTAGGCCATGAGCGCGACCAGTTCCTGCGATCAAGATACAGACAAAGCAAGTCGCGATGAGTCCATTTTTGGTCATGCAGGTTGCAGGCTTGACAGCCGCGTGAACGAGATTTTGGTTTGATTCCTTGTGGCGGATGGGCTGCGCCGCAGGCACTGAATCGCTCGCCTTGATTCCGCACGGAACACTTTCGCAATTTAACAGCGGGCAATTACACCTAGTCAACTGCATGACGCCCGGACCGTATGGGGCGATGCCTCCACGGCCTGTCGCACTACGGCATAGGTATTATGATGAGCTATTTTCGACGGGCGAAGGCGCTTATGACTTCACAGGTGCCGGTCTTGTGAAGTCTGGTTTCGGTGGCGAACACATAGACTCGAACCATCGGCTAATGTAAACCTGAGCATGGGCTTCTCCACAGAAGTGACGTGCTCCATCCGCGTTCGCGCCAATTGTATTCCACTTGAGCACCGTGAGCTCTGCATCGCTGCATTGAATCACGAACCAGTGACTCGGGCTGTTGGTAATTCGTCCACAGATTTCACATCGGAATTCCTGAAGAGCCGTCATTCTATTGCCCCTTTTTCGTACGCTTCCATAAGTTTAGACTTTAGGTTAAGGGATGTACGTCTCAAGTTCAGCCCTCTTTGGTCACTCGCTCACCTCTTGGGGTGACTGCGGGCCAGTCTACCTTCCAGGCATCGGGAGCTGTTTCGCTCATGTACCTGATGCGTACGGGCATAGTGGCAAGCCGGTCGGAGAGCTTCGCTTCATTGCGAATAGGCCACCAGTCGTATAAGAACACCTCTAGAGGACGCCACATAGAAACCCAGCCGCCGATCGTGAGACTTTCGCGCAAGATTTCACCGATGCGGCTGCCCTTCATCAAATTGCCGAGAAAATCGCCCAGGCCAATTGCCGCCGCTACAGCCAACAGACCGATGACGAGACTTGTCCGGCCAACACGAAACAATTCTCGCAGACGTTGCCGGTAGATCTGCGCACGTTGCGTGAAGAACTGATGAATCGCGTCGCGTAACAGTGCCGCTTCATCCGGCAGACCAGCTTGCCGATCAAGATCAACTACTAACCCGAGCGACGCATCACGTGGCAGGTCCTTGGCCCAACCCACGATGAACTCCTCGGCCTTCGGGTCCAGATCCTTGTCCTGAAACGGTGAGGGATCAATAGCGTTGAACAACTGCCTCAGTTCCCCCACGTGCACTTCAATGACAGCGCATTTGGTGGGAAGGGAATCACCGGCAGACCCTGACTCGTGGCGTGATGAGATGGGTGTTGTCAAGTTTGCGCGTTTTGTCGGGAACTTGCGTGCCGACTTCTTCCTCCCGTGGGTCAGAATACTCTACATGACATAGCCAGGGCACGTAATCGATGGCACAAGCCTGTCGGCTTGGCTTTCAAAGCAAGAAATGCTGTGAATCTTCTCCTTGCCCCGGACCGAACACCTCTCGGGAGAGGTTGTGTCTCGTCAGAGTGCCGATGAGACGACATTCGCTGTAAAAACCATCCTGGTTCGCAAATCCGGGGCCTTCAGAGGTCAACATGGAACCAGCTCGCACGAAGAGGGTTTTTTCGGCGGCCCGGATCTTGTTTCCTGTGGGAGCAGTCTTAGCTCTCGTCGCCGGTTTTCTCGTCTACTGCACCCTGATAATCTCGCGGCAGGAAAGCTTTTTGGACGACCGCGGGCTACGTCCGCATGACGTAGCAAGCCTGCACAGTCTTTGATCGGTCTTGGACCGGAAAATATTCCTCTCAAAATTGTTTAATTAACATGAATAAGGTGTTAAGAAATTCTTTTCTTGACAAGCAGCACTGCGGGGACGCAATAATTCGGCATCAATTGCACGTAGGCTAATCCGGTTACGCACCCCTTTAGGAGTGTGGGGCTCCTCTTACGACTTGACAATCGAAGTTTTGAGTCAAAGTTCAACCGCGAGGTGAAACTATGTTTCAGAGACTCATTCAGTCGAGAATTAGTGCTCTTCTCGTTTTGCTCATTTTCCAACTTGTCGGTTGCACAATTTCAGTGCATGCACAAGGTCTTAATGCTGCGCTGACAGGCACAGTAACTGACCCTTCGGGCGCCGCTGTTGTCGGTGCAGAGATCACGTTAACCAATAAAGCTAGCGGAACTGAAACCAAGTTCACTTCTGACGACCGAGGTGAATATGTTTTTCGCAACCTTACGCCCGGCACCTACGATCTGAAGGCTGCGAAAGAGGGATTCCAGACCTATATCAAAACTGGCATTGTTGCGACTATCAATGCGAGTGTTCGTGCGGATGCCACACTCAAGGTGGGTGCGGCGACTCAAACAGTCCAAGTCGAGGGAAATGTATCATCCATCAACTTCGACAATGGAACTCTGCAGGGGGGTGCTGACCCAGAGGTCATCAAAGACTTGCCTCTCGTGATTGAGGGCAAGCCGCGTTCCTCGGCGGCCCTTGCCGTGTTGCTTCCCGGTATATCAACCGGTGGAGGCAACCAAGCTTTCCAGGCGCGTATCAACGGCGGGCAGGAATCGGGAGATGAGGCCCTCCTCGATGGGGCGACCATGCAGGAAGGCTTCATGAGCCAGAGTGGCATGACTTCGATCCATCAGGACTTTCAGATGTCGCCTGATATGGTTCAGGAAGTTAAGGTCTTGACGTCGAGCTATGACCCGCAATATGGGTCATCTACTTCCGGTCAAATCACCATGGTCAGTAAGGGTGGCACTTCACAATTCCACGGTGCAGCGTTTGAATACGCACGTAATGCGGCGCTTAATGCGAATACGTGGACGAACAATTTCAACGGCTCACCTCGGCCGCCGGATAACGAACACAACTTTGGAGCAAACTTTGGCGGCCCGGCCAAGCTTCCTTGGATCAACAGTGGGAAACGCAAGACATTCTTTTACTTCAACTGGGAGTCTTATCACCAGGCTGGTGGCTCGAATACTCCGACCATCTCAATTCCTTCTATTAAAGAGCGGAGTGGGGATTTTTCGGACTGGGTAAATTCCAATGGGAGCCTGATCCCCATCTATATGCCAGGAAATGCATCGGCTGCCTGCCAAGCCGCAGCCGGTGTCGGTCCGGGGCAACAATTCCCCGGCAATCAGATCCCGCAAGGTTGCATCAGTCCGATTGCCGCTGCATATATGGCGGCCTTACCGACTCCAACGAATTCAAATCCAACTTCGAACTACACCCTGCCGAAAGCGGTACCTGATACGCTCACCTCGAACAGCAATGTGTACATGCTGCGGATCGATCATGAAGTCGGCGACAAGGACCACTTCTACTACTTCTGGTGGCGGCAGTTCACAGGTTTCAATAAGGCAACGGCACTTCCAACGCCGATCGCAACCGAATCTCCCACGCGGCCGCAGAATTCGCCTATCTCCCGTTTTAATTGGGAGCACGTCTTTTCTACGACCATGACAAACCATGTGACGTTCGGATATCTGAATCGAAACGAGGGATACGGTTCTGAGAATCTGGACTCCATCGGCCAGTTGCCGCAAATTCCAGGGGCTGCTGGAATAAACGCTTTACCGGCTTTTACTTTCTCTGACGGATTCAATCAGATTTCAAACAGCAACGGACCGCCGGACACAAATATCACTGTCCGTCCTACTTGGGTATTGAATGACACTGCAAATAAAGTATGGGCACACCACACGATTACGTTCGGTGGGGAATGGCGTTCGGTCCAGGGCAACATCCATGCTTCGAACAACCAATCCGGCACATACGGTTTTGACCGTTCAACCACCGCGCTTTCCTCCAGTCCCAACAGCGGCAGCCCGGTTGCCGGGTTCTTGCTGGGAGCGGTAAGTACCGGCTCGATGGATCGTCGCGTCGTATCGGCTTGGTATCCACGTCAGACTGTGTGGGCATTTCATGTAAATGA
>Ga0163162_10007099_pt1 | contig 10871 bp, 10 predicted proteins | sample S55metaG_FD_115310 | JGI IMG/M metagenome (GOLD analysis project Ga0163162, IMG submission 115310) | Switchgrass rhizosphere microbial communities from Kellogg Biological Station, Michigan, USA - S5-5 metaG | ecosystem: Host-associated > Plants > Roots > Rhizosphere > Soil | place: USA...
ACGGGAACTTCACGTTAACCAATCTTCCGGAAGCGCGTTTTTTCGCCGCCTCGATCTACTTGCCACTCGAAGCCTATGTTTCAGAAATGCGACAGGGATACCGCAGCATTATGGATGACACCACATTCATCATCGGAAAAGAGACTCCCGATCCTCTGGAGATCGTCGTTAGCCGGAATGGAGAAACACTTTCAGGAACGGTTCAGGACTCCCAGCGTAAATCATTGCAGGGACGACGAGTGTTTCTGATTCCGGATGCGCCACGGCGACGAAACCTGCTTCTGTATAAGATCGCAAGCAGCAACGCGAGGGGAGAATTCAGCATGAACGGCGTTGCGCCCGGCTCATACAAACTATTCGCATGGGAAAACATCCCGCAGGGCGCAGAACAGAATGAAGAATTCCTCAGCCGCTATGATGCTCTTGGGATCCGCGTGATGGTGAACGCCGGTACGCCAATAACAAACATCCAGGTGCTTTCCATCCCATGAAAAAGACGTTTTTCTCCGTCGCCATTCTCGCGCTGGCAGTGTCCGTCAAGCTGGGCACGTCCCAGACTGCGCCAACCGTGGCTCAAAACGCGGTCGGTGTCATTCAAGGAACCATTACGCGTGCCGGCACTCCGGAACCCATTCCCGGCGTAACGGTGCAGTTGAACACTGCACAGGCGGCAAGAAGCGCGGGTATTACCCCAAATCAAGCGGTTCTCGACACGACAACCGACGAGATGGGTCACTTCGAGTTCCGGAATCTCGTTCCCGGTCCATACCAATTGCGTTACCAACTCGATGGATACTTCCCCGCTTCGGAAGAAATTAAGAGTAACGTCGCGCTTGATTCCTTCGTCGGATACGCCGGAGGCTTCCGTGGTGCCGGCCGGGGAGGTGTGCAAATGCTCGCTCTCGTGCTGGACGTAAAGCAGCCCGTAGCCCTGGGAATCCCGATGATACCCGGTGGTGTGATCAGCGGACGAGTCTCGGATTCCAATGGCCGTCCGATTGTCAGTGGACAAGTTTCGGCGATGGTTTTGACATTCACCGACGGACAACGCATGTTGGGGAATATCAAATCCGCAATGACGAATGATCGCGGAGAGTATCGGCTCTTTGGACTCGAACCCGGAAAATATTACGTCCGCACCGAGTACCGGAGGCCATCGCCTTCAGGAATATCTCAGGATACTTTTCGCGCATACTTCCCGGGAGTCCAGACCGCCAATGATGCTTCAACCGTCTCTGTTCGAGGTGGAAGCGAATCGAGCGGAACAAATATTACGATTCGCCCGGCGATCACAGTGAAGGTTTCCGGAACAGTCACGTTGCCGCCATCCCTGACGCCACCTGAAGCGCCCGTTACCGGCCGCGGAGCGCTTCCTGTTCCTCTCGTAGGAGCGGCATCCGCCGCGGCTTTCTATCTGCAACCGATGGACGCCGTTGGTATACGCGACGATAGCGTCGTTCTAAGCAACAGCGTCACGGGCATTGCCGATCGTGCGGCAGGAAAGTTCGAAATCCGCAATGTCGTTCCCGGACGCTACGATCTGTACACCATGGTCCGGACAAATCCGGACAACGCTCAGGAAAGGCATGTGGGTCACGCGGCAATCATTGTCGGAAATCAGGATCTCGACGGAATCAATATCGCCATTTCTCCAGGAGTCGATCTGAGGGCTCGGGTGACGAGCAAGGATCCGGCAGCAGTCTTCCAGGCCCCCACGCAATGGACTCTTCAGATTCGGAGCGCTATCCCTCCGGGACTCCTGCAGCTGACCTCGACGGGAGCCCGCGGAGCACAAGCCAATGACGGCTGGCGAATATTCCCCGCTCTGCCTGAAGGCCAATTTGTTTTGGATTCGCCGCTGGCGTCGCTGCGAGATGCCTACGTCGCCGACATTCGCCAGGGCGACAAAAGCATCTATGAGACCGGAACTGTGGTGGTCGGCAGCGGCAACGCAGAAGATGTCGAAGTAATCCTGGCGCGGCCGGCTGCCACAATCACGGGGACGGTGCAAAATGCGGCGGGCAAGGCAGCTGCCAGATCTTCGGTCGTGCTCATTCCGAATGGAGACCGGCGGCACAACCCTATGCTGTACAAACGAGCCACCTCAGGTACCGAGGGGAATTTTTCCCTGGGAGCGCTCGCGCCGGGCGATTACAAATTATTCGCATGGGAGGCTCTTCCCAACGGCGCCGAGTTGAACGCGGACTTTCTAAAGCAATACGAAGAGCGCGGCATACCCGTCGCCATCGACGCAGGAATGCAGCTTAAGACAGTGGTCCCCCTGATTCCTGACGAAAACAAATAACCCTGTTCGCTCTCGCCGCTGGGTGCTCGGTTCAACAGAATCCATCGAGTTCCTTCTCATTCTGTTTGTTCAGTTCGAACGTTTTACTTGCTACAGACAAACTGTAGAGCGCCAGCTAAGCGAAATAGTGAGAATTGCTCGCAAAATACCTTCCAGGATTCAATTGTCAAAGCAGGGCTCGAGCGAGTCGTTTTGTACGAAGATTGTGCGGCTCTCACCCCGGAACTGAGAATCGCATTGAGATGAGGTCGAAGTGAAATTCTCCTCGCCCATATTCTCGGTGGAAAGCAATTAAACACAAGAGGACGAAGTCGGGGGCACTCCTCGTCCAATTCCTGATGTCCGCGCAACATGTCTCACGGTTTCGAATTCGTACGGAACGTGTCGACCAGGACCTGATTCTGATTGGCGGCCGCTGACTATGAACGTCGGACCCGATCCGTTGGGAAAGTGGATATAACGGAACTCTGGCCGAAGCGCGAAGCCCTTTTTGTTTGACGGCGAAGTGTGTTCGCCCTATAGTCGCCCCCAAATACCCTTCGCGCAACAGATCGCATAAAAAGGCTGAGTGATATTCGTGGGAGGCGCCTATGAAGACAACGGTCGCTCTGTTTATCGCTCTTGTGACACTGCTGCCACATTCAGCGAACGCGACGACGCTGACGATTACGTCAGGCAGCATCGTACTGAATCAGGGAGTTGAGGCGTGCTGCGGGTCGCTAATGACTTTTGGCGGCGATGACTTCTTCGTTTACCAGATCCGAGAACCAGGTTTCTTTGGAGAGATCAGATCCGCGTTCGGTGTTGAGCCCTTCGTGGAGTCGATACTAATTTATACGGGAATCTTTGGAATCGCGGATGTACAAGTCGGCAGTCAACAATGTCTGGGCAGCATTTTTCTGCCTTGTGGTGATATCACGCTCACCAGTCCCGGCTTCGCGATGCCTGCCGATTGGCCGATCGACACTCCGTTCGTTGCGAATATGCCCTTTACAGCGACCGGCCAGCTGCTCGTGGAGGGCAACCAATACGACATCGTCGGTCACGGCACGGTTACGGGAACCAGGTGTCTTACTCCCTGCGATCCCCTCTCGCTGAGGACACGCCTTTCCTATAGCTTTTCAGTTGACGAGCCGTCGTCGCTCGTATTGATGTTCGTGTCCACTATTGCACTCGGGATTGCATTCGTTGTCCGTAAGCGGTCAGTCCTGAACACCTGACCGCGACGAATTCCGACAGCGCGCCGTTACGCAATCCCAGGAAATCGACTTGCCGAACCAACCGCGTCGTAGCTGGGAGCGGTGAACCACGCGGGCTTGGGGAGCAAATCTGGCACGTCGAGATCAAAGGCGTGAGCTTCTTCCCAACACGGATCGACCGGATCAGAGCCTATCCTCCAACTGGCGAATCACAAATCGCAAATAGACGCTGGACAATCGACTTGCGATGATGCGCGTATTGGATGCGGTTATTTCAATGGATGGAAGAATCGTCCCGGAGGACGGAAGGAACGTTTGCACAGCGGCTTTTAACGGTAGAGATTTCGAAATGAATTATGCCCTTGAACTGAAGGAAACTATGCTCATGCATCTACGTCACACTTTCCGTTTTGCCGCTCCGATGCTAATCGCCGCGCTTGCGGCTGTTGCATCTTTGCCGCGACCAGGCCGTGCGCAATCGTCGCCGGAACTGGTGCGGAAGGCGTTTGTTCCCGCCAATGATGTTTCCTTTACGATATCGCTGGAAAGAAACACGTTCGGAGTTCGAGAGAAGATCCCAGTGAAATACCGTATCGAGAATATCAGTTACGGTTCTCTTTATGTCCCACGTGGATTCGAAGTAACGGCATGTCTGGACATTGGCCCCCCTCACATCTGGGGAGGGTTTGAGAATAACGCAGGGATGCACTATGAGTCCGGCTATGGGAGTTCCTGCGGGGGCACGGCGGGCGTGTTTCCGACCCTCACTGAACGGATGAGTCGAGGCACAGTTCTGCTTCGCGCAGGCGAACATTTTGACGGAATACTTCAATTGGATCCTCAGATTTCTGGCGGCTTGGCGCCCGGACCGTACCGGATCGAGGTGGTACTGAGGGGATGGAAAGGCGACGAGTTTACGGAAGCCCAATTGGCGGAGCTCGCGAGGATGGGAAGCCCGTTCTTGCGCGGTGAGGTCCCTGCATCGGCACGGATCACGTTAATAATTCCGCAGGTCTGACGAAGGTGATCTCCGCGAACTTGATGACCCCGATCTGCGATTTGTTCCTGTTTATCCAAAAGCTCGCAAGCAGTGATGGACTCTGCCCAAAGTGCAGGTCTGAGAATCACGAAGAAACGCTGGCGCAGCCGGTCGGAGACAGCAATGCGGCGAACTGGATTTGATAGCTACAGGACGAATGCGAATTAACGGGCCTTTGTTGGGCGCGACACGTCTTGAGGAAAACAATGGTTACACCGTGGTTAGAATGCCGGACAAAACAACGTTGCGGCAATCCAACCGCGAGTAAAGGATTTCGATGAAGCCGGTTGACTTGTTTCTCCGCGAACACGCATTTGTGCATACGGAAGCGGTGGCCCGTGCCGAGAGTTTCAACATTGACTATTTACTCGACGGAATGACAGAGGCCCAACTGCGAATGCGGCCGCATGATATGAACTCCTTTGCCTGGCTGTTCTGGCATATGGCTAGAGTCGAAGATGGCTTCGTTAGTGGTATCGTCATGCGCCGACCTCAGCTTCTTGACGAGGGAAAGTGGGGTGAACTATTGAACGTGCCCGGCCACGACTTCGGCACGGGGATGTCGAAAAGCGAGGTCGCCGGCCTCTCTGGTCGCATCGATCTTAAGGCCCTCTGGGCTTATCGGGACGCTGTTGGCCGGCGAACCCGATCCATGGTGGTAGATTTGTGGCCAGACGGATGGGGCACGCCCATCGAAGCAGACGATCTCAAACAGGCTGCAAGTGTAGGCACGATCACACCAGACGCAGCCACGGCAATGCAGCAGTACCTTCCCGGACGATCAAGAGAAAGTGCTCTGTTTTGGTGGGGACTCCATCACAGTCTCCTGCACCTTGGTCAGATAACCATGCTCCACGGTGTCGTGAAAGCCAAGGGCACGTGAAAATTCCGCGCATAATACGCTGCAGACCGACGAGCGACGCGTCTTGCTTTCGCCTCAATTGAAAGCGGTTTTCACGCCGCTCGCGTCTGGGCGTTGAACCGTTCGGAATGCATATTTACGATGGAAGCTTCACGGACTATACGCAAAGGGGATTTGCTGGATATCGATAAAATCAAGGTCTGCATTGATGAAGCCTATGCAATTGACCCCGACGTCTAACCCGGAAATGAACCTGCCAGTTCGCCTCCGACCCCTTCGCGTTATTGGCAAACCGTAGCCAGCGAGCAAATACAAAATGCCCAGAGCACCGTTCAATGTACTTGTTTACCCGTATGAGTGTCTTGCCGATGGAGGAGTACGGTATGCCGTACTGCGAAGGTCCGACGAAGCATGGTGGCAGGCTGTCGCCGGTGGTGGAGAAGACAACGAAACGCCCGCGATTGCAGCCGCGAGAGAAACGTTTGAAGAAACCGGAATCTCAGTGGAGCATCCACTCTTGGAATTGAGTACTGTAATTCCGGTCCCCGTAATCCATTTCGAGGAAAATCAATTGTGGGGCGACGAACTGTATGTAATTCCGCAATACTGCTTCGGCGCTTTGTTTCGAAACACGATGCTTGTTCTTTCTTCCGAACATACCGAGTACCGGTGGCTCCGTTACGAAGAAGCTCAGTCATTGCTCCGCTATGACGGAGATCGCACCGCCTTGTGGGAACTGCATTCACGATTGCTTGGGTGTGGACCGCGAAGCCTGGGGAAACAAGGATTATGAAGTACAGGAATGCGGGCGGCTGGCTCGGCGCGGGTTATGGGCAAACCGTTTGGCGCACAAACAAATGAAATGTAGTCGGAGCGTCCTATGACGAACCAGGTGTCACTGCGCGATGTGAAGGAAAGTGATCTGCCCATCTTTTTCGATCAACAACTCGACCCTGAAGCTACTCGCATGGCTGCTTTTCCTTCTCGTGACCGCGACGCGTTCATGGCGCACTGGACGAAGAGCATGGCCGACGAGACGACAACTCTCCAGACGATCATGTTCGATGGAAGCGTGGTTGGACATATCGTGTGCTGGGAACAATCTGGCCAGCGATCCGTTGGCTATTGGATCGGGAGGGAATATTGGGGCAAAGGCATTGCCAGCGAGGCATTATCACAATTTCTGGATCACGTGAAGCTTCGTCCGCTAGTTGCCCACGTGGCGAAGCATAACAGCGCCTCTTTACGGGTCTTGCAGAAGTGTGGGTTCACGATTTCGAGTGAGAACAAGTGTCCCGGCGTCAACGGCGACTCCGGAGAGGAATACATCCTTACGCTGGATACCAGCGAAGGGACGGCCCGTCGCGCCACTCGCAGGTCATCGAACAAGGCGCTGCAGTCGACTGCGCAGAAAACACGCCGCGGCTGAGCAGCAGAACGTTCGCTTCAAACCTTAACGTTTCCTGGCCATTCACGGACCGCTGTTTCCCACATGTATATCGCCGTCATTCGCAGGGATCACAGGCCGAACATTCGCACAGGATGCGAATCATGATGCGAACTGATTGTGGATCCGGTGTCGCACGTTCATATTTGCTTCGCACTTCGAACAGTTCTCAAACGGTCATGCCCAAATTCGGGCTTTGCCGGATTCCTGTAACTCCTGGCACTGGAGCGAGGACCGCGAATATCAGACGTATCCAATCAGTTCTCGCGCTTTAGTTCCCATACCAGGGAGTTTTGAACAGGCTGACCGTCCTCGGTCAATGCTGTCAGTGTTCCAGTGGTTGGACTCGTTGCGTTAAAGGACCAGCCGATTGTTCCTTCGTCCTCAGGCAACATGGTCTCGAACGTCACGGTGTCACCGTTCCGCTTAGCGCTGTGAAACGTCAGGCCCAGCGTGGCTCGATCGTCATTTTTTCGGTGTTGACCGAGCAGTATCGCCCATCCTGCGATTTCATTCCCGCGCTCCCTGAATGCAACTGAGATTCTTGCTTCACCTTCGAACTGCTCGGTTGACCGCCATACTCCCGATGTGACTTTCACACCCGTTGGTCCGCCGGCTTGGCCACCCCAAAGACGTGGAGTTGCCGATATCCATTGAAATGCCAAAACAACCGCTACGACGCATACGCTTTTCTTCATTTAACCTCCTAAGGAATTCGACACGATACTATTCGCCTCTCAAGCATTGAATCGGATCGATCCTGCAGGCACGCAAGGCGGGAGCAAACACCGCGAGTAATGAAACGATCACCAGCAAGAGGGCAACCGCGGTATACGTGCTTGCATCCAGGGCACTGACACCAAAGAGATCATCAGTTAGAGTTTGCGTCAGGCCGGCTGCCATCACGGCGCCAATACATATCCCGGCAAATGTCAGTAGCAAGCCTTTTCGCAAGATCAATCGAAGGATGCTCTGAGGTTTTGCGCCGACCGCTACACGCACGGCGAATTCGTGCGCACGGTATGACACGTATCGCGACATGACGCTGTAGAGACCCACCACTGCAAGCCCGACAGCCGCGGTTGCAAATATATTGATGAGCAAAGCTCGATAGCGTTGTTCTGCAAATGACGCATTGATCAGATCCTGCATCGGTTGTATCCAATTCACTGCAATATTCTGGTCAATGGTGCGGATACGCGTCCGTAGCACAGGCGTAATGCTTGAAGGATTTTGTGCGGTGCGAACCAAGACCGTGAAGTCCGTTTCAGCGTTGAGCGGCGTGTAATACATCGGTGCCGGCGATACGGCGGGTCCCAGTTGCCTCACATCTGCGCTGACGCCGACGATCGTCGCTTCGCCTCCCATTCGGTCCACAAGCTTGATGTGCTTGTTAACAGCGCTTTCGCCCGGCCAGAAAGTTCGACCCATGGTCTCGTTGATGATCATCACGGGCGAAGCATTGTATAATTCCGACGCAGAAAAAGGACGTCCCTCGATTATCCGCCCGCCAACAGTTTCGAAATAATTGTTCCCGATCGAACGGTTCTCGATGACCGCGGGCGCGCCGTTGATCGTGATCCCTGCGAGAGCCCGATAATCTTCGAACGGTGCTGCCGAAGCAGCGCTGACTTCAGTGACGCCAGGAATGGCATTCAATTCCGTGAATAGCCGACGATACAACGAAAAGATTTGCCCCGGTTGATAGGTGCGACGCGGCAGTGACATTTTTACTGCGACGAGCCCGTCGGAACGGATTCCCGTATCTACCGCGCCCAGCAACCTGAGACTTTCCGTGAGCAGTCCCGCTCCAACGAGCAAAACAAAGCAAATGGATACTTCAGCAATGACGACTGCACTTTGAGAAGGGCTTCTGGGGAAACCGCGGCGCCGTCCTCGAATTTTCAACGTCTCCATTAAACTCACGCGTGCAAGACCCATGGCAGGACCGAGGCCGAAAACAACTCCTGTTGCCGAGGCCGCCATCATTGCGATTACCCAAACCCGGAAATCAAAAACAATTTCATCAATGCGAGGTAATCCTGTGGGGCGAAGCCCGACCAAACAACGAACTCCCAACCAGGCGAGGGCGCTGCCCAGAAGACCGCCGACGACTGCCAAAAGGACACTTTCGATGGTAAGTTGCCGGAGAATTCGAAGCGATGTCGCTCCGAGAGCAGAGCGCATCGCGAACTCGTGTTGACGACTTAACGACTCCCCCAAAAGGAGGTTGCCGACATTGCCGCATGCAATCAAAAGCAGCAGCCCCGAAGAAAGAAAGAGGATCAGCAGCGACGTTCTAGCCGCTCCTGTTTCGGTGTCCTTCCTCGATTCGAGGTGGGCGCCGTGCCGCTTATCCAATGTTGCCAGTTCATTCAAGAATGCAAATCGGAGGTTGTGGAAAATGCCGTCGGTCTCCCGTTGCGCATCTGGCAGTGGCACACCCGCGCGGAGGCGGCCGATGACCTCATAGTCGGGTACTGTGCGATTGCTGGTTCTTACGGTGCGCCAAAGCTCCGGATTTGGGCCGGCATCGGCGCCATAGCCGGCGAAGTCGAAATGCGGCGCCAGAACACCGACGATCGTCCCTGTGGTCTGATCGAGTGTGATTCTTCTGCCCACCGGATCCGCAACGGCTCCGAGTGCTGTTTTCCAGAATTCGTACGTAACAACGATTGCATCCGGTTCGTGATTGGTGAAAGACCGTCCACGAAAAAACGTCGTCCCCAGCATCGCGAACAAATTGGCTGATGCTTCTCCTGCCGCAATCGTTCGGGTTTCCTGATCTCCGAGGAAGCGGGTTTTACCGATCGCAAACAAGGCGGTCTCCTCAAAAACTGTTTGCTGAGAGAGCCACTGTTCGTAATCTTCGTACGACAGGGTGAACCGGTTCCAAATTGAACCTGCGACAGTGTCTGTTTTTAGCGCACCGACCGTACCCCATACCGTGACGAGTCGATCCGAATTCTTATGCTTCAGCGGCCGCAGCAAAACATGATCCACGACGGTAAACATCGTCGCTGCCGCACCGATGCCAAGAGCAATCGTGAGCACGGCAATGGTCGAGAATGAACGGCGGACCCATAAGGTGCGAGCCGCATATTTAAAATCTGCAGCCAGGGAATCCACCCACGCTGCCGGCCGGCTGCTGCGCACGGATTCTTTGACTTGCTCGACTCCACCCGACTCGATCAGGGCTGCACGCCGGGCCTCCTCAGGCGCCATCCCGCCCGCGATCTTGTCATCAATCGCGTGATCAATGTAGGCCATGAGTTCGGCATTGAATTGAGACTCCGCCTCGTCCTTCCGGAACAGCCCTCGTAAGACAATTTTCAGCCTATTCATTGCTATCGAAAACCTCAGGAGTTCTGAAGGACCTTTGCCACGGCAACCGTGATCGCACTCCACTGTTGCTCTTCGCGCATCAGCTGCTTCCGGCCTGCCTTTGTAATGGAATAGAAGCACGCTCGGCGGTTGTTTTCGGACGTGCCCCATTCGCCTTCGATCCAACCTTTTCGCTCGAGCCGTTGGAGCGATGGAAACAATGAGCCTGGCGTAACGTCGAAAACGCCTTCCGTTAGTTCGCGGAGCCGAATCATGACGCCGTAACCGTGCATGGCTTCACGAACAAGGACTTTCAGTATAAGAAGGTCCAGAGTGCCCTGGAGTACATCGTGTCGTTGACGGGTCATAGCGCTTCTATCGGATGTCGATAGAAGTATCGAATTTTGCAGTTCGTGTCAATGAGAATATCGGTTCGCGAATTGGCGGTTCACACTTGGCGACACGAGCCAATCAGACCTATGGTCGAGTTCAAGTTGTGATGTCAACCGGAAGGCTCTTCGTTGATAGATCACGGAAAACGCCGTAGCTTTTACCGACCTCTTTAAGTCCAGTTCGCGAACTCGGATGAACACCGAGTTCGGTATATTCCCGCCGAGGTCGTCGCCCCATGTTGTTTTGCAGAGAATCCAAACAGAAGGTGGAGGAGCCTGAAGTGATAATGAAGACGCGGCCTA
>Ga0163162_10007102_pt1 | contig 10865 bp, 10 predicted proteins | sample S55metaG_FD_115310 | JGI IMG/M metagenome (GOLD analysis project Ga0163162, IMG submission 115310) | Switchgrass rhizosphere microbial communities from Kellogg Biological Station, Michigan, USA - S5-5 metaG | ecosystem: Host-associated > Plants > Roots > Rhizosphere > Soil | place: USA...
GAAAATGATGCCGATGGTGAACAGGTCCGAGCGCATGTCGAGTTCCTTCGCCTGCGCTTGTTCCGGGGACATGTATTCCATCGTCCCCACCATCATGCCGCTCATCGTCATGCCGTCGCCGCCAACGACGCGTGCCAATCCAAAATCCATCACCACTACGCGGCCCTGTGCATCCCGCATGATGTTGCCGGGTTTCAGATCCCGGTGAATCACGCCTTCGCGGTGCGCCGTCTCCAGCCCTGCGAGTGTCTGCTCGATGATGTCGACCGCTTCCTCGGAGGACAGCCGTCCCTTTTCGATCAGCAGTTTTCTGAGGTCGTCGCCTTCCACATACTCCATGGTGATGAAGGCGATCCCATTCATCTCTCCGAAGTCGTAAATGCGGATGACATTGCGGTGCGTAATCTTGCTGGCGAGAAGGATCTCCTGCTTGAACCGGCTCAGGATGTCCGGGTTGCCCGCGAGTTCCTGACGAATGATCTTGAGGGCAACCAGACGATCGAGCGCGCGGTCCTTCGCTTTGTAAACCGCACCCATGCCGCCTTCGCCGAGCACCTTTTGGATTTCATAGCGCCCGCCGAGAACCATTCCCGGCATCAATTGGAGGGCAGCGTCAAAAACTCCGCTGCGCGGATTCGCGGCTCTGTTCGGCGGAGGTGTGCCAATCATGGTCGGCGCGTCGGAGGACGAAACAGCCGGACCGTGTCCCGGAACTAGCGTCGGAGATTCATCGGAAGAGTATCCGGGCACCAACGTTGGAGACTCGTCCGACGAAGAAGATGTTGGCACCAGCGTCGGTGATTCATCCGACCAGGATTTTGTGTTGTGGGAAGGAACGATCGTGGGCGCTGCCGGGACGAGCGTAAGGGGATCCACGGGTGGCGGAGTCTGCACTGCCTCGGAGGCCTTGTGCGGCGAACCGCCGGAAGCATCGGAGTTTTTAGATCCGGACCCCAGTTTGTTGTCTGCCATTCCTACCTGCGAGAAACACAGATAGCGCAACCATCAATGAGAATTGGCTCGGAATGCGCAGTTTCAGAGCCTTTAATGTCTGGTTAGTATACACCTGTTAAACATCAGCCTGAACCTGTTCGCCTCCCGGCGGAAGAGGCAAAATTGGTTCGCGACCGCTATTCTTCGGCCCTCGTCTGAACAAAGGACAATGACAAAGAGCCTGGGGCGCTTTGAGAATTCTCGGGGAGGGATAGTGCCGCCGTTTTTAGAACTACGACTTCTTCTCTTCCTCGTCTAGCTTGATGCGAAGCGACTTCAGAAACTTCAAGTCTTGCTCGCTGATCTTGAGATCGGCATTGCTGCTGAGGGTGGTCACCAGCGAGGTCTTCTCTGACGGCTTGTCGCCTTGCTTACTGACTCCGATGGTGGCTTCGAGGACGAGAAAAATGTCGTAGCCGCCATCCTTAATGCGAGACACGACTTCAGCAATCTGTTCGGAATCAGCCAGAGATTCGTTAATGGCTGCGCCCAGTTCGTTCATCAGCTGTTTAAGTTGCTGGTCCACCTGACCTCCCGACTGGTCTTCCATTGCCGCGCCCTCATCGTGGGTTGGAGAGTACCCCACCTGCTCTTTCGATGCATCCTGTTTTCGAAAGTTGCGTCTGCTTCACCCCAGCGAACCTATTCTAACCTCGGAGAGTCCACTCGAGACTGCTAAAATCATTTCAATTGCTGAACGTCTCCACATTGCGGCGAGTGGGAACGCTGGCTCGGGTGCTTGGGCAACAGGCGGGAAAGAGTCAGTTCGGAGCGGCCGCCCTCAGAGGATTACGGGCGACGGCAAGCTCGTTCGCGCGCGTTCTCCACCAGCTTTGGCTTGAGGTAACGGGCTTTGTTTTCCTTGCGATGGCACTGATTGGTGGTCTCGCCATACCGCGAGAGTATGCCAAATACCAGGCCGGAACCCAGGGCCTTGCGCGCGTTCTGATCGCCCTCTGCTTCTGTCTCACCTTCGGCTATTTTGGGATCAGTTCCTTTTGGAGAGTGCGCAAAAAAGGTCAGCGCGGCAAGTAGCAAGCAGTTCGTTTCGACCGGCGTACAATGTTGAGTTCGGCAACGGTAGCGCCCGCGATTCGCCGGGTGTCGCGAGGGCAAATTGCTCTCGCCCACGCGAGTCCCCGCGAGGGAGGAAACAAACTTCCATGCCTGAGGCCACGAAAACCTCACACGAAACGGGAAAGTCGACCGATCCGGCAACTTCCTCTTCCATTCCAGTCCGACCGCTTTACACCCCCGACGAACTTAGAAATTGGGATTTCGATCGCGACGTAGGCTATCCCGGCCAGTTTCCTTACACTCGCGGTGTACAGCCCACCATGTACCGCGGCCGTCTCTGGACCATGCGCCAGTACGCCGGAATGGGCGACGCCGAGGAATCGAACAAGCGTTACAAATATCTGCTCGCCAACGGAACCACTGGACTGTCCATCGCCTTCGATCTGCCCACCCAGATCGGCCTCGATTCCGACCACCCGCTCGCTATGGGAGAAGTCGGCAAGGTCGGCGTTGCCATCGATTCGATCGATGACATGCAGCGCCTGTTCGACGGCATCGATCTAACGAAGATCTCGACCTCGATGACCATCAACGCCACCGCGTCAATCCTTCTGGCGCTCTACGTCGCCGTCGCCCGCCGGCAGGGAACGGATGTGCGGAAACTCTCGGGCACCGTACAGAACGATGTCCTCAAGGAATACATCGCGCGCGGGACCTACATCTATCCTCCGCAGCAGGCGATGCGAATCATTACCGACCTGTTCTCATGGACCAATGAAAACGTTCCTGACTGGAACACCATCTCAATCTCCGGATACCACATGCGCGAAGCCGGATCGACGGCCGTGCAGGAAGTCGCCTTCACGTTAGGCAACGGCATCGCCTACGTTCGCGCTGCGATGAACGCAGGACTTGATGTCGACAAGTTCGCTCCGCGGCTCTCGTTTTTCTTCAATGCGCACAACAATTTTCTGGAAGAAGTCGCGAAATTCCGGGCCGCGCGCCGCATGTGGGCTCGCATCATGCGCGACACGTTCAAAGCAAGGAACCCTAAATCCTGGATGCTTCGCTTCCATACACAGACGGCCGGTTCCACGCTGACCGCGCAGCAACCGGAAAACAACATCGTCCGCACCGCCATCCAGGCCATGGCCGCCGTATTGGGAGGGACCCAATCGCTGCACACGAATTCCTACGATGAGGCGCTGGCGCTGCCTACCGAACACTCCGCCCGCATCGCCCTGCGTACACAGCAAGTCATCGCCTTCGAATCCGGTGCACCCCAGACCATCGACCCGCTCGCCGGCTCGTACTACATTGAATCGCTCACCAACGAAATCGAGACGCGCGCGAACGCTTACCTGGAAAGAATTGAAGCCATGGGCGGAATGCTCAAAGCCATCGAGCGCGGATACGTCCAGCAGGAAATTCAGAATGCCGCTTATGATTATCAGAAAGCCGTCGACCATCACGACGCGGTCGTCGTCGGCGTCAATCGTTTCGAAGTGGAAGAAAAGAGAGAGGTGCCCATCCAGCGCATCGACGAAACGCTCGAGCGCAAGCAGGTCGAGCGCGTGAAAGCCCTGCGCGCGCGGCGCGATCCCACGCCCTGCCGTGACGCTCTGAACGCGGTCGAAGCGGCTGCGAATACAGGAGAGAACCTGATGCCTCGGATCCTCGCCGCCGTCGAAGCGAACGCCACCGTCGGCGAAATCTCCGACGCCATGCGCAGAGTCTACGGCGAGTACCAGGAAGCGGTGGTCATCTGATCAGCGTATAGATAGGGCGTCCCCGTCGCAGCACCGTGTTTAGGCAGAAGCGTGATTCGAAGGTGAACCACGTTCAAGCGATGCTATCCTACTAACCATTCCACACTGAGGCTGTAACCCTTCATGCCCGATCCTGGCACTCCCGAACTGCAGTCCGCCGAAGAATCGTTCAGCGACATCTTCGCGCAATACGAAAAGGCTAACGCCAAGAAGAAAGACGCGGCCGAAGAGCGCGGCCGGCAGATCGAAGCGACCGTCGTCGCCGTTACGGCGGACTCGGTCCTCTTCGACATCGGATTCAAATCCGAAGGCATCCTTCCGCTCACCGTGTTCCCGAACGAGACCATCAAGCCCGGCGACAAGCTCCTCGTGTCGGTAAAAGGGCGCGATCCCGAAGGGTACTACCAGTTGTCCCGCACCCGCGTCGAGCGCCCGACCGACTGGACGTCCCTCGAAAAAGCCTTCGCCGACAAAGCCACCATCGTCGGCACGGTCACCGGAGTCATCAAGGGCGGCGTCACCGTCGATGTCGGGGTCCGCGCCTTCATGCCCGCCTCGCGCAGCGGGACGCGCGATGCCTCGGAACTCGAGAAACTCGTCGAGCAGGAAATTCGCTGCCGCATCATCAAGCTCGACGTCGCCGATGAAGACGTCGTTGTCGACCGCCGCGCTGTCCTCGAGGAAGAGGAACGTTCGATCCAGGACCGCCGCCTCTCCGAACTCGGGGAAGGAGCAACTGTTTCCGGGACGGTCCGCACGATCGCCGACTACGGCGCGTTTATCGACATTGGCGGAATCGACGCTCTTCTGCACGTCAGCGACATCTCGTGGAGCCGCATTGGCAAGCCCGCCGACGTTCTCACTGCCGGAGATCAGGTCGAAGTTCGTATCCTGAAAATTTCCGAAGAAAACGGCAAGCGCCGTATCTCCGTAGGCATGAAGCAGCTTCTGCCACAGCCTTGGGACTCGGCTCCCGACCGCTACAAAATGAATGACCGCGTGCGCGGTACGGTGACCCGCATCGTAGATTTTGGCGCCTTCGTTGAACTCGAACCCGGCGTCGAAGGACTTATTCACATCTCCGAACTTTCCTGGTCGCGCAAAATCAAGCGCGTCAGCGAAGTTCTGAAGCAGGGCGAAGCGGTCGAAGCCGTCGTTCTGGGCGTCAATCCAGCTGAACGCCGCATTTCGCTCGGCCTCAAACAGACCCTCGGCGATCCCTGGAAAGAAGTGGCTCAGAAATTTCCCGAAGGTTCAGTCATCGAAGGCCCGGTCACGAACCTGGCGAAGTTTGGCGCGTTCGTGCAACTCACCGAAGGCGTCGAAGGCCTGATTCACATCAGCGACCTGAGCGCCGAGAAGCGCCTCAACCATCCGCAGGAGATGCTGAGAGTCGGACAGGTTATAACCGCCCAGGTGCTCTCGATCGACGCGGCAAAACGCCAGATCAAGCTCGGCATGAAGCAACTGGTGCCCACCGGACTCGACGAATACATCGCCGAACACAAGATCGGCGACACCGTCACCGGCCGCCTCATGGATGAATCCCCCGAAAATGCCCGCGTGGAACTGGGCGAAGGAATCATCGCCACCTGCCGGATGAGCGCTACCTCAGCGGGGTCAGCACCTCCAGCTAGCTCGGAGGATTCGAGTGCTGCGGCGAAATCCGGAAAAGTTGATCTATCTTCCCTCGGCTCGATGCTGCAAGCCAAATGGAAGACCGGTTCCTCGCCGAGCGGCTTGACCAAACCAGAAGTTGTGCGGGCAGGGCAGATCCGGAGCTTCAGAATCACTGCGCTGGACGCTGTCGCTAAGAAAATCGAAGTAGAGTTGGGGTGAAGCGGGAATTTACCCAGTGCAAAATCCCTAGTATTGTCAGGACGTTAAGAAATGATTTTTAGTTGATGGTCGCTCGATTGACTAGTTCCACTCTTTCCTACACCATCGCGTCGTGTCATATCCTCGTCAACGACCCGATCGCGCCAAACACGCCGTTCACATCTTGGTTGCTGTCACATTACTCCTTACAGGTCCTGGACGAGCACAGGTCGGCAAGCCGGCCGAAGACCCAGCTTCCCATGAGATGGATACTTCACCGCAGGCATTAAAGAAGCTTGGCGAAAGGATTGCCGCAGAAATAAACCGCATACGCCAAACGCAGAGCCTCCCTCCCCTCAAAATATTTCACCCCAATGAAATGCAAGTATTTTGCCGAAGCTGGGCATCTAGGCAAGAAGTTGTAAATGGCATCCATAATGCGGGTTCTAACCCCATCACTGGCACCTCTACCGTCTACATTTTCGATGCCACCGCACCGCTGGAAGCGACTGTTCGATTGCAGACAATCGCTGTGTCAGATCGCCCTAGAGGGAAGAATGGCAAACTAGCAATCGATGATGCACACCGAGTAGCGGTCGAAGTCTGCCCTTTGGAGAACCCGGCTCGTTACCGGGTAGCCGTGGGATATTGGTATTCAAGTCTTGGAGTTTTTCTGGACAGCCTCCCGCGCGGCCATGAATGATCCCTGAAGTACGCACACTACGGCCCATTTCCGATTTCATCTCTTCTAAGCTGCGGCCACGTCGCGGTCGAATACTCGAACCGCCTTGTGTGGTGGACGCATCATCAAATAGAACGCGACGACGTGCGTGATCATCAGCAGGGGCACGTAGATGATCGGGATTGCGTACGCGGCGCCCAACTGCCCCGCCATCGCCGGAAGGCCGACTTGGATGGCATGGTAGTAGTCGAGAATCAGATCGATCGCCCCCACGAGATTGAACGCGACAACGAACATCCAAAACAGCGGACGTATCCTTACCGTGAGAAGCGCGAAAATGGCGAGAACGCCCGTTGCCATGTCCCAGTACGCGGCGAACGTGGCAAAGCTGGCAGGCAGATTGGGGCCGACCACGCCCGGGAGGATAAAGACGAGCCCGAAGAAACGGAAGCTGTGCAGAGTAGCAATGGCGCGTTGTGCCGCGACCATGTCCGTGGATTTGAGCCTGGGCATGATGTACGCGCCGAAGCAGAGCAGCCACGCGACGTAACCTAGAATCAGATGCATGCTGAAGATGATTTCGGGCGACATGTGTCCTCCATTCCGCCTGAGAGTTCGTTAAGACCTGACTCCGAAGCTCGGAATTTGCGCTGAGGTTCGCTTCAGCTAGCTTTTCTTAACGCTCGCTACAAAAATTCGATCTCGTAGCGCCCACTAACGATCCATTTATTGTTCAGGAAAAATTTCTGTACTCCGCGGTAGGGTTACGAGTGAAGACTTTGCGAGGCAGCGGCTGCGACCGATTGCTTCCGGGTCTGCCAATAACCCAATACCGCAAAAAGAAGGACGGCAGGCACACCGGTTATCCCGCAAGCCAAAAAGAAAATGCCATAGGCATGAATGAGGCCGTACGTGGTGCTCAGACTTTCAACCTCGGCGCCCGAAAATCCCTTCAAAATCTTTCCCAGCCAGGCATAGGTTGAACTCAATAGGGCATACTGCGTGGCGGTGTATCCAATATTGGTGAGACTCGACATGTATGCCACGAGCGCAACGCCCGCAAAGCTGATGCTGAAGTTATCACCGGCCATGACCAGAGCGAAGAGGCGCATGCTCGTACCCGCGAACGCGAGGCTCGCATACGCGGCAATCGCAGCAGCCTGCAGAATGCCCCCGATGATGAGCGCGCGCATGTAGCCAAGCTTCAGAGAACAGAATCCACCTGCTGCGATGCCTGCAAAGGTGGCGACGAGTCCAATTGAGCCGCGAACCGCCCCGACGGTTGCCTTTGAAAGACCGATGTCGTGGTAGTAGGGATTGGCCATCGGGCCCATGACGAAGTCCGGCAAGCGGTACAGACTGATTGCTGCCAACATCACAAGCGCGAGCCAGCCGTGTGCACGGAAAAAAGCGATGAACGGTCCCACAACAGCATCAACGAAACCGCGCGGCGTCCAAATCGGCGCTTCGCGCTGTTTTTTGCTCATCACCGCATCCGCGCGCTCCGGTTCCTTTGCGAACCAGGTCGCGAATATCCCAACGGCCATACATGCGCCGTAAATGCCGTAAGACATCCGCCAACCTAGGGCGGCTGCCACGATCAGGATGACAGAATCGGTAGCCAGGAGCGCAACGCGGTAGCTGAACTGATAGGCAGACGCCAGAAGACCTTGTTCTTCTCCATCGTCTGCTGATTCAATCCGCCACGCGTCAACCACAATATCCTGTGTCGATGAAGCAAACGCGACGACCAGCGCCAGAGCGCCGAGCTGCCCGAGCCCAGCTTTCGTGCCAACTCCGCCCATCGCGAACAGCGCCAGCGCGACGAGGATTTGCGAGAACATCATCCATCCGCGCCGATGTCCAAGCCGCTTAAACAAGGGCAAATCGACGCGATCCATGACTGGCGCCCACAGAAACTTCAGCGAATACGCAATGCCCACCCAGGATAGAAATCCGATCGCCGTCAGCGACGTATGTTCATCGCGCAACCAGTAGCCGAACGTATTGCCGACCAGGAGAAAGGGAAGGCCTGAAGAAAACCCGAGCAACAACATCGCAAGCGTTTTGGGCCGCAAGTAATCGGCCATGCGGTGCTTGTGCGGACTCACGGGTTCATTCTACCGGAGCCTCAACTCCGCCTCCGCCTCTCTCACGCTCTCAACTCTCCCGACATCCCGCCAGCTATATTTATCCGCGGGAAACGCGGTCACTTGTTCCCCCGCGCCCGCCAACCGCAAATACGACGCCACAATCGAAAAAGCACCGTCTTCGTGCAGCATGGTCAACAACCGCGGCGAGATGACGTGAATCCCCGAAAACGCCCGTGCTTCAAACTTTTCGACTTTCCGCGCCCACTCGACAGCTCCATCGATGCCAGCCCGCCGTCCGCACAACTCGCCCGCTTCATCGAACAACAAATACCGCGACGTTTTCCGATCCTGCACCGCGAGCGTCGCCAAGGCCTTCTTCGCCACATGCGACTCCAACATCCGCCGCAAATCAATCGTGCTGATCACATCCACGTTATGCAAATAAAACGGCTCGTCCTTGGACGAGCCTTCCTGAAAAAACCATGCCGCTTTCTTCAATCCGCCGCCCGTGTCGAGCAACTCTTCTTCGCGCGAGATCTCGATCTGCATCCCGAAATTCTGACGCGCCTTCAGATACTCAACCACCATGTCCGCGAAGTGATGCACATTCACGATCACTTCGTTCACGCCAAACTCGCGCAACCGCGCCAGCGTGATTTCGAGCAGCGTTTTTCCCGCAACCTCCACCAGGGCTTTCGGACGATCATTCGTCAGCGGACGCAATCTCGTTCCCAGCCCCGCGGCCAGCACCATCGCCTTCATTGGCCGGATGCTCCTAGCCCACGCTCGAGTTCGCGGTGCCGCAATACCACTGTCACGCCGCTCCGCCCGCGCAACCGCTCTGCCAGTAGTTCTGCTAGATAGACGGACCGGTGTTGCCCGCCCGTGCATCCAAACGACACCATTAAATTCTTGAACCCGCGCCGCTGATATTCGCTCACACTCATCTCCACCAGCGACAGCGCATCCGCAAAAAACTTGTGCACGCTTTCCTGTTTATCCAGATATTCCGCCACGGGGGCGTCCTGTCCAGTCAGCGACTTGTATTCCTCCAAACGCCCCGGATTCGGCAGGGTTCGTCCATCGAATACAAATCCGCCGCCGTTGCCCGATTCATCTTTCGGCCAGCCTTTGTGAAAAGAAAAACTGAAAATCCGCACCGTCAACCCCTCCGCTTCCGGAGTCGCCGCCTTCACTGGCCCCGCCTCGGACGCCAAGCCCAACAGCTTTTCCGATCCCAGCATGTTTCGGAAGGCTTCCATCAGAGTCGGCAACTCAACCGGAAGCGTCGCGTTGTGCAGCAGCCAGCGCACATTCTTCAAAGCATACGGAACGCTCTGCAGGAAGTGAGCCTTGCGTTCATAAAATCCGCGGAACCCGTATGCTCCCAACGCCTGCATGACGCGCACATACACGTACGCGTAGTAATGCTCGAGAAACGCGCCCCGATCAATCTTGATGTGCTTCCCGACGGACTCGAGATAATGGTCAAGCAGTTCCTGCCGCAATGCGGGCGGCAGATCGGCTTTCGCATCGAACAACAGCGACGCAATGTCGTACTGCAGGGCGCCTTTGCGTCCGCCCTGGTAATCAACAAAATAGGGCTGTCCATCGCGCAGCATCACGTTGCGCGACTGAAAGTCCCGATACAGAAAGTAATCGTGGTCCGCGCTCAGCAGGAGCTTGGTGAGCCGCGCGAAATCGTTTTCGAGCGCCTGCTCGTTGAATGGAATTCCAGCCAGCCGCAGAAAATAATATTTGAAGTAATTCAGGTCCCAGGCAATCGACTGCCGGTCAAAACTTGCCCGCGGATAACACACCTTGTAATTCAGATCGCGTCCCGCCTCGATCTGAAATCGCGGCAACACATTCACCACCCGCCGGTACGCTTCGACAACCGCAGGCGCAATCTCGTCCCCAATGCGGTTCTCCGACAGAAACTCAAACAGCGTCGTGTCGCCGAGATCCTCCTCGAGATAGGCTCCCGCGCTGAGGTCTTCCGCATAAATTTCTGGAACCGGCAACCTGTGCTTCCGGAAATGCCTCGAGAATTCGATAAACGCAATGTTCTCCGCCCGGACGTCGTAAACGATCCCGATCGCGCTCGCCGTCGGGTTCGACAGCCGTACGATCAGCCGCCCGGATCCGCCGAGTTCGCCCTGCAACGGCTCAACCCGCGCAGCCGGCACATGAAAGTGGCGCTCAAAAAGCTGTTGAAGAACGTCCATGGAAATGTGGAGTTAGCACAACGTGATCAGCTCAACCTGATCAGCACAACAAAGATACCATCGCGTGCGACAGCCTTCTCGCCTGTGGCGACAGAGAACCATCCGTGACAAATGGGGGCTGATCGGCGGCGGTCCGCTAGTGCCGCAGTGGCTTGAAGAGTGGTGGGCCCAGCATCTCCATCCCGTACTTCGCCATCACTTCTTTCATCTTTGCTGCCACGCTTGGATCATCCGCATGCGTGCCTTCCATCGCCTGTCCCAATTC
>Ga0163162_10007109_pt1 | contig 10860 bp, 8 predicted proteins | sample S55metaG_FD_115310 | JGI IMG/M metagenome (GOLD analysis project Ga0163162, IMG submission 115310) | Switchgrass rhizosphere microbial communities from Kellogg Biological Station, Michigan, USA - S5-5 metaG | ecosystem: Host-associated > Plants > Roots > Rhizosphere > Soil | place: USA: Michigan...
AAACCAGCCCACCGAGGATGACGATCGCCATCGGTCCTTCGATCTCGTGGCCGGGCTGGTGTGCCTGCAGCGCGACCGGCAGCAACGCCAAAGCCGTCAGCAAGGCCGTGAGCAGCACCGGCGTCAGGCGCTCTTCGGCGCCGCGCAGCGCGGTTGCCAGACTCCACGTCTCGCCTTCTTCGGCGACGAGGTGATCGTAGTGCGAGATCAGCAGGATCGTGTTGCGCGCCGCCATGCCGAATAGCGCGACGAAGCCGACCATGGCGCCGAGCGTCAGCGTGCCACCGCTCAACGCGACAGCGACCACGCCGCCGATCAGCGTGCTCGGCAAGGCGAGCAGCACGAGCAGCACGTGCCGCGCCGATCCGAATGCGAGCGCGAGCAACAGCACGATCAGCACGAATGCAGCGGCCGAATGCAGCAGCAACTCGCGCGCGGCTGCCGACTGCGCCTGGGCCTCGCCGCCGTAACGCAGATACACGCCGGCCGGCAGATCCAGTCGGGCGACCGCCGCCCGGGCCGCATTCGCATAACCGGCCTGATCAGCGGTCTTCGGCGTCGCCACGACAATCTGCCGGCGCAGTCCATCCTGATGGTTGACGATGCTGCGGGCCAGCTGCATCTGGAGCGTCGCTACCGCCGACAGCGGCACCACGGCGCCGTCGTGGCCGCGCAGCAGCAGCTCCCCGACGCTGTGCGGATCGGCCGCCGCGCCTTCGATGCGCACCGCGACCGGCACGCTGCGGTCGGCCTGGCTCAGCTGCGCGACGACGCTGCCGTGAAACGCGGCGTTGATCGCGTCGAGCACATCTTCGGCTTGCAGGCCGTACAGCGCGAGCGCGACCGGCTTGAGTTCGATATGCAATTGCGGCTCGCGCGCCGGCACGATCAGGCGCACGTTGCCGCTGTCGGGCAGTTTGCGCAGTGCGTCGGCGATCTGCGCCGCGACGGCATCGTCGGTGTCGAGGTCGGCGCCGAACACGCTGATCGAGAATGGCGCCGATTCGCCCGACAAGGTTTCGCCGATGCGCTCGGCCAGTACCGAATAGATCTCGACGAGCTGGTTCGGATAGTTGTCGAACACCTTGCGGATCGCAGAATCGATTTGCGCCGCGGTCAGGCCGCGCTGCGGATCGATTTGAACTTCGAACTCGCTGCGGTCCGGCGTATCGGGATCCTGGCCGTTCTCGGCGCGCCCGATCTGCTCGGCGACGCTCTTCACGCCTGGGATCGCGGCGAGTTCGCGCGAAATGCCGCGGCCGACGCGCGCGGTCTCGGCCAGGGAAATTCCCGGCCGCAGTCCGGCGTGCGCGATCAGGTAGTTCTCGCGAAAGTCCGGCAGCAGCCGCGCGCCGAGCATCGGCAGCAGGATGGCGCCGGCGATGCCGCTGGCCAGGACCATCGTCCAGACCAGGCGCGGACGCGTGCCGAGCGCCTTGATCGTGCGCACCTGCACGCGCTTGCAGCTCGCCAGAAACCGGGCTTCGGGATGGGGCTGGTGATTTCCCATCGTCAACACGCACAACGCCGGCGTCGCGCTCATTGCGACCAGCAACGACAGCCCGACCGCGAGCAGGAACGCGACCGAGAGCGGGCGGAAGAACGCGCCCTGTATGCCCGTCATCATCAGGATCGGCGCGAACGCAACGGCAACGGCGGCGGTCGCATAGAACACCGGCCGGCGCACTTCGAGCGACGCGCTCGTGAACAACGGCATGATCGCGGCATCGCCCGGAGCGTTGCGCCGCCGGCGCAGAATGTTCTCGACGTCGATGACCGCATCGTCGACGACGACCCCGAGGGCGACGACAAGCCCGCCCAGCGTCATCGTGTTGAGGCTGAAGCCGAATGCATCGAGCAGCCAGACCGTAGTGAGCAGCGCCAGCGGAATCGCGCTGAACGACACCAGCGCGCCGCGCCAGTCGCGCAGCATGACGAGCAGCAGCGCGACGACGAGCACGGCGCCGATCAGCAGCGAGTTACGCAACTTGCCGATCGCGCTTTCGATGAAGCTCGCCGGCCGCAGCAGCGCGGGATGATATTCGACACCTTCCTTCTTCAACGCCGGCGTTAGCGCGTCCAGGCGCGCCTCGAGCGCGCGCGTAACGTCGAGCGTGTTCGCGCCGAACTGCGTCGAGGTTTCCACGAGAATTCCGGGTTCGGTGCCGATCAGGGCATCGCCGAAGCGCGGCTGCGCCGCGTCGCGGATCGTGGCCACGTCGGCCAGGCGCACCGGCGTGCTGCCGCGCTTGCCGAGCAGCGCCTGCGCCAGCGCCTCGGCCGTGACGCCGGCCGCTTCGGTCGTCAGCACGATGCGCTGCGTCGGCGTCTCGATATAGCCGCCGCCGATCAGCGCCGTCGCGCGGCGAGTGGCTGCGATCACATCGTCCAGCGTGAATCCGGCCGCGGCGAGCTTCACCGGATCGACCATGACTTGCCGCTCGCGCGCTTCGCCACCGAAGATCTGTGCCTGCGCGACACCGGGTACCGCGAGGATTTGCGGCTTGATGACCCATTGCACGAGATCGCGCAACTCGATCGGCGACAGCTTCGTGCTCGTGAAGCCGAAGTGCACGAGGTATTCCATCGATGAACTCAGCGGCGAGAGCAACGGCGGGCCGACGCCGACCGGCAAGAGGCCGGCCGCGTCGGCGAGGCGTTCGGTAACGACCTGGCGCTGGCGATACGGATCGCCGGTGCGATCGAACACGACCTGGATCGCCGACAGGCCCTGGCTCGACGTCGAGCGCACCGAGGTGACGTTCTCGGCGCCGGCCAGCAGGCCTTCGAGCGGACGCGTCACAAGCGCTTCGACCTGCGTGGCGTCGAGCCCGGGTGCTTCGGTCTGCACGAGCACATGCGGCGGGGCGAAATCCGGAAACACGTCGAAGCGCGCGTTGAACAACGCGGCCACGCCGAGCACGCCGATCAGCACCGACAGCGCGGTGACGATGCGCGGCTGCGCGAGCGACGTGCGAACGATCGTGGCTAGCATGGCGACGCGCTTCCAGGTCGGTGTGCCGCGGACATGCGCGCGCCGCTGTTGCAGTCGCCGTGGCGAAGCGTTCCTCTACCAGTTCGCTCGACCTGCAGCCCTCTCCCCTGAGCTTGCTCGGGGGAGAGGGTTGGGTGAGGGGGTGGCGCTTGTCGTATCGATGAGGCTGGAGAAACATCAACACGTGCATCACCAGTGCCTGCCGCGCCGTTACGCTGCAATGATGTGGAAAGGTCTGGGCGCTGCCCCCTCGCCCTCCCCTCTCCCCCAACGGCTGCGCCGTCAGGGGAGAGGGTGTAGAGAAAGCTGCACCTGAACTCAATCATCGTCGTTGTCGTTGTCGCCAGCGGCATGCCCGATGATCCCCTGCAGCGACCAGAGCACTCCGGCGCCGTGCACGACGATGTCGTCGTCATCGTCGATGCCGTCGACAATCCAGCCGTCGCCGTGCGGCTGGATCAATTTCACGCGCACCGGCGTGTATCGCGCCGGCGCCGCGGCGGTCGAGGCCGCCTGCTTTGCCAATTGCTTGTAGACCAGCGCGCCGCCTTCGTCGTACAGCACCGCGTCGCGCGGCACGGCCACGCCGGTTCGCGGCGCACCGAGCAACGCGACCGGCACTCGCGCGCCGGCGCCGAGGCCCGGCGGCGCGGCGCGCACTTCGATCAGCACGGCGACACTTTGCGCGTCTGCGCCGGATGGCGCGCCCAGGCCGAGCACGAACGCCTCGACGCTGACGCCGTCGACATCGAGCAGCGCCTTGTCCGGCGCTTTCGCCAGAATGTGCCGGCCGGGCAGATCGGCGCGTACCAGCAGCGTCTTTCCCGCGGCGACGCGGTCGATCAGTTTCTGCCGCTCGGCAGCGGGCATCGCCACGAGCGGCGGCCAGTTCGCGGCGAGCTTCGCCGACGCGGCGTCGGCTTGCGCACGCGTCCGCGCCTGCTCGGCTTGCGCGGTCTGCAGCGCCTTCAGCGAAGCGCCCGCGCCTGCGCCGTACAACCCGCGCACGCGCTCGAGTTCGGCGCCGGCCGCGCGCGCGGCCGCGGCGGATGCGTCGGCTTCGCCGGCGTCGGTCACGAGGCTCAGCGGATCCAGCACCAATCCGATCGCCTCGTCGCGCTGCGGCGCGCTCGTGTTGGCCGGATGGGCGACGACGACACCGGCGGCGCGTTGCTGTTCGACGGTCAACGTCGGCAGCGCGCTCCCGGCCGATACCTTGTCGTCGTCATCATCCCGATCGGCGCCGAACGCCATCGGCGAGAAGGTCAGCGCAACAGCTGCCGCCAGTGCGAAGCGTCGGGAGTACAAATTCATCGAGCAGCTCCGGTGATCGCCACGGGAAGAGGAGTTGCAAGATTCAGCTCCGGCCCCGACAACGGCGCGTGCAACGCGTCCTCGAGCGCGTTGCGCGCCGCCTGCAATTGCGCGCGTATCTGCGCAACCTCGAGCTGACTGCGCAGCGCAAGGATTTCTGCGGCGGTGTCTTCGCTCGCAGCGATGCCGCCGAGGCGCAGGCTCAGTGCCGCATGTTCGCGCTGCTGGCGCGCCGCATCTGCGCCGCGTTCGGCGGCAGCCAGGCTGGCCCGCGCAACCTGTTCGCCGCGCTCCGCCGCCGCGATCGCGCCGATGATCTCGGCCTGCACGGCAAGCATGCGCTTTCCCGCAAGTTCCCTCGCCGCGCGCGCTTCGGCGATTTCGCCCTCGCTGCGATTGAACAACGGCACGGTGAAGCCGACATCGAACGGGAACTTCGCGATGCCGTGATCCCAGTAGTAGCCGGGCGACAACTGGAATTGTGGATATTGGTGCACGACCGCCTGGTGCAGCCGGTTTTCCGCCGCCGCGTAATCGTCGATCGCGGCACCGAGGTCCGAGCGCGCGCGAAGCGCCTGTTCTGCGAGGCCTTGCCGGTCTGAAGCTGGCGGGCTTCCCCAATCGGTCCAGTCGAACGCCAGGCCATCGAGCGCTGTCGGCATCACGCCGATGGCGGCGGCCAGCGCCGCGGAAGCAGCAGCCGCCTCGCTGCGCGCCTGCGCCTGCTGCTGCTCGATGCCGATGCGCGCCTGGCTGACGATCAGCAGTTCATCGGCCGTGTCTTCGCCGGCCGCCACGCGCTGGCGTTCCTGCGTAACCAGCCGGTCCTGCGCCGCAGCCAGCCGCTCGAGATGGGTCAGGCGCTGCGTCGCCCCTTGCCAATCGCTCAGGGCGCTGACCAGCGCGCGGCGGATACCCCACGCGCTGTCCATCAATTGCCAGCGTGCCGCGCTCGTTTCGAGCCGGGCGAGGCCGGTCTCCAGCTCGCGGCGCGTCGACGAGCGCAACAGCAAGTCGAGGCTCAGACCGTAAAGCCAGGGATGCGGTTCCTGGTGCGCGTACTCCGACTGCAGCGTGAGTTGCGGATTTGGCGCCTGGCCCGCGCTGATCTCGTGCGCGACAGCGGCCTCGACCTGCGCGCGCGCGACCGCGATTTTCGGGTTGAGCGACAGCGCTGCTGCCAGCAGTTCGGCGCGGTCCCAGGCTGCCGGTGGCCAAGGCTGCGTGGCGGCCTGCGGCAGCAATTCGGCAATCTGTGCGCGCATCGGCGCCGTGTCCAGGCGCCGCGCGGTGAAGCGCTCCGCGCTCGCGACCGGATCGAGAGGCGCTGGTTGATAGGTAGCGCATGCGGCAAGCAGGAGAGCCGGCAGCACCCGCAGCGCCGATCTGCCATACGGGCGACGAGCGGCACCAGAGACGTTCCCGTTCCGGATTCGACCTGCGGCGTCGACCACTGGCGTTTTCGTCCTCCATCGGCGGAGCGATCGGACGGCGGCTGGCCGCCCATCCCCGGACCGTTCGAACAGAATTCGACGGCACGCCGATGTTAGATCAGTTTGGCGAAGACCTGTACCCGGGGCGCAAGCGCGCGGACTGCGATAGCGCAAGTGTGTCATTGTTGTAGCAGTGCGACGGCACGTCCACTGAATGATTGCCGGCACTCGCCAAGCGTTGAGGTCCAGTCAGCTCCACCGTGTCGTCATTCCCGCGCAAGCGGGAATCCATTTTGATTTTGGCGCTTTGCGGTTCTTGCGAGCACAGCAACATGGATTCCCGCTTGCGCGGGAATGACGGCAATTATTGTTGCCTAGAAAAGTCGACCCGCTGCGGGCAACGACTACGAGGCCGTCAGTGCCCCTCGGGCGCCTGACCCTCGACGGCTGGCGGTGCCGCCGGCTTGCTCGGTATCGGATCGACCAGCGGCTGGACCTTGCCGCCGAGATCGATGAACGCTTCGATGTGCTGCGTCTGCGCGGTGATCGCGACGACGTGCTTCTGCTCGTCGGTCGCCTTGTCGCCCTTGAGCAGGACGATGCCGGTGATCTTCTTGCTGTCGACAAAGTCACCGACGAAACCGAAGAACTCGGCCTTGCCGAGCTTGCTGTTGTCGACGATGTAGCGGTTATCCGCCGCCGGCTCGACCTGCAGCTTGCCGTCGACGATCGCGCGGGCAGCGACCGCGAACGTTGCGGCCATCAGTGCCGTGCCGATTGCCAGTGTCATCAAGATTCTGCGCATGTGTGTCTCCCGACCCCGAACCAGTTAGAAACGCCTCACTCGACGACCTGAATGATCTTCAGGTGTCCGTCATTGTCTTCGACATACGCGGTCACCTTGAGGTCGCGGGCCATGCCCGCCAACTCGGAGACGTGCGTGTTCTTGATCTTCTCCTTCTCGCCGCGCTTGAGCAGGATCGTCTTCACCGGCCGGCCTGCCTCGTCGAGGTAGCGGATGTGCCCGCGCAGATCCTCGGGCGTGAGCGTCGCGCCATCGAAGTCGAATGCGCCGTCCTTGTCGGCAAGGATCGTCAGGTCGTACTGCACCGGCGCGGCGGCGGTGATCTCGCTCGTGTTCTTCTTCAGATCGTCGTGACCGCAGGCTGCCAGCGCGCCGAGCAGCAGAGCCAAAAGCGCGGCCTTCAGCGGAAGATAGAAATATACTTTGCGCATCTGTTGCATCCCGTCGTCGAAGTTGTCGGTCGTCTCACGTTCTGGGCAGGGTCACGCCCTGCTGCCCCTGATACTTGCCGCCACGGTCGCGGTAACTTGTGCCGCAGACCTCGTCGGACTCCAGGAACAGCATCTGCGCCACGCCCTCGTTCGCGTAAATCCGCGCCGGCAGCGGCGTCGTATTCGAGAACTCCAGCGTCACGTGGCCTTCCCATTCCGGCTCCAGCGGCGTGACGTTGACGATGATACCGCAGCGCGCGTAAGTGCTCTTGCCGAGGCAGATCGTGAGCACCTGGCGCGGGATGCGAAAGTACTCCACCGTGCGCGCCAGCGCAAACGAATTCGGCGGGATGATGCAGACCTCGCCGCGCACGTCGACGAAGCTGCGCGCATCGAACTGCTTGGGGTCGACGATCGTGGAATTGATGTTCGTGAACACCTTGAACTCATCCGCGCAACGCACGTCGTAGCCGTAGCTCGATGTGCCGTACGAGATCAGCTTGCCGCCGCTGGCATTCGTGCGCACCTGCCCGGGCTCGAACGGCTCGATCATGCGATGCGATTCGGCCATGCGGCGGATCCAGTGGTCGCTTTTTATAGACATTGGTGAGTTATCAGGTTGGCCGCTCGATGCGCTTCGTTGTTTGCTTGCCAGGGGCGAGGGGCGAGTATCGAGGGACGAGTAGAGTCAAGAGCTGCTGTTCTCGTCCCTCGTCCCTCGCCCCTCGTCCCTGCTCCCTAAGTATTCTGAATAACAATCTTAGGAAACTGGATGCTCTTGCTGCGCGCGCGCAGCGACAGCTGTGCCGCGGCTTTGCGCGCAATGTCGCGGTACGCTGCGGCGACTTTTCCGTCCGGATCGGCGGCGACGGTCGGCGTGCCGCCGTCGGCCTGCTCGCGAATGCGGATATCGAGCGGCAAGGAGCCAAGCAGAGGCACCGAATATTCGTGCGACATGCGCGCACCGCCGCCGCTGCCAAATACATGTTCTTCGTGGCCGCAGTTCGAGCAGATGTGCGTTGCCATGTTCTCGACGATGCCGAGCACCGGCACGTCTACCTTCTCGAACATCTTCAGCCCTTTCCTCGCGTCGAGCAATGCGATGTCCTGCGGCGTCGTCACGATCAGCGCGGCGGACACCGGCACGCGCTGGCACAGCGTCAGCTGGATGTCGCCGGTGCCGGGCGGCAGGTCGATGATCAGGTAATCCAGGTCGACCCAATTGGTCTCGTTGAGCAATTGCGTCAGCGCCTGCGTGACCATCGGACCGCGCCAGATCATCGGCGTGTCCTCCTCGATCATGAAGCCGATCGACATCGTCTGGATGCCGTGCGCGAGCTTGGGCTCCAGATGCTGGCCATCCTTCGAATCGGGCTTGCCCGAAACGCCCATCATGCGCGGAATGCTCGGTCCGTAGATGTCGGCATCGAGCAGACCGACTCTTGCGCCCTCGGCCTGCAACGCCAGCGCGAGATTGGCCGCCGTCGTGCTCTTGCCGACGCCACCCTTGCCCGAAGCGATCGCGAGGATGTTCTTGACGTTGGGCAGCGGCGTGAGGTCTTTTTGCACCTTGTGCGCAAAGATGCGCCACGAAGCATTGACAACCGTCTGCTTGATCGCAGGCTCGGCCTGAAGCTTCTCGCGCACCTGCTGCGCGAGCTCATCGATCCAGGTCTTGGCCGGATAGCCGAGCACGAGTTCGACAGCGACGTTGCCACCGTCGATGCCGATACCCTTGATCGCGCCGCCGGCGACGAGATCCTGGCCGCTGTGCGGATCGATAATCGTGCCGAGGAGTTCGCGTACGCGCTCCTGTGTGGGATGGATCATGGGGTCGGCAGGTGAAATCGAAGGTAATGTCCAATTGTAGCCGAGCGGGACAGGGCCGGCACGTCCCGCGTGATTCAGGCAGGCGCGAGACCTGCCGCCGCAGCGCCAGCGCTTCAGACGGATCTTGCGCCGGACGGCTTGACGGCAGCCCCCCCGCGTCGCATCGTCAACGCATGATTGCATCGCGCCGATCGGTTTTTTTGGCCGGGCTGCTGGTTGCCTTGGGCGCTGCCGGCACGGCGCCGGCGGGCGGCACCGACGCATCCCCCGTGGGTTTGTGGACGACGATCGACGACGAAAGCCACAACCCGCGCGCAATCGTCGAGATCAGCGAGCACGAAGGTCTGCTGTCGGGCCGGATCGTTCGCCTGTTCCGCCAGCCCGGCGAAGATCCGGACCCGCGCTGCGAGGATTGCACCGGCTCACGCCACGGCCAGCCCGTGCTGGGCATGACGATATTGTGGAACATGCACCGCCATGAGGGTACCTGGGAGGGCGGCGAAATCCTCGATCCGGAAGAAGGCACCGTCTATCGCTGCAAGCTGCAAACCGTTGGCGACGGCAGCAAACTCGAAGTGCGCGGGTTTATCGGCATTTCCCTGTTCGGCCGCACTCAAACGTGGGTGCGCGCGGCACCTTGAACCGTTTGCAGCGTCGTCTCCGCGGCAAAGCCGGCGCGACCGAACACGCGAGCCGCCGCGGTTCGGATCAAAACGACGAGCAACCAACCTTGACGAGTTCGGGACGCGCCTTCTGCTCGGCATCCGCGCACGAGGTGACCAGGCTATTGGCCTTCCCGGCGGCTACGTCGGCCTTCCATTGCCGCACCTGAACATTGAGCCCTCTTATAAGGGGGGTTCTGCGCGCGAACGGAATCGTGTTGTTGGCCACGCCCGAGTTGACACATGCGCGATAACGGTTGATGTAGTCATCGCAACCGCCGATGCCAAAGGCATCGACCGGCGGCAGAGGGTCTGCCAGCGCGGGCATCGGCCGGGCCCTTGCCAGTTCGCGGTTTACGGACTCCAGAGAACGCCTCGGATGCGCAACTTCCGGCTTGGGCTGCGCCGGCTGCGGCTGCGCCTGTGGCGGAGCCGGTATCGGCGCTTCCGCGACCGGCGCGGGAGCTGCGGGCGCGGGCGCTGGCGGCGGCGCGGAATTCGCGTTTGACGCGCTGTAGCTTGGCTGCTGGCTGTCGCAGGCCGAGACCAGCACAGCCAGCAGAAACAGCAGCGATACGTTGATCCACTTCATGCAAAACTCCTGAATATTTTTGGAAAACCAAGGCGTTCCGCCAACCGGCGATGCGCACTTGGACAACGCAACATGCGCTGAAAGTTCCGCCGCCACGCGTGATTCCACCGGCCCATACGATACGGCATGTCATAATCACCGGCGGAAAAATGCACTGAACCCCTTGTTTGCGCATGAAAGAATCTCGCGAAATCCTCGTCACCCACGCGCTGCCCTACGCCAACGGCCCGCTGCATATCGGCCACCTGCTGGGCTACATCCAGTCCGACATCTGGGTGCGCGCGCGGCGCATGGCCGGCGACAAGGTCCACTTCGTGGCCGCGGACGACGTGCACGGCACGCCGATCATGCTGGCCGCTGAAAAGGCCGGCATGACGCCCGAGGAGTTCATCAAGGGCATGCAAATCAGCCATGAGCGCGATTTCGCCGATTTCGGCGTGGCTCACGACTACTACTACACGACACATTCGCCAGAGAACCAGGAACTGGCCGAACTTGTGTACCGACGACTGCGCGACGCCAAGCCCAGCCACATCGCGACGCGCTCAGTGCGCCAGTTCTACGATCCGGTCAAGCAGATGTTCCTTCCGGATCGCTACATCAAGGGCGAGTGCCCGAACTGCGGAACTCCTGACCAGTACGGCGACAACTGCGAGAACTGCGGCGCGACGTACGCGCCGACCGACCTGAAGAATCCGCGTTCGGTCGTATCCGGCGCGACGCCGGAACTGCGCGACTCGGAGCACTTTTTCTTCAAGGTCGGCGACTTCACGCAGATGCTGCGCGACTGGCTCTCCG
>Ga0163162_10007113_pt1 | contig 10858 bp, 8 predicted proteins | sample S55metaG_FD_115310 | JGI IMG/M metagenome (GOLD analysis project Ga0163162, IMG submission 115310) | Switchgrass rhizosphere microbial communities from Kellogg Biological Station, Michigan, USA - S5-5 metaG | ecosystem: Host-associated > Plants > Roots > Rhizosphere > Soil | place: USA: Michigan...
GTAAACAAGCTAAAGTCGCTTTTATAAAATCCCGTCGTTAATTCAAGCTGTGTAACCTGTGCCGGTATTGACTTGGAGAGTATACACAGAGTAATTGAAAATAGCAAGGCTGATTTCTTTTTCATGCTGCAAAGCACAGACAGGCACCACGATCCCCAAATAAACTAATTTAAGAAATCAGCCCTTTGCAATTTTATTTCTGATCATGCTTAGAAATTCGGGAGTAATACCGAGAAATGTAGCGATATGCTTCTGAGAAATGCGTTGTTCCAGTTTTGGATACTTTTCAATAAAATTCAGGTAGCGTTGTTCTGCGGTGAAAGAAAGGTTTTGATTGATGCGCTGACGTTCTGCTATCAGGGCATTTTGAAAAACTATCCGGTAAAAGCGTTCAAACTGTGGTACCGTTTCAAGAAGTTTGTCAAGGTTGGGTTTTGAAATTTGTAAGAGTTCAGAATTCTCCAAAGCATCAATAAAATGGGCTGAGGGAGTTTGGGTCCAAAAACCAAAAGGATCTCCTATCCACCAGTCCTCAATGGCGAACATAAGTATGTGCTCAAATCCATTTTCGTCTATTGTGTAAGTTCTCAAACAACCTTTCGTAATAAAATTTTCTGTTTTGCATACTTCACCCTCTCTAAGCAGGTACTCTTTCCGTTTGAGTGTTTTGCGCTCTAGCAAAGAGACAAAATAGTCCGCCTCATTTTTGCTCAGCTGAATATGCTTGCCAACATTTTGAAGTATCAAAGCAATGTTCATTACATGCAATGTGAGCGTTGAAGGTCGCCAATAACGCTAAATATTTGCATTCCGTCGCGTCTACGGACTGGCAGCGAAACTGATTTGTTTATTGCTGAAGGTACATTTTATTATGATTAAAATTAGTAGTCTTGCTGACTACAGCTGATTAAGATTGAAATTCTAGTAGTATACAAATTGTACTGCAATACCTAGAATGATTACCAGGTGTAGTTTCGGGGACATAAGTTCGAATCTGGTCAGGGCCTCTGAAATAGAATACAAAAAAATGCAATGGCCTGCAAATACTTAATTAGCAGGCGCTTTTATTTTTCGAGCATGTGGGGAACTCTGTAAAAGTGTTCATAGTTCTGGTGTAGAAAGGGAGACACGCATTGCCCAGGGAGGGGTTCGGCTTTCGTCCACGGACTTTACGGGGTTTTGCCTTACTCTGCACTTTGAAATTGTACACCAGCCTGTGAATTTTATAACCATCAATATTTGCAGCTACGCTGGAATTACGAACGGCCGATTTGTGTTTTTTCTTCGCACAAATCATCAAAACGAAAACAAGCAATCAGCTATCGTTTTGCGAACAATTTTTCAAAAAGAAAGGCGCGACATGCTCACCGGTCTTTACTGTGCAGAAAAAGATTTGGACCATGAGGCACGCAGCGTAAATAACTCTGATGAAAGGAGCAAGACTGTGAATGAAAACCTGGCCATGACTTGTCACTCTGACCGGAGCGAAGAATCTCAGGTTCTCCAACCATTGTCCAGAAGGAAGAACCTGTGATGCTCCTGCCCAGGCAGTAATAAAATACCGAAAAAAAAATGCCCCGTAAAACATTGCTAAAAACTATTGCGGATAATGCAAGGGAATGTCCAATACTTACTTCATGAAGCCAGGGAATTGTCCAGGAGGGGTCTTTTGTAAAAGACATCTGCGAAACGATAGAGGGCTTAGACGATTCTCCCCTTTATTGCCTTTACTACTGCTTCTGATTTGGAGTGAACCTGTAGTTTTTTATAAATATTCTTTATATGACCACGAACTGTCTCGGGACTTATGAAACAATTTTCAGCAATAAGTTTATAACTCATCCCTTCAACAAGGTATTTGAGAATTTCATTTTCACGTTGAGTAAGATCAAATGATTCAGATACCTGGATCGAAGAATTTTTTCTGAACATCGTAAGCACTTTGCTTGCAATGCCAGGTGTCATAGGGGCGCCGCCATCATATACTTCTTTAATGGATGAAAGGATTTCTGTAGGAGGGGTGCTTTTTAAAATATATCCTTCTGCACCGTTACAAATGGATTGGAAAACTTTCTCATCGTCTTCAAAAATTGTTTCCATCAAAACTTTTACTCCAGGAAAATTTGCTTTCAAAAGTTTTACGGCCTCAATACCGCTCATACCGGGCATTTCAATATCCATGAGTACTACGTCTGGTTTGGTATCTTCAATATTCATCAATAAGTTATCACAATTTGGAAATGCTCCGGCGCATTCAAATCCCACGCTTCCGCGAATCATAATACGCAAGCCATCTCTTAAATGTCCATTATCTTCGAAAATGACTACTTTGATATTTGTATTTTGACCTTTGAATGTTGTCATTTACTTAAGCTTTTAATGTTAGCCAGATAGTTGTTCCATTATCCACAGAAGAATCAATCAATAATTCTGCTTCTATTTCTTTCGCTCTTCGCTTCATGTTATTAAGGCCGTTTCCTTTTTCAACCTTTTCTATATTGAAACCAGTACCATTGTCACGAATTATCAGCTTTATTAGCTTATCCTCTTCTTTTAATTCAATCACAACATAAGTAGCTCCGGAATATTTTACCAGGTTATTGATCGCTTCTTTAAAGATTAAATAAAAGTTTCTTCGCTCTTCCATTGAAACTCTTCTTTCGTTAAGAGAATCATTAGCACGAAAGGCGAATTCTATATTTTTTGCACGCAGCACATTATACGCAAGTGAGCGCATTCTAAAAATGATTTTTTCAAAACTATCATTATCAGGATTAATTGTCCATACAATGTCACTCATTGATTCAATTATTTTACGTGATGCTTCTCCGATCATTTCCAAAGCATGCCGATGTTCAGACGAATCCTGTTGTGCCACCTGGCTGAAAATTGAGATACTATTAAGTGTAGAACCAATATCATCATGCAGATCGCCGGCAATTTTATTTCTGATGTTTTGCAGGTGTATCACTTCCTGTAAACGATAGCGATAGATGCCATAAATCAATCCTGCGATTGCCATCAATATCAGAATCCTGAACCACCAGGTTTTCCAGAAGGGTGGCGTAATGATGAGCCTGATTGTTGCAGGTGTTTCATTCCATACATTATCATTGTTGCTCCCCCTCACTTTAAAAGTATATTCACCGGGATCAAGATTTGTGTAATACGCATTGCGGTTGCCTGCATCAGTATAAATCCAATCCTTATCAAAGTTGTGAAGTTTATAAGCATACTGATTTTTTTCTGAGTGGATGAAGTTCAATGCAGCAAATGAAAATGAAATTTGATTCTGATCGTACTTCAAAATAATTTCTTTCGTCATTTCAATTGTTGACGAAAGAAGACGGCTTGAATCATCTGTTGTAATTGAACGGTTGAACAGCTTGAAATCTGTGATGAAAACGGCTGGCACATCATCATTGTCTTTCAACTCATCAGGATAAAAACAAAACATGCCAGCGTTTGTAGTGCCGAAAAACATTTTTCCATCCCTGTCTTTATAGGCTGCGAAATAATTCATCTCATTAGATAGTAAGCCGTCACTCATGTTGTAATTGCGAAAACGAAATGCGCACTTTGAATCAAACGGGTTTGCCGGAGGCGAAAAGCAACTTATTCCACCATGTGTGCCGAGCCAGATATTTCCATTGTTGTCTTTTATAATGCATAGTACACCATCATTGCTCAATCCATCCTTCGTAGTAAATGCCCTGAATTTTTTTGTGGAAGGATCGAATGCATTGATGCCGCCGCCGGTGGTTGCTATCCAGATAATTCCTGATTTTGTTTCAATGAAGCTTCCGCTAACAAGATCACAACTGATCGTCGAAGAATCTTTTGGGTTATGCCGGTGAATTTTAAATGTTTCGTTGTCAGGATCGAATGTGATCAGCCCTGCATTCTGGCTGCCCATATAAAGAATGCCATGCGAATCTTCAAACGGGCCGTCCACACTGTTTGTACTGATTGAGTTCGGTCCATCGTGCATTTTGAATGCGCGGAATTTTCCGGTGGCTGGGTCAAGTGCATCCAGTCCTCCACCCCAGGTAGTAACCCAATACCTGCCCTTCCTGTCCTGAAGAATGCCGTTACAGGATTCTGCGCTGAGTGAAGTAGAGTCATTCTCATCGTATTTGTACCGGTGATGCTTATGAGATTTGGGGTCATAAGAAATCAAGCCGTTGGCCATGGCAAACCATAATAGTCCTTTGCGGTCGCTATAGATTTGCCAGATATTCGTTTCACTCAAAATATCTTTTCCATTTTCTAGTATACGGAAGCGAGAAAATGTTTTTGAAGTATCGTCAAACACATCCGCCCCAACTGATCCCACATATAGTTTTCCACCGGTGTCACGAAAAAAAGCGCTCACATAATTGGATGCAATCGAATTATTATTCCCCGGCTGATAATGATAAGAGGAAAATGCTTTGTATTTGGTATCAAGTAAAAAGATACCGTTTTTAGTTGTGATCCAGATGTTGTTGCTTTTATCTTCGAGTATTTGAGTGATCACATTCCCCTGCAATAAATCCCTGTATGATTCCTGAGCGTGATAAAACTTTTGCGATGCATGATCAAAATAATCCAGTCCATTACCCATAGTTGCAATCCAAACATTCCCGTTGTGATCTTCGCAGGTAGCATTCAAGCCATTTTCAGCTATAGTATTTGAGTCATTTTTATTATGCAAGTACTGACGGGTAGTTTTTGATTGCCTGTTGTAACAAAATAGCCCTTGTTCTTTTGTGTTGATCCATATATTTCCGTTGTATCCCTTTTCAATGATACCCCAAGCCGACTGCGGTACGTCAATTGGATTTGACCTTGCATTGAAATGAAAATGCTGAATCACTTTGCCTGTTTTTGTATCTAACAGATCAACACCGGATATCGCAAATACAAGCAGGAGATCTTCATCATCATCCATACAAAGCCACACATTGTTATTCATGATGGAAGCATCATCGCCATTGTGATGTACAAAATGTCTGAATAAATTTTTCTGTGGATCAAAAGCATCTAGTCCACTTTGCGTTGCAAGCCATATAATTCCACTATTGTCAATTTCCATTCCATGGATCTCATCCGCAGATAAAGAATTATCATTGCCTTGCTGATGACGGTAGTGAACAAATTTTTCTGTGGCGGGATTGAAAGAATAAAACCCTTCGCTGCTGCTGGCGATCCAGATGATGCCATTCTTATCATGTTTCATTCCATTATACCAACCCGGTGAAAAAGAATTTTTATCCTGCGAAGAGTAGTTGTAGATTTTGAAAGAATACCCGTCATAACGGTCCAGCCCGTAAGCAGTGGCAAACCACATAAAGCCACTGCTGTCCTGCATCATGTTCCATACCGTATTGCTTGAAAGCCCCTGTTCGGCTGTGATTTTTTTAAAAGGGGGAAATTGAAACGGCGTGTTTTGTGCATAACATGCGGTGCAAAAAAGCAATTGCAGAACGAAGCATTGAATGAATATTTTTTGGGCTGACCATTTCACATTATAAAGGTATTGAGATAAAATTGTTAAGTGCACCCCCACAAATGGGGTGTTCTCTTTCTTGAAGAGAGAAAAACACCACATCCGGGCTATTGACTGCGCTTTTAAATTGGGTGACCTTTGTTGTATTGCTTGTAAAATCACGAACATGAAAAATTCTTTACTCAAAAAACCATATGTAGTTACCTCTGCTGTGGTAACACAGGTTCAGAAGAATGGAGTAACAAATCTCGCTGGTAAAAATGCTGTGGAACAAGAAAATATAGTTACAGATTTTATAAACACTCTTAGCAGTTATCCAAAGCCATTTTCAAATTCCACTACCATTTCATTCACGATTCTAAAATCACAAGATGTTTCATTGAAAATTTATGACATAACAGGAAGATTAGTGAAAGTACAGGCTAATAGTGTATATGAAACGGGGCAACATGAATTGCATTGGAATGCGCAGGGAGTAACTGCCGGAACGTACATACTTCAAATAAAGGGATTATAAAGAAACGAAGAAACTTTCTGTAATTAAATAATTCATCTTAAATCATACGAAAATGAAACTTGGAACAACAAAAAAGCTTTTTGCTTCATCTATCACTTCAAAAGATATTTATGAAAAATAACTATTCCTCAATAATGTTTTTATGCATTCTGGGATTATGCTCCTGCGATAAAAATCATGATACTGGTGTTACTCCGCAGGTGGATGTTTATGTGGCAGGATGGGAGTCTAACGGTGTCCATCAAGTTGCCAAATACTGGAAAAACGGGGTGCCGGTTACGCTTTCCGATGGCTCAAAAGATGAAGGGGCCGTTGGAATTGTTGTTTCGGGAAATGATGTGTATGTAGCAGGAACTGAGTATAGTATTACAGCCCCATACAATGCATCTGCAAAATATTGGAAAAATGGCGCGCCCGTGATTCTCAGTGATGGTTCAGTCAATACCTATGCCAGTGCAATTGCTGTTTCTGGAAGCGATGTGTATGTGGCAGGGAGTGAGGTTAATGGAACTAATGACGTTGCTAAATTTTGGAAAAACGGAACAGCGGTGAGCCTTCCTCCTGCGCTGGGTTTTGATTTTTCTTATGCAGGGGGGATGACTGTAGCAGAGGGAAATGTTTATGTGGCCGGGGAATCGAGTGACGGAAATGACCGTATTGCCGAATACTGGAAAAATGGCAGACCGGTGATCCTTGGGGATTTTGCTAGCGCAGGCTCTATCGCTGTTTCAGGGAATGATGTATATGTATCGGGTTTTGTGGAGAATTATTCTACGATAACGGCAGTATATTGGAAAAACGGCAACCTCGTGAACCTTACCGACGGCTCAAAAGACGCCATTGCAAGTTCCATTGCTGTTTCAGGAAATGATGTGTATGTGGCAGGGAGTGAGTCTACAGCTAACCCCACAGTGGGAAAATCAGTGGCAAAATACTGGAAAAATGGTATCGCTATGAACCTCAGCAATGGTAGTACATCAGCTCACGCATCCTGCATCGCCGTTTCGGGAAATGATATTTATGTCGCCGGGTATGAAAGTAATGCCTCCAACGACATTGCCACGTACTGGAAAAATGGGATCCCTGTGTTTCTTACCGATGGTTCAAAGACTGCTGGTGCAGGCTCAATATTCATAGCAATACAGTAATTAATTCGGGTAATAATTAGTAATAGCCTTTTTAGTCCCTGCATCCACGATGTGCGGTTACTCTGTTACTAAGTTTTTAGTAAAACGCAAAACCAAACAAAATGAAACAACGATTGCTCAAAAAAGCTTTTGGTTTTTTATTATCACGTATATGTCGCAAAATAATAAACCCTTATTCTTTAATTTTTAAAAACAAAAAAAATGAAAATAATTATCACAGTTATCGCATGGTTTGCTATAGGAAGCCTGTCTTTAAATGCCCAGGATGTGAGTAAGGCCGGTTCATTTACTACAAATTCCCTCCGCATTAATTTAACAACCTCAATCCGCAACATTGCATGGATACCGGCTAACGATGCGAATGACATTTTTGGCGAATCCACCAGATCAGGGATCAACTCTATTATTAAGAATGCCGGTGGATCAACAACGGTATGTGCAGTTCGGGACTACACTTATGACATTATGCTGTGCCAATCAATGTTTCGGGGTGCCGGCAGGATACAGGAAGATGTTAAAACAGATAATGTACCACCATCAGCACATAATACTGGAGGTTGTCAATGCGATGTGATTACTTATGGATGTTCAGATCAGCAGTGTGCAGCACTTTGCTATTACTATTGTAACAGTAAAAAACATCCCCGCAAACATTAACTGAATATTATTTTAGGATTGTTTCAAAACAATAACGGTTTCATTCTTTCCCCAAATAAGTAAAAAAACTTCCTATGGGCCAACCTGGTTATTTTCAGATGATGTGCGGTGTATTCGCAGGCTGCCAATGCTTTTGTAATGATTTGGCATAGGGAAAATAATTTAAAGACGACTATTCGTGACAATGAACAGGGTTTTCTATTACTTGGTCACGTCGAAGCTGTGTTTCAACAGGCAAAGTCTTACCCCCAGACTGAATTGATCAAAAGAGAATTAAATCGTCAATACATAAAATTAATTATTCATTTTAAATAATACAATCATGAAAAAGAAGCTGCTTTGCTCATCAGTATTACTAGTTATCATCCTGATTGTTTCTTGCCAAAAAGAAAATAGTCAGACCAATACGCGTGAAAATCCTGCAGAGGAAAAAACATCTTTGTCAGCAGGTCAGGCTGATCTCACAAATCCACCTTATGATTTAAATGTTACTCTTCGTGGGACATGTAATACGGTGCCATCAGAAGGTGAAGAAGATAAAGATTTGGGTGCTTGTCCTATCGGCCACCTAAAGTTTCGCCAGAATCCTAATCCTGAAAAACTCATTGACCTTGACATTAAAGTACACAACTTGCTTCCTAACCATGAGTATTTATTACAAAGGGCTGTTGACGCAATTGATGTAGTTGATGGCGATTGCACCAGCACGACGTGGCTTATGTTGGGTAAAGGCCTTACGCCTCAGTCAATTTTTACAGATAACGAAGGGAATGGAACTGAAGTATTATGGAGGGATGTAACGGCCATTCCATCAGGTTCGAAATTTGATATACATTTTCAGGTAATTGATGCAGTCACAAAAGTTGTACTACTTACCAGTGATTGCTACGAGTACCAGGTAAGATAAATATTATAGTCTGTAGCTGGTTATTTAATATATTTCTTACAGCAATAGCATTGATTTAAGACTGTGTTGCATAAATAGTCGTTATCATTGAGAAGAAATTGACAGTAGGACATTTCATCCATTTGCAAATTCTTAATAGATTAGAGGAGTTCGAATCTGGTCGGGACCTCTGAAATAAAAATCGACTTGTTTTGTCAGAATCACAGAATTTATTAAGAACAATAGTGGCAACTGCTTTCCTATTTATAAACAAGCTTGTTAAGTTTAATTTTCCAACCTCGTAATTTTTCTGATTCGATTTAGGCTAAATTCCGAAATATAGAGACTGCCATCCGGTGCGATTGCAATACTATTAGGATCGTTAAACTGCGCGTCCCACATCGGTCCATCCTTGTCGCCTGCAACTCCATTACCTGCCAGGACTTTTTGGTTACCATTCTTATCGATAAGATAGATATTATGGCAAGTAAAACATGTCGCATATAACGTTTCTGTCTTTTTACTGAAGGCCAGGTAACTCAGGGTTCCTGTAATTCGCGCAAAAACGCTAACCGTGCCTTTTGAATCGATTCGATATATCTCACCTGTGCTGTTACTCGCTACGTACAAATTGCAGTTATTATCAAAAGCCAGTCCAAAAGGGAATTTTAGGCCGCTGGCTATTTGAGTGATCTCACCGTGGCTGTTAATTTTTTTTATACCCCCGGCCTCATACTCAGAAACAAAAAGATTTCCTTTACCATCGCATTTTATATCACTTGGTTTATTCAATCGTTTGGCAATCGTATCAATAGACTCAGCGCGCACTTTTAAAATCGTTCCAGAATAGAAATTACTGACGTATAAATTTCCTGCTTCATCAAATGCCAGCCCGTCTGGCGAATCGCTTGTAAGGACCACTTCTGTCGTACTGTCGTTTATAACTTTTACAACCTGCTTACCACTTTCATTGGCGATGAATAACTGGCCATATTTGTTTATCGCAAATCCATTGGGACCATTAAGTCCTTTGATTGGTAAAGTTTTAACGGTTTGGGAAAGGCAGCACACAGACGAAAATAGTATAGACCATGTCAACAGACCTTTCATACAGTTAAAGGTAGTGATGATAAAATGTTTTTTGTTAAGTAGACGAGTGATGCCTACTTGTGCTATCGTTTTTACTCCTGCATTTGATCATCGTCATTGTCCGTTCAGTCTTTATAAATAATTTTATCTGAAAATAAATTTTTTGCCGCTATTGGTCTTCAGTTGAAGAATGTCATTTACAACAGAGATTGCACCTACGGCAAAAAACCGATTGCACCAAAATGATTGCTAGGATATAGAGTGTAATATTGCAGCAAAGTCGTTTTAACAGGCGGGCACCCTGGAAAATAAAATTCTGGTATTTTTATTATGGTCATTCATCCCTTTATCAATATTCCACGAACGGAAAAATATCTGGCGATGTTTTTTTTGTTTGTCTTTATCATTCTTGGCGGGTGTCACAACGAGGAGAGAACGTGGAGTGCTTATAAAGCTGACGCTGCAAGCAGCAGTTATTCGGTTTTGAAGGAAATCAATAAACAGAATGTTCACCGATTAACATTATCCTGGAAATTCAACCCGGGTGATGCAGCGGAGGGTGCACGGTTTGCAGCCAGTCAATGTAACCCTATTATCATTGATGGTATTATGTATGTGGCCTCGGCCCGCCACCGGATATATGCTGTTAATGGCGGCAATGGGAAGCTCATATGGTCATTCGATCCTTTCAACGGAGGACCTGGTGGAGGGTCTTTTCGGGGAGTTACTTATTGGGAAGATGGAGATGACAAACGAATTTTATTTACAGGAGGCGATAACCTTTTTGCATTAAATGCCCGGACCGGAAAGCTTGTTCCACAGTTCGGGCTAAGCGGAAAAGTAAGTATGAATGTGGGCATGAGAGACGATCCCGAAAAGATATCGATAAAGCCGACATCACCCGGCATAGTGTATAAAGACTTACTAATAATTGGATGTGAAGTTTCAGAATTATATGGGGCACAGCCCGGCTATATACGAGCTTACAATGTAAGAACAGGCAAATTAGAATGGACTTTTCATACTGTGCCAAAACCGGGCGAAATCGGGTATGAAACCTGGCCAAAGGA
>Ga0163162_10007114_pt1 | contig 10857 bp, 6 predicted proteins | sample S55metaG_FD_115310 | JGI IMG/M metagenome (GOLD analysis project Ga0163162, IMG submission 115310) | Switchgrass rhizosphere microbial communities from Kellogg Biological Station, Michigan, USA - S5-5 metaG | ecosystem: Host-associated > Plants > Roots > Rhizosphere > Soil | place: USA: Michigan...
AAGACGATCGCGCCCAAGGTGGTTGCCATCAACGCAAAAACAGGTGTGCCGCCTTTATTAACGCCGGCGGCTTTGTCGCTAAATAGTCCGTCGCGTCCCAAAGCGAACATGATGCGAGGTGCCATCATCAATATGGCGTTAATGATTCCAATGAGCGACAGCAGCGCTAACATCGTGACGAGTTGACCACTTCGTGTTCCAAAAATCGCGCTCATCGCGTCGGCGCCTGCGAAGTTTGAAGTGACAAGTTGTGATACCGGCAAAACATTCAACAAGGCGAGATTCACCAGCAGATAGATGACGATGATCGCAGCGATGCCACCGAACATCGAGCGCGGAAGATTACGTGCAGGGTTGGTGTTTTCTTCGGAAAAATAGATTGCTGAATACCAGCCGTCGTAAGTTCCAAGTACGAGTTGAAACGCCAATACAAAGGCAACCACGGCGGAGGAAATGGATGTTGGGACAGCGACTGCAACCTGTGTCGTATTCGTCTGATGTTGTTGTCCACCAAAAACGAAGCAACAAACGACAAAAGCGAGCAGGGCTACTGCTTTCAGAAAGCTCGATATCTTTTGTGTTTCACTGCCGGCGCGCAATCCGATCAAATTCAAAATTGAAACTGCAACTATTATCGAAACACTGAAAAGTATTCTGCCTCCCTGCAAGTTGGGCGCAAAGAGGTTAGCGGCATACTCGCCGAAAACGACGCTGATAAATGAAAGACCTAAAGTGTTGTTAAGAAAATCGCTCCACCCGACGACGAAACCACCATAGCGTCCGAAGGCCCGTTCGGCGTAAACGTAAAATCCGCCGGCCTTTGGCATCATCGTCGCAAGTTCGGTCAGATAGTTTGCACCGAGCAAGCAATAAACTCCGCCGAGTGACCAGACCAGCATGATCATCCAAAACGAACCGAGTTGTGCAGCGACGCCGCCGGGATTTCTAAGAATGCCGACACCGATTGTCCCGCCGATACCGACCGCGAGGCCGAAACCAACACCAAGAATCCTCAGTAAGTGTCCGCTATGCGCGAACTCTGGTTCGCTTATGTTTTCAACTATTTCCATTGAAGTTTCCGGTGGACTGAAGTAGTTGTCATAACACCGAAGTCGCTCTCATTCTCCCCAAGCTTAAGCTTGGGGAGAATGAAAAGTTGTGTCGCAAGGGGTGTGTGCCGCGTGGTGGCTTCCACTGTTTTGTGCAAAGCCTTTTGGCGCACGGCTTGCTGCGTTCCCACTTTCCCTTCGGTCTAACGACGTGGCTCTAAAACGATTTCGCGCGCTGTGCGGATGTCAAGGACCTCGCGAATTTGCAGGCGGTCCCGATAACCCTGCATTTGTTTTTCGTCATTACCGGACACTGTCTGGGCCAGATTGTCAGCTTTCTCTTCGTTAGCTTCCAGAGTCGCCAGGTCCTTGTATTCGGTCATCAGCATAATGTTCCAATCATTCGAGCCGTGTGCTTCTGTAGTGATCACTTTGTATGAAAGGATCTGCCCGTCTTTTTTCAGAGCCTCCTGCTCACGCTTCCACTCACTGGCGACGTAATTCTGGTAAGCGTTCTCCATACCTGGCTTCATCTTGATGAAACTGATGTTCCATACCGAGCCGTTGCGAAACGGGCGGTTGACCTGGGCCACGACGACAACGCTAACGGTTAAAAGCAAAACCATAAGCGAACTGATTAACATGCGATTGTGTTTCATGATTTTCTCCTCTGGGGTTTGGGATTTAGTCCGCGGTGGTGTGAACGACGAGGCCAATTACCACCGCCAATGCAAGATTGCTTGCTATTCAATTGGGACTCTTTGAAATGGTCAGTTTTCTCTCTTGAACCTGGTGCTGTGTTCGGTTTCTTTAGTTGATCTGGGCTCGTTTGATTCGTGTTCTATCTCTCTACACGAGATTCGGAGCAATAAAGTGTCATCGTCCTGAAGAGTTTTTCCAGGGCTGTGGTGTATAATCCGGCACAACTTCTCGACCCAGATGACGCCAGATAACAACTCGCATCAGATTTCGCTTCTGTTGATTGATTGGAGTAAAGGTGATGAGTACGCGTTAGAGCAGTTGATGCCGCTGGTCTACCACGAATTGAGGTTGATGGCTCGGAGACATATGCGCCATCAGCCTGCTGGACATACATTTCAGACTACCGACCTGATTCACGAAACCTATCTGAAAATTGCGGGTGGCGAAGAGCGTCATTGGCAAAACCGCAACCACTTTTTCGGGGTTGCAGCAAAAGCGATGCGGCACATCCTGGTTGACTATGCGCGCTCTAAGAGCAATCAGAAACGTGGTGGTTGGCAGGAAAGGGTGACGCTGCAAGAGAACATGCGGGTCACAAACCAATCGTCGGAAGAGATCGTCGCGCTCGATGATGCGCTGAACCGATTGGCAACTCTGGATGACCGCAAAGTCCGTGTTGTCGAAATGAAGTTTTTTGCCGGCTTAACAGTCACAGAGATCGCCAGCGTTTTGAAGGTTTCTCCCGAGACTGTCAAACGCGATTGGAGTTTTGCTCAAACCTGGTTGTTACGTGAACTGAAGAAGTAAAGACTTCTTTAACTCCGCTAGGAGTTCGATGTTTATAGCCCCCAACCAAATATGCCTGGCGCCGTGCGAAGGAGCAGAACGAACAGCGGCGTTCTATCTGAACCCTTTCTGTGCTGCTTAGAGATCTCTGTCTCTATGTGGTGATGGTTTCTTAGGACTTTGTGCACCACAAAGACACCGTGAACACAAAGGTTGCACAGAGTAAACCAACTTACGACACTACCAACGGACTCTGTTATTGGCCGGTGTTGAAAAAACACATCCCTGAATGGACCCTGAAAGATTACGACAAATCGAAGAGCTCTATCACGCTGCGTTGGAACTTCCGCCCGACGAGCGTGACGCTTTTATCAAAGTGAGTTGCGGCTCCGATAAAGAGTTGCGCCGTGAAATTGATAGCCTGCTCGGTGTCAAACAATCCTCAAACAATTTCTTTGACACTCCACCCTTGTCATTAGCTGCTGAAATGTTTTCGCAAAGAGAACGGCAGGACAGTCTTGCCGGCAAAGCGATTAGTCACTACAAGATCATAAGACTGCTGGGCGAAGGCGGAATGGGCCAAGTGTATCTGGCCCAAGATACGAAACTACACCGACAAATCGCGCTCAAAGTCTTAACCTCGCAGTTTGAGAGCGATGCTGAGCGAGTAAAACGCTTCAAACAGGAAGCTCGCGCGGTCTCCGCACTCAATCATCCGAACATCATCACGATCTATTCCATCGAAGAGACTGAAGCGGGAAGTTTTATCGCGACCGAATTCATTGAGGGACAGACCCTGCGTGAACGAATCGCTGACAGACCACTTTTATGGCAGGACGCCGTCAAGATTGCTATTCAAATTACGGGCGCTCTGAAAACTTCTCATTCGGTCGGGATCATTCACCGCGACCTCAAGCCCGCCAATATCATGATTCGCCGCGACGGGATCGTGAAAGTCCTGGATTTCGGATTGGCGAAACTAACCGGGCTTGATTCGGGTGATGCTGAAACTCGCGAACACACCGCGCCAAACCGCCTGATGGGCACGATAAATTACATGTCGCCCGAGCAGGTTCTCGGTGAACCTGTTGACGAAAGAACCGACATCTTCAGTTTCGGCGTGGTGCTTTATGAAATGCTTTCGGGCGAGATGCCGTTCGCCGGCGCTAGCGATGCCGCAATCTATAACGCGACTATCAACAAGGTTCTGCCTTCCCTTCGCGAATCAAACGACGCAATTCCCGCCGAGTTGGACCATATCGTCAAATGTGCGATGGAAAAAGATCCAGACCGTCGCTATCAAACCTTTTCAGAATTACGCGCCGATCTGAAAAGCATCTTGCGCGAATCGCAAACAGGTTCATTTGATAATGCCGCTACGAAGATAAATATGCGGCCAATCAAAACGAGCGATTTAGGCATCGCAAAATCACGAAAGCCGATTATCTGGATAAGCGCATCACTTCTAATTTTGGCCTTGGCTGTTGCCGGCTACTGGAAATATTTTTATGTGCAAAGCCCAACGCTCAACCATTTTCAATCGATCAAATTGGATGTACTGACGGCGCACGGATTAGCCAGCTCCGTAGCGATTTCGCCTGATGGAAAGTATGTCGCCTACGCGAAAGACGAGGACGGAAAAGAGAGTCTCTGGCTGCGACAAACCGCCAGTGCGGGCGATACACAAATCGTTCCACCGGGCCAAGCGAAATATGATTATGTGAGGTTTTCGCGCGACGGAAATTTTCTCTATTTTGTCGGCACTGAAGGCGCTGGTCAGCCTTCTTCACTTTTTCAAATCACTACGCTAGGGCGGAATTTGCGCAAGTTGCTCACCGGCGTTGATAGTCAGGTCTCATTTTCACCCGATGGGACTCAAATAGCATTCATCAGAATTTCGGAAGGCGATAATTCCATTATCATCGCGGGTGAGCAAGGCGGAAACGAACGCATTTTAGTGACTCGCAAATACCCCAAAGTTTATGGGGACGAAGTCTCATGGTCACCCGATGGGAAGCTGATCGCGGTTCCGACTTTGACACGCGGAGCAACATACGCCGGAGGGATGGCGGTGGTTGACGTTGCGACCGGCAAGGAAACGCCGATTCCTTTGAAGGAAGAAAAATTACTTCGCATCAGTCAGCTTGAGTGGACGAGTGACGGGAAGGGCTTGATTTATACGCCATATGCCGCAGACATGGGCCAGCGTTACCAAATACGCTACGCCGCCTATCCGAGCGGCGAAGTTCAAAATGTAACTAATGATCTATCGAGCTATGAAAATTTCAGTTTGACAGCTGATTCCCAAACAATGGTTGCGATTCAGCGTGAATATTCGATGGGCATCTGGCTTACACAACCTAATGATTTTTCAAGTACCGTCAGTATCAATTCCAAGACTGCGGCAGACGATGGAGAGCGCGGTATTACATGGACGAAGGATGGCAAGATCGTTTTTGTTTCAAGCGAAGGTGGTGCTCAGAACATATGGCGAATGGAAGCGGACGGCAGTAATCCAACGCCACTTACCAAGGATTATTCGTACGGAAAGATGTTGCCTTCCCTTTCGATAGGCGGCGACTCGATAACTTATTTTAGCCGAGCAGTAAATCTCGCCACGAAAGAGTTATTACCAGGTAACACCTTTTTTCAGATGGATACCGACGGACAAAATGCGCATCGCGTCGTTGAGATAGGCGATGCAGCTTTTGCCGCAGCGTCGGCGAATGAGGATTGGGTGGTCTATACAAGCAGGGCCGACGGCAAATTTCGAATCTGGAAAGTTCCTCTGAAGGGTGGCGCTCCAGTCCAACTGACAGATATCGATTCGATCTCGCCGGCAATCTCCCACGACGGTAAAACGGTCGCTTATTTTATCCGTGAAAAAGGTAAACCGCTGAAGCTCGGTATGTCCTCGATTGACGGTGGCGCTCCGCTAAAGACTATTGAATTGCCAGCCACTACGAATAGCGAGGCGGGCATAGCCTGGAATAAAACGGGCAACGGGATTCTCTTCGTGAACACACTCGGCACGACCTCAAATATCTGCACCCAACCGCTCGACGGCGCCAAACCCACACCTCTAACTGAGTTCAAAGAATTTCAAATCGCCGCATTCGCTCTAAACCCGCAGGGCAACCGTCTGGCCATCGCACGAGGGTCCCGAAACCGCGATGTCGTCTTAATAAAAAACGTGGGCAAGTGATTGGCCCTCACGTGCCGGAGTTGAGATTTGGGGTGAGAATGAAATTGAGAACGAAGGTCCGGGCATCCTCAACTAATCTAATTGTCAATCACGGCAATCCAATTCGGCGCAGCAGATTTTGAAACCGTGGGTCCGATCGATAGGGGTCAAAAAGGGGTTCGACTTTCAACCATCATGATCAGCGATTGTCCTCTTGGTCCGTTTCGGTGGTTGGCAGCTCAAGCCCAAGTGTGTCAAAGTATTTCCCCACGACACATGGTCTGGTGCATTTCCATAAACGATCTCCGGAATCCTTATCTGAAGGTGGCAGTAGAAATTCACAAACGGGATTGACAAAATGGCTGAGGCCGAACAGGAACTCAAAGCAACTAACGAAGAATGGACCAGAGCGCTAGCGAACAAAGACGCTGCTGCACTGGATCTCATCATGGCCGATGAGTTTGAGTTGGCTTACCCGTTTGAGGGTGATGACAAAGAGCAATTCATCGCCGCCGTAGTTTCTGGGGACCTTGGAATCGAGTCATTAAGTGCCCAGAGCGCCACAATCAGAGTGGCAGGCGATACCGGTCTGGTCTTTGGCAGCGAAACAGCGAACTGGCATTACGGCAAACGAAATCTCTCCGGCAATTACCGTTTTCTGCGCGTCTACACTCGCCAACAGGGCTCGTGGCGCATTCTCGCCCTGCACCTCTGCCTGCCAGGACAACACTAAGCCGTTCACGTCTATACCCAGAAGATCCACAGACTTCGCAGATTCTAAGAAGAAGAGCGTGGTGTCTTAAAACCTAATCAAACAAAAGCCCCGGCATGGGCCAGGGCTTTCGCATTACTGTGCGTTTGACTTTCGTTACTTATCGTTGCCGTTGCCATTAACCCGTCGCAGTGTGTTGGACTGCACATAGTCTGCAACTCGAGCGCCTAATTGCGTTCCGTCGTCGCACGCAGAGCGGAAGTGAATGCCGGCAAAAACACGTGCATTCTTAATCTCCCCGAGGATCTCCGAAAAGCTTTTATAGGATCGAACCACTCCAGCCATTTCCGGGGCGTCGGAACTCACGCTGAAACTGGTGTTCTCACCAAAAGAGTTGGAGAGCACTCTAGCAGCCGCCCCGCTCAGACAAGAATGGCCCGAAGGATATTCAGGATGGTTAGGGGTAATCAGGTATGAGGTGAAGGGACCTGCAACGGTGTCAGGATTTCCATCTGTGTCGGCCAAAGGAATTGCTGTCACAGGCCGCCAGAAACTATAGGTGTACTTCGCATCCCAACACCCGATGGCCGCATCTGCCAAGGAAAGATTCAGGAGAGCCAACAACCGCGATCTCGCTGACAAGTTGAAGTGCTGTCTTTCCGCCAGGGTTAGCGCGATCTGATTCCAATAAGCGCCAGCCGTACTGACATTCCAGAAACGGCTATACAGGGATTCGTCTTCTGTGCGGTTTAGTCCCGAGATGTCGCCCTTGAGCTTAGTTTCATTGAAGTCTGTGGCATAACGCTGACTCGTCAACGATGGTGGACCACCAGGGCGAAACTGTGAAGGAGACTCGATCACCCAGGGAGTCATGTAAGAGAACTGCACACCGGCGCCGGAAAGAAACCCCGGCGGAGTCGGTCGCCACTGGCCCACATTCGCTCCACCTAAGAAGAGCGCGGGTGCGGGAGTAATGCCATCCGTAAGGCGCCACGCCCAGATGGCGTCGGCAACAGTTTGACCCCAGGCAATTCCGCGTTCAACGGATTGACCAGAGCTATCTCCATCATCATCGGAAATGGCAGCGAGTGAGGCATCACGCTTTGCAAGGAGGTTTGCCGATTGCGAAGGGTAGAGTCTCACAAGAATCGCGTAGGCTGCTTGAACGGCAGCAGCTCGTCGTGAGGCTCCAGCCTCCGCTGCCGGCTCGACATGAATTGGAGTATAGCGGCGGTCGATGCCATTGACGGCGTCGAACACGGCGACCTGAACAAGCGCCGCATTCCGAGTTATCAGCAACGGACTGGTAGGTGGGTTGTTTAAGCGTGCGGCCTCAAAGAGGTTTCGGTTCCAGTCGGCAACCTCATCCGCGCGGGCCGTTGTAGTCATGAGGATCGCGAGAACTGTGAAGACGAGTAAAAGCTTTGCTACTTTCATTGTTGATCTCCTTAATCGGTGAGTTGGACCGTAGGTTATTTTGGGGCTGTGATCTTTGGTTATTGCTTCCAGAGGCTGGGCGGTAAGGTGCCAATGCTCAGCGTTCGCACGACGAGGTCGACAGGTCTTAACAACTCGTACAGACTAGCCAGATTTGCTTCGCTGGTTTATAACCATCGCCAGCTTTAGCTCCTCTGTTTTAGTTCATTTCGTCACCTCACTAATGCTATTCTCTGGTTAAGCTTCTCGGCCTTGCAGCGCCACATGAAGGCAACTGTTGCTTCTATTTATTAGTGCGACAGTTGGAACCAATGCAGGTCAACTTTCTTCGATCGTTTATTTCCTCGGTTTTAGCGAGCCTATCCCTCGAAAGGGCTTGAAAAGATGACAGCCAGGAGGCCCTCAGACTCCCAGATAACCAGGCAGTTAAAAGAGTGGAGTGAAGGAAACGAACCGTCGGCGTCAGACGCCTTGTTGAATCTCGTCTACGACGAGCTGCGGCGACAGGCGCGGCGGTGTCTCAGGCGAGAACGTCAGGGTCACACACTGCAGACCACCGACCTGGTCCATGAGGTCTATTTAAAACTCGTAAAGCAGAAACATATCGCGTGGGAAAGTCGCTCGCAGTTCTTTGGTATTGCCGCCAAGTTAATGCGGCAAATTTTGATTGACTACGCCAGGACGAAACACCGTGCCAAACGCGGCGGTATGGTCGATAAGGTGCCGCTGGAAAGCGCGTTGACGCTGCGGATCAGCGAGGAGAGTTTCGATTTACTGGAACTGGATGAAGCCTTGACTCGCCTTGCGACCAAGGAACAGCATTTGGCCCACCTTGTCGAACTCAGATTTTTCAGCGGTTTGGACGTGGAAGAAACAGCAAGCGTGTTGGGCATGTCCGACTCAACGGTCAAGCGAGATTGGCAAATGGCAAAGGCCTGGCTTCATCGCGAATTGAGTAGATGAGGACGACAAAGCCCTGAGCGTTAACGGGTAAAAGGTCTTATGGCTCATGAAGGCTGGCAAAGGGTACGAGAGATTTTTGACTCTGCGATCCGCAGAGAGCCTGCTGAGCGTCAGGACTATGTCAACAGAGTCTGTGGCGAGGATAAGCAACTGTTGAGAGAAGTCGAATCGCTGCTTTCATCCTTAGACCATTCCGACAAGTTTCTGGAGACGGCCGCCATCGCCCATGTCGCGGACCTAATCGGGCATAGCGCATTTGAAAAAGGAAAGCGCTTTGGCCATTACGAAATCACGCGAAAGATTGGTGCAGGAGGGATGGGCCAGGTTTATCTAGCCCAGGACCTAAAACTAGATCGCCAGGTCGCCATCAAGATCCTGAACCGAGAACTCAGCCGCGACGAATCGAACCTCAAACGGTTCGTGCGCGAAGCCAAAGCGGCCTCTGCTTTGAATCATCCAAACATCATAGTCATTCACGAAATCGGCGAGAGCGAAGGGGTTCATTACCTGGTCAGCGAGTTCATTGAGGGAAAAACTCTGCGTGATGTTCTCACTCAAGCACAGATGAGTGTGCGGGAAGTATTGGACGCAGCGATTCAGATTGCCGGCGCACTCGCGGCCGCACACGGCGCCCACCTGGTCCATCGAGACATCAAACCCGAAAACGTCATGGTTCGTCCAGACGGTTATCTCAAAGTTCTGGATTTCGGGCTGGCAAAGCTCGTGGAAAAAAACCGGCCCTTTCCCGGTCCGGAAGCATCAACCGTCGAATTGGGCCAAACAGCAAAGGGCATGATTTTAGGAACTGTCCATTACATGTCGCCGGAGCAAGCAAAGGGTCAAGAAGTTGACGAACGCACCGACATTTTCAGCCTCGGCGCAATGATGTATGAAATGCTTGCGGGAAAAGCGCCGTTTGCGGGCGATTCTATGCCAGAGACCTTTGCTAATCTGATCAATACAGAGCCCCAACCGGTTTCGCGCTTCGTTGCAAACGTACCGGATGAATTGCAGAGAATCATCGCCAAAACACTTCGCAAAAACCAAGACCAGCGTTATCAGACGATGACGGATCTTTTGACTGATCTGAGAGACTTGCGAGAAAACCTGTCGCTCGAAGGAAAATTGGTGAGGTCGCTTTCAAGCAACTCTAGTGCTGATTCCTCTGCGCCTGAAACTGGGGCGGCGACTCGACCAACGTCCAGTGCTGAGTATTTTTTCAATGAGATCGGGCAGCACAAACGCGGTAGCCTGTTGATTCTAATAGCAGTAGTTGCCGCAACAATGGTTGCTGTTTACTTCGTCGCCTCGCGCAATTTGAGGCGAGGTGAGAAGACGGCACTGGTAGGGTCGAGCGAAGCGAGCATGATCCGTTCGGTCGCAGTCTTGCCCTTAACGAACGTCAGTCAAAATCCGGACACCGAATACCTCTCCGATGGTGTTAGCGAAAGTCTCATCAACAGCCTTTCGCGACTTCCCGGCATGAGCGTCATCGCCAGAAACTCGAGTTTCAAGTACCGAGGCAAAGACGCAGAAAGTGAAGAGATTGCAAAAGCGCTTCACGTCGAAGGCATTCTGACAGGACGTGTCTTGCAACGCGGTGACAATCTGGTAATCAGTGTGGAACTTGTGGACGCACGCACAAAGATGCAAGTGTGGGGGGAAACGTACAACCGCCGAGCGACTGATGTGTTGCAGGTGCAGTCTGAGATTTCTCGAGAAATCGTTGAGAAGTTGCGGCTGCGACTGACCATCGGAGAGCAGCAACAACTCAGCAAACTTAATAAGGCCATACCAGAAGCTTACGAACTGCTCCTTAAGGGACGCTTTTCCGCGAGCAAGGGCAGGACAGAAGATCGAAAAAAAGCCATCGAGTTCTTCCAACAGGCGATTGCGGTTGACCCTGCTTATGCACTCGCGTATGCCGAACTGGCGAAGAGCTACCTTGGTCTTATTAATAATAATATTCTCGACCAAAGAGAGTTCGTGCCGAAAGCAGAAGCTGCTGCGGAAAAGGCGCTGGA
>Ga0163162_10007116_pt1 | contig 10855 bp, 10 predicted proteins | sample S55metaG_FD_115310 | JGI IMG/M metagenome (GOLD analysis project Ga0163162, IMG submission 115310) | Switchgrass rhizosphere microbial communities from Kellogg Biological Station, Michigan, USA - S5-5 metaG | ecosystem: Host-associated > Plants > Roots > Rhizosphere > Soil | place: USA...
CTTTTCAGAAATTTAGTTTACGCGGACAACATTCGTCTCATAATTTATTCCTAAGGTTGTCGTTGTACATACTGGGTCGGACAATTGCAGGATCGTATGCCATAAGCCAGGGAGTGAATCCCGTTCGCATGAGTATAGAACTCGGTGTAACTGATCGTATCACCTTCGCATTTAACGTGCTCCCAGGTAACAAATAGGTCCTTGTTGAACCTGAATTTCTTAATTGTATAAACCAGGCCTTTCTTCTCATTTTGGGTCCATTCAAGTGAGTATTCTTTTCCATCCCCTTGATGATAAAATCCTTTTCCCGAGTCAAAGAAAGTAATGAAATCATTGTCAAAATTCATGTTGCTATTATCATAGTCTCCTCGTCTATAGTAATAGGGAACATTGTCTTGCTGGAACCTGATCTCATCAAGCTGCCAGTTTTTATTAACAAAAGGAAGGTCAATTTGGGGGCGCTCTTTTTTAATGTCAGTCTTCGAAGTGATCAACATGAGAACTGACCATAGAAGCAATATCAGTTTCATTTTGGAGCTGTTTATCTAAATGTAAAACTTTAGATGAAATAGATCTGTTAAACTTTAATCGGTAAGGAGGTTACAGGCAGGGTAATGGCTTCTACACGCTTTGTCCGAAGGTCAGCAAGTTGTTATCAGGGTCAAGCAATGAAAACTCTTTTTGTCTCCAGGGTTTGGTTTCTAAAGTACCCGCAGGATGTATCGATACTTTTTTATCAAGCATTGACTGGTATAACTTTTCGATCTCGTTCGTTCTTATGTACACCTGGCCATAATTTTCCTTTGGATCAAGTTCCTTAAACTCAAAAAAATGGATCTGAATATTGTCTTTCTGAACCATTAAATAACCATCATAGTCAGCGCTTCCAAATTGCTGGAAACCCAATTTGTCTGTATAAAACTCTTTTGTACGGGCCTTATCACGCATTGGTAATTTAGGATTGATCTCTGTCAGCATATTTTTATTGTTTTTCCCCCGAAATTCTATTTAAAACGTTCATTGCTTTTAACGCGTCTTTTTTGTCGACAAAAATATGGTCATGAAAATAGCCGGCCACCACGTTACAGCCGATATTTTCTTCTGTCAACGCTTTCGAAAATGCGGCAGTCAGCCCCACTGCTTCTAATGAACTATGAACAGACAACGTGATCCACCTGGCAATGAACGAATACTCCAATCGCAGCCGGTCCGCCACTTGTTGTTCTAAAATAAATGTTATGCCCTCCGTTTCCTTAAAGCTCATGAGGACCTCATTAAGATCAAGCTCCTTCAAATCCCTTTTCGTACAAAAAACATAATCGCCCTGATTAAGCGTTGGTTTCATTTTTTTCAAAATGCTGTCTAATTGGTTTTCGCCGGGCATCTATGCGCTGTTTATGTTTTTAAGAGGTTTGTATAAATATACCGAAGTAATGACCAGGTTTCGCTCCTTTTGCAAGAATCTCTTCCACTAGATTCTTTGTGTCCGTTGTGATTCGTTGTGTAGTTCGCGTCCTGCATTTTTGGTCACGCAGAGCACAAAGGATTCAAGAAGGACACAAAGCGTGGACAAAATATTGCTCAATAGAATTACGGGATGTACAAGTGAGTGTCCAAAGGACAGGCGATGATAATAGCAATGAAGTTGAACCCACAATAAACCCATTTACTACTTATAGACTTCTATAGAATTTATGTGATTCCCAAGTGGATGACGCTCTTTTTTGCAATTACGTGGGAGGATATTTTTTATGCAGCTCGTCAGGGCCGGGAGGCATTTGAATAAAATCTGTAAGCGTTTTATTACATCCATGTTCACTTCGTTATCTTCCGCTACGAGTAACGATCCAGGAGCTGTTATTCCAATGCAAACGCGACAAGATAATCACCGAGCCTGGTGCCCAATTTCCCGTGGCCTCCAGCGGCAATGACTACATACTGCTTGCCATTTAATTCATAAGTCATCGGGGTTGCTTGTCCTCCTGCAGGAAGCGCGGTTTGCCAGACAATTTTTCCGGTGTTGATGTCAAATGCCCGCAACATTCCGTCGAGCGTTCCCGAAATAAATACCAATCCACCCGCCGTGGTGATAGCACCGCCCAGGCTAATAGATCCCCAATTCACAGCGTCGGGGTATTTCTTTGTATCCATCATGATCCCCAATGGGACTTCCCATTTCAACTCACCATTGCTTAAATTGATCGCCGCTAATGTGCCCCACGGTGGCTTTGTCTGCATTACAAACTGCCCATTGACGATCGTGAAGAGATACTCACGACTCATAATGTACGGAGTTCCTTCCTGCGGCGCTACTTCTGCTCTTGGCAATGCCGTATTCACTGAAACCCTGGTATGCTCCGATTTTGGAAATAATGTGATAAGGGCAGCCATCCTGTTCACGTTGGTAACAAGAAGATTTCTCTGCGGATCATAACTGGCGCCACTCCAATTCATCCCGCCGACATTGCTTGGCGTCATCATACTTCCTTGCAAAGATGGTGGCGTGAATACGCCTTTATTAATGTGACTACTGATCCGGTCGTGAGCTTCTTTCTCTAATTCCGGTGTTGGTCCCCATGCATCTTCCGTTGTTACTTTTCTCAATCCCAAAAGCGGTAGTTGTGTTGGAAACGGCTGCGTCTTTGATGCTTCTTCTCCCTGCACATCTGATGAAGGAACGGTTTTTTCTTCGACAGGAAACACATGTTCACCGGTTTCCCTGTTCAGCACGAATATGTGTCCAATTTTTGTTACCACAACAACGGCAGGAATTTTCTTTCCGTTTTTTTCAACATCGATCAGTAACGGCTGCGCAGGAATATCATAATCCCAGAGATCATGGTGAACGGTTTGAAAATGCCAAACGATTTTTCCGGTAGAAGCTTTGATCGCAACAATTGAATTCCCAAAGAGATTGTCGCCTAATCTTTCTCCTCCATAATAATCGGGACTGGGAGATGAAGTAGGAACAAATACCAAGTCACGGGCAGGATCCGCCGATATGGTCGCCCATGCATTTGCTGCCCCGGTTTGATGGGCTTTCGGCCCATTCCATGTATTATAACCGGGTTCGCCCGGTTTCCTTGCTATCGGGTCCCACGACCATTTCAGGTTTCCTGTTCTTGCTTCAAATGCTCTTACTACTCCCGGCGGATAATCAAATCTTCCGTTATCTCCCATGGCGGAGCCGATCACGACAAGATCATTAATGACAGCAGGCGGAGAAGTAAATTGAAGACGGCCGATACCTTCCTTCATATCGATGGTTCCGTTTTTTCCAAATGAAGTGATCGGTTTGCCATTCTTTGCGTCCAATGCGATCAGTCTTCCATCAATTGTTGCGACAAAAATTCTCATGTAACCATCACTTCCCGGGGAGAGGCTGGCATCAATCCATTTAGAAACGCCGCGACAGGTTACTTCTGAATAGTCGCCATGCACATCAACACCAGTATTGTACACCCATAGCTCTTTACCATTCGCAGCGTCGACCGCAATTACACGGTTAGTGGGCGTACTGAAATACAAAATGCCATTCATCATTAAAGGCGTCGCCTCAAATGCAGCTTTTGAGCCAAGATTCGTTCCTTCGTATGTTTTGAGTTCTCCTGATTGATAGACCCAGGCCTGTTTCAGGTTTTTTACATTTTCAGTGTTGATCTGCGAAAGAGGCGAATATCTCATACCGCCGGGATCGTTCCCATAGTTGGCCCATTGACCTGTTTTGACAAAATTATTTTCGGTCTTTTGCTGACTCTCTTTCATCTGGGAAAATCCGATTGAAATCACCAGGATGGATGGGACCAGCAGGGAAATTTTTTTCATGACTTTTTAATGTTACGTTTTTTTATGTTTTTGCAGCATTATCGCCTGAAGCGGGAGACTCTGCATGGACTGAAAATGTCAAAATCGCCCTGGCAAATTCGACAGGCGCCTCTTGTGGCAGATTATGTCCAATTCCTTTAACCACTCTTCTTTCATAACCGCCCTCAAAATACCTGGCATCTTTACCGGTTCCCGAAAACGGTTCAACACCGTCGGCTTCTGCATCTAATATTATCGCAGGCACTTTTATCACAGGCTGCTTTTGCAACGACTGTTCTATCGATTCCAATTTAGGGTCGCCATTTGCTAATCCATATCTATGTCTGTATGAATGCACCACTACTTCCACGAAATCGGCATTGTTGAATGAAACCGCCGTTGCTTCAAAAGTGTCATCGTCAAATTTCCAGGTTGGAGACCAGTTGCGCCATAATAGCCTGCACAGTTCTTTCCGGTATTTTGTTAATCCCAGCCGTCCACGTTCGCTATGAAAGTAAAATTGATACCAATTTAGCATTTCAATTTCCGGCGCAACGGGTTCTGAATACTTTGCGATGTTTTGGATGTTATATCCTGCCATTGATACAAGTCCAATGATACGTTCGGGAAAAAGTGCAGAAACAATGCAACACGCTCGTCCGCCCCAATCATATCCGCCCACAATTGCTTTTTGGATAGCCAGGGCATCCATTAATGCAATTAAATCATTGGCCAATGCAGCTTGCTGACCAGAACGCACCGTATCAGGAGATAGAAATTTTGTCGGTCCGAACCCACGTAAGTATGGAACGATAACCCGGCAGTTCTCAGTCAACAAATATTGTGTTACTTCATCGTAAGCTCTGACGTCATAAGGAAATCCGTGCAGAAGTATAATGACCGTTCCATCAACATTTCCACTTTCTTCATAAGCAATGCAAAGGTCGCCTGCATTAATGTTTTTTAATTCCCCCATTTCAACTTATTTTCTTCCGGAATGTCATTCTAAGACTGCACGCGACGGCAGGTCGTGTGCAGGCGGTATATTTTATAATGCCCGAAGCGGTTTCGTTTCACGCTTGCACAAATCATTTAATGAACGATTCTTTTGTTTAGTCCTTCGGCTCCCATAGTTCAATCTTGTTGCCTTCGCCGTCCATAACATGGATAAATTTTCCAAAGTCGTAACTGACAATGTCGTCCAGTATGGTTACTCCGTTTTCTTTAAGTTTGTTTATAAGTCCTTCAATATTCTGAACCCTGTAGTTAATCATAAATTCCTTTTTTGAAGGCGCGAAATATTCACTTCCCTTTTTAAAAGGGGTCCATTGGAGAGAGCCAATTTCTTCAGGCTTGTTTACATTTCTGAATTCAAAACTACACGAACCCCAATCATTGATTTCAAGTCCTAAATTTTTAGAATACCATTCTTTCGTTTCCTGGGGATTGTTAGAAAAAAAGAAAATCCCTCCAATTCCGGTTACCTTAGGAGTTATGTCGTTAGTTGAAGGTGTGTTTGTTGTTTCACTTTTTTGTTCTTCCATTTTTTTGTTTTTTTAATTGATTTTTTTATTTGTCGGGGCAGCTTACGACCGGCATTGTTGTTTCTGTTTAATTTTTTGCTGTTTCCCTTTTTAAAATTAAGGAACTGATCAGCGCCACGATCAACCCAACCGGTAAAATTTCCACGTAAGTAATCATCGCCAAGCCGCTATTGGCTGAAGCGTTTATTTCTGAGGTTTTTTGCTGCAACAAATCCCCAGAGCACAATAGCCCATATTAAATACCAGGTTACGCGCTGTTGGCCAGTTAAGACTTTTGGCATTGAAAGTATCCAAAATACGTCAAGGCTTGCGTGCATTAGAACAGCAATAAAAAGACTTTTTGTGTGATCATACACCCAGGTCATGAGAATTCTAAAAGGTGGCAGGAAGGAAAAGAGAAGCACACCCAGGTATACAGGCAAAGGCATTGTCCCAGCGCTTTCAGCGCTCCCAATATAATTTGAAAGCAAGTGCCATAATCCCCACATGATACCCAGAATAAACCCGCTTTCAATAAGCATGTTGCCGCTTCTAAGTTTATCAGTTGCAAAACCCGTCCACCCGATCTCCTCGACAAAGCCGTTGAAAAGACCAATCGCTACAACGAATAGGATTAAAGTTATTTTTTTACTGTTGGGTAAACCAAACATTACAGCAACCGGATTGTCAGTGGAATTGAATATACCAGGCAAGAATACCGGAGAAAATAAGCAAAGTATGAAAAGTGCTGCCAATACAGTAATGGGAGCGATCAATAGTGCAACCGCATACCATTTAAATCGTACCTGCCATTTGAACAAACGTGAAAACAATTCCTGATAACCCTTTTTTCCATAGTATAAACCAGTCAAAAGAATTCCGGCAATGAATGGACCAGCGACTGTTACTAAATATAATGGCAAAAAAGGAGCATCAGTTGAATGAGAAGTAATTCGGTATGATCCACCTAAGACTATTACAAGACCTCCCCACGAAATGAGAAATGCTGTGAAGTAATAAGTAACAACAGGATGATGTATGACCAGGTCTCTGACCTTCTTCATAACTACATTTTGGCTTGTGTCGCATGTTCAAGGTAAAACTTTTTCCGGGAGGGACGGCTCAGGATGCTTACTGCTTATACACGTCTCCATTCTTCATTACGAACACTACTTTGCCGAAAACTTTGGCATCTTTCAGTGGATCACCGTCGACGCCAACAATGTCGGCAAGCTTGCCTACTTCAATGCTTCCTACCTGGTCTTTCATTCCCAGCAATTCGGCAGCGCTGATGGTGGCGGCTTTAATAGCCTCCATGGGTTTCATACCTGCTTCGATCATATAACCAAACTCAAGCCAGTTCATTCCATGTTTGTAAACGCCGGCATCGGTACCAAACGCGATCTTCACGCCGCCTTTGTATGCTTTCGACAATGTACCCTGGATCTTTGGCCCGATCTCGCTTGCTTTTTTTGCAACCACCGGCGGAAAATAGTTGGGAATTTTTGCCGAATCAGCAACAGATTTGCCTGCGATCACTGTGGGCACATACCATGCACCGGTTTTTTTAAACAGTTCGATGCATTCATCATCGATAAAGGTTCCATGTTCGATAGAAGTCACACCTGCCCGCAATGCTCTTTTTATTCCTTCGGCGCCGTGCGCATGGGCCATCACTTTTAATCCATAATCATTGGCGGTTTGTACAATGACTCTTATTTCATCCTCGGTAAATTCAGCGCCGCTTCCATTGGCCAATACGTCAAGCACACCACCGGTCGCCATTATCTTAATTACATCCGAACCTTCTTTGAATCGCTGGCGAACTGCCTTGATGCATTCATCGGTTCCATTGGCTACACCGATCCGTGGACCCGGGTCACCCATCAGGTCGCTGCGATAACCATTCGTGGGATCACCGTGAGAACCTGTTGAACCTATCGGGGTGCCTGCTGCCACAATGCGCGGGCCTTCAATGATCCCCTGGTTAATGGCTTTCTTTAATGAAATAACAACGTCACCACCCGCATCTCTTACCGTGGTAAATCCAGCCATCAATGTTCTTTTTGCATAGACCACGCTGCGATAAGCATAGTCGACATCATCCAATTGAAATCTTTCAAGATAACGGTTTGGATTGGTTTCGTGGCTTAAATGAACATGGCAATCGATCCAGCCGGGAGTAACTGTTTTTGTTTTGAGATCAATGACCTTGTCGTTGGAGCTTGTATTAGTGAAACCATTTTCTACCGCAACAATTTTATTTTTTTCAACGACGATGGTCATGTTCTTTTTCGATTCATCAGAAATGCCATCGATCAGTGTGCCGCACCAGATATAAGTTTTTTGCGCTGGTAGGTTCAATGTGAGTAACAGAACCATAAAAGCAAGGAAATTTTTTCTCATAATAGTTTGCTTGATAGAATTTCGCGAATATACAGAACGAATCACACGAAAGTATCCTCATAATTTCGTGTAATTCAGGTTTTCCGGGTTATCCGTGGTAGGATTTTTGTGAAAAGTAACAATTATTATTTTTTAAAATGGACTACGAAGACATTAAAGAAAAGAAATGGTGGAAGGAAGCGATCGTTTACCAGGTGTATCCAAGAAGTTTTAAAGACAGCAACAACGATGGCATCGGCGATCTGCGTGGAATCATATCCAAATTGGATTATTTAGGGAGCCTTGGTATCGATGTGGTCTGGATCAATCCTATTTATGGTTCACCCAATGACGATAATGGATATGACATCAGTGATTACTGCGATATCATGGAAGAGTTTGGGACCATGAAGGATTTCGATGAGTTGCTGCATGGATTGCATGATCGCGGAATTAAACTTGTGATGGACCTGGTAGTAAATCACACCAGTGATGAGCATGAATGGTTCAAACAATCAAGAAGCAGCCGAAAGAATCCATACCGGAATTATTATCACTGGTGGCCCGCTGAAAAAGGAAAACCGCCACATCGGCCGAGTTTTTTTGATGAAAAAGGCAGCGCCTGGAAATATGACCGCAAAACAAGGTCATACTATCTGCATATTTTTTCGGTAAAACAACCGGATCTCAATTGGGAAAGCCCGGAGATGAGAAAAGATATCTACAAAATGATGAAATTTTGGTTTGATAAGGGCGTGGATGGTTTCAGGATGGATGCGATCACTTTTATTGCAAAGGATGAAAGTTTCCCGGAGTTTACCGAAGAAGAGATACAAAAAAAATATGGCGAGTGGTCAGGCTATTACGCTTCGCATGCAAAACTGCATGAATACCTGAAGGAGATGAACAAAGAAGTTCTTTGTAAATACGATGTCGTGACGGTGGCGGAAGGTCCGGGCATTACCCCGGAAGAGGCTCATAATATTGTCGACCCTTCACGACATGAGCTGAACATGCTTTATCATTTCGAGGGAATTGGTCTCGGTTATGTTTTTGGAGAATTCAAAAGAGTTGATCCAAAAGGATATGACCTCATAAAATTTAAAGAGATATATACCAAGTGGAATGATGTCTTTGCCCGCAAAGGGTGGGGGACGATCTACCTGGGTAATCATGATCAGCCAAGAATGGTAAGCCGTTGGGGAAATGACAGTCCTGAATTCAAGGCCGCCTCAGCAAAAATGTTGATCACCTTCTTATTTACCATGCATGCTACGCCATTTTTTTATAATGGTGACGAGATTGGGATGACGAATATCCGGTTTGATGATATCTCGGATTACCGCGATATCGAAAGCATCAACATGTACAAGCAGATAAAAAGAAACAAAGGGGACGTAAAACGTTTCATTGAAAATCAGAAAGAGTCTGCAAGGGACAATAGCCGGACACCGTTTCAATGGAATGATTCGTGCCATGCAGGATTTACAACAGGAACGCCATGGTTGAAAGTAAATCCAAATTATAAAGAATGTAACGTCGAGGTACAGGATAAGGATCCGGATTCAATTCTAAATTTTTTTAGGAAGGCAATAAGGGTACGTAAAGCTCATCCTGTGTTATTATATGGGCATTATCATTTGCTGGATAAAGAGCATAAGCAGGTCTATGCATACACACGCACATTAGGTGATGAAAAGTTTTTGATCCTTTTGAATTTTTCAAAAGAAAACATCGATTACAAAATACCCGGCGATTTCCGGCATGATGAAGAGGTGTTGATCAATAACTATGGTAGCTGTGAACAACACAAGGATAAAATCCATTTATTGTCGTACCAGGCAATCGTCATGAAAGCCGCGATATGAAAAAGACTGGCCGCAAAGGCCCCGACACAAAGTTTCGCTAAGCCCTTTGTGATCCTTTGTGACGTAGGGTTATTTTTCTAGGCTTCATTTTTGGCATTTAGATCAATCCCCGCGTAGAAACCAAGATCTTTATCTTTTAGCTGTTTGGTCCAAAAAATGATCTGGCCCGTGTGATAAGAATAATGCTCGGTGACATGAATGATAATTCCAATGCCTGAATGAGTATATCCCTGCACTTTTCTTTTGCGCAAAAGCTCTTCTCCGCTTGTGTTTTGAATAATTCTTTTTGCTTCTTCAAGAGTATCAGTAAGTTTTTTCAGCAGCTCTGACTTTGAATAACCTCCATCAGCCGAAAACTCTTTATCTCTTTCACGCACATCGTTACTATTCCCCAGCGAGGCGATAGCATACTGCCGGAAGTTTCCGCATAGGTGAAGAATGATATTGCCAACGCTATTTGAATGTGGATTCGGCCGTTTCCAAATATCTGCTTCTTCAAGCTCATTGACGCAGGAGGTTAGCTTTTGTGTATTCTCATCTATTCGCAAAAAAGAGTTTGCAATAAGCTCCGCTATAAATTCCCCGATCATGCCTTTTATTTGTTTCAAAATTAACGAACCGATCGTATTTTTCAGGAGTGCAACGTTTCTTTTGATGGTGGTGTCAGCCATAAAACGAATTACGTGAAAAAGCTTCCAATACTTGTCCTGGCTTGGTTACTTTTTGCGCTAGCCTGCAACAAGTCCATTGAACCTATTGAAAGCAGTTTCATTGGCAGATGGACCTATACGGAATATTATATGGGCACTGGCGGGCCTACTGATTGGCAACCCGTGACCCCGCCGAACCAAACAATTGAATTCAGATCGGATGGAACATTTATCCCCTGCGAGTCATTTCTTAAGGGTGCTAATCATTTTGAAATTGTCGACAGCGTTACTGTAAAGATCCAACCGGCTGCACCTTCAGGATTTATCTTAATGAGGTATGATATTAAACCCTTAGAAAGGGCGCTTTATTTATCTCCTACGAACCCGATCTGCATTGAAGGCTGCAGCAGTAAATTTGAACAATAATCACCTTGCTTTTACCAGTGTCAGTTAAAAACTGGTAAACCCCAGACAATTGAGTAGCGACAACGATGAGTAATAACTCTGCAATCTATTGTGATAAATGGTCCATTTTCGTTTTTTCTTTTTGTATTGCATTTCAGCAATTTGCTAACTTTATTACAGACAAATATTAATTCACAACGAAATTATTAACAATGAAAAA
>Ga0163162_10007118_pt1 | contig 10854 bp, 7 predicted proteins | sample S55metaG_FD_115310 | JGI IMG/M metagenome (GOLD analysis project Ga0163162, IMG submission 115310) | Switchgrass rhizosphere microbial communities from Kellogg Biological Station, Michigan, USA - S5-5 metaG | ecosystem: Host-associated > Plants > Roots > Rhizosphere > Soil | place: USA: Michigan...
TGTTCAAGGTTTTCGGAAAATGGCGTTAGGCAGCAAACAAACCAGCCGGAGGGTGCGCTCCACTGAGCGTCCAATAGTCCGCCACTTTAAGACACACAAGCGAAAATAATTGTGCTATGGTGCGAACACGCCTCCACAAAAGAAGCGGGCCGACTTGTGCGGTCACACGAAGCCGACCCTAGACCATCAACCTTCACGAGAAAGGATGACGATCATGACTACGCATAGTAGCGCAACACTGCGCGAACAAACACCTCACGTAATAGAAACAAGCAACACCATCACCAGCATTGCTCTCAAACGAAGAGCGCAGTCAGTAATAAACGACACATCGATCGATCCGCGGTGGCGCAACATTGTCCGTTACGCTTTGGAGATCAATGATCCGTGGCTCGGCGACCTCGTGCGACGCGCGGATGCAGGCGAACCGATCATCGACACGATCGACTTCTCGCTTGAACCGGCATCCCAGGAAGATGATTCAAGTGAAGAAAAGATTGAAGTACTGGCGGAGATAATCTCTCGGGTTAACGACGAATCCGCAGCCGCGCTGTTCGTGCTTATGGGAATGCTTGAAAAGTCAACGCATCCAAAGCTACTTGCGAACACGGCGAAGCACGTTGCTTTCACTCGCTGCGGTGAATCGAACCTTTATGGCATCGTAGACGCTCAGATTGGTCTAGTCGAGGCTGAGTTGTTGGCCACAGCGAATTAACGAAAGTTCAGAAGCGCAACTGGCCCTGACCATACATCTAAGAAAGGCAGACGAGAAGAGGCCACCGCGAGGGTGGCCTCAATTTTTTGTGTGAGCGCAGGCAATCCTATGCGAATGCCGTTGAGAACAACCGCGGCGCCTCCGACTGCGCGGACTGCTGCTCGTTGACCAGGTCCACATAAGCCCAGTACTCCTCGATAGCTCGTTTTTGAGCCTCTCGGTAACTAACATTTGGATCCGTCGAATTAACCGGCAGCGGCTTTTTCAACTGTTGCGGGATGGCCGTGTCAAAGAGAAAAGTCTCGGCGCTGCTCGAGGGCACGCTGCCATACGTACTGAGCATCTCGAGTCTGAGAGGGTCGTCCACGTAATTGTAGTACTCCCCTTGCGGAGCCACCGCCTTGTCCAAATCGGTCGTGTGTTTTATCCAGTCATGGTAGATGCCGAGCTTCCCTTTGATCTGGTTCGGCACGCTCTCCAGTATTAACCCAATCACATGCTGCGGTGCATTTTGGTATTCCTCCGTCGCCGTCGCACTGAAGAATTCATCTGTTGTGCAGACGGCGAATTGCCTCCCGGCCGTACTCCCGCTGTTACTGGCCGTCTGCAACATTCCATACAGATTGGCGCGGGTAGTGCCACCCCACATATCGTTGTAATTTGGATTGCCTGTCAGCCATCCCGTTTGTCCGTCGTTCCCCAGCGTTACCAGCATTCGAAGTAAATCAACGCTACTCACGAGCTGTTCGCGTTTCGTATTTGTGTCAGCCGTGATCCGGCCGCTGAGGTCACAAACAATGAGCGGCACGTTGTAACACTCCTCGTACACAGTTGCACCTTTGCCTTGCAGACCATGTGAACTGGCGTACTCGCCGTGATCTGCGCAGAAGACGATTACCGTATTGTCGCGAAGATTCTCCGGGATGTTGTTGACGACCTGACCGATGCGCACGTCTACTGCCGACATCATCTGCGTGTAGAAGTCGAGTGCCCTTGCCCAATATTGATACGGTGCAACCGCTGTGTGCTTGCCTTCTGCAAAAGAGCTGGGCTCCGCGCGGAAGTGGGTGTTCGTCTGCGCATTCGGTGGCGGAGCCTCGTCGATACTACCCGTCCAGCAATAAGCGAACATGTCCTTGAAAAGAGATTGCAACTTTGGCTTATTCGCCCTGAGCTCAGCGGCCGACTGCCAGTTAGCAGGCCGATCACTGTAAATGCTGGGCGGTGGTGGCGGCCCCACGACAGGGTTGAAACTAAAAGCGGGAATCTCGAATCCGGTGGGACTGGAAGAATCGGGAATCGTATTGTAGACGGCGTTGAACTGATTCGCTTGAGTACCACCCCAGAAAAACTGCTTGTCATGTGGATTTACGAAACCTACGGTCAGGCAGAAGGGCTGCACACTGCTTGATTTGCCGCGCTGTATTAACCAGTCCACGGCCTGCTCGGCGATCTCAGGATCTCCCAGCGGCGGAGGCCCTCCTTGATATTGTGGTTTTGCCAGACCGAGACCTTGAGCCGGCATTCCGAGCGGGTCAGGGATCGTAAGGCCCTTAAAGCCATAGTCGTGAAGAAAATTAGCAGCGTCAGGAGCACCGGGGCTCGCCGGGCAGTTCGACAGATGCCACTTGCCAATGTAGGGCGTCTCGTATCCCGCTTCGCGCAAGAGCTTTCCGTAAGTGGGAAACTGCTTCTGTAACTGAGGCTGTGGCTGACTAGTAGCGTATGCATTACTGGAACTCTCCCGCGTCAAAAACAGGCCCGTTTGATATGAATACAGGCCGGTGACAAACGTGCCGCGTCCGGGAGTACAGTCAGCCGCGGCCGTGTAGTAGCGAGTAAATTTAACGCCGGGCTTCCAGACCTTGGAATAAAGATTGGGCATGAAGTTAGCCAGAAATTCATCGACAGTTTGAGGGGTCATGCTTTGTGGGAAGTGTTTCGGAAAACGCATTTCATCAACATGGATAAAAAGAATATTAGGCTTCGCCATTTTTTCTCCTTTTGGCTTTGCTGAGATGTGGACCAATCGTCATGGGGGGACATGGTCGTGTCTTCTGCGAAGTGCAGATACCGCAATCGCTTAGGGCAATGCGCAGCGATTGATCTTTCGTTCAGTTCACTCTGTGTTGGTCATGAGGTCACTTACGCGGTGTTAATACACGTGTGAGCTCGCTTGTAGTTCGAACCATCACTCACAGTCCAAGACTGAATGAAGGCATGGTTATAGTGAATTCTTCCAGGATTAGCGGCAGTGCGAGGAGCCGAGATTTGTAGAATTCACGCGCTGAGAGACGGGCGGCAAAGTAGTCTTGTTTGGAGTGAAAGTCAAGATCTTTATGTGGAGTGGCCCCAAAGGCGCGACAGGTCGTCCATGCTGCCGTTGAAAGTCTCCCTGTCGCAGGTTTTGCCAACCCCGCTCACAGTTGCGGAACTAGTGTATTGCCACATGGTCCAGGTGGACCATGTCGGCGGTACTGAAGGCGGCGACACACCGTACTGCGCGCGCCAGAACCAGCAATTCGCCAAAACAGCGCTCACGTTACTGCCCAGCAGCTCGCCTGCGAGGTCGTCAGAATAGAATCCCGGGTAGCGCCCCGTCTGATTAAAGATCTCTGTTACAAACGCTTCTGCCTGTGCGATCGTCATCTGGCTTGCAGGGTTTTGTTCGAAATCGAGTGCTAACAAGTCGCTTGGCCCAGGATTGACTTGCGAGAGAAAGTATTTGGCTTGCGCCGCACCATCCTCATTGGTTCCGAAGTGATAAGCACCCCACCAAAGTCCGGCGTCCAGCGCTTGCTTGTTACGATCAGCGTAAGTTGGGTCGGGCCAATTGATACTTTCCGTCGCCTTGTGTATGACTCCTGTGATGCCGGCAGTTTTAATGTCGTCGAAACTGTTCACCTGATTGTAATGTGATAGGTCGATCACTACATTCAGACCCTGAACGCTACTCATGCGGCCACCTCCGATGTTTTATAAGGTTCTGAGGAAACGAAATCGTAGTTTATTATCATAACTCCTAGAGCGAGGTGCGCGATATATTCCAACGAACCTGGTCGGTGTCTCAGTAGTTCCGCTCATGCGTCCTAACAGATCTGCTCTTAGGGCGCTCTCATCTTTTGCGTTACTCACCTTAAGGAGACCTATCATGCCTGACAACAAGACTGAGAATGACGTGATCGCAAACAGCACGTCACGTCGAAACTTTCTGCAAGCCGTAGGAATAGGAACGAGTTTCATTGGCCTCAATGCGTTTGTGAACCCGGTTGCTGCACTGGCCCAATGCCAGGCTCCACCCAGCGCGACAACAGCGAAGGCGTGGGGCAAGGACTGCCGCCGGATCCTTCCGCGACGTCCGGCTTCTACATTGAGCAGCACTGAAGTCACCAAACTTAGAGATGCATACCAGGCCATGCGGGCGCTCGACACAAGCGATCCGAATGATCCGCGAGGCTTTACACGGCAAGCAAACATCCATTGCTGGTTTTGTACGGAAGCGGCTTCTTCGGTGCACGTTCACTTCAACTGGAAATTCTTCGCCTTTCACCGCGCATACCTCTACTTCCACGAACGCATTCTCGGAAAACTGATTGGCGACATGGATTTTCGCTTGCCCTATTGGGATTGGGACGTGTCGAGTCATCGAAAGATCCCACCTGCCTACGCCACTCCCACCGACGCCTCGAATCCTCTCTGGAATTCGACGAGAGCCATGGACTCAAATGACGAGATTCCCGACGAGGACGTCGGAGAAGACGTGATGGATGCAGCGCTCGAAGCAGACGACTTTACCGACTTTGGTGGCACTGCCAGCGCACCGGGTATTCCCGAAGGAGCGCCGCACGGAAGTGTGCATAACGACGTAGGCGGCGGGAGCGGCGACATGGCCTTCTTCGAGACCGCTGCTAAAGATCCGGTGTTTTATGCTCACCACTCCAATGTAGATAAGATCTGGTCTGACTGGAACAAGGGATCTTCAACCCACACGAACCCGACCAGTTCAGCGTTCCTGAATCTAACCTGGAACTTCTACGACGAGAACAAGGTGTGGCGCTCAATCACTGCCGCGCAGGTTCTTAATCACGAGAACCAGCTGCGTTACGTGTACGGGCCGTCGCGGTTCTTAGAAATTCTGCCGTGCTTGTTACAGTCAGTCGTCATTCGTACTGACTGGCGTGTAACGAAGACCCTGAGATTCACACCCGCCGCTCGGACCTCGATTTCAAGGGTTTTGGGCAGCCGCGGGCGGGTTCGGATGCATCTGACCGACGTGGCGGTTCCAACGGACAAAAGTGCCGTTTACCGCGTTTATGCGAGTCCCGAAGCTGCAAGAAAAGACGAAGGACCGCGTGGTGAAGGTTATCTCGGGACGATTCCAGTGGTGCTGAGCAGCCGTAAACCACAGCATGTTCACAGGAAAACGAGAAATGCGGTGTTCAGTATTACAGAGCGGAAGTTCGAAACTCTTTCTCGCGCACAAGGCCCGATGCAACTTACGCTTGTGGAACGCGGAGTGAAAGAAAACGAACGAAAGCTGATCAAAGTCAACGCGGCAGATTCGCATTTTACGATTGCCGACGTTGAGCGATGAGGTGGCCTTGCACGAAAAGTCTGATTTCTCTGTCCAACCTCTGTGCCTCTGTGTCTCTGTGGTTGTTTTTACGAACAATTCATTAACCACAGAGGCACAGAGACACAGAGAAGAAGTCTGATGGGAGACTTTTCGTGCAAAGCTCGATGAGGTAAAGAAAGTTGTTACGTCTGGTTTTGTTTTTCCTAATCGTGAACGCAACGTTCCTCGCGTGGGGACAGGCTTCGGAAGATCAACGGCGCTTCGAAGTTTCACTGCCGCATCAATGGCAGCAATCGAAACTGCGGATCGCTTTTGACGAACTGCAAGCTCCGGGAAACGTCCCTTTCAAGCTTCGCGTTACTGCGGTGAGTGAAGATAAAAAAGAAGTCTTGTTAGGCTCTATCGCCGTTGAGGCGATAGGGCCTGACAAGTCCGCACTCAGGACAGTGAAAACACTTCGACTTGACGTAACTCGATCGCTGAATCGTTTTCTCTCGAACAAATCAACTGCGACAAAAATCGAATTACTCATTCGAGCAGTCGATGCGCGCAACCAGCCGATTAAAGATCTCGAATGGACGTTGAAAGATGTTCGACTCGAGACCCCACGACGGTAAGACCAACTACGACGACTAGATTTTCGTCATAAAATAATTCACCCATGCGGCGTTTTGGTCGACTTGGTCCATGCGATACATTACAAATTAATTGCATTCAAGAAAATGTTTTCAAGGCTGTTGCGTTTGTGTGTTGCGCTGTGCAATACTCCCGCCGCTTTCACAAAACGTCGATGGAAAAGGTTCTCCCAACTGGATCCAGTAAACCGACGGTCCTGTTAATTCCAGTAAACAAGAAGAAAGCAATCCAGAGGTAGCTTCGTCCCGACTTAGATCACCGGACGTTGTCGAATAACGTTCGCTTGCCGATGAGCTTTTTCAACATCGACAGGTGTGGGCAGTAGTGTGACTCCGCGTGCCTACGCTCTTTTCGAACACGGCAGGTCTGGGCAGTAGTGTGACTCCGCTTGCCTAAGTTCTTTTCGAACACGGCAGGCGTAGGGAGCAGTGTGACTTTTATCAAATCGAACAAGCGTAACGATTTATTAACTCGAGAAAGGTGGACCATGAATAAAAGACTATTTGTCGTGACCGGAGCCATGCTCTGTGCCGTTATCACATACGCCAGTGTCATGGCCGTAAAGAATCGGGCGGCTCGTAAAACCGTTGCACCAAACGCAGCGCCCCAACCTGTCAAGCAGCCAAAGAACGGAGAGGTCGTAGCTGTTTCAACCAGTGCGACTTCAGCCAGTTCGACAATGCAGCAAGGAGTTGGACCAACCAATTCCAACGTACCTGAGGAAGTTGCCTATTGGTTCTTGTTCCGCCAACAAACCTTTATCAATAAGAAAGCCGCAGAAGTCGAGAGGCAGGGAAAGGATTCGTCTTTCCTAAGGAAGTACTACCAAAACGAGGCCAACCTCGACGACCGGCAGGCCGCAATATTGAATGAGATTGCTACTCAGTGTGACTTGGAAGTCAGAGCTTTAGAGGCCGAAGCAAAGGTAGTTGTTGACAGGCTACGTGCTGAACGCGCCAAAGCACCAGTAAACCCAAATGAAAAACCGAAGCCCTCACCGGAGCTACAGGTTCTCCAGCAGCGAATAGACAATGTCGTGCGTCAGGCCCGCAACCAACTCGAGCGAGCAATGGGCCCGGCGTCTTTTAACGCATTTCAATCATTCGTGCGTGACAAAGTCGCCAGTCAAATCAAGCCCAAGTCGACGGACACGTTGAAATCGGTAGGGCGTGATTCCGCCGACCGTCAACCGCGAGGAAAGAAACCTCAGCAATGACGACTAACAGCGGCTCCAGTTCTGCGTAAGTCAGAACTGCTTCTGCGGTCTTCAAAACACACAACTTAATAGCACAGGAAAATCATATGATCAGAAGAACAACTATTTGTGCACTGATAATGTTTGCGGTGTGTGCGTTCTTCGCGGTGGACAAGGCAAACGCACAACGAGTGTGGGGATCCACGGGGTTTGTAGCCGACCCCACTACAAAGCAGCTATTCGGCTTCCATGCAACCAGAATCGACGCGGTGCTATGGGACTACTACGAGCCCGCGGTCGAAGGTTTCATCGAGAACCAGTTTCAACAAGTCATGGATTCTTGCAGCGAGGTTGACGAGATCGGTCTTCAAGCTGATTGCACTACTCAAATCACCTTTCAACCCGGCAAAACTTACTTCGTAATTAGCGACCACTACCTTGGGATGTTTCTTGCTCCCGTGGAGGGTGGTGGTGGAGTTGCATACTGGAATCCTTTTGGCTTCGGCTTCTCAGGGCCTCCCGGCTTTCCCGATATCTGGAGTTTCTTCCCGGGGTTCGGGCAGCCCTACTACGTAGTCCAGTTCATCTATCTCGGTAGTACCGGTTGGCGCCTCGACTTTTTTGGCGAGCCGCACATAGATGTTATGTCTCCAACGAGCTCGCAACTGGATTCGAATATAGAACTGCACTTCGAAGGGACAAACCTCGGCGGAAATCCCTCGGTCAACATAAGCGGCTCCGGTATCACTAAAGGCGCAATCGTATTTTCCACTGAGACGCGCCTTACTATCAACATATCGATCGCCGCGAATGCTCCTCCTGGCGACAGGTCTGTCAGCATTTCAACTCGAGGGTACACCAGCAATTCGAAGACCTTCACAGTCGGCGATCGCACACCGCATATCGACAGTCTCAACCCTTCGCGCGGCGACGCGGGAACGGTAGTTGACGTGACCATCAGCGGAACGAACTTCGGAATCAATCCGGCCGTCAATGTCACTGGCGGCATAACGGCCCAGGTCTTAGCCGGCAGTACCACCACACAGATCAATTCAAGATTCACGATTCCGGCGGGCACGATCGCGGGAGATAAATTCGTAACTGTTTTTTCTAACGGGATCAACGGCACGGGTTTCCAAAGCCCGGGCGGAGGTTCATCAACAAGCAACTCCGTACCTTTCACAGTCAACGCCGCAGCGGCGCCGAGGATCACTGACTACTCACCCAAAGGCGCTCCACTCGGAACGTCGATCCAGATCAATGTTGTCGGTGAGAACTTTGGAAGTAGCCGCACGCTGGTAATAGGCGGGTCAGGCGTGACTGTTGTGAGTTACACGGCAGTCAGCGATCCCGACCATCAGATCGTCGCCACGCTCGAGATCGCTGAAAACGCGGAGACCGGCGACCACTCACTCAGAGTTTCAGCCGGCGGACAGCTCAGCAATAGTGTCCCGTTCCGTGTTGGCAGTGCTTCAGTGGTGATTACGTCAGTCATTCCGCCATTCGGTATGACAGGAACGACACAGGACGTAACGATAAACGGTAGAGGGTTCGGTACGGATCCAGCAGTTGGGATTTCGGGCACCGGAGTCAACATAACGATCAATCAAAAGAGCGACACCAGTATTCAAGCGACATTTCAGATCTCGACGATAGCCGAGGCACTGCCCCGGTTACTTACAGTCACTTCGAGAGGAATAAACGGCAGCGGTTTCATCCAGTCTCCCGGAGGCAACCAATCGGCTTCAACTGGTTTCGACGTCAGAAAGGCGAAGGTAACGATCACTGCGATGGACGCGCGGTTTGCTCCGGGCGCGGAACGTCTGAACATCACCTACGAGATTTTGCCCGCAGGTACGATAGCGCCCTTCGCTCGTCTCGAGATCTTCAAGAACAAAGATAAAAAGAATCCAGTCTTCGTAGACAACGACATTCCGAAGACGGGAATCGTTCAATACAGCCAGGGCGGAAATCTTGGTTGGGATGGTAAAGACAGTAACGGCCACTTCATCGTGCCGGACGGATCTCCGTACACCGTCAAGATAAGTATCGACGACAACCCCGGCTTCACTCACAACAGGAACAATTCGAAACAATTCAAGATTGAAATGTTCCTGGAAACGGCAATCGCGCAGGCGTCGCCGGTCCCGACCCCGGCTCCGACTCCAGGTAAGCATGACAAGGAGTACAACATCATCAAGCCCTGGAAATCCATAGCTACTGAAATCAACACCGAGGTAAGTTTCAAGATTCTTTACTTGAGCAAAGACGGGCAAACCAAGAAACCCGCTCCTATACCTTACAAAGTCGAGTGGAGCTTCAAGGACATCGACGACACATCGGATAACCAACTGGCCGATTCAACGGGCAGCAAAGTGGGAGACGATAATGCCACAGTAGCTGAGGGTGGAAAGCGAACCGGCAACGCCGATATGTGGAAGGCTGTCACGAATTTCACCGCGACGATTAATCCCGGTGGGCAAACTGCTACTTCAGATGTGACTACGTCAGGACCTGATACCGGGACAACGAAGATAGGGTTTTTGAGCTCAGCCATCGGAGGCGACAACTACCAAATCATAGCAACGATCAAGGAAGATACTGTGGTCGCCAAAAAAGTTGAGTTCAAAAAATGGTCGGTGAGAAAGAATCTGGATTTCAGCCAGGCCTTTCAGGTTGACGATGGAACCAACCTTCGTGATTACGTATCCCAAAGCATTGTCGAGGGTGCGTTTAATGGCGAGGGATACACGGACTACCATTTCAATACGTCTAGTATTCGCCCGGTCGCCAAGCCGAACAACTCGGAATATCTAATCGAGTTGTTGCAGCCGAAGCCATTGACCGATCCCACGCCGGAGCTGCCAACGCAGGCTGAACTCAACGATTACAACAACGGGAACGCAACGCAAAAACAGGCGGCGAAAACGGCAATCACTGCTAAGGCGCAAAGCTGGTACGACCGAAACTTCTCCAACATCCAAACCAAGCTTACGCAGTTCCTGACCTCGCTGAATGCCTCTGGGGACGCCATTATTGGCGCCAATCTTTATCACTTTAAGCACAACGGTACAAATGAGGGCAAAACTAACTTCTATCCCTCGGACATCGTGATCCAGGAGAAAACAGTTGGACCCAACAATACGCTCATTCCCACTGGCGCCACGTTCGATCCGGACGAACTTTGGAAGCCTAAGGTCGACAACAAGCCGGCTCCTGTGCAGGGCTTCGAGACGTCCTTGGGTCAAACCAGGTACGCCTTCGTCTTTAGCAACGTTCCTACCCCAGCCAGAAAGGTGATAGTGGGCAGACACGAAATTGGTCATGCCAGCGATCACGTGCTGTTTGGCCGAACGGGCGAACCAGATCCAACCCAGACGGACCACTGGACTGAAGGGTTGATGCATAGGAGGGGGCTGACAAGTGAGTTCGCTCCGGACAGCATCGTGAGACTCAGAGGGAGGAAGCGCTTAATACCATGAAAACTAAACGAACATTGCAAAACACGCGCTGGTTAGCGCTTTCGATATTAATTCTGCTCGGCGCATACGGGCTGGCAACACTGTTTAGTGCGACAGCGCAACAGTCATCGCCCCTCGCGTTTGAGATCAAGGTTGTTGACGCTACCACAGGCGCTACCAAGAGCAGTTTCTACTTGGGCGAACCGATTAAGGTAGTGTTCACGGTGACTAATCAAAGCGCTACTCCCCAGACCATCGTGAATCTGGAACA
>Ga0163162_10007119_pt1 | contig 10854 bp, 5 predicted proteins | sample S55metaG_FD_115310 | JGI IMG/M metagenome (GOLD analysis project Ga0163162, IMG submission 115310) | Switchgrass rhizosphere microbial communities from Kellogg Biological Station, Michigan, USA - S5-5 metaG | ecosystem: Host-associated > Plants > Roots > Rhizosphere > Soil | place: USA: Michigan...
ACTATGACCTTAACCAGCCACAGCCTGGTCCGTTCATCAGCTATAACACAACACTGAGAGCAAAAGGAACCTTGCTTAACGGTCTTCAGACCTTCACAGGCCTGTCAGGCACCCCGGCGGCTAATGTACTTGTAACGAACCCTTATGCGGCACCAATAAACTGGATCACCCTTTACGAGGATGCCACAACAGCCAACAGTACCAACTATACAAGCGATGCCTTTGTATTAAATCCACATATCGGAGGCGCTAACGGAAGCGGTGGCTATGTAACAGTAAAAGATCTGTTGGGCTCACCAGTTATCAGCCCTTCAGGAACAGGAGTTACTGAACAGATACAAAGTGGAGAGGCCTTCTTCCTGACAGTAAAATCAGGAGCAGCCAACCCATCGACCTTTACCGTAAAAGAAAAGTATAAGAGCACCAATAACAATACAGGAGCCTTTACCCCTATGGCGGTATTGCCAAGGCTTGACGCGGCATTGTATTTTAATGATGCTATACTGGGAAGGAGATTAGGAGATGAAGTTGCAGCACTATATAATAACAGCTTTGGAGCTGGTGTAGATGGCAATGATGCGGACCAGCTGAGCAACCCTAACGAGGATATTGCATTCCTGAGAAGCGCCCGCAAGCTGAGCATCGAGACAAGGCCTCTGATCACATCAAAGGATACCTTGTTCCTGTTCATGCAGCGTATGAGAACCTCGGATTACCAGTGGGAGATAAAAGGTAACGGAGCTTTTGATCCATCATTAACAGCAGAGCTTGTAGATAACTACACAGGAATAAGGACAGCATTGGACCTTAGCAGCAACACAACCATAACCTTCAATGTAAATACAGCCATTGCAGCCTCTAAGGCTACCAACAGGTTCTATATCGTGTTCAACCCTACAGCGCCACTTCCTGTGACACTGAACAACATCAGGGCTTATGAAGTACCCCCTTCAGGGGGCAGGGGGTCTGGCATAAATGTTAACTGGTCAGTAAGCCAGCAGATCAATATGGACAGATACGAAGTAGAAAGATCACTTACCGGGGCTAACTTCAACAGGTCAGCAACAGTGGCAGCATCAGCAACCAACGGAGCAGCTAATTATACATGGTTCGATGCAAATCCAAACCAGGGAGCGAACTTCTATCGCGTTAAGATGATAGACAGGAACGGAGCTCATGGCTATAGCCAGGTAGTGAAAGTTGTCATAGGCAAAGGATCTCCTGCAATAACAGTATATCCTAACCCTATCACAGGGAATACAGTTACCCTGCAATTGACCAACCTTGATAAAGGAAGCTACACAGTTACTTTGATCAACAAGCTTGGCCAGGAAGTTTATAACAATAAGATAAGCCATGCAGGTGGTTCGGCCACTCAGCAGCTTGACCTTCAAACCAAGCTGGCTCAAGGCACTTACCAGGTTAAAGTGACAGGAGATGGCGGAACATTCACCATGCAGGTGATAAAGCAGGAAGGGAACTAGAATAATTAGAATGAAGAATTAAACTAATTGGATGGTAAGAAATTACCACCCAATCATAATATAGAATTGATCTTTTTTAGTAATGACGGTCTCAATTTCCATCTATTTGCAAGTAGATTCGGCAGATAAAATTGAAATAATTGGACCGAATATTAAAAAATTTATTACTTTACAGCCCCTTTCCGCTTTGCCTCAAGCAGAGCAGTAAGGATTAGTCTGCCAAAAGCAGCTAGGATAATAAACCGGTTGAAATGAAAAGATTTTTGGGGATAATGTTTATAATAGCGGGGATAGGTATATCCTTGACCCATGCTCAGGTTGGACCCAGTACACCTTTTGAACCACCTGCACCAGCTTCATCAGCAAATTCTTCCTCTTCTGGAGGGCAAAATTCAGCTGCATTTGGCGGCGGCGGTATAAATCCCAATGATATAGATCCTCCTCCGGACCCTATAGATACTCCAATAGACGCAGGAGTTATTTTCCTTTTGATAGTTGGCGTAGCTTATGGAGTTACTAAAATAGGCGCCAAACGGGGAGAGATAGGCTCGCTGTCTTGAGCTAATTAATAGCTTGCACACTGGTGTGTTTTTTCCCCATAGTTTCTCAATAAGAGCTCTTGAATTTTACGCGTATTCTGTACGAATTCTTTCAGTTTAACAAAGAATATATTTATTTTTTGTGAAATTTCAAAGCTTTATTCAGTATAATCCTTTATCACTTATAATATGGCTTAATTGGCCCAAATTTAGATAGAACATAAGGTCAGGTTTGGCAGACAGGAATACCCCTCCAAAAATATTCCCTCTGGCCCTTTATTTAATCCTAAATAGTCCAATTATGAAAAAAAATTCACACCAGGAATTTCAAGAATGCTTTATTAAAAATCTGCTTGGAAGATTAAGACTTATCATTATAATAAGTTTCTTGTCCATTGCAGCAGGTATATATAGTGAAAATGCTAATGCAACCGCCCGAACATGGAATGGTTCAGGAGTTACAGGAGGTACAGGTAGTACAGACTTTAATAACGTCGCAAACTGGAACCCTTCCACAGGTATCCTTGGGGCAGCTGATGACCTGACCATGACCTTAACCAACGGTGCTATTATTACATTAAGCGCGGATATTACTGTAAATTCCCTAACATGTTCAGTAAGCGGGAACAATAACGTTTTCAGGCTGGATGCTGCAACGCATATTTTGACAATTAATGGGACATGTACTGCAAACGTCACATCAGGGAATGTTAATACTCAAATGCAATTAAATGTGGGTAATGCAGGAGGATTTATTATTGGCGGTGCGGCAAATTTTGGGACAAATGGTTCCGGGCGGGCAACATTTCCTTTGTTAGCGAACGGAGGCACAACAGGGCAATTTACATTTAAAGGGGATGTTACCTTTGGGGCAGATGCAGGAACAAGTTTAGGAAATAACCCTGCCAAAGTGATATTTGATGCAGCTGGAACACAAACGATAACCGACAATGCGGGAGCCAATATTATTCTTTTAGGTACCACCTCAACTGAGATAGGGAGTTCAAATAATCCAACAGTAGTGGTAGCAGGAAGCGCTAGCCTTTTTCAACCCCAGGGTAATCTCAATATTAATGGGACCTCAACTTTAAATCTGGGAATAAAAACTTTTAACAGGAACACGGCGGGCGGAACAATAAATATGGCCGCGGGGTCGACATTAAAGCTGGGAGGTACGACAGGTGGGCAGGCAGGAAGTAATTTCCCTTCTAATTTCTCTGCTTGGTCGCTGAATGCAACAAGTACGGTTGCTTATACTGGGGGTTCTGGAACTGCTCAAACTATCTTTTCATCACCCACATATGGCAACTTAACCCTTGATATTACCAACGGAGCTTCTGCTACTACAAAAAGTGCCGGGGGTGCATTAACTGCTGTTGGGCTTTGTACAGTTGGTGCATCAGCCACATTGAACCTCAATAATTTTGCAGTTACTGTTGGATCCCTTACAGGAAGCGGTACCATTCAAAATAGTGTTGCCGGGGCAAAAGTGTTAACTGTTGGAAGTAATAATACATCCACCCTCTTTTCAGGAACTATTGTGGCAGGGACAGGAGAAGTTTCGCTAACCAAAACAGGAACAGGCACACTTTCACTGGGAACCAATGCTATAGCATTAAATACTTTGATCATAAGCACAGGTGGCTTGACATCCACTTCAGGAACAATGACTCTTACTGCTGATTTTACTAACAGTAGCACCTTTACTCATAATAGCGGTACGGTTACTTTTAGTAGTGCTTCAGCAAATCAGAATCTTACAGGAGCAACTACATTTAATAATTTAACGCTGAATAAGGCAAATGGCAAGAATGTTATTCTTGCAAGTAATATAACTGTAAATAATGCCCTCACGCTTACTCTTGGAACATTACAGACGAATGCAAATACCGTTACCCTTGCTGCTGCCGCTACAATTAGTGAGGCAGCGGGACAAACCGTACTGGGTAACCTGACTAAAACAAAAGTATTTTCTTCTCCGGATAATTTTGGTGGGATGGGAATCACAATTACAGAAGCTTCAGCTATGGGCACCACAACAGTAACCCGGGTAACTGGGACAGATGTGGTTCCTAATGGGTTTGCCGGAATAAAGCGTTATTTTGATATAACTCCAACCAATAACAGCGGCCTCAATGCGACTCTTGTTTTTAAATATGATAATACGGCTCCGGCTTCTGAATTAAATGGAAATTCTGCAGCATCTTTAAGACTTCTTCGCTCGGCAGACCTTATTTATTATGAGGATATGGGTGGTGTTGTTGCAGGGAGCACAATTACATTAAGTGCGATAGATCATTTTTCCAGGTGGACTGCCTCATCAAATTGTTACACATGGACGGGAGCCATAAGTACAGATTGGAGTGTTGCTGGTAACTGGCAATGCGGTGCCGTTCCCAATAGCAGTACTGCCAACCCAACTATTCCAAGCGGTAAGCCGAGATATCCTGTGATCACAGGTGCACAAAGTTTTAGTGTGAGAAATATTGTTATAGCCGCCGGAGCATCTGTAACGAATAACGGAACGTTCAGTATGGCAGGTTCATTTACTAATTCGGGTACTTTTACTTCAACTTCGGGAACGATCGTAATGAACAGTTCTTCTGGTGCTCAAACCATACCTGCTGGTACATTTAGCAGTAATACAATTAAAGGCCTCACTATAAGCAATGCATCAGGAGTAACCCTGGGAGGGAACCTTACACTGACAGATGTATTAAGCTTTGGGAATGTAAACAATAGTGTTTTAACAACCGGGGGATTCCTTACTCTTCATTCAGATGTCACGAATACCGCACGGATAGCAGATCTTACAAACAACGGGGTAAATAGCGGAAATGATGTATCAGGTGATGTAACAGTTGAGCGCTGGATGCATGCTGGTACTGCGGATGTTCCGGCGGGTGATCGTGCTTACAGGCTCATAGCTCCTTCAGTAAATACTTCAACTACTATTCATGCCAATTGGCAGGAAGGAGCGACTTACAGAGGGGACAATCCTAATCCGGGATACGGCACTCATATTACAGGGGTAGGTATCCCTTATGACCAGATGGGGGGCTTTGATGGAACAATAACAGGAGAAGCATCTTTGTTCCTGTTTAATGGTACTGGTTGGGCAAGTATAGCGAATACCAATGCAACCAATCTGAATGCAAAAACAGGCTATCTTCTGTTTGTTAGGGGAGACAGAAGCTATGATCTTGATCAGCCCCCTGGAGGGCCATTTATAAGTCACAATACAACCTTAAGGGCAAAAGGGAATGTACTTACGGGCCAACAGGACTTTACTGGACTCAGTGGTACCGCAGGGGCCAATGTGCTGGTAACGAACCCGTATGCTTCACCGCTCGACTGGACCAAAGTATATGCTCTTGCAGCTAACACTACTAACTACGAGAACTATGTGACCCTTTGGGATCCGCATATTGGAACAAGGGGAGGTTATGTAACTGTGACAAGTACAGGAATAACATCTCCTGGTACAAGCGCTGCCACGACACAGATACAAAGTGGAGAAGCTTTCTTCCTGACAGTAAAGTCAGGAGCAGCAAACCCTTCTACTTTTACTGTTAAAGAACAGCATAAAGGAACTGTAAATAATTTGGGTGTCTTTAGGCCTATGGCTCAACAGCCAAAAATAAACGCTCTGTTATATTTGAATGATGCAGTTCTTGGCAGAAGAAATGCAGATGGAGCAGTGGCAATATACGATGATAGTTATAATTCTTCTATCGATGGAAATGACGCTCTTCAGTTCAGCAACATGGACGAGGATATTGCATTCATAAGAAATGGCCAAAAGCTTAGCATTGAGACAAGGCCATTGATCATAGCAAATGATACTTTGTTCGTGTTTATGCAGAGAATGAAGAGCATGAACTACCAGTGGGAGATCAATTCCTCAGCTTTTGATCCTTCCTTAACAGCGGAGCTTGTAGACAACTATACAGGGATAAGAACACTACTGGACCTTGGAGGCACAACAACTATTAATTTCAATGTCAATACAGCAATTGCAGGCTCCAAAGCAACCAACAGGTTCTATATTGTATTTCATCCTGCGGCTCCTCTTCCTGTAACTTTAAGTAATATTAAAGCTTACCAGCATAGTGCAGGTATTAATGTTGATTGGTCTGTCAACCAGCAGAGTAATATGGATAGGTATGAAGTTGAGAGGTCTTTAACAGGAGCTAATTTCTTAAGTTCAGGCACTGTAGCGGCATCAGCAATAAGCGGGGTGGCAAGTTACACATGGTTTGATGCGAATCCTAACATAGGAGTGAATTTCTACAGGATTAAGATGACAGATAAGAATGGAGCATACAGCTACAGTCAGGTAGTGAAGGTGATCATTGGCAGGAAAGTACCTTCAATAACAATATATCCGAATCCTGTCATAGGTAATATAATTACCCTCCAGTTGACCAACCTTGATAAAGGAACTTACTCAGTATCCATAATTAATAATGTGGGCCAGGAGGTTTATAGTAATAAGATAATTCATGGAGGAGGCTCATCTGCCCAAACAATTGAAATAGATAGGAAGCTTGCTCATGGAACTTATCAATTGAAATTAGTTGGAGAACAGAAAAGCTTTACAACGCAAGTGATGAAAGAGTAGCGGGTAAGGTTTAAAAAGTATAACGATCTGCGGTGGATCATTTTCACCGCAGATTTTATTTATGCTCAGATTTCTTTCTGCATCACATAGTCATTCATATAATATCCCTTTCCGATAGAGATATCTTCTTCTCGGATGATTTTAAAGCCTTGTCTTTCGTAGAATGAAATCGCTTTATTGTTCCTGTTAACGTTCAGCTCTAGGATAGCCGCTCCTTTAGGCTTAATTATAGAAATGATATGGTTCAATAACTTCTTCCCAATTCCTTTTCCCTGCTCTTCTGGCAGCACATAAAGCTTATTAAGCCTGTAAATGCTTTCTGATATTTTGTATTTAGGCTTGATTGAAGCAAACCCCACCGGATTGGTATGTTCCAGAGCAATATAAAACTCATCCTTCTGCTGCTCTATCTGGTATTGAAGTGCTTCATGACTATACATCATATCAAGCATATAATCCATCTGATCTTTGGAAAGGATATCCTTATAAGCCTCACGCCAAATGATATGCGCTAACTTGTGTATTGTATCTATGTCATTAAGATCGGCAGGTCTTACAGTAGTCATCACCAAATCATAAAATTATCAGATCACCTAATTACTGTATTTTCAACCTTATGTCCGGAGCAAAGAATTTCTTACCCTTATCATCCTTTATCTGGATGTCAAAGAAAGATAATTCCTCATCCTTTTGAAGATTTTCAGTTTTGCCCACCCAGGCTAAAGGTAAAGGGGAGGTTTTGAATATATCAGATGCAGTCGAAAATGCATAAGCCTTCTTTCCTGTATTAGGATCCGTCATTTCAGTTTTCTTCTTATACAGGAATTGATAAGATTCTATAGTATAGGTAATATTGTTATTGTCTGTAACAGTGAGAGGAAGAGTGATTAATCTTCTTGCTTCATTAGCAGAAACTGTGGCATTTCCCGCAGTGCTTCCAAGAGTAGTTTTCACTAAAGGTTTTCCTTGCGCCAGTATGACAGAAGTACCTAATCCGATCATACCAATGATCAGCAGAGCCGATATCGAAAATCTTTTTAAGTATGTCATGTGGTTAAGGTTTAATTCTTAATTATTAATTCTTAATTGCATCTAAGCTTTCTTCTATCACTTTTATCTTAGCCTCTGTATCAGCTTTTTTCCTTCTCTCAAGATCGATTACTTCAGCCTTTGCGTTCTGTACAAATTTATCATTATTTAGCTTCTTTTCAACCGAATTTAAGAACCCTTTTAGATAGTCCAGGTCTTTTAACAATTCGGCCTTCTGGGAAGCGGTATCTGCCTTGTTTTCAGATTCGATATATATCTTATCTTTCTTTACTACTACTGTGATTGTCCCGTTGACAGTTTTATCGGTAAATAACAGTTCTTCGGCGTTAACCTGCTTTAATAAGATGTTACTTATGGTAGAATAGTTGCTTGGGTCTGCGGTTTCTATATGCAGTTTTATACTATCCTTAGGCTTAATACTATTTCTCTGCTTAGTGTCCCTTATTGAGGTGATCAATTCCTTTAAAGTATCTGCCTGAGCTATGAGGTTAGTGTTAGGTGATTGAATATCAGGGGATTGCTTAATAATAAGATCGTCCTTCTGCTCTTTTAACGAATGATATATCTCTTCGGTGATAAAAGGCATGAAAGGGTGCAGCATTTGGAGTAATTCCTCAAAAAATGCTATTGTCTTATTATATATACCGGAATCTATAGGTTGCTCAAAACCAGGCTTTACCCACTCTAAGTACCAGCTACAGAAATCATCCCATATCAGGGAATATATGGTCTTTAAAGCCTCACTTAATCTGAATTGCTGGTATAGCTGTTCCACATGCCCCCTAACCTCATTAAGTCTGCTCTCAAACCACGAAGTAGCAAAGTCACTCTTAGGCTCCCCTTCCTCATTCCTAATTCTTAATTCTAAATTCTTAATTAGTTTAAGCGCATTCCAAAGCTTATTATTAAAGTTCCTTCCCTGCTCCAGGCTACCCTCATCAAAAAGAAGATCGTTACCTGCCGGAGAAGAGATCATTATTCCAAACCTTACAGCATCAGCCCCATATTTGTCAATCAGCTCCAGGAGATCTGGGCTGTTACCTAAACTCTTACTCATCTTCCTTCCCTGCTTATCCCTAACCATTCCTGTGAAGTAAACATCATTGAAAGGCTTTTCTTTCATGTATTCCATGCCTCCCATTATCATTCGGGCCACCCAGAAGAATATTATATCCTGTCCGGTTACCAACACGGAAGTAGGATAGTAATATTCTATCTCCTTATTTCCGGGATTTGTAATTCCTTTAAATACTTCAATAGGCCACAGCCATGATGAGAACCATGTATCCAATACATCCTCATCCTGCTTTATATCCTCAATTCTTAATTTTTCATTCTTAATTCTTAATTCTGCTAAAGCATCCTCCTTACTATCGGTAACAGCATAATTGCCTTCGCTATCATACCATGCTGGTATTTGCTGTCCCCACCAAAGCTGTCGGCTAATACACCAGTCCTTTACATTTTCAAGCCAGTATTTATAAGTTGCAAGGAACTTTTCTCCCGGGTGGATCTTCACATTCCCGCTTGTAACTTCCTCAAGTGCTGGACCTCCCAATTCTTTCATCTTTAAGAACCATTGAGTAGATATCTTAGGTTCAGCTACTACATTGGTCCTTTGGCTATATCCTAATCTTGTTGTGTATTCCTCTTCTTTTATCAGGTGTCCTTTTTCTTTAAGCTCAGCTACGATCTTCTTTCTTGCGACAAACCTGTCTTCTCCGACATATATCTGTGCTGCTGAACTAAGCGTTCCATCTTCATTAAGAGTATCTACAATAGGAAGATGATGCTTCAGGCCGATATTATAATCATTGATATCATGTGCAGGCGTGATCTTCAATACTCCTGTACCAAAATCTTTATCTACATACTCATCAAATATTACAGGAACTTCTTTATTGATAAGCGGAATAATAACTGACTTCCCTTTTAAATGCTTATACCTCTCATCACCAGGATTAGCACACACCGCAACATCCCCCATTATTGTCTCTGGTCTCTGCGTCGCAATAGTTATAAACTCTTCTTCTTCATTTTCTTTATACTTTATACTTACTACTTTATACTTGATATAATACAGCTTCCCCGTCACATCCTTATATTCAACTTCCTCATCGCTTAGTGCTGTTTTAGCAGCAGGGTCCCAGTTTATCATCCTCGCCCCACGATAAATAAGCCCTTTTTTATACAGATCAATAAATACTTTGATCACGGCTTTATAATAATCAGGGTCCATGGTGAACGTTACCCTGTCCCAGTCAACACTGCATCCTAGTTTCTCTATCTGGTTATAGATTATTCCTCCATATTTCTCCTTCCATTCGAAGGCATATTTCAAAAACTCTTCCCTGCTCAGGTCGTTCTTATCGATACCTTTTTCTTTCAGCATTCCTACCACCTTTGCCTCTGTAGCAATCGAAGCATGGTCACTGCCCGGTACCCAGCATGCATTAAAACCGCTCATTCTTGCCTTACGGATAAGTATATCCTGGACAGTCTCATTAAGCGTATGCCCCATATGCAGTACGCCCGTAACATTAGGGGGTGGGATAACTATCGTAAAAGGCTTTCTTTCGTCAGGAGTACTCTTAAAATACTTCTTATCCATCCAATGCTTATACCATTTGTCCTCTATTTGCTTAGGCTCATAGTTCTTGCTCAGCTCCATTACTAATAAACGTTTATATGCAAATGTAAGAAACGAACTGTAGCTGAAGGGGATATGTAATGGAAAAGACAGCTTTTCCACCCAAAAACTATAGAGTATATATAGAGTAGTTATAGAGTATATATAGAATACTTATAGAGTATCTTCCCTCAGTTTGCTTTCTATTTTCTCTCTATATTCCTCCTCTTTCGAAGGAAAGATCCTTATTTATAGTAGCTTACAGAACAACCGAATTTGTTGCCCGATGCCCCTAGTTGTTCTGCGGCAGCATTGCTTAACTGTATCAGTAACCCTTCATTTTGCTTAATGTCGGGTAGAATATCCAGAACCTTTGCATAGATGCTTTTGCCTGTAGCATTATTTGTCACCTTTATTATTGTCCCTTGTGGTGCTGTATTATGAAAACAATAGTATTTCCCATCCTGCCATCCGCTGGTACTCTTAAATATTCCGGAAGATCCTGCTTCTTTAACCTCTGTTTTGGTC
>Ga0163162_10007121_pt1 | contig 10852 bp, 12 predicted proteins | sample S55metaG_FD_115310 | JGI IMG/M metagenome (GOLD analysis project Ga0163162, IMG submission 115310) | Switchgrass rhizosphere microbial communities from Kellogg Biological Station, Michigan, USA - S5-5 metaG | ecosystem: Host-associated > Plants > Roots > Rhizosphere > Soil | place: USA...
AAGCGATGGCTGTGGGCCGCCTTCGGTCGGACTATTACCTTCAATCATTGGCCGCGTCGTCTTCTCTATGTCGCTTGGGTCGTGATGAACGCTCGTTACCGGGAGTATGACTTTGAAGGTGGTGCCTGCTCCTTCACCCGGACTCTCAGCCGTCACCGTGCCGCCGTGCAGTTCGACCAGCTGGCGGACGATGGAGAGCCCGAGTCCAAGCCCGCCGTGCCTTCGTCTGCTCGACGAGTCGGACTGACGGAAGCGATCAAAGACATGGAGTAGAAGCTCCGGATCGATCCCTTGTCCCGTGTCGCTGATGGTGATCTCGACGTGGGAGTTCATGTGCTCCAGCCGCACTCCAACGCGCCCGCCTTGGGGTGTGAACTTGATCGCGTTGGACAAGAGATTCCAAATAATCTGTTGGAGTCGATCGGGGTCGCCGGCGATCGGACCTATTCGCGGATCAATTGATGTCTGGAGATGAATGTTTCTGGCATCTGCTGCCGGCCGCACGCCGTCAACGACTGCCTCGACCATCCGCGCAAGTTCAACCGAGCGCATATCGAGACGGAGCTTGCCGGTGATAATGCGCGAGATATCGAGCAGATCGTCAATGATCTCTCTCTGCGCGCGGGCGTTGCGCAAGATAGTCTCAACTGCGCGTTTTGACTCTTGCTCGTCGAGTTTGCCGCTGACCAGCATCTGTGACCAACCGAGAATTGCGCTCAGTGGCGTACGCAATTCATGTGACACCGTGGCAAGAAACTCATCCTTGATGCTGTTAGCTGTATCGGCCTCCACGCGCGCCGCCTCCGCGCTTGCCAATAACAGCCCGCGTTCTTCCTCAGCTTGTTTGCGGTCAGTGATGTCGCGGATGTTGCATTGAATAACTTGATGACCGTCTTCTTCATAGACGTTGCTGACAAACTCCACTTGCCGGACTTTTCCAGCTCTGCTTTGAAGCGGCAAATCCTCGTAACGCAGATAGCCGGTCGCCTGCAACTCTCTGAACGCTTGTTGGCTTGCATCCTTATCGCTGAACAGGCCAATTTCCCAAAGCTCTTTCCCCAGAAATTCGTCGCGTGAATAACCCAATAACTCCGTCATAAATGGATTCACGTCGGTGATTGTTAGAGTGGCGGCATTAAGAATAAGTATGCCGTCTCGGGCGGATTCAAAGAGCCGCCGGTAGCGGATTTCCGAAGTCCGCAGGACGTCTTGCGCCGGCTTGGGTTCATTGATGTTATTGGTCTGCTTGGGCAGGCCAGTACGCAACCGGCTATCAATCACCACGGCTCGTTTTGCGGATGGCATCGGGGAAATCCCTGGGTTGATCAGGCCATTAAAGACGACGGCTAGCACAAGACGGTGACTAGCCCGATGTTTAGTCACCGAATTCAACTCTTAACACCGGCAAGAAAAGGCCGTCTGTGCCCTAACGCACATAAGCCGAAACCTGCTTACCGCTTACCGTGCGTACGATTGGCCCAGGGTTTGGCGCGCAAGTTTTTCTGGCGGCTGGCGAAGCCGGGCGTGCAGCTTGATTGGCGGGTCGAGCGGATGAAGCTGAGCAAAGAAAAACGCTCGCTCATCTACAACGACTTTCTAACTTTGAGTGGAAGTCCGCCCGAAGTGTTTGAGTATCGATCGGGCAACCGGTCCGCGCTGGAATGGATTATCGACCAATATCAAGTCAGCACCGACAAACGCAGCGGCATCACCAACGATCCCAACCGACTCGATGATCCGAAATACATCGTGAGGCTGATTGAGCAAGTAATTACGGTTAGCTTGGAAACGGTCAAGCTTGTGCAGTGTTGGCGAGTTATCCTTTGCTCTTTAAGGACGCTGGTTCTCAACTTTGCGTTGGCTAATCTAGTAAACAGCTACTAGCAGATCGAGTTCTTGATAGGGAAAGAGGCCTAGCGGCAAACCAGCATTTCTGCTGTTTCAGTCCCCTAAGTCAGCGCTGAGAGACTCATTGGCGCCGGCAACGCCCGCCAACAAGGCTTGCATATGTTGCCCGGCCTTCCAGGCGCCGGTACGACCCGCGGCCTCAATGCCTTCTCTCCAGGCCTGTTGTGCTCCGGCGAGGTCATCATTCCTAACCAGAACCGTGCCCAACATCTGATAAGCGGCCGTATAATCCGGGTTCAGACGCACGACCTGGCGCAAAGACTTCGCCGCCTCAACCCAGTTTTCCAATTTGTATTGTTCACTGGCCAGGCCGTACCAGATCATGGCGTTTTCCGGTTGCTCGGCGAGCATGGCGGTGAAGACTTCGATTTTCGACTGGACCATCTAGTTTGTACTCAATCTGGCAAATCCGCTTTTATAGTTTGCTCGTTTAGTCATTTGGGTCATTTGTCTCCAAACGGATTCCTGGCCACTTCAATTCTGTTCTCCCAGTGCTCTACTTCGCAAACTGTGGGGATGTGAAATTTGTACTCATTTTGCTCGCATCGCTTTCTCGTTATCGGGAGGCCTTGCCGAAGCGGTCAGGTGTTGCTTGAAGAGACTTGCGGTTGCCGTCAAGAAATCATAGGAGGTCACTATCCCCACGAGCTGGTTGTCATCGACTACCGGAAGGCAACCAATACCAGTGCGTCGCATTATCTCGATCGCTTCCAGGGTCGGTGTCGTCGACGTAACGCTGGTTGGATTCGGCTTCATGATCTCGCGCACGGTCATCGAAGTTGCATCGCGTGCGGTTGAGCCACGGCTCAACTGACGCAAAAGCCCGCGATGAGTTACCAGTCCCACCAGGCGACCGTTTTCGTCTTCAACAGGAACATGCCTGATGTGCCGCCACTCCATCAAGCTGGCAGCAAGATCGACCAGATCGTTAGGCCGCAATGTGAACAGATCAGTTGACATGAATTGCCCGACGGTTTGATAGCTCTGACTCCAGTCGTCCAGTTCGCCGGCTTCGGCCAATTTCCATTCGTGCACCGGTTTGCCCTCCTTCTGCCGCGCGAGAATAGCCGCAGTCAAGGTGCGTGTGAGCATGTCTACTGGGTCACTACCGTTGAGTGCCGTCAATGAAGCCAGCATCCATTGCGCTCCTGTTTGGCCGCTGCGAACACGTTCTTCCAGTACGCCAAGATATTTATCAATGTCAATTGAATCGACCTTAGACTGTTTGAGGCCCGCACGCGCCAGTGGCAAGAGTTCGTTCAGAATTAAGAAAGTGGCGCTGAGGCTTTTGCCGTCAAGCCATCTTAATTGCGCATTTAGTCCGTGGCGCGCAGCCGCAAAAAAGTTTCCCTTGGCATCGTCGAAACTCAAGCGCTTCGCGATCGCGCCATACTCGTATGGCAATGCAACCATCAGCCCCACAAAGAAGGCGGCGTTTGCCATTTCATCCTGCACGGTTGGTCCGGATGGCAGCGCGCGATTCTCGATCCGCAAGTGGGCAATTCCATCGGCAACGCCATAGCAGGCGCGGTTCCAGCGCCACACCGTGCCATTGTGCATTCGCAGAGCTGAGAGAAGCGGAACCTCGCTGCGCGTTAATACTTGAAATGGATCTTCATCCGGTTGCGTGATCATGATCGGGCGGAAGCGAGAAATCTGATCATGGAAGAGTTCGACGACTGAATTCTTGAGCCACTTGTCGCCAAAGCTCACTCGGGTGGGCTGGCTGCGGGCCAACTGGTTACGAGTACGAGAGTCGATCGAGTGTTGGAACAACGCCACACGCGTTTCCTGCCATAAGCGGTGCCCAAACAAGAGCGGTGAGTTAACTGCCGCTGCAAGAACCGGAGCCGTAATCGCCTGGGCCATGTTGTAACGCGACGCGAACTCCGCGGGACTCGTTTGAAAGTGCACCTGGAAACTTGTATTGCACGATTCCATCATCACATTGTCGTGCGTGATCTGGAGTTCGTCCAGGCCTTTTATGTGAATCGAGAAAGGTCCGCCCCGAAGGCGCATTAGGCCCTCGTTTAACTGAGAGTAGCGCGGAAAGGGCGCGAGATTTTCCAGCGTCAGATCTGATTTTTGCAGCGTCGGCAAGATGCCGGAAAGAAGCACGTCGGCCCCGAAGGTCTCGGCACTCTTGCGCACCAAAGACAGGAGTTCGTTTAGTTCCCGCTCCATCTGCTGGAAGCAGCCGGCGGTTAACGGCAGTGGGGTCAAATTCGCTTCAAGATTGAATCTGGCGATCTCGGTCGTTAGTCGAGAGTCCTTTGCATGATCTAAGACTTCCAGAGAAATCGGCGCCGGCCGCAGGTTGCAATCAACGAGGAACACTTCCTGTTCGGCGCCGATTCGCGCCACGCCAGTTTCGAAGCGGCCGGTTTCGATCATGGATTCAAGGGCACGCAGGTCCTTCAGCAGCGCCTTCATAAAAGCCTGTGACTTTTGTTCGTCAAACTGCTGCTCAATGGTGGGTTCGCGCATTGGATCTCAGAAAACGATTACGCCGTACTGCCTCCGCTTCTGCCTCTTTTTGAGATCGCAAATTGCGATGTCAAAGATTCCGCGTTCGCTCACTCCCTTGGATCGCTTTCTGCGCGCTGAAACCAAAGTGCTTCATCGCTCATTGAAGTCTGTCCCGGTCCCGAGATCGCAAACGGCCGCGTTTCTCTAAAAGCAAAGACGCACGCCTCCCTCATGCGCGCCTGCTACTCTCGAAGCAAAACGGACATGGAGAGGAATGCTGAAACCCCTCTAACGTCTCGTAGGCAATGAGGCGGTTTTACGGAGCGCTCTTTAACTGCTTCATGTGTTCAACCAGAGCCTTCGCCTGTTCGGCGGTAACACCTTTTTCCTCGTAGGCCGGCATGTTCGGCGGTTTCTCAGTCTTCTTGCCTTTCATCACTATGTCGATCAGTTGCTCGTCCGGCAGACTCGAATCGAACTTCTTCTCCGCCCTTTGCCCGTGGCACGCCACGCACTTTGTCTTGTAGGTTGTGGCAGCATCATCTGCTGTTGGCGACGCTGCCGAAACAATCACCAAGGCTACGACAAACGCCGCCGACATTAATGTCATTGTTATGATCTTTATGGTTTTCATAATTACCTGTGCCCTTCTTTCATTAAATCCATGGCAACCTGGTTGTAGCCGTGCTAATTGAGACTTTGGAAGTTGGGATCCAGTCAACCGAGGATGTAAATACGCGTGATCTTGCGTCGACGCCGAAGTCTTGTAATGAGACGCCGCGGCGCAAACGAGCAAAGCCTTGATGGTTCTGTTTGAACTCAACCCGCGCTCGTTCGGACACTGACGATCAATCCCAATTCGGATCAAAACTAGGCGCAGGGAAAAACTAACATCAAACGGTCGCCGGCTTACTCGCGTCCAACTTGGCACGTTCTTCCCCGATCTGCTTAATCCTGGCCCGCATCCATTGCTTGACGGAGGCTTCCAATTTTGACTGATTATCCTGGGCCTCCAGATCGTCGATAGTTTCGCCGGCGTCATTCAAAGCAATGAAGTGACAAGGGACCTTCTCGGCGTGGTGTTCGCCGGCAACGAAATCAATCAGGCGGCAGTCATTGCAGGGACGAGTCCGAGCGGGATCAGAATAATTAATGCACGTCAGGGAGTCTTGAAAGGTCGACTTTGGTAACTGCGGCGTGCGAACCGACCGCCCATAGCCGCCTTGCTCGATGAAAGCCAATTCGTCTTTGAGCAGTTCCAGGATGTCTCGATCATCGTTGGCCATTGCGTCTTACTCCGTCTCTCCCTGACTGAATTCACTGAATTGAACTAAGTCCTGGCTCGATTGGCCCGAGACAGCATGCTTAACATCGGACGAGAATCTTCATTGACGGTTACCCATGAAACCTCGGGATCCGGGTTGAAAGGGGGCGGTGTTGACTCGTGATAGAGCTGTCTGCCGTAGAGTTGAGTCTAGGCCAGGTTAAAAGTGTGGTCTGTGCGCCAACACACATACAACTGTCTGTGCGCCCAGCCCGTGCGTGTGGCTAATGCATATCAAACGGGCCACCGCGCGGCTCGGGCGCAAGTTCGGGACGAGAGGAATCCTGTAAGACTTCGTGCAGCTCCAGGACATTTGTTTTGAGGTAAGCGTCTTTCGGCAAGGTGCCTGACTGCGCGTGACCCTTCACGAATGCGTCGGAGCGAACCCAGTTAAGAAAATCCTGCCGGCTGTTCCACTTCGTAAAGACAACGTAAGGATCGCCCTCGTTCACGGGGCGCAGGATCTGGTTCGAAATGAACCCTTCCATCTTATCGACGAGTCCCGCCCGCTCTCGGAACACCTTCTCAAAAGCGTCCGCGTACTCCGGCTTCACGTAAAGGCGGTTGGCAACGGTTATCATTCGCGCCTGTCTCCTCTGCGACCTAAAGGTCGGTGCGTATCAATAGCTCCGGCGGAACTAGTTTTGTTTCGCCAACGTCTCTCCCAATGCCAGGAGTTTATCGAGGGCGAAACGATTCATCAGTTTGCCGCCGACAATCACGGCCCGTATGCGCTGAGTGTTGTGAATATCATCGAGAGGATTTGCGTCGAGAAGGATCATATCCGCGAGCTTGCCCACCTCGATCGTACCCAGGTCTTTGCTTTTATTGAGCACGCCGGCAGGCGTCGAGGTTGCTGCCTGCAGCGCCTGCATTGGTGTTAAGCCACACTGGACCAACAGAGCCAACTCTTCATGCAGGCTGAAACCTGGAATCCGCGGTCCGGCAATATCGGTGCCGGCGATTAACGTCACCCCGGCCGTGTGCATCTGCCTCACCACTTCACACAATTCAGCAAACGTTTGTTTCCATTGCGCGAGCTCTGCTGCCGGTAGCCTGTACTGTTCCAGCGTCTTTTTGTTAGAGGCTGCCACATATCGAAGGTTCGGGTTCGGCGGCAACGACGGATCCGAGAAGTCAATCGACCCGCGATAGGCAATCAATGTCGGATCCGAGACAGTGTGGTTCGCAGCGAAGCGAGCGAACAGTTTGTTGCCTTCGTCCTCACGGAATTGGCGGATCGCTGCGAACAGGGTGCGTCCTTTCAAAGCCGCTGCGAAAGTCCCTTCAAACAGAGTTTCAGTGTGTTCTATCGTGACCTGGCCGGCGTCGGACGCTTCTGCCGGAGTAACAGTCATGGGAATGTGTCCCACGAGCGTCAGCCCTTGCTTCTTCGCTTCGTCGATCGCCGCGAAGTACGAGTCCCTGGGCATGCGGCGGTGGACTTTGATGAAATCGACGCCGGCCTCTTTCAGCGCGCGAACAACGCCACGAGTTTCATCCGGATTGCCGGACACCATCTGGTACTGATTGAACTTCTGTCCATTGAGGATTGGACCAGCACGCAGAATCCGCGGACCCACCAGCATTCCGGTCGCAATCTTTGTACGCCAATCATCAAGTTCACTAAGACGGCCGCCCATGTCGCGCACGCTCGTAACTCCGTTGGCGATGAGCACTGGTAAGACGCTGCCCGTCGTCCAACTCAGATGCACATGTGCGTCCCACAGTCCGGGGATCAGAAATTTGCCGGCGCCATTAACAACCTGAGCGCGTCGCGGCAAAGGAACTTCCGCGCTCTTGCCGATTGTGACAATGCGATCACCCTCGATGACTACCGTCAGGTCGGGTATCGCTGCTCTGCCGGTGGCATCAATTACAGTGACGTGAGTGATAGCGAGCGGCCGTGGCCCAGACTTTGTTCGCACTTGGGAAATTGACGTGAACGACGCCAGACAGAGAATCAGGAGGGATAAAGCGATTGTTCTAATCATAGGCCTTCTCGATCTCTCCACAGATCGAAGCAAGACACGAAAGTTATCGGGCACAGTTTTGAATTTAAGACCGGTTCGGGCGCATGCGATGCTCTAGCTTGGGCAAGCTATTCCGCGCTCTTATCTTTCTCGTCCTGGGCGTCATCACCCTTCTTACCATCCAAAGTATCCATGAGGAAGAGTGGAGCGTCGGCCTCCGTCTGGATGACTTCCTTAACCGGTTCCTTGCTGTCTCGATTGGTCAACTCTTGACCAAGTTCGTAACCGGCTTGCCAGTACTTCGTGTCTTCAGAATTGAGTCCAGCTTCAACTCCCCGCGTGAATTCGCGCGAATTCGCATCCGCACTCGTTTTTTGGTCCTCGCTCATAGTCGCTCCTCTTAGTTAATTAGATCCGAGGAATTGCGGTGGTCGCGCACTAGCACCAGCGCCGCCCAAAGACGGATGCCATCACACGTTGTGTGACGCCTGCGCTCTCACGCTCCCGCGTTCCCTTCTTGCTTTTTCTCCAACTCGAGTTCAGGCCGCAGCTTTCGCGCTAGTCAACTCCGGCTCGCCAACCAGTTCATCAAAAAGCGTCCGGTAGTGGATCATTGCCTGGCGCAAGTCTTCGGTGTTGGCCTGCCCTTGCGTTTGACGAACGGCAATTGCGTGGGCCGTTCGGTAATTTTCCATTACCAGAGGATGGTCCACGGAAATATCTGCCGCGCGCTGTTCAAAGTCGCTTACCGGATAGCCGCGTGTGGACATCACATCGCGAAGCAACTGATCGGCCTCCGTGACTGCGCCTCCGGGGCCGTCAACAAACCGCGCCTGGACCCTGCTCCACGACTCTACGAAGCGCGCACGATCACCTGCGGTCAGCGGTCGGATGTTCAAACTGTCCACTCGTGCGGTGCGCTCTTTGAGCCCGGCTTCCGCATGCCGCCGGCCTCCGTCTTCTTTGACAGCGCGGTCGTATTCAGCGCCAAACTGCGCACGGAGTTTTTCGGTTCGGCGCTTTCGAAGTGAAAACCACGCGACAATGCCGGCAACCACAAGCACGGCAAACCCAATGATTAACGCCAGTTCTATTGGGCCCAATGTTGTCATGTTCATAACGTACCTCCAGTTCTTGTAACACTGCTCGACTTACATCGATAACAGCTGCCGCGCTCGGACTTGAGCGAAGCGAAACACACTCTCCGCTATTCGGAGTTTTCCCTCGTGCCTTCTTGCGGTTGCGTTTTGACTTAACCGCGCCGGCCGGAAACAAGGTTGTAGATCAGAACGATTACGGCGACCACGATCAAGATATGAATCAGGTTTCCACCGAAGTGGCCGATGAACCCCACTAACCACAAGATCACCAGGATCACGATGATTGTCCACAACATTTTGCGCTCTCCTTTGTTAAGCCTGAGCCGTTTTAGGACTCAGCGATGAACGGACTGGTCAATCGCCCACAACGACGATCTGGTTGTATCTTGAAATGCGCCGCCGGGTAGTCACTTCGCCTTGAAGCCAGCCGTTACCTCGTCCTTATGCGCGGCGAAAGCGGCGAGGACTTCTCCCTTTTCGCGCGCAGGTACTTTGGCGAAGTCAAGCGAACGCCCTAGCTCGGCTGCGACTTCGTCGAATTCTGCTGGCGAGATTTTGAGGTCACGATGCGCCTCCTCAAGACCCAATGGAGTCTTTCCCGGTTTCGTTGGCGAGAATTTGAATGGCCCGCCCGTGACCTCGCAGACCCACAAGGTTCGCATGAATTTGAGGCCCGGCAATCTGCTCAAGTTCTCCCTGTGCCATTTCCTGAGGGCTGGGTTCTTCGAATTCTTTCCGACGATCGGGTTCTTCACAAGCGCGTCGCTAAAGTGGTCAACTACCGCGGCGATCGCGAAGACGCCGCCAAGCCGTTCGTAAAGACTCTTCTCGCTCTGCGCAGCGGCTTGTACGGAAGTCGCTACGAAAAGGGCTGTCAGAGTCATTGCTATTGCGAGTGACTTAACGGTTGAAATCTGCGTTTTCATGATTTCTTTTTCCTTCGGTTCTTAAGTTGTCCGCCCGCACCATGACGTGCGGCAATTGTTGTAGCGGAAAGCGCGTATCAACCACCTAAACAATTGATTATGCTTTGGATGACGGCGCCTTCACTTGCTTCGGACTGCGATCAACGGCGCAGGTACTTCATGCTGAGAAAACGTCTCCGCCTAAACAGCGCGTGATAGATGAACATGAACACAACGGCGCTTACCGCCGCTACAAGTGCGCTATAAAAATCCAGACCTGACCCGCTGAACCTCCCAATGAGATTAGAAAGAAAACCGCCGACGATTGCCCCGACAATACCTAACAGAACATCGCGCACGCGGCCGCGATCCGTCTTGTTAAGAATTTTGCTGCCGATGAAACCAACGAGCAGACCGATCACAATCCAGGCGACAAAAGACAAGGCCGAACTCTCCTGGCGGTTCAAAATGACAAGACCCGATCTGTTACTAATACCGAGTAGATATAGGACGATGGCGATCGCCGTGATCGCGAGAATCGCAACTATGGTAATCGTACCCGCTGAAAGGCGAGATTCTCGCGGGCCCCTTTGGGTTCTTTCGGCTACAACCTCGCTTCGCTGGCTAGGGCTATTGACCCACGTGCTTTCGTACTCTTTTTTCATTGGAATCCTGAAATCTGCCGTTCTTGATATCACCTGATTATGAAGCGTTAGATCACCCCGCTTTCATTAAGCTCCCAGCTGGGAAAACAGCAAACATCACAAGCCGCTAGGCCTGTCCCGGATGGTCGAGAGTGATTTGTCCAAAGAACGATTAACAGTGAAGTTACAACTGAAGGGATCGGCCGTCTGTGCGACAACACACAGAGGCCGAAAACAGCGAAGGATGACGCGGCTTCTCTTGTCCGAAGAATGGGTTCGAATGACCCTGAATAACAGAGTTTGGGTTGTATGTGTGTTAACGCACAGACCCTCCTTCGAACGCGATCAAGACTGCACTGAGTCAGGCACAATCCCCGATATGCAGGAGGCAAAAATGCTGTCCAGCCGCCGGCCGCGAGTTCTATGTGTTGATGACGATGAGGACTCTCGCGTGATGCTAACCACGTTATTAGGCATCGCATTGATCGAAGCCAAAGCTGTAGGAACTGCCGCCCAGGCCTTGTCGTCG
>Ga0163162_10007128_pt1 | contig 10849 bp, 13 predicted proteins | sample S55metaG_FD_115310 | JGI IMG/M metagenome (GOLD analysis project Ga0163162, IMG submission 115310) | Switchgrass rhizosphere microbial communities from Kellogg Biological Station, Michigan, USA - S5-5 metaG | ecosystem: Host-associated > Plants > Roots > Rhizosphere > Soil | place: USA...
AAATGGGAGAAAGTGATAAAGGAGGAAAAGATCATTCTTAAAAAAGACGATTGGGAAAAACTATGGCAACCGTTTATTAAAACATCGGATAAAGCAGATTCAAAGGAATATTATGGTTTTGGATGGGCAATAGATGACTACAATGGGCATAAATTAATTGTACACGGTGGTGCTAATATTGGGTTCAGATCTGTGTATGCACGTTTTGTGGATGACGGGCTTTCCATTATCATTCTCACTAATACAGATGAAGCAAATCCACGTGCTATTGCGAACGCTCTTGCTGATTACTATTTCAGAAAATAAGTATTTTGCCCTGTTGCTGTTGTTCGGTCCCGAAGGAATTCCTTTTGGATAATTCTATTTACGCCGTTGTTGGTGTTCAGGTTAAAAATATTTCAGGCATATGACATCACACCGACAACCGACTTTGATAAAGTATCATAAACTGCTTTGTTGGTGACCAGAGCTACGGAAGATAGAACACCGAATTTTGAACACCCACAATGGCGTATGGAACCGGAGGCTCGGTTGAATTGAAATCTTCATCAGCAATAATTTTATCTCCCTTTTACAAAATCATCTTTTGATCTAAACGATACCTGAGTTCTCCGCGTTAGCCTAGGCGCTCTATCATTTTATACGACACCGGCCGTTTTTATTCTTTGTTTCACTTCGAATTCTCCGCATATGGTTGAGCAAGACCTTCGACTCATAAGGGCAGCAGCGAAATTTCATCGAAATTCTATTGAGCAAACTATAATTCAATCGTGGAGCCTTCAACTGCCATATCAAAGACAACTGTTGACGCGTGTTTTTCTTTAAGCTCGTTTTGAAAGGAACGCAGCTGTTCATCTGAATGCATCGGATCATGGTGGGAAAGCAGCAACCGTTTTACCTCGTTTAACGCGGCGAATTGAATGGTATCTTCCATTGAGCTATGTCCCCATCCCTGTTTTGCCTGGTATTCTTCCAACGTGTATTGTGCATCATGCATCAGAAGGTCGGCACCCGACGCAAGTTTACTGCCAGAGACCCATCGAAGATCTTTCACCTTGTTAATGTTACAGCCCAAGGCAAATTCATGATCAGGAATGTAAGTAAATACGCCGCGGTGATGCTGGATACGAAAGCCAACAGTGGGCCCGGGATGAATCACATAGTCCGATTGAATTGTAAAAGGACCAATGGTGAAACTACTTTTCTCGATCTCGTGAAGAATTAATTTGCAGGTAAGGTTGCGAAAATACACCGGGAAAAGCGGCGGAGAAAAATAGCGTCCCAACCTCGCACGTAAACTTTGCGAGTTGCCGGCAGGTCCCCAGATGTGTATTTCGGTTGCGGGATTGAAAAGCGGTCCAAAAAAACCAAGGCCCTGGATATGGTCCATGTGAAGGTGGGTCAATAAAATATCTATGCGGCTATTCTTCACGTTGATACTTCGGTTCAATCCCTGGATGCCGCTTCCTGCATCCAGCACAAGCAACCACCCATCTGCATCCACTTCCACGCAAGATGTATTACCTCCATACTCTTTAGTATTGGGGTTGGTCGTGGGTATGGAACCCCGTACTCCCCACAACGTAATATTCATTCAGATGATCTCCAAAAGATGGCAATGGCTCCCAAAAATGTTGCGGGCCTGCCAATGATGGGATAGGATGTTACCGATATTCTTTCCGCCGTTCCCTGCAGGCTTTCTATCCAAAACGTTTTGTGATAAGGCAAACGGTTCATCAGTGTTTTTACCAATGGCAGTTCTTCGGAGGGAATTGGATTGCCAGCGTCATCTTTGTTTTTAAAAACAGTTCCCCATTCCTCTACATCCATTTCGCCCGTGTCCTCATAACGTTTGCCTAAAATATCCTCAGCAGGCTCGTTATAAAACAAGAGATTACCCACCGTATCCGTCAGGAACACCGGCGTGTCCAGGCATTCTGCCAGTTGGCGGGAAAGAATAAGTTCAATGGGGTGTGCCATATTTGAAGTTAGTAAATACTTGCGAGTTGTTGGTTGTAAGCTTCAAGTCGTCTTAACAGCCGTGTTTTATTTATCGCTGCTTTGAAAGATGGAAAGTTCGGGCATTCAATAAACGAACAGGAAAACAATCCCGGTAACCTTCAACAATGCGTACACTGAAACACATTTTAGAGTATTACTTGCGACTGCTTCATTTATTTAATGATCTCTGCCGGCAGCATTTCTTCCCTGATCTTTCCATTGACAACAGAAATAAAATAATTATTATCCTCTTTGTCCAATGATATTGATTTTTTCATTACGCCGTTTATAAAAACAAGCGCCGCATTATCATCACACGCATAACCTTCTTTTAATTTTCCGTCAAGGATCGCTTGCCAGTAAAGCGGTTTTCGGGACGGCTCGCTGTGATAGTGCGGACAATGACTGTAGTTTAAAAATGCCAAACCATCAATAATGGTCAGTTTCTGGGGTCGGCTGTCCGAATAGCCACCCGTGAACCAACAAAGAGAACCGGCACTGCCGCCTGCTAAAACGATTCCTCTTTCATAGGCCTTGCGAAGTACCGTATCAATGCCCTGCGCTTTCCAGATCCCAAGCATATTGAGTGTGCTTCCTCCGCCGACAATAATCGCATCCATGCTCAAGATCGTTTGTTCGAAAGTTTGCTGCGAGGAATCAGCGTTCAGAAAAGTCCGCAATATAAAGGGACGGACCGGGAGATCTACACAAGTACTATACCATTCGACAATCCCATACGGATTATCCGCGGACGCCGTTGGCACGTAGCAGATTTTTGGATGCGGCTTCCCCGTGAGAGCGGCAATATATTTAATGAATGTCTTGCTATCAATCGACATACTGCCGGAAATACAAATTATCCGATCGCCTGAATTCTTATCAATACTCGCGGTCTTTGTAATTTGACCCATTGAACTCATGTAAGTAATAAGTGCAGTAAAAACAAAGTAAATGTTTCTCATATACTGGCGTTGAATTATTCCCGATTAATTTCATGATCCCACCCCTAAGTCAAGACTCCTTGTTTTGCCTTTGTGGGGATCTGACTATTAAAAATACTTTTTTGTTTCAAACTAAATTCTTCCACTTAAAAAACAACCAAAAGTATTCTTCAAAGAACATTACATCGTATCCTAATGATTCAGTTCCGTTATTTAAATCAATGTTGATCCCTTTCCCAGCCGAGTCTCCGCAGGGACTGTTGCCAGGCATTCGTCGTAAAAAATAAATATTTAACAACGTGTTTAAATCTTTACCGCATGGGCCGGATATACAGTTCAACTCCCCTTTAATAAAAGGGGAGTTGAAACATCACGGCTATGAGAGTGATTGTATGGGGATTCGCAAGCGGTAAAAGCTTTCTAAATACAGTGCACCTAGGAAACCCGTTGCACTTCAATGAACAAATCATAATCAGGCCCACCAGCTATCTCAATGGGTAGGTCCCCACTATTTCCCCCAAGGCGATGTCTTTGTGTGAATTTACTGCCAACGTTCGGCAACCTCCTGCGAAGTCGTGCCTCCGGGAAAAGCAGCGTTTTGGATCCCATGAGGTCGTTACCAATAAAATTCGAGATCTGATCGCGAACTATTGAAGGGACACGCCGTACCCATTCGCCGACAACAGGAACCTGGCTACCCAGATCAAAAGCCCTTTCGGTTTTGCGTTCGATATCGTCAGGGTTTCCTTGGTCTATGTCCCAAAGTTGGATGGATAGTCCAATAGGTCCCGGAGCACCAGCGGCAGCTCCCTTTTTAGGCCATACGACATTCCGATTATTGTCCGTTTGAAAATTGATAACATCACCGGAATCTACATTACTAAATTCCTTCGAGCGACAGGTGTTTGAATTGCCCCCATTATCGCGGGCGGTGAACATCCAGCAAGGTTCATCGGAGCCAAGGAAATCAAATCCTGACTCATCAACGCATTTGAAATTCAGAATGCGAACTGTGTAATTTGCCATAGTAAAGTTTTTAATGGTTAAAAAATGAACTGTTTGCCATGAAACCTTCATGGCTTTTGCAGTACTTTTAATAAGGTGAGACAAATCTACTGGAGCAAACCAATTACCACAACCGTTTATCACCTGTTATGCACTACGGGGATTCTACGGTGGAAAGGAAGCTGTAATTGTCATGAGTCATGCTATACTAACCAGCGTCTATTATATGCTGGCAATACCGTTTTTAATAGCATATAGGACGAGGCCGACACGTGTTTTAATATCCAGCTTCTCACATAGTGAATCCCGGTAGCCTTCAACCGTGCGAACGCTCAAATACATTTTATCTGCGATCTCCTTGTAAGTCATTTCGGAACAGGCGTATTTAAGAAACTCAATCTCCCGTGGGGTTAAGTTGGCAAAAGTTGCCGTTGTGTTTTTGGGATCTACTAACTGGCTTACAGCATTCAGTACTTTACGTGAAACAAGTTCATTATAAAAATACCCGCGGCTCATTACTTCATCAAAGGCAAGCTTGAGTTCTGACGGCTCGGCATCTTTTAATACATATCCTTTTGCACCACTTTTGATCATTTTAATAATCGCCGTTTCCGAATCCATTGTGCTCAATGCAAGAGTCTTTACTTCGGGATGATTATCCCGCAGCCACTCTGTCGTAGTGTATCCATCCATTTCGGGCATGTTTATATCCATTAAAACAATATCGGGCAACTGTGCTGAGTGGAGTTGCTCGATAAAATCTTTTCCATTCGAAGCGTCCATTGACACTTTATAATTCGGAAAAAAATTGATAAGAGCAGCCAATCCTTTTCTGAACATGGTATGATCGTCAACTATAGCTACATATCTTGTATTATTCATAAGGAGAAATTATGGTGATAACCGTTCCCTGGCCGGGAACACTATTAATGTTAGCCTCACCTCCTATTACTAAAGCGCGGCTTATTATATTCTGCAAACCAAGGCCTTCTTTTTTTTCCAGCAATGTTTTGTCAAATCCCGTCCCATTGTCGGCCACTTCAATTCTCAAAATGTCCTTTTCATAATGAAAACAGATCTCAATTTTTTTTGCTTTAGAGTGTTTTATAATGTTCTGCAAACTTTCCTGGATGATGCGAAAAATGATCAGTTTTTTTTGTTCCTGCAAATTTTTTGTCTCCCCGTTTGTTTTCAGCGAGGTAATCATTAGCCCCAATCGATTAACGCGTTGCAGTTCCAGTTCCGTTATCTCCTGGAGGCTGGAAAGTTTTATTCGTTCGGAATTAAGGCTTTTAGCAATATCACGAAGATCAGTCATGGCTTTGCTTACACTTTCTTTTGCATCGGCAAGTAATGTCCGGTCGAGCGTTTCACCCTGGTCAATGAGATTTAGTTGCACCTTGGCAAGGCTTAATATCTGTCCCACATTATCATGAATTTCGGCGCTGATCATATTGGATGTGTGCTCCTGCATCTCGAGCTGTGACTGGAGAAGTTGTTGATTGAAAGCTGCCTGCATTTTCTCCGTTTCCTGTATGGCCTGGAGTCGCTTATTCCTGTAATTAAGGAAGAGGCTGATTATACCGATCGCAACAATCGCTAACGAAATTGCCACACCAACAACAATTGTTATTCCCTGTGATAAATTATCCATACAACGCCGGTGTTTATACAAATTGCACTTACAAATAAAAGAATGTTTTGTCCTGCCCAAAGATTACCGATGCTCAGGCGATCTTCCCACCTATAAACTAAAACCGACAAAGCATATAGTGAAAGAAAAATTACAAATGATCCCAAATGATAAATTAAAAACGCGACATTGATCCAAAAATCAAAATTTAAGAAAATTGACTTATCTGACACTGCCTTTAACACCTGGTTAAAATACATGAACACCATGATAATGGTGAAAAGAGAAAACATATAAAACCCGAAACTATCAAATGATGAATATTGGTGAAAAATAAATTCACGTTTTATAAAATTTAAAGAACCTAGTATCAAAATAAATATCGCAAACCCTTTTTTAGATCTTGTTTCGAAAATCAAAAAGAAGTAAATACTAATGAATATACTGCCCGACAAAAGAAGTAGGTCATATTCCCGGATATTATCTATTTGCGGTAAAACTTTAAAACTTGCTAAAAACATTAAGATGGCTGCAACAAAATAATACATGAAAAGAACCCATACCCTATTTATGCTTTTAAACCTTAAGTAAAATAATAAAGCTACAGCAATAAATAAATATGATACGGGTTCCAGGAAATTGGTAAAAAAGCTTCTCAAGTTTATTTGGGTTTATTTGCTTCAGCAATTTGATCACCCAATGCAATACACTCCGGCCTGATAGCTTCTGACGGTGCAAAAGCACAAGGAGGGACGGGGCAGCCTGCCCTTGCTCCTGCCCGCGATGAAGTGGGAGTAAAACTCTCCATTATTGCTTTCATCACAGCCTGTGTTCTGTCAGGCTCGAGCAGTTCAAGGTAAAAAGTAACATGAACATACTTTATAGGTACTGTACCAGACAATAACTCCTGGATGTCTGAAGCTTCAAATCGAAAAGTAAGTGCGTTTTCCATTGTAATAAATTTAAATTTTAAATGATTTGGTTTTGAATATACCAGTAGAAAATCTTGACAAAGATTTCCTCTCATTGGCCTTTTTAACAAGCGTCCATTGACTGATTTCAATACCGTAAAAAAACGGTATGGAAAATCCCGCTCTTCACTCTTTTCCCACCTTGTGTTTCAAAATAGTTTTACATCCGGTTGGATCAGTCAAACATCCTGTTCGTCGTAAGGTAATTAAGGTAGATGCTAAGAAAATAGATTATATCAAATCTAAACAAAAAGAAAATTTATTCAAAAAAGGAAGCACCGTAATAATGCAAAATAGCTCTTTCGATATTCATTAATCATTAAACCTTAAAAAATGAAACAGATATTTTTTGTCTGCGCAGTGTTGATCATTTCTTCCACTGCACTAGTTAACAACGCCTTTGCACAAAATGCACAAAATGCACAAATGGCAACTGAAATCGAAACCCCCGTCAATGTGATCAACTCAAAAGCTGTACGAGATTTTACTAAAGCGTTTAAACAAGCCTCTGACGAGGCCTGGTTTGCCACAGATGATGGGTTTGTTGTAAAATTTAAACAGGACGGAGTTGAAACGAGGGCCGATTATAATAAAAAAGGCAATTGGCTCCATACAATTCGTACATATGATGAAAATAGACTACCTGCAGATATACGGCATCTCGTCAAAAGCTCCTACTATGATTACGACATTCTGCAAGTGCAGGAAATAGAAAAGCCTTCCAATACCTTCACTTATATTGTTCATCTTGAAGGAAAAACAAAATTGATCAATTTAAGAATAAGTGATGCCGATATGGAAGAGTGGCAAAAATTTGATAAGTCGAAGTAATAATGTCAAATTATACAGCACGTTAGCAAATCGTAACGTTCTATGGCAAGGGCTCTCTTTTCTAAGTGGGCCTTTTTTTGTTGTTCACTAAAGAATTAAAATCTATAATTATTTTCCGTCCTGTTATTTCCTTCCAGCCGAGTCTCTGGAGGGACTCGGCGCAATCAGTGAACACCAATCTGTTTTTTGTTTTTTACAGACAATTATTCTAATTTTTAAGTCAGCCAACTGCTTTGATCATGGAAACAACAATAACCCATTCCTGGAGCCTTACACAAAAGTTTCTGTTTCGATTCTTTCTTATTTTATTTCTATTATACATATTTTTTAACCCAAATGGTGTTTTGCCATATAGCGATGAGGTATTTAATTTCTACATTCCCCCTTTTCATATATTAATGGTATGGATCGCCAAAAACATTTTGCATATCTCCTACCCCATAACCGTTTTTACCAACGGAAGTGGCGATACCACTTATGATTACGTAGTTGTTTTTTTCATTACCGCGATATCTTTCGTGGCAGCTATCGCCTGGAGCATTCTTGATAAAAGAACCAGGAAGTACGATAAATTATTGTACTGGCTTCGTGTCGTAGTACGATACTACGTTGCCGTCACTATGTTCAGCTATGGATTTGTAAAAGTTTTCAAACTACAGTTCCCCTTCTTTTCGCCTGATCGTTTATTGGAGCCATATGGGAATTCGTCGCCGATGGGACTCGCATGGAATTTTCTCGGTTTTTCGCGGGGATACAATTACGTGATGGGATTGGCAGAACTTTTAAGTGGTAGTCTGCTTTTATTCAGACGCACTACAACCCTTGGTGCTCTCGTAACCCTCGCCGTCGCCGGAAATATTATGGCCATCAATTATTGTTTTGATGTGCCTGTAAAATTGCTTTCAACGGCCCTGGTGGTTATGGCCTTGTTCTTACTTGCCAGGGATACTCACCGCTTGACTAATTTCTTCTTTTTGAATAAACCTGCACAAGCCGCCAATATAAGTGCCCCGGTCTTTAGAAAAAAATGGCAAAATATCCTATTGACCGTTTTGAAATACGTGCTGATCTTCTATATAGTGGTCATTAATATACAACAGGCCCTGTCAGCGATGAAGCAATACGGCGATGCTGCACCCAAGCCACCGTTACATGGTATTTATAACATTGAAACTTTTGTTCGAAACAGAGATACACTTGCCCCTTTAACAACTGACACGACGCGCTGGGATCAATTAATGGTAAGTTATCCCGGGTATGCATTCATAAAAATGATGAACGACAGCAGCAAAGGTTTCGCCTTTAATACCGATACCGTTGCAAAAAGGATCGAAATGTTCAGTTATGGCGATACGAGCAAAAAATCAAATTTTGTTTACAGTTTTCCCCGGAAGGATGTTTTACTGCTCGTAGGAAAGTTGAATAATGACTCGGTGTTGATCCAAATGAACAGATATGATTTGAATAATTTCCGACTGATCAACCGGGGTTTTCATTGGGTGAACGAATATCCGTTTAACAGGTAGGATGTCAACCATCATTTTAATAAAATATGTCAGGCTACCCAAAAAGCTTCACGAATAATGCGAATCACTGAATAACAACAATAGATTTTTATGAAGCTGTTCAACATTTTTAAAAAGAAGAAGGATCCACCGGGCTTTAGTGATCTAAGCCTGGAAGACCTCTTACAAAATGCAGCTACGAAACCTGAATACAGACCGGAACTTTACAAAAGACTTCTTTGTGATAAGTTGGTTGTAATAACGACTGATAACGGACGGCCTGATGGTGAATGGGTGGCTAAGGAAAATACAACTGTTAATATCGTTAGCCTTGCAGATGGGAAAATTCCTGTCTTTACCTCGAAGCAGAAGATTTTTGATAAAGGAATCGTTAAAGAACAAGTACGATTTTTAGAGTTAAGAGGAGAAGATCTCTTCCATACTACCAGGGGAGCCACTCTCATTCTTAACCCTTACTCTGATTATGGGAAGGAATTACTGCCGGGGGAAATAGAACAAATGCTCAATGGTACAATTCTGACTGCCACCCACAAAAAAATCACCGTTGAGAAAGAAACAACCGTTCAAATCGGGCAGCCGGCAAATTATCCTACAGAAATTGTAAATGCTTTAAGCAACTTATTTTCTAAAAATCCAAATGTGAAAGCTGCATACCTCGGTTGGATCTTCAATCCTTCTTCGGGCCAGCCAGCTCATTATATCTTCGCCATTGATGGCAATGGCGATCTACAGAACTTAACCGATGAGGCAGGATTTATTGCCCAGCAATATTTAAAGCCAGAAGAAATTGTTGATTTCCTACGGCTAAACGAAAAGGGAGGCATCAGCGATTATTTTCTTAAAGAGACGAAGCCTTTTTATACAAAATAGTTTTATGCGGACAATAGAAAAACCAAAAGATGGCGAGTTTCCGCCGTATGCAGACATGTATATCCGATTGTTGCCTGATGACGGACTTCTTTTGAAACACCTGGAGGACAATTTCATTGCCACAAAAGAGCTCATCCTTTCTTTGAATGAAGAAAAGTTAAATTACAGCTACGCCGCAAACAAATGGACCATCAAAGAAATACTCGTGCACATTATTGACGATGAAAGGATCTATGCTTACAGGGCACTGCGTTTTGCAAGAAATGACCAAACTGAGCTGCCGGGTTTTGAGCAGGATGATTATACTCTTCATTCGCAGGCCAACACAAGAAGCTTAGAAAGTATCCTTGGAGAATACGAAGCGGTCCGATATGCAACCATTGCATTATTCAATGGCCTGCCAGAAGATGCCTTTCTGCGTAGAGGGACAGCTAATAATAACAAAGCAACAGTCCGTGCATTGGCGTACCATATAGCAGGCCATGAACTGCATCACATGAACATCATCAGGGAAAAATATTTATAAACGGAGCCGGCGATCCTTCTAATCACTTCGGGTTATTTTCTTTACAATTTTTGAATGCCCAAAATTCATTTCAAGAATATAGATGCCGGCCGGAAAGTTTAAGCCATTGAAAGATATTTCATTTAAACCCTTCATTAGATTTACTCCTGCCTGCTCTTTTATTTTTGCTCCCGCCGAATTATAAATAGTTAACTGCACTTTACCGGCTTTTTCAGAATTGATCGTGGCAATAAAATTTTTGGTAAAGGGATTTGGAAAAACGGTCACGTTTTGATCGATACTTTCGTTGCTTATTTCCTCCGCCCTGGATGGTGATCCTATACGGGCAACGAATTTTGAACCGCGCAGGGCTCTAAAGCCTGGATATAAAATAACCTTGTCCCGCGCCGTGAAGTACACAATCGATGGACTTTCAGTAATGATGGTATTACAATCATGACCTGCCGTCAACACAGAAGGTCCATATACCGACGTGCCAGATGAGGGATAGTTGCCACAGGTATTAACAGGCGTAGCCGCTCCGGGTTGACTCACTGTGATTCTCT
>Ga0163162_10007129_pt1 | contig 10849 bp, 10 predicted proteins | sample S55metaG_FD_115310 | JGI IMG/M metagenome (GOLD analysis project Ga0163162, IMG submission 115310) | Switchgrass rhizosphere microbial communities from Kellogg Biological Station, Michigan, USA - S5-5 metaG | ecosystem: Host-associated > Plants > Roots > Rhizosphere > Soil | place: USA...
ATTACGATTTAGGTTATATCGATCTGGAGGAAAGGACTCTGCAGCCCCTCGAAAACCCCTTCGGCCCAAAAGTGTTACCTATGTCTTAGGAACATTCTGTTACCTATGTGTCCGGTCCGGACAAACAGAAAAGTGGCGGAGGAAGAGGGATTCGAACCCCCGGACGAGTTTCCCCGTCAACGGTTTTCAAGACCGCCGCCTTAAACCACTCGGCCATTCCTCCACTTCCAAACTAGCTGACTTGAAATAACTTCGCAATGACTGTCACTATGCTTGCTGGAATATCTTTCGCCGCAGGGGATGTCCACCCCACCTCGCGTAAGACGCGAAGCGAATGGACTGAACCCCAGGATTGAGACAATCGCATCTGGCACACTTTGCAGAGCGTCGCCCCACGCGAATGCAGATCGGCCAAAGGATCGGCCAAATCCGCGCTTTCGGTTAAATAGCCTTATCCAAGTTCTACCGAGCCTCATGGCATCAGCCCTCGGTGAAGATCGGCCAAAAGATCGGCCAAGATGACGTCAATAAGCCAAATAAGCTATAATTTATGCTTAAGAATAGAATGAGCAAGGATCGGCCAAATCATCCCGCAGAATCGGTGTCTCGTATTGAGCCAACTCGGCCTGAAAATCCACCCGAAGCTCTGGCGGACCTAGTTGCGGAGTTGTCCACATCATCGGCCAAACTGGGCCGTTCACTCCACCCAAGTACGGCTTCTAATTTAGCCGAACTGGTGCGGATCATGAACACGTATTACAGTAATCTGATCGAAGGGCATGATACTCGGCCCCGGGAGATTGAAAGGGCCCTCGCCGGTGAATTTGACAACGATCAGGGGCGCCGAAATCTTCAGATCGAGGCTGCGTCTCATGTCCGCGTGCAATCGGAAATTGATCTCATGGCTGCAGAGGAGCAGCTGCCTGAGCCCGCCTCGACTGATTTCCTTCAATGGCTGCACAAGGAATTCTATCGGGATGCTCCTCAAGCGATGCTTCGCGTCACAGGCGCCGGTCACGATTTCACGATCACGCCTGGAGAATGGCGTTCACGACCAGAACATGATGTCGCAGTTGGGCGGCACCTCCCGCCTTCAAGCCATCACATTCAGGAATTCATGGGCTACTTCGCTGATCGGTACCGATTTGATCGGATGGGGAAGGCCGGTCGCATCATCGCGATGGCCGCCGCCCACCATCGATTCAACTATATACATCCATTCCCTGACGGCAACGGGCGGGTCAGTCGGCTCATGAGCCACGCGATGGCCTGGAAAGCTGACGTTGCGGCACATGGCCTTTGGTCCATTTCTCGGGGCCTGGCGCGAGGTCTTGAAAGTCGGAGTGAATATAAGGAAATGATGGATCTCGCTGACACTCCGCGGGAGGGCGCCCTCGACGGCCGAGGCAACTTGTCTGAGCGGGCGTTCATCGTTTTTATCGCGTGGTTCTTGCGAGTCGCAATCGATCAAGTCGGTTTTATGTCGAGCCTGTTTGAACTGGACAATCTTGCAAGGCGGCTGCGTGCCTTGGTCGCAGAGCGAGATACACTGAAACCCGAAGCAGCGCGGATGTTGGAGGAGACTCTAGTGCGAGGGGAAGTCGAACGCGGCGAGGCGTCAAGGATTACAGGCCTGCCTGAGCGGTCAGCGCGGCGAGTGCTCAATGACCTAACAAGAGAAGGAATGCTCTCATCGGCTACTCCGAAGGGACCTGTTTCTCTCAGGTTCCCTGCGCACAGCTTAGAAACCCTGTTCCCACGGCTCTACCCTCATACCTAAATTCAACCAATACTCATACAGGGAGTTGGGGACGCGTTGGTCGTTTGGCCTTATCCTTCAAGTCCGGTTGGGCGCGGGGCTGCGTCGACCACGTCGCATGTTATGATCGGCTCAGGTAATGAAGACGCATTACAAAGTCGCGGCATTGCTCATCGTAGCGCTGGTTTTTAGCGCCGCGGAATGCGCGGCTTCGTGCGCTTTCGCAAGCTGTAATCCGTCCGACGCTGCAAGCGACATGGCCGCCGGCAACATGCCGCCTTGTCATCATCACACTCAGCGTCCAAGCCACCAAAGTCCGGCTCCCTGCGGCCACGAGCTCCAGCTTCTAGGCCCGAACGCGTCGTCGATATCCCAAGGTTCCGTTTCGAGCCTCCTGATCGCAGCGACCCCGGCGCCTTCCGTTCTTGAATCGCAACCCGACCTCATCGCGGAAGCCCCGCTCGTCCCCATCCTGCCGCCGCAGCTAAGCACGGCGTCCCTGCTGGTTCTCAGAATCTGACCTCCTTCCACCTCCCGTAAATTTCTCTGTTCGGAGAACTGCGGCTTTGCTCGATAAAGCACGCGGTGGTAAGGAATTTTATGTTTGGAAAGCAATTTTTTATGACCGGATTGGTTCTGGCTGTTTCTATCGTGCGCGCCAGCGGCCAGGACCAGCCTATGCCCCCGATGCCCGGGATGCCTGGCATGAATCATGGAGACGCTCCGCCTGCGACGGGAAGCATGAACATGGTCGACATGAATCCCGCCAGCATGTACCTCATGAACCTCGCATCGGGGACCTCGTCCAATCCCGCATCCGTGCCGATGCCGATGCTGATGACGCACTTCGGCTCCTGGAACACCATGTTCATGGGCTCCGCATACGTGGTCGACACGCAGCAATCGGGGCCGCGCGGCGGCGATAAGCTCTATTCCCCGAGCTTGTTCATGGCTGCTGCCGAACACCGCGTCGGCGAGAAGGGAGCATTCCAGTTCGATCTCATGCTGAGTCTGGATCCGGCAACCATCACCGGCGAACGCTATCCTTTACTGTTTCAAACCGGAGAGACCGCCTACGGAAAGCCGCTGGTGGACGCGCAGCATCCGCACAATTTCATCATGGGCCTCGGATTCCACTACGCTCATCAGCTCAGCGAAAACACCACCGCCGATTTTTACTTCGCCCCGGTCGGGGACCCGGCGCTAGGCCCCGTCGCCTTTCCGCACCGGGCTTCAGCGGCAGAACTGCCGCAAGCGCCAATATCTCATCACTGGCAGGACTCGACGCATATCGCCGACGAAGTTCTCACGGTTGGTATCTCGCATAAAAAGGTGCGACTGGAAGCCAGCGGCTTCTACGGCTCCGAACCCGGCGAGAATCGCTGGATCATTGAAACCGGCCCCATCAATTCCTGGGCCACGCGATTCTGGTTTTTCCCCACCAAGAACTGGGCAGCGCAAGTTTCGGTGGGCAGGATCGCCCATCCCGAAGCGTTGGAACCCGGGGACCAAGTACGCGCGACGGCATCTCTCGCCTACAGCAAGCCGATGGCGGGCGGAAGCTGGTCGTCGAGTTTGATATGGGGACGAAATCACAGCACCGCGACGCATCGCAATCTGAACTCTTATCTGGCCGAGTCCGTTCTTCCGGTGGGGCGCGGGAACTTCATCACTGGACGCATCGAGCTGGTCGATAAAGACGAACTCTTCGCCGGTCAGCCGGATATCGAGGAGCGCCTCGATACCCTGGCCGGCAGCACCTTCCGGGTGGGCGCGTACACCATCGGCTACACGCGCGATATCAATCTGTTTCGATTCGTCGAAACCGGCATCGGAGCAAACTTCAGCACCTACTCCTTGCCGAGCGCCATCAAGCCCTACTATGGCGACCGTCCCATTGGCGGTAACGTTTTTGTACGATTCCGGCTCCGGCCGGCCGAAAAATGAGGAGACTAATTACTGTGAAACTTCTTTCTCTCACACTCGCGTTGGCTGGTGCGCTCAGTGCCGCCGACGCTCCCAGAACCTTTACAGGCGTCATCACGGACACGCTGTGCGGAGCGGGCCACGCTATGATGAAGGCGCAATCCGACGCCTCTTGTGTCAAACTTTGCGTGAAAGGGTCCGGGCAATACGCGCTCTTTGACGGCCAAAACGTCTTCAAGCTTAGCGACCAGAAGACGCCGGCGAAGTTCGCGGCCCAAAAAGTCAAAGTGGTTGGCACGTACGACGAAAAAGCCAAGACCATCAAGGTCAGTTCGATCGAGCCTGTCAGCCAGTGACCATGTATAAGCTCGGCCTATTTCTCGCTGGTGCGCTGGCAGCGATCGCGCTGCTGCTCGGGGTGAGTGCCGTCTTTATGATGGAAACGCATGGTCTCAGCGCACGCGAGCAGCCGGGCGCGTTTGAAACATGGATGGCGCGTCAGGCGCGTGGGCTGGCCGTGCCTAAAGACGCGCGAAATCGCGAGAATCCGGTTGCCGATTCACCCCAAGTGCAGGCGGACGCCCGCGCCCACTGGGCCGATCATTGCTCCGCCTGTCACGCCAACAACGGCAGCGGAGATGTTGAAATGGGAAAGCACATGTATCCTCCCGCCCCCGACATGCGGCAGCCGGAAACCCAGCAGATGACCGACGGCGAGTTGTTTTTCATCATCCAGAACGGTATTCGCATGACCGGCATGCCCGCCTGGGGCAGCGGTTCGCAGCACGACGAGCAGGATTCATGGAAGCTTGTCCGCTTCATTCGCCACCTGCCGCAGCTCACCGCGGAGGAGGAACGGGAAATGCAGGCGCTGAATCCGAAGAGCCCCGACGAACTTAAAGAAGAGCAGGAAGAACGAGATTTTTTGAATGGAGATCAATCGCATGAACACGCTGAGCATCATCACCACTAGACTCAAGATCCAGATCGTGCTTGCCACGGTACTGGCGCTTGCGCTCCTACCCAGCATCGTTTCCGCCCACGGCGGCGAGGAACACGTCGTCGGGGCGGTAACCAAAGTTTCGGATACCTCCGTAACCGTCAAAACTACGGCCGGCAAAATGGTTGAAGTTGGCTTCGACGCCAAGACGACTTACGCGCGCGCCAAAGCGCCGATTCAGAAAACCGACGTGAAGGTTGGCGACCGGATCGTGATCCACGCGGTGGAAGTCAACGAGAAGCTGGTCGCTCACACGGTGGAGCTGGGCGCTACTACCACAGCAGCAAAAACCAAATAGTCGGCGCTAGTGTAGGACCGCGTCATTCCGATAAATGACGCCGTCCTTCATCACGAAGAACACTATTTCGGTCTGCCGGATGTTTTGCGTGGGATCGCCGAGCATCGCAATGACGTCGGCGAATTTCCCCGTCTCCAATGTGCCGATACTGGCTTGCATTCCCAGCAACTCGGCGTCCACCGAAGTCCCGGCGCGGAGTGCATCCAGCGGGCTCATGCCCTGCGCCACCAAGAGGTGGAATTCCTCGGTATTGCGTCCGTGCGGATACACCGCGGCATCGGTTCCCATACCGATGCGGACGCCCTTCGCGATCGCCTTCCGAACCACCTGATTAATGGACTCGCTCGCAGCCGTCATCTTGGCGGCCACCGTGGGTGGATATCCGCCCTTAGCCAGAATCTCTTTGCCGCCTTCGACCGCCATTAAAGTGGGAATGTAGTACGTCCCTCGCGCCTTCATCATGTCGAGCGCTTCGTCATCCAGAAACGCACCATGTTCGATGGAATCGATGCCCGCCCGAATGGCGCGCTTAGCGCCCTCGGCTCCATGGGCATGCGCGGCTGTTTTCTTCCGGAGCGTATGCGCTTCATCCACGATAGCGTTGGCTTCTTCCTGCGTGAGTTGCGGAACGTCTACCGCGTCCGTGAGCGAGAGCACACCGCCGGTGATACAGATCTTGATGACGTCGGCGCCGTACTTGACGTTATAGCGAACGGCGCGGCGTCCTTCCTCCGGATTGTTGATGACGCCGTCCTCGGGTCCGGTCTCGCGTCCGAATAGACCGGGGCGGAAGCCATTCTGCCCGTCGCAATGCCCGCCGGAGGAACCAATCGCGTGGACCGCCACCAGCATGCGCGGCCCTGGAATAATTCCGGCTGCGGCGGCGTTGCGCAACCCGATATCCATGAAATCCTGGCTGCCCACGTCACGGGTGGTGGTGATCCCAGCCATGAGAGTCTTCTTCAAGTTTTCGGTGGCGCGCAACGTCTGTTCCGGAATCGTTCTCTGCAGATCGTCGAGCCGGTTTTGCCGGTAATCGGCGTTGTACATATACGAAAGATGCGTGTGGGCGTCGATGAAACCCGGCGAGAGCGTGGCGTCGCCCAAGTCGATGACCAGCGCTCCGGCCGGAGTTGGAGCGCCAGGACCCACGCCCAGGATTCGCGCACCGGACACCACCACCAGACCGGGTGTGCGCACTTCATGGCCGTCGAACATGCGCGCAGCTTTGAGCACGATGGCTTTTTCCTGCGCGGAGGCGAAACAACTGATCACCAAAAGGGCCGCGCACAGTTGCGTCTTCATATCACGGGAGTTTAGCGCAAACACGCTAAGCGCCGTCGAGGACCATCTCGGCCAGCACGCGCAGATCGTCCACGATAAAATCCGGCGGCGCAGTGGCGAAGGTCTCGGGCTGAAATCCCCATGACACGCCGCAGGCTTTGACCGAAGCGGCCCGCGCCGTGAGAACATCGACAGCGCTATCGCCCACCATTACCGTGCGCTCGCGATCCGCGCCGGACTCCTCTACAAGGCGTTCGATTCCGATAGGGTGAGGCTTCTTTTCCTCGAAACTGTTGCCGCCGTAAATCTGGAAAAAGTGTCCGGCGAGACCGAGCCCGGCGATCAATTGCACGCTGAACCGTACCGGCTTGTTGGTGAGAATCGCCAGCGGCACACCCTCGCGATGCAGCCGGTCGAGAGCTTCACGCACGCCGGGATAGAGAACTGTAGCGTCCAGCATGTGCTCGCGATAGTAATCCAGGAAGAATTGCAGCGCCGCCAGATGATCGTCTTCGTTGAGACCGGGCAGCGCGCGCTTCACCAGCATGGGAGCGCCATTGCCGATGTAAGACGCGACCACGTCGTGAGGCAGAGGATCGCGATGCTTCCAGGCGAGCATGGCGTTGACGGAGTTGACCAGATCTTCCTTGGAGTCGATCAGAGTTCCGTCCAGGTCAAAAATTAGAAGATCTCTCACTTTTCTTTTTTGTCCTTCGGATCTGGCCGCGTTACCCCGCGCTCCAACGCTCTGAGTTGTTCGCGGCTCTGGACCAATTGCTCATTCCACAAGCGGCGAAGTTCTAGCATGCTCTCGCGGAATGCGTTCTTGATCGCATTCGGCGCCAGCGAAGCGATGGCATTCGAAGCCTCCATCGCGTAGGGCAGCACCTGCGATTTCACCATCCAATTTGGCATGGGCTTGGGAGTGAACGCCAGCAGGACGGCAATCATCACGACGGCAATCAACGCACCGCGCACCATACCGAAGACGCCGCCGAGCAAGCGATCGAGCCAGGAAAGCCCGGTCCACTTGAACAGTTTTGAAGTCACTTTAGCGAACAGCGCGCCGATAGCCAGGATCGCCCAGAAAACCAGCAGGAAGCCGATAAAATTCGACACCGCCACGGAATGCAAATAGCGATGCACCCAGCTCGCAGGAACGCCGTAGAACCAGAAACCGAACACCACGCCCACGATCGCGGCGATAAAGCCAATGCTCACGCGGGCGAAACCGGCCACCAAGCCGGCCGCCACCGACGCGGCGATCACGATCACTACTAAGAGGTCGAGCAGGCTCACGCGGATGCTGAATTAAGGGCGCGCCCCGAAAGTGCGCGGTAGGCGTCCTGGTATTTTTCGCTGGTGCGGCGAGCCACTTCGTCGGGCAAAGCCGGCGCGGGCGGCTGCTTGTTCCAGTGGATGGATTCCAGATAATCGCGCACGTACTGCTTGTCGTAGGAAGGCTGCGGGCCGCCGGCCTTGTAGGTATCCACCGGCCAGAAGCGCGAGGAATCCGGCGTCAACACTTCGTCGGCCAGCGTCATGACCCCGTCGATCATGCCGAATTCAAATTTGGTGTCGGCCAATATAATGCCGCGCGGCCGCGCGTAATCGACGGCCTGCTTGTAGATCTTGAGCGTTAGATCGCGCAGCCGCGTGGAGAGTTCCTCACCCACTATGGAAACCATCCGCTCGAACGAAATGTTCTCGTCGTGGCCGGTCTGCGCCTTGGTGGCCGGCGTAAAGATCGGCTCGGGAAGCGCGTCGCTCTCACGCAGCCCAGGAGGAAGCTTGATCCCGCACACCGCTCCCGTTTGCTGATACTCTTTCCACCCGGAGCCCGACAGATAACCGCGCGCCACGCATTCAACATCGAACATATCCGCGCGCTTCACCCACATCGAGCGGCCTTCGAGTTCCGCAGGCAACCCCGACATATCCGTGCTGAGCAAATGATTGGGCACGGTATCGCGCAGCAAGTCGAACCAGAAGAGGCTCATCTGCGTCAGCACGCGCCCTTTTTCAGGGATGCCGCTGGCCAGGATGTAATCGAAGGCCGAAATGCGGTCCGTGGCGACGATCAATAACCGCTCAGGGTGCCGCGGATCCTCATAGATGTCACGGACTTTGCCGCGCCCGCGGAGCTTCAGTCCTGGAACGTTGGTTTCTAGTACCGGTGTATGCAGAGTCATGTGTTATTGGGAAAGCACTTCCAATTATACTGTTGGAAGCGGATGCTCCTTTCCATTCTGATCCCTGTTTACAACGAACGCACCGTTGTCGAGAGGAGCCTGTCCCTGGTCCTTAGCGCGCCGCTGCCCGAGAATATGCAGCGCGAGTTGGTGATCGTCGACGACTGCTCGACCGACGGCACCTCCGATATCCTGGATCGCATGGCGGCCGCCGAACCGCGCATCCGCCTGTTTCGCCAGCCCTTCAATCAAGGCAAAGGCGCCGCCGTGCGAACCGCCATTCAAAAAGCGCAGGGCGATTTCTGCCTGGTGCAGGACGCCGATCTGGAATACGACCCATCTGAATATATACGCCTTCTGCGGCCGCTGGTGGATGGCAATGCCGACGCGGTGTTTGGATCGCGCTATCTGGTGAGCGATCAAACCCGGCTGCTGCCCTACTGGCACACGATGATCAACAAGACGCTGACGCTGTTATCGAACATCTTCAGCAATCTGAATGTCTCCGATATGGAGACGTGTTACAAAGTTTTCCGCACGGATCTGCTGAAGAGCATCCCGATCCGCTCCAATCGCTTCGGCTTCGAGCCGGAAATCACCATGAAGTGCTCGAAGCGCAAGCTGCGAGTGTATGAGGTGCCGATCAGCTATCACGGACGCACCTACGAGGAAGGCAAGAAAATCGGCTGGAAGGACGGCGTAAAGGCGCTGGGCGTCATCCTCTACTTCTGGGTGGTCGACGATTTGTATGAGCCCACCTACGGCCGCGGTCTGCTCAATAGCTTGACCGGAACTCCGCAATATATAAGTTGGGTGACTCGGATATTGCGGCCTCATCTGGGCGATCGCGTGCTGGAGATCGGCGCGGGCCTGGGAAATCTAACCGGTCGCCTGATGGCGCGTAAATTGCACTACGTGGCGGGGGAGGGGGACGCTCTTTATCTGCACGCCCTGCGCAACCGCTTTCTTCGCACGCCAAACGTGACAGTCTGCGAATTACATCCGGAGGAGCCTGCGGATTACCTGCCCGGAGCCGGTCAATTCGACACCGCGCTATGCGTGAATGTGCTGGAGTCAGTAAAAGATCCAGTGGGAGTTCTGACATCGCTGCGAACTTGCCTGGCCTCCGGTGGTTCGGTGCTAGTGCTGGTTCCGCAAGGAAAAGGATTGTATGGATCACTCGACGAAGGCTTGGGCCAACTGCGCAGGTTTTCGCGAGAGGAACTCGGCCAGATGCTGGGGCAAACCGGTTTCCAAATCGAGCAGATGTATCAACTGAATAAAATCGGCGCGCTGTCCTGGTGGCTCTTCGGGAAGGTTCTCGGACAGAAAGCCATCAGCCGCCCGGCGCTGAAATTGTTCGACAAAACCGTATGGTTCTGGCGCCGCGTCGACGGGTTGCTACCTTGGCCGGGACTGTCACTGGTGGCGGTAGCGAAAAAAATATGAAAAGGCACATCGTTACAGGAGGAGCCGGGTTCATCGGCTCGACGCTGGTCCGCACGCTTCTGAGTCAGGCGGACGGTGAAGTGGAAGTGATCGACAACCTGCTCACGGGTTACGAACACAATCTCGAAGAAGTGCGAAGCCGCGTAAAGTTCCATCGCCTGGACATTCGCGACGGCGCGTCGCTCGAGCCGGTGATTCGCGGAGCGGATACCGTGTACCATCTGGCGGCGATCCCGTCGGTACCGCGCTCGATTGACGATCCGGTGCCCTCGCACGAAGTCAATATCGACGGCACCTTCAACGTATTTCGCGCGGCGGCTCAGGGCGGCGTGCGGCGCGTAGTGTACGCAGCGTCGTCTTCGGCTTACGGCGACAGCGAAACCCTGCCCAAGGTCGAGAGCATGGTGCCGCGTCCGAAATCCCCCTACGCGGTGCAGAAACTGGTGGGCGAGCAATACGCGTCCGTGTTCCATTCCTGTTTCGGACTGGAGACGGTGGCGCTACGCTTCTTCAATGTCTACGGGCCCCGCCAGGACCCGACCAGCGCTTACTCCGGCGTGCTGAGCCTGTTTATGAAACATCTCCTCGCCCGCACGACTCCAACCATTTTCGGCGATGGCGAACAATCTCGCGACTTCACCTATGTGGAAGACGTAGCGGCTCTGTGCTTTAAGGCGTCGCTCGCGCCGGGCGTAGCGGGCAAGATGTACAACGCCGGCAACGGCGGCCGCTTCACGCTGAAGTTCATCTGGGACGTGCTGCAGAAGATGGAAGGCGTAAACATTCCACCCAACTTCGGCCCGCCGCGCGAGGGCGACGTGCGGCATTCGATGGCGGACACCACCCGCGCCATAGCCGAACTCGGACACGCCCCGCGTTTCACAATTGAAGAAGGCTTGCAGCGAACCCTCGAATGGTACCGGACGCAAACGATAAAAACC
>Ga0163162_10007132_pt1 | contig 10846 bp, 10 predicted proteins | sample S55metaG_FD_115310 | JGI IMG/M metagenome (GOLD analysis project Ga0163162, IMG submission 115310) | Switchgrass rhizosphere microbial communities from Kellogg Biological Station, Michigan, USA - S5-5 metaG | ecosystem: Host-associated > Plants > Roots > Rhizosphere > Soil | place: USA...
CAATGTGTCGATATTCCGCATACCGAACAAATTCCAGGCTCCCTTCAATTTTCCCGTTACACTGCTCTGAAGGGCCCTGAGGCTCATGGCAAAGCCGCTATCGAGATATTCCATATGGTGCCAATAGCCGGCAGGCATAAAAAGGGTGTCGCCGTGGCCAAGGGTCAACTCATAACCCTGTGCAAGCTGAAGTGCGGGAAATTGTTTGTAATCGGGTTTGCCGTTCTGCATATAATAGTTGGAGAAATCGGCGAGACTTAATACTTCAAAGGGTTTGCGATACAACTTGTGTTGTTCAGCGAAGGGGAACAACAATATTTTTTTTCTTCCCATAAACTGTGTGTGCAGAATGTGGGAGAGATCGATATCGAAGTGCATGTGGGTGATGGAAGTGGCGCCTCCTACAAATAGCATGGGAAATTTCTTTACAAATCCATGCATCAGTTCCTCCGGCCATTCAAAATCTTGTGTCAATTGTGGTGCATGATCGAAAATGTTGAACAGGAAAATTCGCCATCCAGCAGGGCCTTTGCGAATCATGTCTACATAATTTCCAAACGTCGTATAGTCGTCGGCTTTATTAATCGGCGTATAGGCATCGCTCTTTACATTGTTGTAGATGCCGACTTGCTTGTCGCCCACGATTTCTTTAAAATAATCCCAATTCCATTTGTCATACGCCTTCCATTCTTTGGCCAATCCGGTTATCACCAGCGGCTTCATGGGATCGTAATAGTTCTTTTTGAAATCGGCGGAAGAAATAGATTCCACCCGGTCAACGGCGGCTAATCGCATATGAAAAAATTTTCCGAGCAAAGTTAAGATGAACAAATCATTAAATCGATGTTACGCCCGGATGGGTCACGACTGAAGCCAATCCGGGTATTTTCGAGTAAATTGTTGCCATGCTGATTGACGTTCATCCGGAGAATCCGCAGCCCAGGATGATTAACCGCCTGGTTGACTGTTTACGGACTGGCGGGGTGATCATTTATCCTACCGACACAGTTTATGGTATGGGTTGCGATATCTTCCAGCAGAAGGCCATTGAAAAGATATGTCTAATTAAGGGTATTGATCCCCGTAAGGCATTATTTTCATTTTTGTGCTCCGGGCTCAGCGATATTACCAACTATACACGCAGTATTTCCAACCCGGTTTTTAGGGCCATTAGGTCGGCCATTCCCGGCCCTTACACCTTCATTCTGCCGGCCGGTAAACTTACCCCACGCATTCTGAAAGCGAAAAGAAACACCATCGGCGTGCGGGTGCCGGGCAATGAAATCTGCAAGTTGCTGGTGAAGGAGTTGGGACATCCGATTCTTAGCACTTCACTTCCACAATCGGGCGACTACCCGTTTTCCGATCCACACCTCATTGATGCCGAATTTGGAAACCGCGTTGATATTATAGTAAATGGCGGTGTAGGTGGATTGATCCCCTCTACCGTAGTTGACTGTACCGGCGAAGAACCGGCGGTGATTAGGCAAGGCCTGGGAGCGTGGGAGTCCTAAGGTTTCACGCAGAGGCGCAAAGACTAGCCAATCGACCAGGTCTCGCTTCCCCTAAGCAATTTGTCGAGGTCGCCCTTGCCTTTGGTTTTGACGATTTCTTCAATTTGCATCGCCATTACGTCTTCGTAGCAGGCCCGCTCGGTTTCGTACAGTACGCCGAATGGCCTGGGCAGGTGACCCTGCATTTTTGGATCATCGAAAATCCTAACGAGTATCTGTGCTTTGTAGAAGTCTTTTTCGTCGTGCACCCAGCAGTCATCGGCGCTAAAATCTTTTCCCAAATCAATGACCTGCGGATGGAAACCGTCTAACCGGATTCCCTTGTTTTGTGCAGCGCCAAAAATCAGCGGCTTGCCCTGCTCCAGGAACAGCGTCTCCTCAGCTTTGCTCGATTTTTCGGTGAACACCTCAAAGGCGCCGTCGTTGAAAATATTGCAGTTCTGATAAATTTCCAGGAAGGAAGCACCGCGGTGTTGGTGCGTGCGCACCAGCAATTGTTGCAGGTGTTTCGGATCACGGTCCATGCTTCGCGCGATAAAAGTGGCGTCGGCGCCCATGGCCAGCGCCAGCGGATTAAAGGGATGATCAATTGAACCATAGGGCGTGCTCTTCGTTACTTTTTGTTCTTCCGAAGTCGGAGAATACTGGCCCTTGGTTAATCCGTAAATCTGGTTATTGAAAAGAAGAATATTTACGTCGAAATTTCTGCGCAGCAAATGGATGGTGTGATTACCACCGATGCTCAAACTATCTCCGTCGCCGGTTACTATCCAAACACTGAGGTCCGGTCGACTGGCTTTCAATCCTGATGCGATGGCGGTTGCTCTTCCGTGAATGGAGTGCATACCATAAACATTCATATAGTAGGGAAAGCGGCTGCTGCAGCCGATACCTGAAACGATCACGATGTTTTCTTTGGGAATGCCTAAGCCCGGCATGATTTTCTGCACCTGGGCAAGAATGGAATAATCACCACATCCAGGGCACCACCTCACTTCCTGGTCGGTTGAAAAGTCTTTGGCGGTTAGGGCAGGCGGGGTCGTTGTTATATCGCTCATATTCGAAGGATTACCACAAATTTAAGGTTTCAACGGCGAATTTTCTATGTATGATTCGTTAATGTATCGTACACCACCACTTTGTTCCAAAGCGATGAGCATTCTTCCACAAACTTCAAATGGAGCGGATCTACCTGGTAACTGTCCTGATCGGCGGCATTCGCGAATACCAGTAGCCAAGATACAGAATAGGAGCGGTCAATGACCCCCCGCGAGGTGTCGGCGGGCAATCCAATCTGGTAATCCCTGATCGTTTTTACGGCCGTCAGCTTTTCTAATCCGGCCAGCAATTTATGCTTGTCTTCAACGCTATCAGGATTTTTCAGCCAGAAAAAAACATGGTGTATAAAAACATTCATTTCAGCCATGACTATTATTTTTGGTTAAATAGAAATTTATTTCAAGCTCACCAACCAATCCTTGATTCCCGCCACTATTTTTTTTGCCACTGCTTTTCGAAAAGCAGGATTCCGCACTTTTTTTTCATCGCCGGGATTACTGAGAAAAGCCACCTCAACCAGACAATTGGGATAATCTGTAGGACCGTTCAGTCCGAAATTAAAACTTCCCACATTCCCAAATTCCTCCAGCTTAAGTTCCAGCATTCTTTTAAGGATGGACTGGCTCAGCGAACGGAACCCAATATAACGGTAATACGTACTCGCACCACGGATGGTATCGCTGCTCCCCGAATTCAGGTGAATACTAACCAACAGGTCGGGTGCCTGGTCGTGCAGGTAAATGATACGTTCAGGCATCGTCAGGCTGGTATCCTTTTCGCGGGTCATCACCACTTTCACTTTCTCTTTCTTTAATGCCGCCTGTAGCTCTTTTGCAATCAACAGCGTGTATTCTTTTTCTTCAATATTGGTGTTAACGCCGGTGGCGCCGGCGTTGTCGCCGCCATGTCCGGCATCAATCGCAATCTTTAGTTTCTTAATATCCAGCACCGGCGGCTGCCTTTTTACCCTGATCACCAGCCTCGCTCTTGCGGAAGTATCATAATATACCCAATGACCCCAGTGCTGGCGGTGGCGGAGGTCAATATATACTCTCAAAACATCGTCTTCCAGCTGTTCGTACCACGCGTTACGAATTTCTTTTGCGGTTTTAAGTTGCGTAATCCAGTTGGTATTTGAAGTAACGCCATACAAATCCACCACTAAGCGGGTCGGTTCAATTCGCTGATAAGCGTGATAAGGAAGCTTTTCATCCAGCGTGATGGTTAAATAATCGTACGCCGAATCGCCATACACTTTCCAGCTGTTGCTCAGGTAGTAAGGTTGAAACTTCGTGCCAGCAAGGATTTCAACGGATGATTTTGTGATATAGGCATGGTGTGCCGCAGATAACTTCACTTTATAATCAGTGCCGGATGAGTCGACAATCTTCAGCAATACATTAGAATCAAGGAATCCCATTTTGGCGCCACCCAACCTGTCTTCGCCCAAACCGTATTCCAAAAAGGGCAGTTTGCCGAGCGTTTTACCAGCGAGATAAGAACCATTTTCCTGGGCATTTGCGATTGAAAAAAGGGTGAAAAAACCTGTCAAAAGAAGCCATTTTGCCATACCCGAAAGTTAAGGGAAAAACCACGGTTGAACGGCGATGGTATAATTACGAAGGCCTGCTGTGTTTTTGCTCTATTTTAAAAATCAATGGGTTATGTTAACACTAGGCGTTCAACCGTAGGCGTTATATTAACAAGAAATCCGCTATGGGATTCAGTGATTGAGCATCAGGATTTCTAAGCCTTATCCATGAAAAATGAATTCTTTACAGGCTGGAATCATCTGCTCGGTACAATAGCAACGACCGCGCTGCTGTTACCGGTTTTTTTGATTGTCAGTAAGAAATTATACGACAACAAGAGCTTTTTCGCCTTGTTGCTGTACTACATTTTCACGTTCGCGCATAACCTGGTGCGAGATAAAGTCATCCCCGTTTCAGATTCATTCCGTGATAGAATTGGTTTGGTGAACAGCTACCTGGATGTTCCCCTGATCTTGTTTTTCCTGATGAATTTTGTTGAGGACATTAAGCTGAAGAAAATTATTCGTTATACCATTATCGGCTTCCTTGTATATGAGGCGGTGATATTATTGGCGATGGGCCTGAATTATCAAAGTTCGGCCTGGGTAGCCGGACCGGAGCTGTTGATCGTGTTGGCATTCTGCATCCCGCTTTTTTTACGGCAGGTGAGAATCAGTATCAGTCAACGCACCGAAACCGCCAACGCTTTTTTGGTTAGCAGCATTGCATTTGGTTATTGCATCCTTACTTTTTTGTACATCCTCTATTATTGCCTGAAAACGCAATACCAGGCTGACACCTATACCCTTCTTTACGTTTCCTCCTTTGTTTCAACCGTATTGATGTCTATTGGATTGGTTTTACTAAAGAACAGAAAAGACTACAAGCCGGCCATCCGGTAAGATTCGTACATATGGAAAGCGCCATACAACAAAAGCCGCTCCAACTGGGGCGGCTTTGCCAATTTATGAACATGATTAATTAAAAACTGTACTTCTGGTCGGCGATCAGTTTCGCGGCGATCTTTCTTCTCGAAGTCTTGCTGTTGAAAGGTTCTGTTTTGGTGAACCGTTTTAGTCCAAGCAGGATCATGCGCTGTTCATCGCCATCGGCAAATGCATTCACTGCATCCTTACCGGATTTATTAATACGGTCGGCAGCATCGTACAAATAGGTGCGCGCCATTTCCAATTGCAGTTCTGCTGCTTTCCCACCCTGAATTTCCGCCAGTTTAATGGCACGCAGTATTGCACTTTCTGCATGAAATACTTCGATGGCCATATCGGCGATGTTCATCAGGATTTCCTGTTCCTGGTCTATCTGCATCATCAGCTTTTGCACCGCCGCACCCGCCACCATCAGGATGGCCTTCTTCAAATTCGCCAGCAATTTTATTTCCTTTGAATAAGGCCCGTCATCACCTGCGCCAAAATCAGGAATGCTCATCAATTCTTTTTGAACAGCCATCGCCGGACCCATCAAATCAAGTCGGCCCTTCATAGCGCGTTTCAAAACCATATCCAACACCAACAGCCTGTTGATTTCATTGGTACCCTCATAAATTCGGTTGATGCGACTGTCGCGGTAAGCGCGTGAAATATTGTATTCTGCACTAAATCCATTTCCACCGTGAATCTGAACGCCCTCATCCACTACGAAATCCAGCACTTCACTGCCGAATACTTTCAACATTGCGCATTCAATGGCGTACTCCTCGGCTGCGCCAAGCAGGGCCTCATTGAAAGGCTTGCCGGCTGCCAGTAACTCGCCTTCTTTGTCTTCTATCCAGCGTGCAGTGCGGTACAAGGCGCTTTCGGCTACCCATATCCGCATGGCCATTTCGGCCAGCTTATGTTGTATGGCGCCGAAATTGGCGATGGGTTGTTTGAATTGCTCGCGTGTTACAGCGTATTGCACGCTGGTACTGAGCGCACGCTTGGCACCGCCCATGGCCGCAGCGCAAAGCTTCAGACGACCAATATTCAGGATATTAAATGCGATGATGTGTCCTTTGCCGGCTTCTCCCAGCAGGTTTTCTACCGGCACCTTGCAATCCTGGAAATACAGTTGAACTGTTGAAGAACCCTTGATACCCATTTTGTGTTCTTCGGGACCCTGTGTGAATCCTTCAAAGCCGCGCTCAACAATAAATGCGCTGAACTTGTCGCCGTCAATTTTTGCGAACACGGTATACACGTTTGCGAAACCACCGTTGGTGATCCAGCATTTTTGTCCGTTTAATAAGTAGTGTTTGCCGTCGGCACTTAATTTGGCGGTTGTTTTTGCACCCAACGCGTCGCTGCCACTATTCGGCTCCGTTAGTCCGTATGCACCCTTCCATTCGCCCGTGGCCAGTTTAGGAATGTATTTTGATTTCTGTTCCGGTGTGCCAAAATACAGAATGGGCAAGGTGCCGATTCCGGTGTGCGCCGAAATGGCTACGGAGAATGAATAGCCGCCTCCCAATCCTTCATTCACCAGCGTGGCCGTGATGAAGTCTTTGCCCAGGCCTCCATATTCTTCGGGAATGGAAGTGCCCAGCAGGCCCTGTTCACCGGCTTTATCCATGAGCGATGGCATCAGGCCCTTTTCGAGGTTATCGATGCGGTCGATGATGGGAATCACTTCTGTGTCCAGAAATTGATTACACATCTCCAACACCATCTTCTGTTCTTCGTTAAAATCTTCGGGGGTGTAAATTTCTTCAGGCGCGCTTTGGCGGATGATCCATTCGCCTCCTTTCAAAACGGCAGCGGATTTCGTTGAGGTTGACATAAAACAAAGTTTAAATGTTGATCGTATTATTTCAGGTTATCGTACACTTTTTGCAGGACGGCTTTACAGATCTCGATCTCGTCGATGGTAACGCCTTCCAATGCTTCATTCAATGTTTGGTTGGCCAGTTCCATGCTTTGCTCCTGTAATTTTTTTGCCGCGTCGGTTAAGTAGATCATGTTGATGCGCCGGTCTTCTTTCGAAGCCACCCGCCTCACCAGTTTCTGCTTCTCCAGGTTATCCACCAACCGGGTGATGCTGGGCTTGTCGCGAAAAGTGGCGTTGCACAATTCCTGCTGACTCATCCCTTCCTGCTTCCATAAATGGTACAGCACGCTCCACTGCTCGATGGTGATTTCCATGCCGCTTTGCTTGAAATTCTTTTGTAGTCGACGCGCCACGGCAGTGGATGCTTTACCCGTAGTGAAGCTGTATAATTCGCCTTTCTTAAATTGGTTGTTTGGCATATAGTTGCATAATCAACTATTCAAAACTAGGTATTTTTAGTGGCATTTAAAAGCATCTGTCACGATTTTTGTTTGTTCTTAAAATAAGGTCTAAATCATTGATTAGTACCTAGTTTGTGGTTTGTAGTTTGTGGTTTGTAGTTGACGGAGAAAGCAGAAAGCAGCAAATAGACGTTTGAAGGTCAAAGCTTAACTACAAACCACAAACAACAAACAACAAACTACCTTCCTATTTTTGAAGAATTGAAAACCGGCGACTTCCCATACGGCTCTTCTATGGTTCATTACTCCCATTGGGGATCCGGCGAGCATATCATTATAGCCTTACACGGCTTTGGAGAATCGGGTGAAAGCTTTTCTACCATCGCTGAAAAAATGCCGGCTCAGTTTCAACTTCTTGCGCCTGACCTTCCTTTTCATGGTGCTACCAGCTGGAAGGACAACGGCGATTTTACACCGGAAATGCTCGCAGTCATTGTTCAAAAAACCATTCAACATGCCGGCATATCATCGTCCCAAATTTCATTGTTGGGATATAGCATGGGTGGAAGAATAGCCCTGGGATTGTTTGAATTTGCGCCTGCTGTTTTCAATTCATTGCTGTTGGTATCGCCAGACGGTCTGCATGCGCACTTTGTATATCGATTCTGCACCAGGAACAATCCGGGTCGCACTTTCTTTCAGTGGATCATGAATAAGCCGGGCACTCTCAACAACGTGGCCAATGGTGTAAGAAAATTGGGATGGATCGGTGAACGTCAATTCAAATTCATAAAGATCTACCTTCAAAACGGCGAATTGCGAAACCTGGTGGTGAATGTATGGACCAGGTTCAGCCAATTTCGTCCCGACCGCAATAAGGTCAAGGCCTGTATAGTTAAATACCAAACTCCGTTAACCATTTTATTGGGGCGTCACGATCCGATGGTGGCTTTGTCAAAAAGCCAACCCTGGACATCCGGATCGGAATCGTTGGTTGAAATAGAATTGTTAGACGGTGGCCATCAATTATTGCAGGATCGATGGTCGGCGGCCATTTGGGGGGCCCTGTCGAAAGGCATTAAAAGCAAATCAATCGAATGACCTGGATCGTCATCAGCTATATCCTGCTGGTTGGGTACATCTTCCTGATCGATTTTTATTATCGTCATTGGCGTGCCGCATCACGCAATAAATTGAAGGCCGATGCATCACCCAAAAAAATATCCCTGGTCATCGCCGCCCGAAATGAGGCGTCTAAAATATCGCAATCCCTGGACAGTGCGGTTGCACAGCATTATCCTTCCGGCTCATTCGACATTGTTGTAGTGGATGATCATTCCACAGATGAAACTTCGGCTATCGTTAAACGTTATCAGCAGCAGGGCGTGCGGTTGATAGAGATGAACACGGTAGGCGGTGATGGCGCTGCTCCACTCTCTTTTAAGAAGAAAGCTTTAAGTGCAGGCGTAGCAGCGGCAACAGGCGAGTGGATCCTGACGACGGATGCAGATTGTGTGGCTGGGCCCGACTGGCTGAAGGCAATCGCCGCTGCACAGCCGGCCGACCTGGTATTCATCGCCGCACCGGTAAGAATGAAACCCGGTAAAAGTTTTCTTTCCATATTTCAATCCATCGACTTCGCTATTCTGCAGGGTATCACGGCCGCCTCCATCAACGCGAAATTTCATCCCATGTGCAATGGCGCGAACATGGCCTATCAAAAAAAGGTATTTGAAGAAGTGGGTGGCTATGCCGGAGACCAGTTGGTTTCAGGTGATGACATGCTGCTACTGCATAAAATTGCGAAGCAGTACCCGGATCGCATCGGCTACCTGTTCTCTGCTGATGCCATCGTGGATACCCAACCCGAGCCCGATTGGCGAAGTTTTTTCTCGCAGCGCCTTCGCTGGGCCAGTAAGACCGGCCGCTACAACGATAGCCGACTCAGTGTAATTTGGCTGGGTGTTTACGCATTGAATTTTTTCATCGCCCTGGTTTTTGTATATGCCTGCTTCAGGCCATTTTATTTTCAATATTTCATTTTGCTGCTGCTATTGAAAACGGGTATCGAATGGAAATTCGTGAAACGCGTACTTCGTTTTTACCAGCTCTCGCATTTGATGAAGTGGTTTTTCCCCGCGCAGCTGCTGCATATATTTTATATCGTGATAACGGGTATTCTTTCCAGGTTCGCAGGATACCAGTGGAAGGGGAGAAAAATAACATAGTTTGTAGTTTGTGGTTTGTGGTTTGTGGTTGGAAAGCGTAAAATATAACTTTGGGTCTTATAACCTTGGTGGCAAAGTTTGGCCACGAAGACACCAAGCCATTAAGGAAGTTCAACAGCCAACTACAAACAACAAACTTGCTAACTTCGAACCATGCAGGATCGGCCATATTCCTTCTTTCGCAGCGCCTGGAAAAGACTCCGCAAAAACAAGGGAGCCCTATGGGGATTGGCGACCATTGCGATTGCCATCCTGGTGGCTATTTTCGCCTATGTTATCGCACCAGATGACAGTCAGGATGCCAATCAAATGACCGTCGAGATCAGCGGACAAAAGCCGGGCTTTAAAATGGAGTTTCTTCGGCTTTGGCGAAACGCTACTGCATCCGCTACCACATCATCTTTTCATTTGTTTAGTGGTCATGACGACGGGCTGCGCTACATCCCCATTGTATCCTGGAAAAAAGTGGGTGATTCGATTGAAGTGATGAAATACATTGATGAAGGCGTGAGTGAGAAGCAGGTGTATGCGCTTGCTAACTGTCCTTCGCAACCTGTAATTACAAAAAAATTCTGGCTGGGCACGGATAAATTCGGTCGCGATATTTTAAGTCGTTTGATTGTGGGTGTGCGCGTCAGTCTGAGTGTGGGATTGATCGCTGTGATCATTTCACTCACCATTGGCATTGGTTTGGGCGCGATTGCCGGTTATTTCAGGGGCAGGGTAGACGATGCCATCATGTGGTTCATCAACGTGGTGTGGAGCATTCCAACCCTGTTATTGGTATTCGCGATTACGCTGGTGTTGGGGAAAGGCTTCTGGCAGGTATTCATTGCCGTTGGGTTGACCTTGTGGGTGAATGTGGCGCGCATTATTCGCGGACAAGTGATGGGCATTCGCGAACTGGAATACGTTGAAGCGGGAAGGGCCCTGGGTTATCCGCATTTCAGGATATTGTTCAGACATATCTTACCCAATGTGCTGGGTCCGGTGATGGTGATTGCGGCCTCTAATTTCGCGAGCGCGATTGTAATTGAAGCGGGCTTGAGTTTTTTAGGCGTGGGTGTACAGGCTCCGCAACCCAGTTGGGGTTTGATGATTAAGGAGAACTACAATTTCATCATCACGCACAATCCTTTGCTGGCGATTGCGCCGGGGATTTGCATAATGATATTGGTGCTCGCATTTAATATGCTGGGAACCGGATTGCGGGATGCAATGGATGTTCGGAGTTAAGTCTTCACGCAAAGACGCTAAGTCTTTGCGTGAAATCTTTAAACCTTTTCGGC
>Ga0163162_10007134_pt1 | contig 10846 bp, 8 predicted proteins | sample S55metaG_FD_115310 | JGI IMG/M metagenome (GOLD analysis project Ga0163162, IMG submission 115310) | Switchgrass rhizosphere microbial communities from Kellogg Biological Station, Michigan, USA - S5-5 metaG | ecosystem: Host-associated > Plants > Roots > Rhizosphere > Soil | place: USA: Michigan...
ACCTCGAATTTCGCCGGCAACGCAGGGGTAAGCGCGAATGAGCGGCATCAACGAGACCAACAAGATCGTCGACCTGCAGCAGCGGCAGGCGAATCAGTCAGGCGCACCCGACCGGGTCGGCGAGCTGCTCAAGCTCGTGCGCGCCACTGCGCTCAAGCGCATCAATGGACTGGTGACGAACCTGTTCGAGAATATCGACGACGCGCTGTTCGATCTGGCCGAGAAGGCCGAGAATAATTCCGTGCAGACCGGCTACTTCAACGGCATGCGCGAGGTGCGCAAGAAGCGCCAGCTCGTCGAGCGCATGTGCCAGGAACACTTGAGCAAGATCTTCCGCGATTTCGCCGCGGGCAAACTCGAGCCGATGAAGCCGGAGGCGTCCGGCCAGCCGAGCGAAGGCCTGTCGTTGGTCAATGACCAGGAACTCGAAGAATCGCTGGCGATCGGCAGCATGGTCGCCAAGGCGGAGAGCCGTCACGCGCCGCAATTGCATGCAGTCAATCAACGCCTGTCGATGATCCGCGGCGGCGCAAGCGTCGAAAACGATACCAATCCGATCGCACCGGCTCCGCTGTGCCAGGCGTTTCGCCTGGCGATGCGCGAGTTCGAACTGGAACTGCAGGCGCGGCTGATCATCTACAAGCTGTTCGATCGCTTCGTCATGAACAACCTCGACATGCTGTACGGCGAGGTGAACCATCAGCTCATCCAGGCAGGCGTATTGCCGCAGATTCGCGACAAGCACACGCAAGGCACGTCGCGCATTCCCGGTGCCGGTCCGTCGGCGCCGGCGATGGCGCAGCAACAGCATGGACTGCCGATCGAGGGTATCGATGCCGGCTACGCAACGTCTTATGCCGGCGGCGACTACGATCCGGGCTCCGCGCAGCTAGCGGAAATTTACAGCACGGTGCGTTCGCTGCTGGCGATGCGCCGCGGCATGCGGCCGGACCATAATCCGCAAGCTGCAAGCGTGCCGAGCTTTGCGCCGATCGACCTGCTTTCCGCGCTGACCATCCTGCAGAATCAGGCGATGCTGCCGCAGGCGCAGCCAACGACATCGGCCGATGCGGCCTTCGTCGTCCAGCGCATGAAACAGGAACTCGTCGAACAGGCAAGCAAGTTCCAGGCGGACCAGAAGGTGCAGGTCGCTGCGGCCGACGAGGACACGATCGATCTGGTCGGCATGCTGTTCCAGTTCATCGTGCAGGACCGCAATCTGCCGCCGGTCATGCAGGCAATGCTCAGCCGCCTGCAGATTCCGTATCTCAAGGTGGCGATTCTCGATCGCCACCTGTTCACGCAGAAGGCGCACCCGGCGCGCCTGCTGCTCGACCAGATGGCACAGGCGTGCATCGGCTGGTCCGAGGAGTCCGACCGCGACCATCGCCTGTACGACAAGATCAAGGACTCGGTCGAGGTGCTGCTCAAGGATTTCGACGACGACGTCGGCATCTTCGAACGCATGCGCGCCGACTTCGAGAATTTCGTCGACACCAGCAAGAAGCGCGCGGAACTTGCCGAGCAGCGCGCCGCCGAAGCGACCCGCGGCCGCGAGAAACTGCATCAGGCCCGGCGCATCGCCGCCGCGGAAATCCGCAAGCGCATCGATGCGCGCCAGCTGCCGGCGATGATCCAGAGCATCCTGACGCGTCCATGGGCGAATTACCTCGTTCTGACGCTGCTGCGGCAAGGCGAGGAGTCCAAGGAATGGAAGCAGGCGCTGCGTTTCGCCGATGAATTCATCTGGAGCGCCGAGACGAAGAACAACGATGCCGACAAGGCGCGCCTGCGCAGCTTGTTGCCGGTCATCGAAAAGCATCTGCGCCACGGCCTTACGACCGTTGCCTACCACGACAACGACATCAAGCAGCTGTTGCAGGGCTTGAACAGCTACTACGAGCGCACGCTGCGCCAGACTTCGCCGGGACACGCGGCGCATGCCGGCATGGACGCGCCTCCGGCCGAGTTGCTCGAAATCGTCAGCAAGGTGGCCAACGGCACGTCCGAAAACGAGACGGCAGTCGAAGAAATCGTCATGCACCGGGTGCCCGATGCGGACTCGACGATCGACACCAGCGAAACAATCGACGATGAGTACCTGGTGCAAGCCAAGAGCATGAAGGTCGGCACGTGGGTCGAGTTCAGCGACGCGGAGTCCGGCACGAAGGAACGCGCCAAGCTGTCGTGGATCAGCCCGATCACGGCCAAATACCTGTTCGTGAACCGCAAGGGACTCAAGGTCGCCGACAAGACGGTGTTTGCGCTGGCTTCGGAAATGCGCCACGGCGCGACGATCGTGCTCGAGGAAGTTCCACTATTCGACCGCGCGCTCGATGCAATCGTCGAACGCCTCAAGGCGTCGCATCCTTCGCGCGAACGTCCAGCCGAAGCCTGATCGCGCGCCACCGGTCACGGCGATACCATTGCCCCGAACGAGCCGCTTGTCAGCCTCGCGCTGGCAAGCGGCTTCGTATATTTCCGTGAGCCGATTGGCCAATGACTGACAAGAGCGCGAAGCGCGGGTCGTTCGCAGTTTGCTTCCCTTACAGGGGCAGGGCGACCCTCGCTCCATTGCGCGCTGTCCAGGGTCCCGCTGGGTGAACTCGCAGACGATGGCGGTGCAGGTTGCAAATCCCCCGTTCGCCGAAGACGTTCGCGGCGACGCGGCGCGAGCGCTCGCCGAAGACATCGGCGCAGGCGACGTTACCGCAGCGTTGCTGCCGGCTGGCGCGATCGCCACGGCGCGCGTAGTCACGCGCGAGGATGCAGTGATCTGCGGACAAGCCTGGTTCGAGGCCTGTTTCCGCGCACTAGACCCGGCTTGCACGATCGGCTGGCAGGTCCGCGACGGCTCGCCTGCAGGCGCCGGCCAGACGCTGTGCACGGTTCGCGGCAACGCGCGCGCCGTGCTGAGCGCCGAACGCTGCGCCCTGAATTTCCTGCAGTCGCTGTCGGGAACGGCGACGACGACCGCGGAGCATGTGGCCGCCGTGCGCGGCACGCGCGCCATCATTCTTGACACGCGCAAGACAATTCCCGGTTTGCGGCTGGCGCAGAAGTATGCGGTGCGCTGCGGCGGCGGAGAGAATCATCGGATCGGGCTGTTCGACGCGATTCTTATCAAGGAGAACCATATCGCCGCTGCCGGATCTCTCACTGCCGCAGTGCGCAAAGCCCGGGCGCAGAGCCCGGCGCTGTTTCTCGAAGTCGAAGTCGAGAATTTCGCCGAGCTCGAAGAAGCACTCGCTACCGGTGCCGTGGACCGCATCATGCTCGATGAGTTTTCACTCGAGGACATGCGCCGAGCCGTGAAGCTGGTCGCCGGGCGCGTTGCCCTGGAGGCATCCGGCAGCGTCGACCTTGCCGGCTTGCGCGCGGTCGCCGACACCGGCGTCGATTACATCTCGATCGGGGCACTGACCAAACACGTGCGCGCCATCGATTTGTCGTTGCGTATCGAGGCGATCGTCTGACGCACCGGTGCTTGCTCAGATGTCGCCGCGATAGCGCAGCACGCTCAGCACGATTGCGGCCAGCAACACCAGCCCGGCAACGATCCACAACGCCGTGGCAGACGATCGCGCCGAGGGCTGAGGCGCTTCCAGGCGGGCCGCTCCGCCACGCTGCATTTCCTGCGCCGGCGCCATCAGCAGAAACCGAACGGTATCGAAGCGAACTTCGTCGCCGGGCTTGACCAGGGTGCCCGCGTGCACGCGCTGGTCGTTGACGAATGTGCCGTTGGCCGACGCCAGGTCCTCGACGACGACGCCATCCGATCCGCTCTGCAGTTTGGCGTGATTGCGCGAGATCTCGTCGATCGGGATGCAGATGTCGCAATCGCTGTTGCGCCCGACGCTCATTGCTCCGACCATCGCATAGATCTTGCCGAAGGTCGGACCGGAGACACCGCGCAGCAGGTATTTCGGCATCGCCATGCGCACGCGCGTGTGACCGGCATCGTCGTCGCCGGCGTCTGCGGCAGGACGGGGCGGTGCGACGCGCTGTTCCGATGCCACGACGCGGCAACCGATCCGGCCGAACAGGACCAGGTCGCCGGGCTTGATCACGGCTTCGCCCACGACCTGCCGGCCATTGAGCACGGTGGCTGCCGCATCGGTCAGAGGACGCAGCCGGGTTTGTCCGGCTTTCGTCAGCAGTTCGCAGTGGCGGTCGGCGACGCCGGGAGCCGCCAGACGAATCGCGCAGCCAACAGCGGAGCCGACCACAATCGCACCGTCGGCGAGCAGCACCGGCGCGTGTTCGTCATTCGGGAAGAGCAGCTTCATGCGAATTCCTTCTGCAGACGCGGTGCACGATGGATCATCGATATCGACTCAGTTCGCAATCTCGCGCACCACGCGGAAGCCAACCGTGTTGAGGCTGACGTCGGCCGCGAACGTATCGCTCGCGGTGGCACTTTCCTTCGCGCCGACCGACAGCCAGCCACGCCCTTTCGCACGGAAGTCGCGGCACGCGCTGCCAGCCGCTGCGGGCGTGCCGTTGCCGCAGGCGCCAATCCATTCGCGCACATTGCCGTCGATATCGTAGATTCCAGCGACGGCCGCGTAATGTTCGACCGGCGATGTCGCGGCAAAACCGTCGTCACAGGCGGTGCCGTCGCGGCTGTCGTACTGGCGGTTGAAAGCGGCGTCAGCAAGGTTGGCTGTCGCGCAACCGGCCGCGGGCGCCTTCGACGCGACCTCGTCGAACTCGGCGGCGCTCGGCAGACGATAGCGCTTGCCGGTCTGCTTGCTCAGCCACTGCGCATAGCCGGCGGCCTCACGCCAGCCGACGCACACCGCGGGATGCGAATCCTCCTGCGGAATATCCGGATTCTCCCAGGAGCGCTTCTTCGACGAACGGAAGATCGACTCGCGGTCGCGGCATGACAGTTCCTTGTTGCCGAATTCGGCGCGGCCGGCGCTGTCCCAGTAGCGGCGAAACTCGCCACGCGTCACCGGATGCCGCGCCATCGCAAGCTTGGCGCCCGGCAGGATGATCAGGGCCGGGGCCTGGGCACCCTCTGCGAGTTTGTCATGGAACACGAACCCGGGCTCGCCGATCGTGGCGACGAACTTCAGGCCGTCGCGCGCCGCCTGGTTGTCCGGCTCGACCTGCAATGCCAGCTCGTAGGCCGACTTGGCGGCGGCCTTGTCCCATTTGTCGGCTGCCTCCTTGCCCTGCGCGACCAGCGGCTCCGCCAGCTTGCGGCGGCGCGCCGCGATGTCCTTGAGAGCGTCGGCGCCCTCCGGCACGAGTTCGGCCACGTCGGCGGCGCGATCCAGATTCTGGCTGTACGCCGCCAGCTCGGCCGCGCTCGCGCCCTTGCCGGGAGTGCTCTTGTCCGCGGCCTCGATATACTTTTTGGCAATATCCACAATGCCCTGTCTGGCCGCCTTGTTGCGCGGCTCGAGTTTCAGCGCAAACTGGAAGCGCTCGAGCGCATTCTTGCCGGGTGGCGAGATGAAGCGCTGGCCGGCCAGATCGATGCGGCCCAGCCGGATCGATTCGTTGAGCGGATCGACCACGGTCGGCGCTTTGGCGAAATCCGTGTTGTCGATCGCCTGGCTTTCGGCGGCGTCCAGCAGCGCGAGGCGCTCGGCATCGGCTTTCGCGGCCGCCGCGACATCGGCGTTGCTGCTCGCTGGCGAACTGGATTCCTCGGCTGGCCTGGGCGAACCGGGCTCCGCGGCTGGTTTGGCGGCTGCATTGGCCGCTTCGGTGCTCGGCGGGGCGGCGGCCGGGACGGCAGCAGCCGTCGCCGCGGAAGTGGCCGGTGTGACGGTGGCCGGCGTGCGATTCGAGGCCGGCGCTTCCGCGGCTGGTGGCTCGCGCGCGCCGCGCGGAATCAGCGCGACCGCGATGAGCACCACTCCGGCCAGCACGGCGGCGAGCGGCCAGGCGCGCATCCACAGCGGCTTTTCCGGCGCCGCGATAACATCTGGTTGTTCTTGATGGTCGGCCGTCGCTGCTGCGATCGGGCCGGGCAACGTTGCCGCTGCTGTCGCGCCTGATGCTTTGGCCAGGACCGGAGCTGCGACGGCTGGCGGCGATGATGCGCCTGCTGTTTCCGAGACGGTGGCGTCAGATGCAGTGGTTGCAGCGGCTGCCTCGCGATCCACTGGCAGGGCATTCAGGGCGTCGAGAAATTGCTCGACGTTCGCGAAGCGTTCTTTCGGGTCCTTGGCCAGAGCCTTGTCGATCAGCGCCTGCCAGTGCGCGTGCTCCGGAGCAAGGCGCGGTATCGGCTCGAACACATGGGCATAGGCCACGGCAAAGCCGTCGGCTCCGTCGTACGGCGGCCGTCCGGTGAGTCCGTAGAAACACAGCGCGCCGAGACAATAGATGTCGGAGCGCGCGTCCTGCTCGCCGCCGCGCGCCTGCTCCGGGCTCATGAACCGGCTGACTTCGACCGGAAAGCCGATTGACGTGATGTGCGAATCCTGGGTCGGCGTCGGCGCCACGCCGAAGTCGGCCAGCACCGGCGTGTCGTAGCTGTCGTAGAGGACATTGCGCGGCGTGATCGCGCGGTGAATCAGGCCGCGCTGGTGCACATAGCCCAGAGCGCGCGCGACTCCCCCGACTGTTTCGAGCAACTGCTGCTGGCTCATGCCACGCTGCGCGCGCGCGGCAAGGTCGCCGCCCGGCAGGTACTGCATCGAGAAATACGGCGCCTGTTCCGGCGTCACGCCGACGTCGTACACCGCCACGATGTTCGGATGGGAGAACGATGCCAGCGAACGGGCAACCTGGAGGAAGCGCTCCGCATAGGCCTTGTCATTGACCAGCTCCGTGGCCACGACCTTGAGCGCGACTTCGCGATCGAGGGATGTCTGCACGGCGAGAAGGACGCTGGCGTTCGCGCCGACGCTGATTTCGCTCTTGATCGTATAGCCGGGGACTTCGATCACAGCGGCTCCGCGCAGAGGGGTTCGACTATATTAGCGAATTTGCGCCGCGGGCAACGGCCAACCGGTTGCTAGAGCAAGCCAACGCCCCCAGAATTGCCGGATGTTCGAACCGATGCTGTTGTTGTTGCTGATCCTTGCCGGCGCCTACGCGTGGCAAAACGCCCTGCGCGCGCGCGAGCGTGCACGGGCGCTGTGTTCCGACCTGTGCACGCAGGCGAACGTGCAGCTGCTCGACCAGACCGTGGCGCTGCAGCGAATGCGCCTGATCAGGGTTTCGCAGGGTTTGCGCCTGCGCCGCGATTACCGGTTCGATTTCAGTGTCGACGGCAGGGATCGCCATCGCGGCACGCTCAGTTTGATCGCCGGTGAGCTGCAGACCCACAGTTTGCCGGTTATCGACGCGTTTGCGAACGAGCCGGTTGGCAATGTCGTCAAATTCCCCGTCCGCCCGTCGCTGGAAAAGCACTGACCCGGCGAGCCTATTTGACCACGCGGAGGTGTCCGCCCTTCTTCGCCGCGGCATCGGTGGCCGGTGGCGGCGGTGTCGTCTGGTTTTCCGCCGGGAACATCATGCCCTGGCCGTTTTCCTGCGCGTAGATCGCCAGGATTCCGGCCATCGGCACTTCGACGACCTGGCTGACACCGGAGAAGCGCGCAGTGAAGCGCACATGTTCCTTCTCCAGTTCGAGTTGCGCGACGGCGCGCGCGGCGATGTTGAGCACGACACGGCCATCCTTGATCGCGCTCTTCGGCACGTTCACGCCAGGCGCCGCTGCGTCGACGAGGATGTAGGGCGTCAGGCCGTTGTCGGCGATCCACTCGTACATTGCGCGCAGCAAATACGGGCGGTTTGAAGTCATTATGATCGTAGTCATCGGCTTACGGCGCAGGCCAGTGCGATGACTTTAGCGTATCCGCAGCGCAGATCAAACGATCCACCACGAAGGCACGAAGGGCACGAAGAAGAGCAAATCTGACTAAAAATCACTCGTTGCATTTGTATTTCTTCGTGGACTTCGTGTCTTCGTGGTGCATCTTTCGCCGTGGCTTTTTTGGCTACTGCGTCTTGCAGGGGTTGCCTACGGGCGCAGGGCCTTTTCTTCCGGCGTCAGGCTGCGCGTGAAGCCTGGATTGCGGAAGATACGGTCGCCGTATTCGTTGATGACGTGGGCCTCGCGCGGCAGGACCACGTTCAGGCTCGGCAGACGCCAGATCAGCGGCGCGAGCGCGCAATCGGCGAGGCTCAATTCCGGATTGAGGAAGAACTTGGCTGCCTTGAACAGCGGAATGCTCGACAGCAGCACATCACGCAAGCGCTTGCGCGCCGCTTCGGCGGGCCGGCCGCCGGCCTGGATCTGGTCGACGTACGGCAGCCAGTCGCGCTCGATGCGCACGATCGCCAGGCGCAGGCGCGCGCGCGAAAGCGGATCCACTGGCATCAGCGGTGGATGCGGATAGCGCTCGTCGAGGTATTCGCAAATGACGCTGGTGTCGTAGAGCACGAGGTCGCGATCGACCAGCGTCGGCACGGAATTGTAAGGATTCAGATCGAGCAGATCTTCCGGCGGCGAGTCCGGATTGACCGGCACCAGATCGTAGACGACGCCCTTCGCGGCCAGAACCAGCCGGGCGCGATGGCACTGCACGTCGTCACGCGAGGAGTACAGCGTCAGAACCGTGCGCGAACGTTGAGTCAAGGCCATACGTATTCCTCACGCCCCCCACGCAGGAAACAAACGAGACGGCAAAACGTCGCCAGCCCACACCCGAATGTACACCTGCGGCGAGTTGACGCATAGCCCGGCTGTTGGCGATTTGGATGGCCGGGCCGGGCAATTGCCAGCCCCGAGGTTGCAGAAACGCAAAGCGGCCAGAAACGGCCGCTTTCCTACCCGCCAAACTGTTCGACCTGCCGACAGTGGGCCATCGATGGCCAAGCCTGTTGAAGAGGGCGGCTATTGAATGGCCGCCCTTTTTATCTTCGCAATCAGGGAGGATTGCATGCCTGCCGAGAGTGCGGCCCATGGATGGTCGCTTCTTGACTCTAGCGATCAGGGATGATCGCAAGCCTGTTGAAAAGTGCGGCCACGGATGGCCGCCCTTGTGATCTTCGCAATCAGGGATGATTGCAAAAGATCAATGAACGTCTTTCCAGTACTCGTGCTTGAGCAGCCAGGCAAGGAACGTGAAGAAGACCAGGAACAGGATGACCCACACGCCGACCGACTCGCGCTGCAACGCGGCCGGTTCGCCGACGTATTGCAGGAACGCGGTCAGATCGCGCGTCGTCTCGTCGAATTCGGCGGGCGACTGTTTGCCCGGGCTGCCGAGTTCGAGCTTTTCGACATGCGCTTCCTCGCCCGCCTTGGCCGGAACCATGTGCGCTTTCTGCACGCCCTGCAGTTCCCACAAGGGATTGGGCATCGATGCATTCGGAAATACCGTGTTGTTCCAGCCGACCGTGCTCGACGGGTCGACATAGAACGACCGCAGGTAGTTGTAGATCCAGTCCGGACTCTTGGCGCGCGCTTCCAGCGACAGGTCCGGCGGCGTCTTGCCGAACCACTGCTGGGAACTCTCGGCCGGCATGTTCGACACGACCTGATCGCCGATGCGAGCGCCCGTGAACGCGAAACTCTTGAGCACTTCGGCCTCGCTCAACTGCAGATCGCTGGCCAGCCGCGCATAGTTCATGTACTTGATCGAGTGACAACCCGAGCAATAGTTGAAATACGTCCGCGCACCGCGCTGCAGCGAAGTGACGTTCGACACGTTGGTCTGCGCCGACTGCATCCCGCCCTCTTCGGCGCTAGCGATGCCGCTCGTGAACATCGCGGCGACAGCCGCGAACCCGCAGGCGAAGGCTTTGGCGGCGAAGTGGTTCATCGTCTTGAGTTTGATCCGGGTCGACTCAGTCATGGGCCGTCACTCGCTCGGGCACCGGCTTGGTCTTTTCGTAGCCAAAGTAGGTGTAGACCCAAAGGAACAGGAAGAAGCCGAAATAAATCGCCAGCAGCAGCCATCCGAAATGCATCTCGATTCCTGACACGTCGGCGGTCGGGCCGAAGATTTCCGGTATCCATTCGCCGGACTTGCCGGCGCCGATCGCGCCGAACAACACGAACGTGATCGTGAACAGGGTCAGCGCAATCTTGTAGCCGCGGCCGCGGTAACGGATCGACCTGACTGCGCCGCGATCCAGCCACGGCACCAGGAACAGCAGGATGATCGAAGCGGCCAGCGCGAACACGCCCAGCCCCTTGCTCGGAATGACGCGCAGGATCGCGTAGAACGGCGTGAAGTACCAGACCGGCTTGATTTCGGCCGGTGTCACCAGGTTGTTCGCCGGAATGAAGTTGTCGTACTCGATGAACCACCCGCCCACGGTCGGCTGATAGAAGATGATGAACGCGCAGATGATCAGGAAGAACCCTATGCCGACGAGGTCGTGCACCGTGTAATACGGGTGGAACGCGATGCCGTCGAGCGGAATTCCGCGCGCGTCCTTCTTCTTCTTGATGTCGACGCCGTCCGGATTGTTCGAGCCGACTTCGTGCAGGGCGAAGATGTGCAGCACGACCAGCAGCAGCAGCACCAGCGGCAGCGCGACGACATGCAGCGCGAAGAAGCGGTTCAGCGTCGCATCGGCCGGGTTGTAGTCGCCCATGATCCATTGCACGAGCGTGTCGCCGATCCATGGAATCGCGCCAAACAGCGAGATGATCACCTTGGCGCCCCAGAACGACATGTTGCCCCACGGCAGCACGTAGCCGAGGAATCCTTCGGCCATCAGCGCGAGGAAGATCAGCATGCCGAGCAGCCAGACGAGTTCGCGCGGCTTCTTGTACGAGCCGTACAGCAGTCCGCGGAACATGTGCAGGTAGATGACCAGGAAGAACATCGACGCGCCGGTCGAGTGCATGTAGCGGATC
>Ga0163162_10007135_pt1 | contig 10845 bp, 8 predicted proteins | sample S55metaG_FD_115310 | JGI IMG/M metagenome (GOLD analysis project Ga0163162, IMG submission 115310) | Switchgrass rhizosphere microbial communities from Kellogg Biological Station, Michigan, USA - S5-5 metaG | ecosystem: Host-associated > Plants > Roots > Rhizosphere > Soil | place: USA: Michigan...
AAAACGTGTCGCGGTCATCGGAACCGGTGCGAGCTCTGCCCAGTTGTGCGGTGCCATCGCGCCCAAAGTTTCGGAACTGACCGTTTACCAGCGCACGAAGCACTGGGTTTTGCACAATCCGGAAATTGCCCACGAGGTAAGCGCTGGAATGAAATGGGCGCTGGCCAATATTCCGACGTTCAAGGAGTGGTTCCGATTCCGCGTGTACTGGGCAGCGGCGGACGGCCTGTTCTCGAACGTGCTGAAAGACCCGGCGTGGGAGGGCAATGACCTTGCCGTCTCGGCACTGAACGACGGCACGCGCCAGTTCGCACTAGGCTACCTGCAACAGAGGTTTGCCGACCGGCCGGATCTGATCGAAAAACTTACTCCGGATTTTCCCATCTTTTCCAAGCGTATCATCCTGGACAATGGCTGGTTCGACGCGCTCGCGCGTGACAATGTACATCTCGAAACCAGCGGCATCGCGCGTATCCTGCCAAACGGGATCGAGGCTACAGATGGCACAGTATTCGAGTGCGACGTGATCATCTGTGCAACGGGTTTCAACGTGGCGAAGATGATCGGCAACCTCACGATCAAGGGTATCGGCGGACGCGATCTGGGCGAAGAGTGGGGCGAGGACGACCCGCGCTCTTACATGGGCATGTGCGTGCCGGGATATCCGAACTATTTCCACACCGTGGGCCCCAACAGCGCGCCCAACCATGCGGCCGGGCAAAACCTTATCTCCGAATGCCAGGTCAACTGGATCATCGAAGCGCTGGACAAAATCGTGGATAGCGAAGCCAAGGCGTTCGAAGTGCGGCAGGATGCCTATGATGCGTGGAACCGGAAGGTCGAGGCAAGAATGCCAGAGATGATCTGGACGCACCCGAGGGCCAACAGCTATTACAACAATTCGAAGGGGCGCGTTTTCCTCTCTTGGCCGTGGCGGCTGGTCGACTTCTTCAACGAAACGCGTCGCCCCCAAGAGGGAACGTACATCCTTCACGAATAAATGTGTAACCGCGCGGCGGGACATGGGCGCACTTGCGCGAGCATGTCCCGCCATCTTAGGTGGCGCGCATGACACGCAAGCGAATTCCGGCTCCAGAGCGAAGGGCGTTGATCCTGGACGAGGCGCGGCGCGCATTTTCCAAGCACGGGTTCGAAGCCACGCGCACGCAGGATATAGCGCGCGCAGCACAAGTTTCAGAAGCGCTGGTTTACAGGCATTTTGCATCCAAGCAGGCACTTTATCGGGCCGTGCTAAGGCGGATAATCCGCGATCAAAACGCCAACTATGACATCGTCGGCCTCCATGACATCACTCCGCGCGGCCTGATCATCAACCTGCGTACTTATTTTCGAATGGTTGTCGGCGATGGCCCGGAGAATGCAAGGGAAGGCTTCCGCCTGTTACTGGCAAGTGCGACAGGGGATACCACCTTCGCCAGCCTCATCTATCGGCGTGCAAACCGCATGATGAACGGACGCGTACGCCAGGCTTTGACCCGTGCTCATGAATGCGGCGATATTCGGGGAAAGGTCCTTGATGTACGCAACACTTCAATGTTCACCGAGCACGTCGGCACTATGATGAACACACTCATCGCCATGCCGTCACAGGGCAGGCCCTATTCCGGCGATCAGGAGAAGGTCGTTGACGACGCGGTGTGGTTCTGCTGCCGCGGGCTGGGTTTCACCGAAGAAGCAATCGCGCGCTATCTGACCGAGCCTGTTGTCGAAGCCGAACCCGGCCGATTGCGGGCCGGGCCCCGAGTGGGATGACGTGAACGAGGGACCCCATACTCGCGTGGGTTGGCGTGATATTTTATTGATCGCACTGATATCACTGGTCGTGTTGTTCGAAGGTTTCGACGTCAGCGTAACCAGTATCGTGCTGCCCTACGTCGGCGGCGAGTTCAGCGCCGGGCCAGAAGTGCTCGGTCGTGCGGTTGGGAGCATTGGCCTGGGGGCCATTGCGGCTTCGATACTTCTGGGTCTTGCGGATCGATTTGGGCGGCGGCCTATTCTGCTGATCGCCACTGGCGGATTTGCCGCGGGATCGCTGGCGACGACGCTCTCACAAGATCTTTGGCATTATGCCGCCTTGCAGTTCGTCACGAGAATGCTGGCTGTAACGCAGATTTCCGCGGCTTACCTCATTGTTACCGAGCTGCTGCCCCCCACCTGGCGCGGTCGGGTGAACGGCCTGCTCGGCGCTATTGGCAGCATTGGCGCAGCCTTGCCCTTCATGCTTCTGGAGCAGGTGCTCCATACACCGCACGGCTGGCGTGGCCTTTTCCTGATCGGAGGGATACCCTTGCTGATCCTGCCGCTGCTGTTTTTCGTGCTGCCGGAAACCCCTGCATTTCTTGAGATGCGCAAGGGTGGCAAGTCCGGGCTTGCGCCGATGGCTCAGGTGAAGCTGCTGTTGAGTCGCGAATTGCGACATCGGTTCTTGGTCGTGAGTCTTTTGTGGTTCCTGCTGAACTTTGCCTCGGTGTCGACCAGCGTGTTCTTCACGACCTATGTGGTCAAGGAACGTGCCTGGCACCCAAGCGACCTGGCATTGCTCGGCCCGGCGATTCTGGCTTCTGCGACGGCAGGCAACCTCGTGTCGGGATACCTCCTCGATCGAGTAGGCCGCCGCTTCACTATTGGATTGTTCCTGCTGGTGCTGGGTTTGGCGGCCCAGATCGGCTATAACGGCAGCGACAAGTGGCTGATCGGCGCGTGCTGGATCGCGGTCCAGTCGACATACGGCATTTGGGCCGCCACGTTCACACTGACCTCCGAACTGTTCCCCACGCATCTGCGGGGTGCGGCCAATGGAGTTTGCAACAATCTGATCGGACGCTGGGGTATGGTCATTGCCCCCGCCGCCGTCGGTGGGCTTGGTGCCCGGCTGGGTGCGGTCGGCGAAGCTGCGTCCTGGTGCAGCCTTGCGGCCTACGCCGCGCTGCCGGTGCTTTGGCTGTTGCCGGAAACCCGAAAGTCCCCGGCAGCCTGAAGGCTTACCACTTGAAGCGATGCACGATGCCGCGACGACGGGATTCGATCTGCTCGCGGCGCTCCTGCGAAGTCAGCAGACGGATATCTGCTGGCAAGTGATCGAATAGCTCGCTTCGCTTCACCTGCTGCGCCTGCGGCACGGGGCATGTTTCAGCGAGCATCCACCGGAAGGTCATGTAGCCTTCGGAATGACCGGCAGGGTCCAGCCAGTTCGCCACACCCGGATCATCGTGTGAAACCACCACGATCAGACCACCATCGTCCTGAAGGAGGGCGTGATGGCAATTTGTGCTGGAAAGCCGGTAGCGATAGTCCATGGTCTCCCACCAGTAATTGCCGAACTCCAGTGCCCAGTACTGTGCTTTCGGGGGGTGGACGCGCACGATCAGCGCTTCATCGGGCGGGAGCATCCAGAACGAGATCATGGGATCTCCGCCCGGCGTGGCATCGATCTTGCGGTCTTCCAACTGACGATAAGAGAGGAAGGTGTTGGGTTGCACCTTCCACTTGTCGATCATGTCGGCCCAATACGTGACCGACCAATTCACCCAATGCGCGGCCGCCGCCAGCCCTTCGACCACGCCTTCCGGCGTGAGAACGGGCGGAGCTCCGTCGCCGGTAAGGATGTCGATCCGCGCCTCCATCGAATCTTCGCCCTCCCAGTCCGCAAAAAACTGGCGGAATGTGAGACGATATGTGGCCGGGGTTGTCTGCATCCAGTTGATGTCCGGCTGATCGTCGGGTTTTGGATCGGGGCTGACGATCAGTTCGAAGGTGCCATCGGCCTCAACCCGAATCTGGTCTCCGAACAGCATGTTCGCCACCCCGCCGCCCCACGGTGTATCCCCTTTTTCAACCACGGTTATGCTGAAATAGCGTGACGAGCCCCTCTTGCCACTGATGCGGTAGGTGTCCGTGCCATTGATCGGCGCGCCCACATAGAGCGCATCCGTGTTGTCCCCGCCCTGCTTGCGGATCGGATCGAAGTAGTGAAGCAACTCGGGGTGAAGCGGATCATTGTTGTCCATTTCGAACTGAAGGGCGAGGCCGATGTTCCGGGCCAGAAGCCGATAGACAGTCGCCATATCCGTCGGATTGCCGGCCGCCGTCGGGCGCAAGGGTATGTCGCCGGCCTTCTTGAGTTCGTCGCAAAAGCGGTGCCACGCATCTCGCAGACGGGCTTGGTGTTCGGTCATGGGATAACTCCGGGGGCAATATCAACTGGGCCCATCAGGGCATGGCATGGCCGCCGCTGATCGAGATCATCTGGCCGGTGACATAGCGAGAGACGTCGGAAGCAAGATAGAGCGCATAATGGGCGATATCCTCGGGGCGACCGAGCATGCGGATCGGCATGCTGTCCATGTTGAACAAGGTTCCCTCTTCCAATGCCGTGTCCATATCTTCCGGTTTGCCCAGCGACAGGCGGTTCCAAAAGCTGCCTTCGGCAATGTCTTCGTTGGAATAGGGCACGATCCAGCCCGGTGCGATGCAATTGACGCGGGCACCCTTGGGGCCCCACTCATAGGCAAGCATCTTGGTGAAGCTGTTCACGAAACCTTTGACCGAGCCGTAGTGAACGATGCCGTTCCCGGATTCGCCGACAAGCGACGAGTTCGAGGAAATATTGATGACGCTGCCCGTTTTGCGCGAAATCATGTCCTGCGCGACAGCCTGCGTGCAATTCACAACGCCGTTAATGTTAAGCGCGATTTCCCAGTCCCGGGCGGACTGCTCCATCTCCTCAAAGGGCCCGATCGAGGCCACCCCACCCGCATTGTTCACGAGCACATCCACGGGGCCGAACCGTGCATTGGCGCGGGCGACCATGGCATCGACACTTGCGCGGTCCGTAACGTCGGTCGCGATCGGTACGATTTCTCCCGAACAGCCGCCCTCGCGCGCTCGCGTGGCAATCTTTTCGCCCGTTGCGACATCGCGCGAAGCCGAGATCACATTGGCCCCTTCACGTGCAAATTCGACCAGCAGACCATGACCGATGCCACCGCTACCGCCGGTAATAACAACCGTCTTGCCCTTGAGACCCAAATCCATGCTTATGCTCCCGTGTGGTGGCACCCGTTTGTCGCCGGGCAGAATCTCAGATCGCCTGCATCAGAGCGCCTGCAATCGCGGTGCAGCCAGTCGCGCGTGGATCGCGCCATCAACGGGAAGCACGACGCCGTTGACGAAGGCGGCCTCATCCGATGCCAGAAATACGGCTGCGGCAGCGATATCGTCACCGGTTCCAAGGCGGCCGACAGGAACCTGGCGCGCAAAAATTGCCGCGCCGTTTGGCACTGTATCGAGATATTGGCGCAAGGCTGGCGTATCCATCGGGCCGGGCGAAATGGTGTTCGCGCGGATACCATATCGCCCATATTCTGCGGCGATGCTGCCCATAAGGCTCGCCATGCCGGCTTTGGCAGCGCCGTAAACGGCCAAGCCCTCGACTGCGCCGATGCCGGCCCCGGAACTGGTCGCCAAGATCACGCCAGCGCGCTGCCGCATCATGGTCGGCAAGGCGGCATGGACGCCATAGAACGCCGAACCCAGGTTCAACGTCATGAGGCGGTGATATTCATCGATGCTGACTTCATGTGTTGGGGTGGGCATTTGCCCTCCAACGTTGTTAAAGAGCACATCGAGTCGACCACGCTCGGCCACCACCCGGTCGATCAGCGCGCGAACGGCGGCGGGATCCGTTACGTCGGCGAGGGCAATTTCGGCCGCCCCTTCCTGTTCATGGATTTCAGCCACGACCATTTCCGCAGCGTGCTGATTGGTGTCGTTCACATAGACGACGGCTCCCTCGCGGGCGAAGCGCAATGCGCTCGCCCGGCCAATGCCGCTGCCCGCGCCGGTGATCAGCGCAGTTTTGCCGTTCAGACGGTTTGCCATGGTTGCCTCACTCACTCGGTCGGGACGTTAAAATAGGTTTGATAGCCCGCGAACAGTGCGCGCGTGGCGTCATCCTTGTTGACGGCATAGCGGTGCGTACCGAACTTGCCCTGTGGCTTGGCGGCGAGATAGCCTGCGACCGCCTCGCGGGCTTGATCGGTAAACGGCAGCCCAAGCCGGTCATAAATCCGTTCCAGAGCCGCCTGTGGATCTTGGACAAGGTCCGCGTAACGGGAATGGGCGATCTGGTCGGCTGGCACAGTCCCGCTTTCGATCCATTCTATCGTCTGATTGAGCCGGGCGGCTGTACCTTCGGGCGTGAGCAACTCCTCAAACGCCGCGGCATCGAACGGCTTATCGCTACGCATTGAGAAGAAGGTTCCCAGCAGGCTGGTGACCGAGCCTTGCGCTCGCACAGGATCCCGGTGCGTCAAGATGACGCGGGCATGCGGAAACACCTTGAACAATGTCGGCATGAAGGATTCATGCTCGGGCGACTTTAGCAACCAGTGGTCACGTGGATTTCGCCATTGGAGCAGTTTCAGGAGCCGTTTGTAGTGACGATAGGCCGGCTCCATATCCGCCCCGTACAGCCAGTTGGTGTAGCTCGGTATTTGGCAAATTGCTGACAGATGGCCCGAACGAAAGCTCATCCGCAGGGCAACGAAGCACTCATTTGGGATCCAGGCGCCCATTTCGTGCATCGCATTATAGCTGGGGGCGACGCGACCGAGTTGCGTGATGATATCATGAGCGCGGGGCACACGAGGGTCCGTTCGATAGGATGCGGCCTCCGGCGGAGGGCACGGCGTCAAGAACTCCCAGTTGGCCGGGGCCATCAATTGTTTGTCCTGCGCCAGAAGCTCGAACAGGATCGAAGTGCCCGATCGCGGCAAGCCGGTGACGAAGATCGGACGGTCGATCTCCTCGTCTTCAATTTCCGGGTGTGCCGCATAGGCAGCCTCGATCCGCAGCCGCGCTTCCAGGAACATGAGGATATCATTGCGAGTCCAAATGCGACCGAAGAAGTGGAGTTCGCCTTCGGCTTCGACCGCAGCGAGAAACACTCGCAGTGCTTCCTCCCAGTCGTCGGTCCCAAAATCGGCAAGCCTGGTGTTGCGCCGGGCCGTTTCGACCAGCTCGTCGAATTGCAGTGGCGCAACGCTGCGGGCATCCCAGGACTTCGTTTCCTCCAGGAACCGCGACAGCCATTCCGGGCGTTCGGGGGGCATCCAACTGGTTGCCGGAACCGAGGCCGCTTCGGTGTCTGTCATATCAGGTCATCCTCTCACCGGCTTGTCGTGCGGTTCATTCGAAAGACTAGATCTGTGGCCGGTGGATCAATACAGGGATATTCAGTCAACAATACCGGGATAATCCTCCATGATCAAAGCCGGCCCAGTGCCTGGCCGCGCCACCATCACACTGGGAGAGGTGGTCCAGCTGCTGCGCCGCGCCGAACGCGCGGGCGCCGATCCCTTGGAGATCCTGCGACGCGCCCGGGTTTCACACACACTTGCCGATCTGTCGGGCGAGCGCCCCGCTCTGATCGCGCAGCGCCACTTGGTGGCAATCTACAGAGAGTGCGTGATCGGGGTTGGCTGGCATTCCAGCAGGCAGGCTGGCAGGGCACCGATGCACCCACACGAATTCCGGCTCATGTGCCATTGTGTGATCACGAGCCCAACATTGCGCGAAGTAATGGAGCGGCAGAAGGTGTTCTTCGAGACGCGGATTGAACGGATCACAGCTTTCCGGCTGATCGAACATGGCGACATTGCAAAGTTGGAGGTCGATACCTTGCGTCGCAGCAGTTTCGGCTCGTTCCTTTCGGATCTTGTCGGCCTGGCCGCATTCAGCCGCCTTTATGCCTGGCTGCTGGGCATCGGAGAGGAGGCGTTCAGTGTGGAGCTGGCCCATAGCGCCCGCCACGCAAAGGATGCGCTTAACGAGATCACTTCGGGTGGGATCCGCTTCGGTCAGCCCGCCAATCAGATCGTGTTCGGCGCCAATCTCCTCGACCGCCCGTTGATGCGGTCACCGGGCGAACTGGAGCATCTCCTGATCGACTTCCCCTTCGACTTCCTTTCGCGGCGTCTCGCCGCGATGTCGCTGCGGGACCGGGTCCACAGTCTGTATGTTCACAACCTCAATCGCGGAAAGCCCTTGCCCTCGCTGGCCATGATTGCGGACGAAGTCGGGCAGAGCGTGAGTACCGTCCGCCGATCGCTGGCGCAGGAAGGAGCTTCAGTGCGTGCGCTCCGCGATGAAGCCCGCCGCGACGTCGCATTATCACTATTGCGGCACGATGCGCCAAAAGTGGAAGACTTGGCGCAGCGCCTGGGGTTTCGGGACGTCGACAGCTTTCGTGCCGCCTTTCGGCGTTGGACCGGCATGACGCCAAGCCAGATTCGCGCCACGCTCTAGGCGCGAAGTTCGGTCTTGAGCACCTTTCCGGCGGCGTTGCGCGGAAGATCGGAAACGATGACAAAGCTGCGCGGCACTTTATAGTTCGCCATCGCTTCGCGGGCCCATTTCAAGAGCTCCGCTTCGCTGGAACTGGCACCGGGGCGCAAGACGATAAAGGCCTTGCCAACTTCCCCCATGCGTTCGTCCGGCACGCCGATCACCGCGGCTACAGCGATGGCGGGGTTGGTGGTGAGCAGTTTTTCCACTTCGGCGGGGTACACATTGAAGCCGCCGGAAATGAACAGGTCCTTTTTCCGGTCCGTGATGGCGAGATAGCCACGTTCGTCGATCGTGCCGATATCTCCAGTGTGCAGCCAGCCCTCTGCGTCGATCGCCTCTGCCGTCGCCGCCGGATCGTCGAGATATCCGCGCATTACGGCAGGGCCGCGCACCAGCAGTTCGCCCGGCACGCCCACCGGCTGATCGATGCCGTCATCACCGACGCACCGGACCTCTATGCCCGGCAGCGGATAGCCGCAGGTGTTGGCGACAACTTCTGCATCATCACCCTGTTGCGTCATCGCAATGGCACCGCATTCGGTCATGCCATAGCCGTTTACGATGTTGGACATTCCCAACTCGCTGCGCATCCGTTCCACCAGTGCCGGCGGCACCGGAGCCGACCCTGTGACGGCAACGCGCAAGGAGGAAAAGTCACGCGGCTTGTCGCCCGCGAGTTCCTGCAACAGCATCTGGTAGATCGTGGGCGGACCGGGGATGAAGGTGATCCGGTTCACCTCGATCTGCCTGACCATTTCCGCCACGTCGAACATGGTCATCGGCACGATGGTCGCCCCGCGAACCAGGCATGCCGCCCAACCCGCCTTGTAGCCGAAGGTGTGGAAGAACGGATTGACGATCAGATACCGGTCGCCCGGACGCAGATCGACGCGGGTTGCCCAATCTCCGAAGATCTGGGTGGCCTGCACGTGAGCGGTGAGCGCTCCCTTCGGCCGGCCGGTCGTGCCTGAAGTGAAGATGATATCGCAGATATCGTCCGGCGAGAGGCGCGCGAACACTGCGTCAACCGCAGCATCCCCCGCCCCGCGGCCACGGGCGACGAATCCATCCCAGCCGCTATCGATGTGGATCGTCTCGACGAGATCGGGCAGATCCTCGCCGGCAATCAGCATGGCGAAGTCCTGTCCCAGGAAATCACCCGGTGCGAAGAGCATCTTTGCCCGCGAGCGACGCAGGATATCGCCGGCCTCTGCGCCCTTGAAGCGCGTATTGAGCGGAACGATCGTGGCTCCGACGATATGGGCGCCAAGCGCCGCGAGAATCCACTCTCGCGTGTTCGGCGCCCATATCGCCACGCGATCGCCATGACCGATGCCGCAGGCCAGAAAGGCCGACGCCGAAGCGCGGGCGTCAGCCCAGATTTCCGCAAACGTCCACGTCCGATCGCCCACAATAAGGCCGGGCAAATCCGGCCATTGCTCGGCGGCGGCCTTGGCGGCGCCCGGAATGGTCTTGGGCCAGTTGCCCAACGCTTCGGTCATTTTACCTCGGGTCTCCGTACGGTCGTTCAGGCGACTTCGAACAGGCCGGCGGCGCCCATGCCCCCCGCCACACACATCGAGACGACGACGTACTTTACACCGCGCCGCTTGCCCTCGATCAGCGCATGGCCAACGAGACGCGAACCGGTCATGCCGAACGGATGACCGATGGCGATACCGCCGCCGTTGACGTTCAGCTTTTCAGGATCGACGCCCAGCTTCTGCTGGCAATAGACGGCCTGCGACGCGAACGCCTCGTTGATCTCGAACAGTCCGATGTCGTCAAGCTTAAGGCCCGCGCGGTCGAGCAGCTTGGGGATCGCGAAAACCGGACCGATGCCCATTTCGTCGGCTCCGCAACCAGCAACCTGGAAGCCGCGATAGACACCAAGTATCGGCAGTCCTTCCTTCTGTGCGGTGGCCAGATCCATAAGCACCTGCGCCGATGCACCGTCGGAAAGCTGGCTGGCATTGCCGGCCGTAATGTACTTGCCTTCCTGGATAACCAGGCCGTTCTTGAAAACCGGTTTCAGCCCGGCCAGTGCCTCATAGGTGGTGCCGGCGCGCACGCCTTCGTCCTTGGCAAGGGTTACTTCTTCCTTGCCGGTTTCATTGCCTTCCTTATCGAACAGAGCTTTGGTGACGGTGATTGGAACGATCTCATCATCGAACTTGCCATCTGCCTGCGCAGCGGCCGCACGCTGTTGCGACAGGGCTGCGAAGCGGTCCTGTGCTTCCCGGCTGATTCCGTAGCGTTCAGCCACGATTTCAGCCGTTTCGATCATCACCATATAGGCGTAAGGGTCGTGCGCCTTGACGAATTCAGACCGATTCCGGAAGGCAGGAGCGTGCTTGTTGATGGTCAGCGAGATACTTTCCATGCCCCCCGCAACGGCCACGTCGATCTCGTTGGTCATGATCGATCGCGCCGCAAAGGCGATCGAATTGAGACCGGACGAGCATTTGCGGTCAA
>Ga0163162_10007138_pt1 | contig 10842 bp, 10 predicted proteins | sample S55metaG_FD_115310 | JGI IMG/M metagenome (GOLD analysis project Ga0163162, IMG submission 115310) | Switchgrass rhizosphere microbial communities from Kellogg Biological Station, Michigan, USA - S5-5 metaG | ecosystem: Host-associated > Plants > Roots > Rhizosphere > Soil | place: USA...
TCCTAAAAATATAGCCACCACATCACGTTTACGACACCGCACACCGTTTAGGTAATAGGTAGAATCTGACTCGCGATTGATCACGCGTTTTACAGAAATTTCGGCATATTGGGCATACTCGCCGCCAATGGTGCCGTTTTGATTATCAAACACTAGCTCAACCGAGGCTTGCCCTACCGGCTTACGGCCATTAGAACCGTTAAAAATAACGTCAGTGAGCGATTCGCCGCGTAAATACTTAGGAGAGCTTTCCCCCATTACCCAGGTAACAGCATCGATGATATTCGATTTGCCGCAGCCATTTGGGCCGACAATCGCTACCATTTTGCTAGGTAGAGCAATATTGGTTGGATCAACGAAAGATTTAAAACCAGCTATTTTAATGTTCGTTAACTGTAAAGCATGCATATCTGGCATATGGTATCCCTAAAAAATTACAACCCCTCCCTTTTTGGTGCTTGAAAAGCGAAAAAGGAAACGGCTAAACCTAAACAATTTTGGAGTATTATGCCAGTTCCTTTCTTTCCCTGCATTGCCTTTTATATGCTATATTTTTCTATCGGAAATGATGTCACCACCAACATAAGGATGATGCTGCACCAATGACGCCTGAACGTCCCGCCACACCCTGGCTCTCTTATCTTGTTGCTGCTTTATTAGCCGCTATCTCGATTTCGCTATGGTATTTTCTTTGGCGATATGCGGATAAGTTTTGGCTGCATTTAAGCAACATTAGCCAACACGTTTCCTGGATAATTTTGGTTGCAGGTCTTAGCATTTCTATCTTAGTGGGCGGTCTTATCCACGTCGGCCAAATCGCCTGGCAACGCTCCCAATCGCTTAACCGAGCTTATGAAAATCTAAAAAAAGAAATTAGCGAGCGTATTAATGCCGAAGAAACCAAACAAAAACTCGAAGTCGCCCTTTTGCAGGGACAAAAACTACAAGCCATGGGTACCTTAGCAAGCGGCATCGCCCACGATTTCAATAATATTTTGTACGCTATTATTGGCTACGTTGAAATGGCAAGAGATGATGTCGAAAAAGAAAGCCTGGTACACAAAAACCTGGGGAAAGTCTTAGAAGCTTCTCATCGTGGCCAAGAGCTAATCTCGCGAATTCTTGCCTTTAGCAGGCGCCAACATCATCAATTTTCTGAGATCAATTTAAACACTACATTAGAAGCCGCATTATCTTTACTTAGACCCACTATTCCAGCTAGCGTCATCATCCACTTTCAGGCAAAAGTTTCGGCAACAATTTTGGGTAACCAAACGCAAATACATCAAGTGATGGTGAACCTCATCAATAATTCAGTTGATGCCATGGATGGTGAAGGTAGTATTGAAATTAACCTTAGTAAAATTTTAGCCGGAAATATATTGTTAAAACAATTTCCCGGCAACGCAGCACAAAATTATTATCTTATTGAGATCACAGATACCGGGCATGGCATTGATCAGCAAATCATGGAGCGTATGTTTGAACCCTTCTTCACGACCAAAGAAGTTGGCAAAGGGACAGGCCTTGGCTTATCTATTGTACATACGATTATAAAAGAGCATCATGGCGAAATTATTGTTAAAAGTCAGCTAGGACACGGCACAACGTTAAGTATTTTATTACCAGAATTTACTCGCTGAATTTAAGGAGACCACACATGGCACAAATTTTATTAGTAGAAGATGATGACTTAGTTAGGGACATGCTAACTCAAATTCTCCAACGCGCCTCACATCAAGTGGCCTGTGCAGCGAATGGTGAAGAAGCTGCGGCTTATTTACGCCAAAACAACCCTGACATCATGATCACTGATATTATTATGCCTAAAAAAAGCGGTATCACGCTTATCTCTGAAGTAAAAAACCAACACCCAAACATGGAAATTATCGCCATCTCAGGTGGCGGCCGCTTAGACCCTACCGGCTATCTTGATCTCTCCGAAACCTTAGGCGCCTCTGTCTCGTTTGAAAAACCAATCGATAATAATGCGTTGTTAATGGCAATTGATTTATTGCTGCATGGGAAGAAAGAGAAGATTAATTAGAACACTCTCACGGCGAAGACGAGCTTCCTCATTTGTAAAACTTGAGGCATTTAGAAGAAGTTTAAGCTCATTCAAGGCGTTTTTAGATTGCATACCTATAACTTAATATTGACACTCAAACATGGTAAGTGAGTTTCAATATTAAGTTATCCGTTATCCAGTCAAGCAACAACCTACCCTTTTATCGCCACAAAATATCAATCTTAATTTCATCAAGATTTAGCGCCTTTGCAATTTTAAGGACCGTCGCCCTTCTTGGCATGGCGTTTGAATTGAAAAATCTAGATAAAGAAGGTTGAGGTATGCCAGTTAACTCAGCAAGTTTGCTAATGCCGCCTTGCTCCATTACTTTTTGATATAAGCTATCTTTAAAGGCTCTAATATTATTAGCAATAGCGTCCAAATCATTAAATTTGACATAAATTTCTTCCGACGTTTCTTTCTGATCACATGCATCAATCATGTCTTGAATATCAGAGATGATTTCTTCTTTTTCAGTTTTTTCACCTTCTTCAGACCATAAATTTAGTAGATCAGCAACGCCCTCAAATTCTAAGGCTGCTTTTATGGCGGTTACTATAAACATACTAGGTAATTTTTCTTTTTCCATTTGGGCGGCAATCTTAAATAATTTTACTTCGTTAGAATAATCATGGTTATTTCTCATAAATATTTTTCCATGAGAAATGGTTTGATGTTGTTTAGATTTAGCTTGTGCAGTCATGCTAGCTTCCCCCATCTTCCGCAAATTCTATATTGGCCTCTTTTAATTAACTCGGCGTATGTCTTTAACCTTGCTAGTTTTCTTTTTTCGATTTTCTCGTTTTCTTTGACGTATGCTTCGCACAGAAAACTTTGGCCACCTCTAATCATGACGGTCAATCTCAACTGTATGCGTCCATTGCCAATTTGGTGCCATTTCATTTTGTAGCAATCTGTAATTATCTTTCCACTGTGATCTTCTGCTGGCGACCAAAATTTGCTTTGATTAAATTTTTCGTTATTGGGGAAATCTTGTAAGAGCATCACATCCGGTTTTAATATTTCACGATATTCTTTATCAGAAAATACTCGCTTACTCTTTAGCTCTAAGTAAGAATTTAGTCCCCACTCGGTATTAATTATTTCCATTACAATATCCCTATATTTTAATTATAACATTTATAACATAAATAACAATTATATCGTTTTGCATATGCTATGTGATTGATTTAAATAATAACTGCATTAGATGCGCAGGCCCTCACTCTCACTCATCAAACCAGTAACGTTTATTTGTTATTCGATATAGCGCCGGCTCTTTTATTACACGGCTTAATTTAAAAATTACTGCACCAGATTTTGCGGTTTCCAATTGTTTACTGCCGATTTCTTCATACGTATCCACGACACTTTGGTGTGGGAAGCGATAACGATTGCGGTAGCCGGTTGCGTATAAGACATAAGCGGGATGCACCGCGTAAATAAATTTCCTTTGGCCTGAGGTTTTACTGCCGTGATGTGGGGCAATTAAGATATCAGCTGACAATTTTTCGGGTACTCGGCTCAACAAATTAGTTTCGGCTAATTTTTCTATATCGCCGGTTAATAAAATACGTTGAGTGTGTTGCTCTATTAACAATACACACGAACTATCATTGCCTTGATCAATATCTTCAAGCGTGGGATAAAGAAATGAAAAACGTACTTGATCCCACTCCCAACTCATGCCTGCTAAACAATAGGTAGTTTGTGGTGAAGGAAGTTTATCTGGCACGCTAGTGCGTAACGCTGCTATTGGTAACGCGCGCTGTAAAGCAGCAGCGCCGCCAATGTGATCATTATCACCATGGCTTACCACTAACATATCAATCTTTTTTATTCCTTGTGTGTGTAAATATGGCAATACCACACTTTCGCCCATATCAAAATTTTCATTAAATTTTGGGCCAGCATCATAGACTAGCAAATGCGTTTTTGTTTGCACTACGACTGCTAAACCTTGTCCTACATCAAGCAAGCTTAGCCAAACATCTCCTTGCTTTGGTTTATCGAATCGGAAAAGTAATAATGGCAATATCCACACGATGCCAAGCCAACGTCCTGGTAATCCTGCTGGTAGCAACAATAATAAAACTGCAATCACAGAAAAAAATAATATGAAATGATTAGGAATTACTTGCGACCAAATAGAAAAATCTTGCTTAGAAAACCAACTTAGTACGACCCATAAACCGGTTAAACTTTTATCTGCTAACCACAGCATCCAAGCTGCCATGTTAGGTGAAATTAAAATAACTAAATCAGCCAACAAACAAAATGGCAAAATTAGAAATCCTAACCAAGGAATTGCTATGCTATTTGCAGCAAATGAGACTAATGAGCATTCATGGAATAAAGCTAACGAGATAGGAATCAAGCCAAAACCAATCACCCACTGCACTCTGCCCCAATGCCACCATATTCCTTGCGGAGCTAAACGGCCACGCATGCCATAAATAATTAATGCGATTGTACAAAATGATAACCAAAAACTTTCTGCCAATACCGACAAGGGATTAAAAAGTAATACCACTAATAATGCTAACGACCATACATGCCAAGGGTTTAGCTTTTTTCTTGATAATAGCGCCGCACTAAACACTAATAACATTAGACAAGCTCGCTCGGTTGGCAAAGAAAAACCTGCCAAAGCGCTATAAATTATCGCTACCATCAAAGCTACGCTTGCGCCGGCTTGATTTGCCGGAACATGTAAAAGCAAAGATGGAAAACGCCGCCACAACCAAGAAACCAGCATGTGAACAAAACCTGCCAACATGCCAATATGTAATCCTGCAATCGCCATCAAATGATTGGTACCAGTATTTCGTAACACCTGCCAATCCTCGCTGGCAATATTATTACGCTCTCCTATCATGAGGGCGAGTAGCCAAGGGGCAGTTTTCGAATGCGGAAGTTGTGCGAGTATGCGCTCTTGTAATATTTCTCTGACATGATTAATAGGGTATAGAAACCGATGTTGCGCGATTAATTTATTATCTTTATTTGTAATGACATAACCATTAGCACGCAAACCCTTTTGCAAGGCCCAGGCTTCAAAATCAAACGCCCCTGGATTTTGTGTGCTGTGTATGCGTTTTAATTTAACCCATAATTGCCACTCATCACCAACGTGCAACAGCATGTTATTATTGCGCCAACTTAAACGAATATGAGTTGAGTGTGCATTAAAATAATGTTGGCATCGTAAATTCTGCATAGAAAAAACAAAGCGCTGCTGCCATTGGTCTTTTTCAGGCAATGAAGCAATATAGCCAGTGACAAGCAAAGGCGTTCCTTCACAGTCGCGCGGCAACTGCCAAGCTAGTAACGAATACGCATACCAAGTTGTCCACGCCAAACCAAATACAAAAGCCAATACCATATAAAAAAATGGCCCGCGATTTTTTCGCATTATCCATAAGACTAATGACAACACTACCATCACCAACAAAGCAGAGAACAAGCTTGCGCGTGTTTGCACAAACAAGTCGGCTAATAGAAAAGCTAAAGTGAATAGGATAAACATAACTGCCTTTAAATAAAGTTGGGGATTTATGGTTTGGACTGGGTTGCTTAGGCCTACGGCCTCGCAGTGACGAGCGCGAGAAATAGTGGATACGGGGAAAGCTTAAGCTCGCAAAGAAGAGTGCGAGCAAGACTTGGAAGGAAAAAATTAATTTGCGTTAACTAGCTTACCACTTTCAATTCGTAACATGCGCTGAGCACGTTTAGCAATATTTGGATCATGCGTGACCATCACTACACTAGTTTGTCTGGCTTTTTGCAATGCGAAAAAAACTTGCAACACGCGTTCGGCATTTTCAGGATCAAGGTTACCCGTTGGTTCATCGGCAAGCACGCATAAAGGATCGGTTACCAAGGCACGCGCAATAGCTACCCGTTGACGCTCACCACCTGATAACTGCCCTAACCTATGCTCCATACGATGTTGCAACCCAACTTGTTCCAGCAGAAAAGCTGCTTTTTCGCGAATCGCATCAGGTTTTACTTCGCCACCAATTAATAAAGGCATGCCAACGTTTTCTAGCGCAGAAAATTCAGGTAGCAAGTGATGAAATTGATAAACAAAGCCTAAATAACGATTACGCAGCTTACAACGCTCCATTTCAGTTAAGGCATGTGGGTTTTTGCCATTTAGCAGCACTTCGCCACTACTGGGTTTCTCTAAGCCACCTAGCAAATGTAAAAATGTACTCTTACCTGAACCTGATGTTCCCACAATTGCAATCATTTCTGACGCGTTGACAGTTAAGGTCATTTCCCGCAACACATCAATTTTGCTAGTACCATCCATAAAGCTTTTTGATAAAGCCTGGCAAGCAAGCACCGGCTGGTTTAAGGCGGAATTATTCATAGCGTAATGCCTCCACAGGATCTAATTTTGATGCACGCCGTGCCGGGTAAATGGTTGCTACCAAACTTAACAAAAGGGAAGCAACACTGATTTTTACTACATCTAACCATTCAATATCAGATGGTAAGTAATTCACGAAATATACGTTTGACGATAGGAATTGAACATTAAAAATATGTTGCAAGCCATTAACAATATCCGTGACATTGAATGCTAATAGTAAACCGAAAATAACACCTAACAAGGTGCCAAAAAAACCTATTAAACCACCTTGAATAATAAATATGTTCATAATCATACGCGGTGTTGCACCAAAGGTTCGCAAAATGGCAATATCCGCTTGTTTCTCATTTACCACCATGACTAAAGTCACCACTAAGTTAAATGCAGCAACTCCAACAATTAATAAAAGAATAAAAAACATCATGGTTTTTTCTAACTGCACGGCATGAAAAAATTCACCAAACTGATCAGCCCAAGTCGTTACGGTCGCGCCTTTATTTAAATATTTTGCTAAATCAAAAGCAATTTGCGGCGCCGCATAAACATTGTTTATATTAAGATGCAATCCACTTACATAAGTCCCCATGCCTAATAAACGTTGCGCATCTTGCAAATGTACAAACGCAAGCCCGGCATCAAAACCAAAACCAGTGCCGATATGAAAAATCCCAATAACGGTGAAACGTTTAAAACGCGGGATTACCCCTGCCGGCGATAAAGAAACTTGCGGTGTTACTAAGGTAATTTTATCGCCCACACTCGCATCCAAGCGATTTGCTAAGCTTTCGCCTATCACAATACCAAACTCGCCTGGCCGTAAATCCGACAAATGCCCTACTACCATTTTATCCGCTAATTTCGAAATGCTTTTTTCTTCATCTGGTAAAATTCCTGACACCATAGCGGGCTGCACCACATTGCCATAACTAACTAACACTTCACCGGAAACATATGGTGCGGCAGCAATGATTTTCGGATAAGCCAATACGCTTTGTCTTGCTTGTTGCCACTCGGCAAGCAAACCATCTGTGCTTGTCACTGTCACCGGCGATACCATACTAAAAACACGTTTTTTAATTTCGCGATCAAAGCCATTCATGACTGACAAAACCGTAATTAATACAGCAACGCCTAGCGCTATACCAATCATGGAAGCGAGAGAAATAAATGAAATAAAGTGATTACGCCGTTTAGCACGGGTATAGCGTAAGCCAATAAAAAGGGCCGCAGGTTTAAACATAAGGTCTTACTGCTCCTTTAAATAAAGAAAAAAAGTTTTGGGTGGTTTGTTCAGCAAATGTTTCTAATGATATGCCACGCAATTTTGCTATAAATTCTGCCGTATGACGCACAAAGGCAGGTTCATTTGCTTTACCACGATGTGGATTTGGCGCTAAATATGGCGCATCAGTTTCAATTAATATACGCTCCATAGGAACTCGAGCTGCCACTTCTTGCATGATAACCGCACTTTTAAACGTGACAATACCTGAAAACGAAATATAAAAATTCATATCAAGCGCCCGCTGCGCTGTTTCCCAATCTTCGGTAAAACAATGCATTACTCCGCTAACTTCACTCGCATTTTCTTCTTTCAGAATTGTTAGCGTGTCGGTTTTCGCATCACGCGTGTGAACGATAAGCGGTAAATTAGCCTGTTTAGCTGCGTGAATATGCGTACGAAAACGCTCGCGCTGCCAGTTTAAATCACCTGTTGAACGAAAATAATCTAGCCCAGTTTCACCAATTGCTATCACTTTCGGATGTTTTGCCAACGTGATTAAGGTTGCTAAATCCACCGATTCAGCTTGTTCGTTGGGATGCAACCCAACTGAAGTTGCCACAAAAGGATATTTTTCAGCTGTTTTTAAAATAGTGGGGAAATCAGCCAAGCTAACGCAAACATTCAGCATATAATGCACGTCATTTTTTTGCGCGCGTTCAATTACTTTATTTAACTCACCTTCATCTGGGGTCAAGTCTAACAAATCTAAATGGCAATGCGAGTCAGTTAAAAACACTTGGTACACTCCATCCAGCGAATGAATACTGCTTCGAATGTTAATAACTTATTCAAGTTAAATCCTTCGCCAATTTGTTTGCGTAACTCAGTTAAATTTTCCATAAATTTCATATTGCGTTGTAATTCTGTCCGCACGCTTAAATCTGTTAATTGTGTTTTAAAATCTTGATTCGTTACCGTATCAGCACCAGCTTGCATGCGTAACAAATCCATTACAAAACTTAATATAAAATCTAACATGACTAATGAATCTTCTGATTGCAAGCTGGCGGCCGACTTTATTGGATCTGCTGCACGCTGACTTAAAGCGTACAATAATTGTAATAAAGTTTGCCTGGTTTCCATCACGCCGTCTTTAACAAGACGAAGCGCTGTAAGTGGCGCGCCATTCGCAACATTTAATAATAATTCAGCGCTATCGGCTGAAATCCCTTCTTGTTTTATTAACCAACTTAGCGCTTCCTGTCTATTAGGCTGCGGAAACATAATATGCTGACAACGACTAACAACCGTAGCAGGCAACTCTGACAGTTGATTACAAATTAAAATTAGCAATGCACCAGACGCTGGCTCTTCCAACGTTTTCAATAATGCATTAGCTGCATTTATATTCATTTGATTTGCAGGAGCCACGATGACGATACGATATTCACTTTGCAAACCGGTTTGATTGATGAATTCTCTTACTTCGCGTATTTGATCTATCTTGATTGCACCGCTTTCTTTTTCCGGCTCTATCCACACTAAACCAGCATGAGTTTTACCTTCTACTAATCGGCACATGTGGCAAGTCTTGCAGTACTCGCCTTCTTCACTAACTTGCTGACATAAAAGCGCTCGCGAAAAATGATCAGCAAATTGCGCCTTGCCAGTACCAACGACGCCAGAAAACAATAAAGCATGCGGCAAGCGTTGTTCTTTTTGAGCACGCCAAAGTTGTCGCCATTGTGATTGCTGCCAAGGGTAATACATTTAAGATAATCCAGATGAAAAAAATTGTTTTAATACATCACCAATTTGTGTTTGCACGGCGTCTAAAGACTGGCTGGCGTCAATAATTTTAATGCGTTTTGGATCTGCCTTCGCCCTATCTAAATACACTTGACGGACACGCTCAAAAAAATCCAATTTTTCTTGCTCAATTCTATCGCGCGGCGCCGAACGTTTTTCAGTACGCGTAAAACCAAGCGCTGCTGGCACGTCTAACAATAGGGTTAAATCAGGATAATAACGACCAACTACCATGTTATCTAAGGCTTGAATAAATTGCATAGAAAGACCGCGACCACCGCCTTGGTAAGCATAGCTTGCATCAACGTAACGATCACTGACCACCCACTTTCCTGTTTGTAATGCAGGCAAAATACAATGATGAAGATGTTGTGCTCGTCCTGCGAACATTAATAACAATTCGGTTTCTGGATTCATGACTTCATCACTTTTGGGATAAAGCAAAACATTGCGAATTTCTTCTGCCATGGCTGTTCCGCCAGGTTCACGCGTAAAAATAACGTCAGTCGCAGAATTTGCAAGTAGTGAACGTAGATATTGAATAGCCGTGCTCTTACCTGCGCCTTCGCTGCCTTCTATCGTGATAAACTTTCCTTGTTCAAATGTCTTATTCGTCATTTTTTATTACTCACACTGACAACAGCAGCTTGATGCTCAGCTAATGTTTTAGAAAATTGATGGCTCTTATCATTTCTTGCTACAAAATATAAATAATCAGTCACAGTAGGATGTAAAGCTGCGTTAATTGAAGCAACGCCTGGCATAGATATTGGTGTGGGTGGCAAGCCTTTGTGTACGTAAGTATTGTAAGGTGTATTTTCCGATAAATCTTTTCGATGAATTTTTCCATCATAGCGTAAACCCAAACCATAAATAACAGTTGGATCAAATTGAATTAGCATCCCCTTCTGTATGCGGTTTACTAACACACCAGCAATAAGAGGACGCTCGGCATCAAGATACGCTTCTTTTTCAATCATGGATGCCGCTATCAAGGCTTCATAAACATTTTTGTAAGGCAAATTAGCTGCGCGATTTTCCCAGGCTTCCTTTAAATAGTTTTGCATTAAATCGTAAGCGCGTTTCAAAATGACTAAATCAGAACTATCTTTGGTGTAATAAAATGTTTCCGGAAAAAACTCTCCTTCCGGCGCAACATTAGCCGCGCCTAAACGATACATAATTTGCGACTCACTCATGGCCGTTGTCATCAGGCGCATTTTGTTGGCTTTTTGCAAAGCATTGCGTAATTGAATAAAAGTCCAACCTGGCACAATTGTAAAGTGGTAATTCATCAAGCCAGTGCCTGTTGTAACTTGCTTCCAAATAGAAGACGGTGTTGATCCTTTAGGAAAAAGA
>Ga0163162_10007141_pt1 | contig 10841 bp, 4 predicted proteins | sample S55metaG_FD_115310 | JGI IMG/M metagenome (GOLD analysis project Ga0163162, IMG submission 115310) | Switchgrass rhizosphere microbial communities from Kellogg Biological Station, Michigan, USA - S5-5 metaG | ecosystem: Host-associated > Plants > Roots > Rhizosphere > Soil | place: USA: Michigan...
ACGTCTTGTTGCTTTGGATGGGGCCGCCGAGAGTCAAGCCGTACTGATTGCGCCGGAATTTCGGCTTCGGGCCAATTGGCGCGAACAGATTACGCGCGTTCAGCGCTTCATTGCGGAAGAACTCAAATGCGCTGCCGTGGAATTCATTGCTCCCCGATTTTCCGACAACGATGACCGTGCCGCCATTGGAGCGCCCATACTCGGGCGAGTAGGCGTTGACATTGATTTTGAACTCCTCCATTCCGTCGATGATCGGGTAATAAACCACTTGGCCCGGTTCCGGTTGCAGGACGCTGATGCCGTCGTAGATGTATTCGTTAGTGCGCGGCCGGCTGCCATTGATCCGCGGCAGGGGACTGGCGCCCACTGCGACGGCCGGGAGCGCAACGCCAGGAGATAGGGTGGCCAAATAGACGAAGTTGCGCCCGTCCAGAGGGAGCGTGGATATCTTTTTTTCGTCCAGATTAAGACTCACCTCGCCGCTGGCGGTTTGAAGCAGGGGCGCCGCGGCAGTAACATTGACGGATTGCGAAGGCTGGCCTACTTCCAAGGCCACGTAGATACCAGTTTTATCGCCTGTTCGCAGTGTGATGCCCGACTGACGGTACATTCGAAAGCCGGGTTGTTCGACTATCAAAACATACTGGCTTGGCGGCAAACCCAGAATGTGATATTCACCACGCTCGTCTGAAACACTCGAATACCGGACCATGGTGGCCTGGTCTTCCGCATCAATTTTGGCCTTCGGCACGGGGAGGCCGGAGGGATCATGAATGGTTCCAAAAAGCTCAGCGCGTCCCGCTTGTCCGTAGCAAAGCACCGGCGCAAATAACAAACCGGGAAAAAGAAGAAGTAGCCCCTGCCGTCGTTTCATATCCAGTCCTTGAATCTTAACCTGTTGTGCGAGACGAACGATGTTATGTTACCACGTCACATGGTTGTGTAGTGTTCACAAGACCGCATATAATGAGCGCAACACCTCATGCGACTTCGATCGACAGTGTGGATGTTTTGCGCGGCGGCGCTTCTCGGTGGCTGCGGCTCGCGGCCCGTCGGCGGACCGGCGGAGAAGCTCACGGTGGCCGCCGCCGCCAATCTGACCGACGTTTTTGGAGAGATTGGAAGCGCGTTCAAGACTAAGACGGGTATCGAAGTGATTTTCAGCTACGGTTCCACTGCCGAGTTGACCAAGCAAATCGAAAACGGCGCTCCCTTTGACCTTTTTGCTGCAGCGGACACCGAGCATGTCGATTCTCTGATCGCAGGGAATAAACTTACTCGAGACAGCCGGGCACTTTATGCGTTAGGCCAGCTTGCACTATGGATTCCGGGCGGCGAAAAGACAGGAGTCCGGGAATTGAAGGACCTGACGGGGCAGCAGATTCACTTCATTGCCGTGGCCCAACCGGAGCTAGCGCCCTATGGCCGTGCGGCGGTCCAGACGCTAAAGAATGCCCAGCTGTGGGAGCCATTGCACCCCAAACTTGTATACGCAAACAGCATCAGCATGGCCAAGCAAATGGCCGCAACGGGAAATGCGGACGCAACTTTCACCGCATACTCACTTGTGCTGCACGATAAAGGAAGCGTCGTGAAGGTCGACCCGCAACTGTATCGTCCGATTGAGCAAGCTCTCGCGATTGTGGCCTCCGCACAGCGAGTTGAGGAGGCCAAGCAGTTTAGGTCGTATCTGTTAGGCGCCGATGGACGGGCGATCCTAGCTAAGAGCGGATACTTGCTCCCTTGAGCTTGCCCATTCCGCTTAGCCTGCTCTGCCCGAATCGCTGCTTACTTGCTGGATCGAGGCAAGATTGCCGCGAGTTTCGAGCGTTCGGGATGTCGGTTGTCCTTGGAGGCGGGACTCCTAAGAGGAGGACATCCGCTATTCTTTCTTTTGCTGCGGATTAATTTCAACTTTCTCCTCGATGGGCGTGGTACTCGAGTCTCATTGTGGCCACCTTGCCTTCGCCTCTGGTGTCTCAGTGCTTTCGGATCTCCATTTCGACGGGCCGCGCAACCGACTTGACTTCGGGCTCGTAATACTCGTAGACCCGCGACTGGAAGGTTCGCGTGCGGATCGGGTATTTCGCGCGGAGACGGTAGTGCAATGCGATCGTCTCGCCCGCGCCCATTGAATTGAAGTAGAGCGTGGCCTGCGTGGCGGTCAGATTGAACTTCTCCAAGCGGCCGTTTTTGCGCCCCTTGCTCTTGATTCGGTAATCGTCGAAGTCCTCAGTGAGCAAGTCGAAGCCGGGAGGAATGCCCAGGTCCACCATCACCATATTGGCGGTCTTCGACAGGTGATTCTTGATTGTCGCGGTTGCGGAGGCGAAGTCGCCCTCGGACAAGCGCGTGCGGTCGTAGCTCACCTCAATCGAGAGTGGTTCATCGGAGGTTTTCGCGGTCCATGGTACGAAGTACTGTCCTGCCACCTGGTAGGCCGGGCTGCCCTCACCCTGGAAGTCAATTCCCACATTGTTCGACCCGTTGAAATTGATGCCTTGCAGAACGAATTGGTGGAATAGATCGCTATTCTGCGAAGTGAGACTGAGTTGTGCTGCTGGCTTGCCGTTGAGCGTAATGCTAACGGTTCCACGAGCCTCCGCCGAGCCTTTCTCCATCGAAAGCAGCAGAGCCCGCAACGCGACGATTGTGGCCTGGGTGGTCCCCCATGTACCGGAGGCGTCCTTGCGCGCAGCGATGTAATTGAGCGCCTTGCGCGCGACCGCAGGGGACTCGCCGGACTTGAGCAGAGCTTGGAGAACCAACCCGGTGGTCTCGACCGCCGCGCTTGCGCCCCGGCCGTAGACCGCGGTTTCCTCCGACGTCCACCACGCCTGGTCATCCTTTTCGGTGCGCGTCTCCACAAGCTGCTGGACGATCTGTTGAGTCAAGGCGCGGTCCTGCTGGAAGTCCGTGGCGAAGTTCGCCAGTATGGCCAGGGTATAGGCATCCTGAGTGCGGCTCACGCTTCGCGAGATGAACTGATGGGCCCGTTCGATCTCCAGTCCTTGATACCCGCTATCTTGGAGCGCCCAGGCGATGTAGGCAGTGATTCGCACGACGTCGGAGTTGTACCGGTTGGTGGCACCTTCATTGATGAAGTTGGTGTCGGGTTTCCAGCTTCCGTCGGATTGCTGTTGCCGCGCAAGCCATTGTTGCGTGCGCTGAATCACACGAGCATCCACGTCATGCACCTTCGCCATGTCGGCGAACTCCATGAGCCCGTACGAGGTCAGGATCTTGTTGGCGGGGGCTTGGCCGAACCATGAGAATCCACCACCGGAAACCTCGAAAGTCAGCAAGCGCTGATAACCATTGGCAATGAAGCCTTCCGCCTTGGCGTGGACCTCAGGTGTCAACTTCTTGGTGCGCTGCATGTAATCGAGAGCCAACACATTGGGATAGGTCGCCGAAGAGGTTTGCTCGAAGCAACCGAATGGCATCCGTAAAATGGCATCCATGCCTTCGACGACTTGGCTCAAGGGACCAGGATACAGTCGCACGAAGATCTTGCCAGCGTCCGGAATCGCGTCAGGAGGGAAGGTTACGGCGTGTTCGACAGAGCTTTCCAATCGACCGTTGAAAGCTACAGTCTGTTGGCGGCCATTGGGGACGACTTCGATCTCGCGAATGACGATATCGGCACGCCTCGCCGGGCCTTCCAGGCCGGCCTTGAGCGTGAGCTTAAATTTACCGATGCGCTTAGCTTCGATAGTGAACTGAGATCCTCCCACGCGATCATTTTCGACGACGAGGTTCTTTTCGGCGGTGTCGCCGGTAAGCGAAAACCAGTCGTCCGGCGCGAGCTGAAGATGAACTTGACCCTGTTTACCGCTGTAATTGTAGACCGCCACGGGAATGGAAACTTGATCGCCTTGTGTAAGAGTCACCGGCAAGTCGAGTTCGGCGAAGAAGTCCTGGAACACCTTGAGGCTTGAGGTGCCGCTCCCGAGCGCCCCCTGCTTCGTCGAAGCCATCATCGCCATGCGCCAGGTGGTGATGTTGTCTGCAATCGGAATGGTGAGGCTCGCGCGGCCATGACTATCGGTAATGATCTCGGGCGCGACATACAGGGCCTCCGGAAACCACGAGCGCACATGGGTCTCTGGGGCAGCCCCTGCTTTTGCGGTGGGGACGGCGTCTTTCAAGCGCATCGAAGCTCTCGGAGCGGCGAGCATAGCAGACACAGTATTGAGCACCCGCGCTGCCGCCGAGACTTCGACGGTCTGAGTCATCGAACCGACATCGAGAACGATGGAGAAGACCGCACGATCGCCGGCGGCGAGGGAGACTTCGCGGGCCGCGGTCGCGAATCCGGGCGAGAAGACCTGGATTTCGAAACTCGCGTTAGCGAGCCCTGCAACAGCGAATCGGCCATCGGGGTTAGAGGTCAAAGTCTGGACTTTCCCGGTAACTCTGTCAACCAGCCTGATCGTGGCTCTGGGGATCACGCCTCCTGAGCGATCCGACACTATGCCAGCGATTCCGGCTTCCGGATTACCAGAGTGCTCTATTCGCATATCAACGATGCCTCCGGCCGGTTGAAATGTGGGCACGACACAGTGGCTTTCGTCGCGGTTTTGGATCAGATCGTCGGGCGTGAAAAACTGTCCGTCTGGACCCGCACTTCGCACGATGAAAGTGCTTATGCCCGACCAATTACGGTCGACGCGCAGTTGGTTGCCCCAGGCATCACGGAAATTTACCCTTTGCAAATCCGCAGCCAGCAATGCTTGATCGCATGTGTGCGGATTATTCTCAGACACGACAGTGGCAACCTGGTCGATCTGAGCGCGCAGACGCGCAAGGTAACGGGAAGCAAACTGCTGCTGTTTGTTCTCCGGCACTGTGCCACCGAATTGCGACGGAGTGCTGTAGATCGCCAGCGACTGAGCGGCAGCAAACAGCGCCTGCGCCGCGCGGTCACGGCGATGGGATTCGGCGGGGTCTATAGACGTGACCGCATCGGAGAGCGTGACTGAGTGAATCTCGTAGCGCGGCTTCAACGCTTCCTGCTCCAGGTAAAAAAAGACTTTGGCGAATCCAGGTTGTTTCTCGGCCAAAGCAAAGACGGCCTGGTCGATGATCTCCACGCCCAAGGCGGCCTGAATACCTTCACCGCGGTTGTTGGTGACACGAAAGCCAATGCGTGCCTCGCCGCCCGGCTTGTATACCGGAGCATCCAGCGATGTCTCGATTCGCAACTCATCGGCGGGCTGCACAAACACCAGCTTGTGGTCGCTGATCGTGACGGCGTTCGAGCCAAAAATGTAGGCGTGGAAATCGACCGTCCCCGTCATTTCGGGAGTCGCCGCCAGTTCCAGCGCGGCGCGGCCATTAGCGATTTTCAAGTCATGCGTGCCGATGGTTTGTCCATCTTTGACGACGTCCACGTACACATAACCGCTTTGCCGGGTAGCCAAAACTTCAAGCCGGATGGGTTCGCCGGGGCGATAAACTGCGCGTTCGGCCCGCAGCAAGACTTGGTCCGGCCCACCGGCGCGGGACTCAAGTGCCGCTCGCATCGATGCCTGATTTCCTTGGTGATCCTTCGCTTTTACACGGATGTCCGTGGCGTCGACGGGCAGGGCGACAATCGCGATTCCGCCTTTGTCGGTAGCCGCGCTCCGAACCGCATTTCCCGCAGACTCGACTCGGATGTCTGACTCTGCCGGTGTCCCGTCCGGGTAGGATGTGAGAACGTACACACGGTTCTCAATGCCCGGAACGAGCGAACCGCTTTCGGGAACGGCAGTGATCAGCAACGGGGACTCGCTCACCGTGACGGGCTCGCCGCGGCTCTCGCTGTGTCCCGAGATATCCTTCACTGTGGCCTCGACCAGGACGCTTGCTGCACCTTGATTCAAGGGACGCCCGGCGAAGAAGTCCGGCAGGCGGATGTCGAAGTGGAAGGCCCCTTCGTTGTCCATTCTGCCAGTCGAATTACCGGCATCGAACCGCGCTACATCGAACCCGGACGCCTTCACCGTCACCTCGCCGTCGACAGGTTTTCCAAAGAAATAGTTCGCACGCACGGTCCCCGTTACGTGGTCGCCGGGCCGGTATCCTTGTTTGCCCTTGCCGTCTTTCTCTGATAATTCCACCGCTACTTTGAACCTCGGTAGCACGTAGCGATCGACAGATAACGCGATCTCGGAACTGCTTGACGGCGCATCGGCGGCGTTGTTAAGGAGTGCGCGCAAGTGATACGTTCCTAGATTGACTTCGTCGGCCAGAACGAACTCGCCGGACGCGAGGCCGTAGGAATCGGTTGGCGTCATTTTCCGGAATACTTTGTTGCCGCGGGAATCGTCGAGTTCAACGGTCAATTGGCGTCCAGTCACCGCCTGATGGTTTGCTCGGTCGAGCGCCAAGGCGCGATAGTGGATTGTCTGACCGGGCTGATAGATCGGCTTTTCCGTCGTAAGCAGAATGGATGATTTGTCCTCGAGCCGGATCTCTTCGACGTGTTCGACGGGTCCGAGGGCAGTGTCGATTGCGTAGCGAAGGGAGTAGCGCCCTGCCAGACCTGCCGGGAAATGGAACTGCACTGGAGTGGTGCCGCCCTCATTAAGAAGTCCCGTAAATAGACGATGGTTCAGATGTCCGGGTTGTACCAGTTCGATCTGCACGGATCCGGAGGTGACTGGGGTATCGTTGTCCGCGTCGTTGACGATCAACCGGACCGCAGCGGCGCCTCCGCTTAAGTAAGATTGCTGACCCAGGACGTGAACCACCGGAAGCCGAAGAATGCGCGATATCGAAGTGACACCTTCTATCGGGGCGACCTTCTCTTCCGCGTATATGAATCGGTAGCGGAGGCGGTGCCAAACCAGTTCGTCAAACGGGAGGTTCTTGGGCAGGACAAGTTCCCGATTCCAAGATCCTTGACCTGCGTTTGCATCCGCGTGTCGATCGATGCTGACGGCGGGATGGTCTTCGGGATCGAGGACTTCCACCAGCAGCTTTCCTTCGCCGGTTCGAACCGCGTTATAGGGGATCGAGACGCGCAGCATTCCGTGGACGAACGTTGCCCGGATAGAACGGGTCTCCACCGGTAGGGCCACCGAGCGAGATATCAGCACCACGATTGCTGCCGAAACCAGGGCGCACGCGATTGCGAGAAAAAAAGACCTCTTCATGACCAACCTCCAGTAGCGCTTTTTTGCAAGGCTCTACTTCCAGGAACGGGGCGGCCGGTTAATCTTGCAAGAGTTTTTATCTTTTTTTGACGGATCGCGAAATTAGTGCTGAGGAGGGGCGGGGTACCAGCGGCGCCCATCGCGGCTCAACCAGTCGGAGCCGGCGTCGGTCGTGATTTTGAATATTGACCTCGAACCCTGCGATAGTTCAGGCGGAGCAGCGAGGCTAACGATCTTACCGTTCCATTGAGATTTGACTGCTTTCCAGCCCTTTCCGGAATTCCCGCTAAAAAAGAGGGTCCCAGCGGAGTCGACTGCAAGGACGACTTTGTCGCGCGTCACCTTGATCTCGGTGGGCAGTTTGGAGGGGAGCGGCTGCGGTTCTGGGAGTACTGCCTGTTTCCGCCGCGATTGATTGCTCACTTGCGCTGACTCAGTTTGGATACTAGAAGCTGCCGCAGACACCGCTACCGTCTCTGAGACGGAACCAACCTCTAGCTGGGTCCTCACAGAGGCCATTTGTTTTGGCTGCACCTCGACTCGCTGGGTAGTCCGTCGAAATCCTGGCGCAGTGATCTGCAATTCGTACTGTCCGGGGGCCAAGTTGTTAAATGTGAATTGACCAGAGGGGCCGGTGCGCGCATTGGTAGCGCTGGTTCCGGCGAGTAGGCGAAGCTCAATAGTCGCTTGGGGGACGATATCTCCACTTTGATCAGTGACCGTGCCGGAGATGCCGGACGGAACTGCCTCCGCCTGCGCAACGATGGCGGCAGGGTTCGGCAGCGGCGGAGAGTTCGTTTCCACCGTAGTACTATCTTTGCTCCTGGCCGACTCGGCGAGAGGCGTAGGGAGCGCGATGCGCGGAGTTTCGGGCGAAGCGACGGGAGCGGACGGCGTGCCGGGAGCGGTCGGGGTGATGGAGGGGGCTGGCTTGACGGGAGCGTGGGGCGGATTTTGGGCCGGCGGTTCCGGAATACGGCGTCGGGCGGAAGGGCTTGCCTCTGGTATGACAGGCTTCGGGGCCGGTGTTTCGACTCGATTGTCCGATGGCAACGGAGGCGTCTGGGTCACGCGGGCGGCCAACTGCGGCTGTGCTCCTGTCCCGGAGCGCAAGTATAGCCAGGTCCCGATAATCGCAACGCACACCGCGGCCGCTATTCCTAAGAGCGGGTTCGGCTGGAACCACCGCCTGCGGGCGGAAATTGGAATTGGAATGGGCGCGGCGGGTGAAACCGGGACGTCCTGCGCAAGGAACACGATGTCGCGGCAGCGAGCACATTCGGCAAGATGCGCGAGACATTGGGCGCGTTCGTGTTCCGGCAATACGCCTTCGATAAAGGCGTTGAGCGCATCGGCGTCAAGATGTAGTTGCTCTCTCATGTTTGCCTGGGGTCCGTACTAGGCGCCTGTTCTGGGAACGTTCCACGTTGGGAAGCTTGCAGTAGGAGGCGAAGATTCACGTCGAGATCCCGGGGGTCAGTGGACAGGGCTTCCTCGGCGGCGGCCTTGCTGAGGCCGGATGCCTGCAGATTTTCGAGGAGTCCGTCGTGTAACCGGGCGGTCAGGCGTTGCAGCCGACGGCTCACTGTCGCCTCATGGACGCCGAGAACTCGGGAGATTTCCAGCAGTGTACGCCGGTCGAGAAACCAGGCGGAAAGAAGGAAGCGATCTTCGTCGACGAGACGGCCGAAGGTCGCACTAAGGGCGTGGCTAAGGCGCGAAAGGATCTCGGTAGTGGGCGTCGCGCCAGGAGACACGGCGGGCAATTCGTCGGTTGCGAGAGGCGACTCGCGCTTGGTCCGGCGATGATTGTCCACGTTGCGCTGGGCGAGTGTCGCCCGCAGGAAACCCTTCAACGATCCTCTTCCAGAATAATAAGCAAGGGGCGAGCGGCGTTGCCCGTCTCGATCCGTAAGCCCAAATAGATCGGCGTAGAGCGAATCGGCGAGCTCGCGCGCCGTTGCCGCTGAGGATGTCATGCCGATCGCGGCTTGAATCAAGGTATCCCGATAACGGGTCATGAATTGTTGCCAGGCGGATTCTCGCCCGAGCGCGCAGGCATAGGCGAGAGCAAGGTCGCGGATGTGAAGTGATCGCCAAAAGTCGGCGATCTGCTGTGGCGTGGGTACGCTTCCTAGTGGCAGCCCGTAGTTGTATTTCACGCCGATCGTGAGTAGCACGGTCGCTAATTCATCCTCATGGAGACCGACGGAATCGGCTTCGGCTTCGCGCCATAAATCGTGGATTTCAAGACCTGACAGGTCTTTTAGCTGCAATTCCGGCGTTTGAATCTCGCGCAATGTTTCGAGGCCTTCGGCGGAAGGCGACGATAACAGGCGATCTGAGGATTGTGGCGGCGCCGAATCCACGCCCTCACTATAGCTGAAGATTGGGGGATTCGATTGAGTATCCTGTCTCGACTCACATCCAAGACACGGTCTACAGGTTGCCGCTCACATCCCGCTCTTATGAAACACGTAGGGCGACTGGTTTTGACACCCATGATTATGGATGTTTAATCAGTGGAACGGCCACCGATATTTCATTGCTCTCAGAAACATCCACACGCGCGCCGCTGGACGTCACAATCTCCCGCATTTTCGGCCAGTCCCAGTCAGCGTTATCCTTGGGCCACGCGGCGACTCGATATTTTCCGGGAGCGAGACTTTGACAGACAAATCCCCCATTTTGGTCTGAGTCTTGTAAGCACCCATGAATATCCGGGTCGATGTGTGGCGGATCTGGCCTCAACACCACATGGGCGTCCGGAACGGCGTTACCCGCGTCGTCCCTGACCACCCCTGAAATAGTCGCGGCTTTCGTACTAATTGTGAGCACGAGGTCATCGACTGTTTCGCCGCTGTGAATCGTCACTGGCGCATCGATAGACTCCTGGCCTCCGATCCGCACCGATTTCAGGTAGCTGCCAGGTGGGAGCGGATATAAAGAGAAACGGTACTCGGCTGTATAAACCTCGTCGATGATAAACGTCCCGTCCGGCTCGCGGCGCGGCTGGGGGGCGGAATCGTGCAAAAACGGGACCATTGAAATTGGAGCGATCTGGACGCGCGATAAATCGAGCGGGACGTTATCTTCTACTTCAATTCGAGCACGAATGGTGCCGGAAGACTCCGGAATTACTTCTACGCCTTTGATATCTTCGTCGGCGACAGTAATCTGCGCTTCCCCTGCGAATGTACGGCCCAGAACCTTGGCTGACGCTCGGACGGGGAACTCACCCGGGGGCACACCGCAAAATGAAAATGTGCCATCCGAATTATTCGCCCGCAGGGCGCCCCGGGGGCCAAGATTGATAATCCAATAACCCGGCAATGGGTATGTGTCCCAAACGACTCGGCCCGACACACGGTGTGGCGTCATCTGGACCATCACAAGATCCGGATAGGAAACTTGTTGCCCCAGGGCAATGTGAACCGAAGGTAGTTCCCGGTCTTCCAATTTAGCGACATAAAGGCGGTTCTTACGATTCGCAAACTGGCCGCAATCGCCGGTTTGATTCGGGGATTGAATGTGCACAGAGTAATCGCCCGGCGAAAGATTCGCGATGCGGTACTCACCCAAGTCATTTGTGGTTGCTCGCCCTTCGTTCGAAACACCTCGATGCGCTATCAATTCGGCGCCGCTGAAGGGTTCCCCATCCGCATACACTACGCGTCCTGTGATCACGCCCGCACG
>Ga0163162_10007142_pt1 | contig 10841 bp, 11 predicted proteins | sample S55metaG_FD_115310 | JGI IMG/M metagenome (GOLD analysis project Ga0163162, IMG submission 115310) | Switchgrass rhizosphere microbial communities from Kellogg Biological Station, Michigan, USA - S5-5 metaG | ecosystem: Host-associated > Plants > Roots > Rhizosphere > Soil | place: USA...
CTTTCGTCCGCGAGAAAAATGTCCACCTGGATGCCAAGTTTTCTTAGGTGAACAGCCGTATTGACAAGCTGGATGGTGTCTCCGCCTTTATCCTTGTACAGTGAAGCCCTTGAAATGAATGCAACTTTCATGGAGGGGAATTTTTCAGGATATTTCTTCTGTCGAATTCCGGGAATACCTGGCTGAATGCAAGTACCCAGATCACGTATTCCGCAACATTGAACAAAAAACTTCCTGTAAACTGATAAATGAAAATAAAAATGAAGAGCCCAAGTCTGTAATAATTCGTGTATGGTTTAGTCCTGAAAAAAAAGTACCATTCAAATCCGAACCGAATCAGCAATCCTGCAATACCATAAATTGCAAATGTTTCGGCAACCGCATTGGGTATGGTAATTTGATTAGCATCGAAAACCGTGTTATAGAATTTATTCCATATTTCGATTCCCAGCAATTTCAGTTGTCCAAGTCCCACTCCGAAATAAATGCTTTTTTCCCGGGCAACACTCAGCGCAAGCTGGAATGAATCAAATGCCCTTCCTCTAAAAGACGTATCAGTGCCTTCAAAAATATTATTGATTCTTAAAAACAACGGATTACCTGGATATACCAGGTAGAGTACAAGAAAACTAACCGTTATCACTATCACGGCGATAAATGAATAAGCTGCAACATTTTTTTTGAGGAAAAACGACCGGATATTCGAAAAAAAGAGTATTCCGAGGCTGATGGCAATTCCCAGTATCGCTCCCAGTGAAAATGAAATGGCCAGTGGAAAACTGACTAAGAAAAATACATAACCGGCATTCGGATATTTAAAAAAAATAATTTTCAGGTAATAATAAAATGCCAGTGGTATCAGCAGTGTCGAATAGTAAGAAGGTTCGTAGGTAAATAGGCTCAGCCTGGGAAATTTAGTAAGGCCGGTCGAAACATCATACACCGACCACATCAAACCACGGGCATCCGGAATGAAAAAAAGAATACAGGCAATCCCGACAAGGAAAATATTGATGTTTAGCAAAATCCGGAAGATCGTTCTCAAAGAACCGGCAACCTGTAAAAACCGGATCATGGTTAAAATGAATACGAAGACGCTAAATAGAAGAATGTAAGACCTTATGTAATAGTAGGGAACAACGCCCTGTATGAAATGAATGATTGCCAATGGAATCGTGAAAAAAAAGAATATCCATCCATATTTAATTTTATTCTGTTTGTATAACCAAAAAAGAAAAACTGGTGTAAGGATAGAAGTATACAATAAGCCGAAAGGCAGAAAGACCGAGTTTAAAAAAAAATACAGGATGGCAAACGGTAAATATTTATTGATTCTTATCAGATTGGCCATACAGTCAGCGGGTTTTCCTGTTTTTTCAGGCCGAAACTACACATTTTGTTACAGGCGGAATAATCGTTTTCCCGCATGATGAACCATCTTTTTAAAAACTGTTCATTGTTTCTATCACTCTTTCGATGTCGGAAGCAATATGAAAGGAGGAAATAGGCAGACTGAGTGTGGTCCGGTGAATTTCATCTGCAATGGGTGTTGTCTCTTTATCCAATATGCCCCTCATAGCTGGCTGTTTATTCGGTGCAACGGGATAATGGATTTCTGTTTTGATTTCATTTTTTAAAAGAAATTCCCTGAGCCTGTTCCGGTTTTCATGTCGAATGTTGAAAATGTGGTACACGTCAAAATAATCAGCCTGGATAGCCGGTTTGATGAAGTTGTCATTCAACCCCTGCATATATAAATTGGCCAGGCTTCTTTTATGTTGGTTCAATGTATCTAAGTGGGGGAGCTTGACGGTAAGGAAAGCCGCCTGGATTTCATCCAGACGGGAGTTGTAACCGATCTCTTCGTTGTGATATTTTACCAGAGATCCGTAATTGCGCAGGGTTTGGATCGACCGGTTAAGAGTTTCATTGGAAGTGTTTACGGATCCTGCATCTCCCAACGCTCCGAGATTTTTCGTTGGATAAAAACTGAATGCACCTAAATCCCCAAAACTTCCGGCTTTTTTATTTTTATATGAAGCTCCATGCGCCTGAGCGCAGTCTTCAATCACTTTTAAATTTCTTTTTCGGGCGATTGGCATGATCCGTTCCATATCGCACAATTTGCCGTACAAATGCACGACCAGAATTGCTTTTGTATTGTGCGTGATTTTCTCTTCTATTTTATCCGGGTCGATATTGTAGGTTGCAATGTCTGGTTCAACCAGGACGGGTTTTAGTCCCGCGTGTAAGATGGCAAGAATGGTTGCTATATATGTATTGGATGGAACAATTACTTCATCGTCCTTTTCAAAATTACAGGCTTTTAACGCCAGCACCAGAGCATCCAGGCCATTGGCCACCCCGCAACTAAAAGTGGTTCCGCAATAGTTTGCAAAATTTCTTTCAAAGGTTTTGACCTGATTTCCCAAAATAAACCAGCCGCTTCTGAGCACCTCATCAAATGATTTGGTGAAAGCTGCAAAAAAAGGTTGATTTACTTTACCGAGGTCCTCGTATTCAATCATTTCTTGTATGGTTCAAAGATATAATCCTGCTGATCAAAATATTCTGATGCAAGTACCATGAGTATGGCATCAGGTGAAAATTCGTCCATCGTATGCCAGTCCCGAGTTTGCAGAATCAGGCATTGGGATGGCTGATCCAATATAAAATAATTTTCACCCAGGCCGTCATTATTATAGATCCGGCATCTCCCTTTCAGGCAAATGGCTGCCTGTATCGTTGTCTTATGTCTGTGGCCTCCGCGCAGGGACTGGTCTACGCCGTAGATATAAAATATCCGTTTTATATCAAAAGGAATTGTCTTTTCGATAACCGTTAGGTTACCCCTCTTATCGGTAAACGTTTTAAGATCTATGAGATAAGCCATTATATTATTTGATACTATCCAGTTTATAAATATGATCGTGTAGCCGGAATTTGAAAAGGTTTTTTTTGAACGGAGTCAATCTTCCTTTGTATATCAGGAAAATTACATTTTTTATATATTCGAAAATAATTTCTCCTACACCGGGGGAAGCCTGCCTCGCACCCTGGGGATTCCGTTTGAACCCTGAACGAGTTATATGATCTCCTATATCAAGCAAACGGCGGATATAAGGAAAATAAAGAATTTCCTTTACCTCACTATCCAACTCATAAAGTGCCCCGCTGCAACCAACTTTTTCGTCGGAATAGAACTTCAGTCCGTGAAAATGGTAAAAGACAAGTGGGTGCGTTGTTCCTTTTGTCTTGTCGGAGATAAATATTTTGTTATTTAACTGGTTGATGGAATACTGCTGGATATTCCAGGGAGCCAATCCGCCTCCCGGATGTTGCAGAACGTGCACACCATTGAACCTTTGCGGCCAGTCATCCAGGTATTTCTGATCACCGAACTTGCCATCTTCCAGATAAGCAAAACACCATTCCAGGCAGCGATCCCGCCACCAAATCAAAGCATTCAATCCATCCTGGTCATTTTTAAAATACATGAACTGTACACAGTAGATACCGTGCGTGGCGGAAACATCATAGTCCCTGGTATACCGGTGTTCTGAAATTAAAATAGATTCGTTTACAAATTCATCAAACAGAATCTGTGGATTATCGTAAAATATCATGTCTGCATCCAGGTAAGTACAGGATGGTAATTTGAACATCTCAATGCAGTATAATAAAATAGACGGTGTGCATGTCCAGCAATATTCTGCCGCTGTCCTCCCGGATTTTACCTGCTTTAATTTATCATCTTCGAATTCTCCCAGCGAAATAACGGTTAGGTCTTTTTTCTGAAGGCCGTTAAGATAGCTATAGCATTCGTCATCAAAGGCAACAACGTATAAATGGAAATCCGGATTGGTATTTTTCAGGGATTCAAAGAGTGCGAGGCCCCTGGACATGTAATTAGAGTCAAAAAGAGTACAGAAATTAAGCATGGATACCGGCAAATAATTTGTTTATTTTTCTCTTGAGCAAAATCAGGGGGATTTTCTTTTTTTCTTTTTGTATTTTTTTTAATATGGACTTCCTGCATTCTCCCAGTAAAGGATCCTGGAATTGCTGTATTCCCTGATCCGCTAATTCAAGGGCATATCCAAATTGTCGTTCCAGCAGGGCAAAGACGATTAAAAGGAAAAGATTCCTGATGGTGAGACCTTCGGGGTTGCGAAAATAAGTAAGTTCGGCCCATCCGGGTGAAGTTCTTATAATTCTTTCACTTAGGAAGTTGCCTATCTGTTGTGCATAACTGTTCTGCAATCGCTGGGTTCCCTTAACATTCATAGATGAAAGCCAGAAACCCTGTGCATGCATTTCCTGCATCACGGAATAAAGTTTGTCCTCATCCTTATAAGCATCCATGATCCCGGGTTCAAACTCAGCAAAAAGGACGGTGTCCTTAATTTTTGCCGGCAAACTCTTATAAAGCCGAAGGTCAGTACCCTGTGTATCCACTTTAAACCAGTCGATATATAAGATATTTGCAGAATGAAGTGTTTCTTCCAGAGTTACTGCAGGCAGACTGGTTATTTTTTTCACTTCAAACAGCGGCTTGAATAACCAGGGACGCAGTTTTTCCTCGTCCGGTTCGAGCAGACTGGAACAAAAGGGAGAACTGGTCAAATAAAAAGGAGCATCCCCGGCAGGCTGGGCTGTAACAATCCGGTTGACTTGAACAAACTTCCTGTAATCTTTATTTGTTTCTTCACTGATCTGGAACTCTCTGTCATCCGCGTCGAATGCGATACAATACGCATATTTAGCAATGTATTTCCATTTGGAATGGATTCCTCCGGACGCGCCGATATCGATCAGTACCGGTGGCTGATCCCTGAAATGCTCCGATCGCAGTATCTGGTCAATAATTTTCATGGTTTTTTTTTAATAACAGTCCACGGTACCTGATTTTTTTCCCATCAAGGAAGATAATGGAATCGTTTTCGTGTTCTGAAATCAATTGATAGTTTTGGGTCAATTCCATTTTGACGGCCATTAAATTTAACATCCAACATGGGTAACTGGCATTGTAAATATCGGGGGGTACCGTTTGTATACATATCCTGTCCCTGGGCTCGTAATTAAAATAGGTGTTATCGATGAGGATATAGGGGATTTTGTAATCCATTAAATTTTTGAGTATCTCATAGGGTTTTTCCAGATAAGGCAATACGCATGAAAGGAGTAAAATAGCGGGAAGCCCCTGCTGCTCTATCAGTTGGTCAAGGGAATAAAAGAAATGCAGTGTATTGTCCTGGAAATTTTCCTTGCCGCAACGAACGAAGTTCTCCTGTTCAACTATATTCCACTGTAAATGGGATAATCCGGAAAGGAACTGTCTGTTTTGATAGTATGTGCTCCCCAGGGAGCCACCAAAATCTGCTACTTTCAACACACCTTTATTTTGGGAAGCTACCCATAACAGGGCAGCCAGGAGTGGCCATGAATATTGGATCTGGTTGAACAAAACGGAATCACGTTCATAAGCAGCTTCTCCTCTTTTTACTTTCCATATTGCCTCTTTCACTTTTTCGAGGATATGCCGGTCTTCATATTTTCCGGATAGATCTCTTGCCTGTTGCCAGTTTCTATAATCGCCCTTCCAGCCATATTTTTTTCCTTTATGCAGAAGGGTTAAAATCAGGGGAGGAATGAGTTGTTTTAAAAAAGACTTGGTACCGTGTTCGGGCATGATTTTATAAATCGGTCTTAGAAATGAGTTTTAATTTACGTTTGATTTTATTCCAGATTGATGGATTGTTGGCTTTACGGTGGTAGGCGGCGAATGCATGGTATGCGGGAGTATACTGACTTACTTCTACGCGGTCTAGCCGAACGGGTTTTGTGTTGAAGGACTTGTATAGTAAAGGATCAAACCCATTGTTAGTTCCGCTTCCGTCACCACCTATATTGGATACCAGTGATTTCCCTGGATAAAGGGTAAACTTATTTTCCAGAAATGCAGATGCATACCAGCGGACGGCCCAGGAATTTGTTCGTCCTGCTATCTGATCCCTTAACATCTGCGTATACGGGTAGCTGTGGTCGAAATCAAATTCTTCTGTTTGTTTTGATTCCTCCAGTTTTTTGAGTAATAACCGGCCATCCGGTTCGTAAAGATCCCAGCCCCGTTTCCAGGTTGCCCAACCCCAGCAATCAGCTCCACGCAGGAAAAAAGTCTCCGGCAATTTTTCCAGGACAGGATAAATATATCCATGAATACTAATCACTTCGTTGTCTTCTTCATATAGGCTGAGGCCATCATTCATAAAATCCAGAAAGTAAGGCGAGGTCAACAGGTCGTCCTCCAGTACAATTATTTTTCCATAACTGGAGACGATTTGATTAACACCTTCCATGATGTTTGAAGACAATCCGATATTTGATTCTCTTTCGATAATGTTGATCGATCTAAAATGTCTGATCGTTTTCAGGTAATTCCTGACTTCCCTTACCTGGTTCTCTGAAACCCCATCTTTCGGTCCGTCAGAAAAAATAAAAAGATCGCTCTGGCCCGACAATTTGTTTTGCTGTAGTGCCTCGACAGTCTTCCTGGTATGGTCGGGCCGGTTATATGTAAATAAGGCTATAGGCGACAATGCCATTAATTCAGTTTTTTAAAAAAACTCGTTTCTGAAAAATCTCTCATATAAGGAACGGGCCCTGCGAAGGTCGAGATTTTCCATGATTTTCTGTCAAAATGAAAAGGCGCAGAATAATACTTCCTTTCTGAATTATCAATAATGAGCCAGCCGTTTTTTTTCAACTTCATCAATCCCTGCTGAACGCAGGAAGGCCTGGCGCGCCCGTCTACAATGATGATATCAAAATAATTGTCCGGATAAGAATCAATAGATCGCGCATACTGCTCAAAATTTTTCCCCGCATACATGGGATCGCCGGATATAAAATCTCCTGGATTTTCAAAACTTTTTTCGGGAAATCGGGGATCAGGAACCGGCTCTGCCAGTATATATTGAACATTTTGAAAGGGTTGCTGGTCAAGCTTATTTTTCATATTCGTATACCATGATAAATCATGTTCTACAGAATTCACCTCCTTTACCCTGGATATCCAGAACATTGTGGATCCACCTGAGCCATATTCAAAAATACGCATATCCTGTCTGGTGATTTTTTTCAGAAATTCGATTGCGGCAAAATTCATCCAGGGAGTCTTATCATCCACCGGGTTTCGTCCAGGTTTGAGATGTTCACGCCATGCCGGGTAATATTTCATGAATGAAAAAAGGTTTTTCAGCCTTGGTTTACTCCAAAGTGATTTCAGCGATTTTTTCAGGTAGATAACCAGGTCTGTAGTAGGCATGGATAAGTAGTTAAGAATTTGTAACCGGAATCAGATCAATTTTTTTTTGAATATAGAATCTTATTAAAAAGTAATAAATAGCAAAATAACAGGCATTGGATGCAATGGAGACTGCGCCGGCTCCGTAAACTCCCCAGCGTGGAATAAACAACATACTCAGACCGAGACTAACGCAACACATGAAAAACCCGGTGATAGAAACAACATGCGTTTTTTCAAAATATACCAGATAATTCGAATATAAAGGAGTAAGTGCTGCTACAATCTGGGAGGTCAAAAGCAACGGAAGAATATAAAGGGCTTCGTGGTATTTGCTTTGAATGATTCCGAGAGAAAGAATGATCCAGACAAAAAGCTGGATGGCAAAGGAAAGGAACACAAAGACGAGGAGGATCCGAACTACCAGCTTATTTGTTTTCGCCACATTTTTCCGGAGGTCTTTTTCTTTGAGAAAAAGTGGAAGCCATGCATTCTGGAATGAAGTAAAGATCAGGGGAATGACGCTGGCACAGGAAACGGCCAGATAGTAATATGACATCTCTTTAAATGAGCCGTATTTTTCCAGAAAAAACTTGTCACTAAAATTGATCACTATCCCAAAAACAGCGGATAACATTACCGGGATAGCGAGCTTAAGCCCTGCCAGGGCAATTTGCGGACTGAACTTAGATGTTACCTCCCGGATATATATATACATAAAACTGAGAAATAATACCAGTTCCACCAGGTAAGTACATTCGAGTCGCGTCCTGACTTTATCCTGATCTTTCAGTATATAAAGAAAACTAACCGCGAACAGGTTGATGCAGACGATCCGGAGAACATTGTATTGTTTAAGGTGTTTTATTTTCTCTGAGGTGAAAAAGAAATTGGTCAGCATAAAATTGCCAATCGATACAACTAATGCCAGGAGCACTGAACCGCGGTAATTGGTATAATCTATCTGGTTTTTAAAAAGAATTTTTACCAGGACGTAATCCAGTTTAAAATAATAGACCGGGAAAATAACACAGACCAGAACACCAGCGAGCAGGCAAAAAATGGTAAACAACAGCTTGCCTTTGTCATGATCATTGTCATAATCATGGTAATATTTGCTCAGGGGAATATATAAGCCGAAATTCAAGACCAGGGAGAAAGTAAAAATAATGGACAATAAATAACTATACAATCCATACTCTTCCTGCGTCATCAGCCTCAAATAAACAGGTAACAGAATGAATCCTGCGAGTTTAACCAGTATATCGATGCTCAGGACGGCGAACAATCTGTTGACCAACAAATTGTCTTTATAATCTCCTTTCCATTTTTTCAGTAAACTGACTACATTCATTGGCTTGCTGTAAAATTGATAGCCGGCTTGGTAAAAATTTTATTGGTAAGATTTCAGGGGACAGACCGGGTTCATGTCAGAAACTCCCTTTAAACCTCCTGGTTTTTCTGTATAACTCCCTGAATAGTGCCAGCAGAAAACTGAAAAGTAATCCAGCCAGAGCGCCGAGTGTGAGCGATTTTTTCAACGAATAGGATTGCGGAAAAGCCGGACTTTTGAATTCATCAATAACTATGATGGATTCTGAATTTTTGCTCAGCCAGTACATAATGGTCCCTTTTTCATCGACCAGCTCATTTGAATGAACATATATAGTAGCAGGATCAAAATCATTACTGTAATAGGTGGTGGTTATCTTCGATAAAGCAAGAAAATGGTTATATTCTGTTTTTAGGGTGTCCAGTTTTGCGAGTTCCTTATCAATAAAGGATAATTTTTCCTGGTAGAATTTAACCTGGTCCGTTTTGATTCTTTTCAACGTTCTTTTGCCATTCAGATAACGGGTGATGGCATTTTGAAATGTGTCGGTCAGTTCCGGATTACTGATCCTGGCTAATATTTTAAATGGCTGATTAAATTTCGTTGAAGTATCTTTTTCAACAGGGTCATTATTTAAATTGGTCAGATCTAAAAAACTAATGCTTTTGGAATGCGATTCACTTATACCCAGCTCATCCGACAACTTCGGGTATGAGCCTGAAGCAATCAGTTCGTTGAGTGATTTGATCATTTCCGAAACGGTCTTTTTATATAAATCGGAAGATTCCGCAATCATGGAAACTTCATAGTAAACAGGCCTGGAAGAATAATAAGCAAATCCTACTCCCAATCCTGAAATCAAACCAGCCAGGAGAAGCAGTTTGCCATTCTTGAATACTTGAATGAATAGATCTAAGGCGGAAAAGATGAAGCTCAGGAATTGGATCGTGATTTTTTTTAAAGGGGGTAGATCGATATAGTCTTCACTTTTTATATTTTCTTCATTCATGTCAGTATCTTTCGAATAATCAGGTAGTTAAGGCAATTTTTTTTTTGAAAATCCTGTCAAAAATAGCAAATAATATCTATTCGGTTTAATTGTTCTCGCGGGAGCCATATCACTTCATGAAATAAAGCAGGGTGTTTGGAATCAAATTGGCTCCGGGTTGGAATTGGCATATTTGGCGCATATAGATATATATTTGACCCTTCCTTGTATGAAAAGAATTCAGGAGAGCAAAATACTGAACCGGCTGCACGACTTGCTGGTGATCCTTTTCTTTGTCGGTTTCATTTTCGATATCCGTTTTATCGTTGGATTTAGCACGATAATGATGGCTGCCAATGCTTTCCTGGTCAACCGGCTGGAAACCGGAAAATGGTGGAATCCCGGTTTTTTTAATCTGTTTACAACGGGTTTGGTTTTATATTTTGCCATGGCGGCTATCGCCTTACTGTACACGAAGAATCTGCCCCGCGGGTTTGCAATTTTCCAGACCAATCTGGGCATGATTGTTCTGCCCATCGGCGTGATGTACAGTTCTCTTGTAAACAGGCAATCATACGGAAGATGGATGAAGGCATATATCGTGATATTGTTCGCTGCAACCGTACTGGCAATTGTCCATGCGGCAATATTGTACAATCAGCATCACGACGCATCGGTGTTTTTTTATCATAACCTGGTTGGTTTGTATTCGAAACACGCTATTCAATTTTCAGTGATCGTATTCATTGGATTATTGTTTCTTATCCAGGAATATTCCAGTGTCCTTTTCTTCAGGAATAGAACCGGAATTATTATTGGAATTGTTTATTTCTCTTTTTTCCTTTTTTTACTCTCTTCCAAACTTGTTATCAGCATTTATGTTCTTTACCTGCTTTATATATTTTCTTTTACAGACATCTTCTTCAGGCGCAGGGATTATCGATTTGCAGGGCTTTTTATTTTTATAACGTTGATGACTGGAGTTTTCATGACCGATACCCCAATCAAGAAACGGATGCAGGAAGACTGGGACGCCCGGATTTCAAAGATCGGCCAGCAGAAATTCAGTCCGGCTGATTATTTCACCGGTGTTCAGTTCAGAATGCTTTCCTGGCGGTTCGCATACGAGATATTAAATGAAAAGCATGCCTGGGTACTGGGGTTAAGCCCCGGTGATTCCCAGGATATTTTAAATGAAAAGTATACGCAGGAGA
>Ga0163162_10007145_pt1 | contig 10840 bp, 8 predicted proteins | sample S55metaG_FD_115310 | JGI IMG/M metagenome (GOLD analysis project Ga0163162, IMG submission 115310) | Switchgrass rhizosphere microbial communities from Kellogg Biological Station, Michigan, USA - S5-5 metaG | ecosystem: Host-associated > Plants > Roots > Rhizosphere > Soil | place: USA: Michigan...
TAATCACAATTTTATGATAACGTAATTTGGCGAGGTTTAACGCTTTATCATCTTCGGGCGTGCCCCGGCTTACGCCGAGGCCGGTAAACATATTTTTTATTTCTTCGTTCTCATAAATTTTATGCTCCATCGCCTTTTCCACGTTCAATATTTTACCACGCAGCGGTAAAATAGCCTGGAATTCGCGATTACGGCCTTGTTTGGCGGTACCTCCCGCCGAATCGCCCTCAACCAGGTAAATTTCGCACAAAGCGGGATCACTGTTAGCACAATCAGACAGCTTACCGGGTAAACCCGAGCCTCCCATTACACTTTTGCGCTGCACCATTTCGCGGGCTTTACGGGCTGCAGCGCGTGCGGTTGCGGCTAGTATCACCTTGTTTACAATCATCCGGGCTTCTTTTGGATGCTCTTCCAGGTAATTGCCTAAAATTTCACCAACGGCCATATCTACAGCGCCCATCACCTCGTTGTTACCCAACTTAGATTTGGTTTGCCCTTCAAACTGCGGTTCCTGCACTTTAACTGAAATTACAGCAGTCATCCCTTCACGGAAGTCGTCACCGGTAATTTCAATTTTCATATTTTTTAACAAACCTTCCTTATCAGCATAAGCCTTTAAAGTACGGGTTAAACCTCTGCGGAAACCTGCTACGTGCGTACCACCTTCAATGGTATTGATGTTATTTACGTAAGAGTGTACATTTTCTGAATAGGTATCGTTGTACTGCAAAGCAAGTTCAACCGGGATACCATTTTTTATACCATCAACATAAATAGGTTCGGGTATAATGGCGGTGCGGGTGCCATCCAAATATTTAACAAACTCGCTCAATCCGCCTATAGAATAAAACTCTTCGGTTAAAAAAGTGCCGTCTTCTTCGGCCTCACGCTCATCAGTTAAAGTAAGGCGTATGCCTTTATTCAAATAAGCAAGCTCGCGTAAACGGGCAGCAAGCGTATCGTACTTGTATTCTGTGGTTAATGTAAATATCTCCGGATCGGGTTGAAAGGTCTGCGTAGTGCCGGTGCGGGATGACGTACCAATTTCTTTAACCTCAAACAAAGGCTTTCCCTGCGAATACTCCTGGGTGAACATTTTTCCATCGCGCTCCACAACCGTTTTCATGTGCGTTGAAAGTGCGTTAACGCAACTTACCCCTACACCATGCAAACCACCGGAAACTTTATAGGTGTCTTTGTCGAATTTACCGCCGGCGTGCAATACCGTCATTACAATTTGCAATGCCGAAACTTTTTCCTTTGTGGTGATGCCTGTTGGGATGCCACGGCCATTGTCGACAACTGTAATTGAGTTTCCTTTGTGGATGGTGACATTTATGGTATCGCAATAGCCGGCCAGCGCCTCATCTATTGAGTTATCTACAACTTCGTACACCAGGTGGTGTAACCCTTTAACGCCTGTATCACCAATGTACATAGAAGGCCGCTTACGCACCGCCTCTAAACCTTCTAAAACCTGTATATTATCTGCTGAGTAATTTGACTTGTCTTGATTTTCTTCGCTCATAATTATTTAGTACAACAACCTTCAAACTTACGATTTTTACCCCATATTACCGTAATTGTTGATAAATATGGCACGATATAAACACAGCTTTTTAACATTAGGATACTTGCGCCGAAAGTTTATCTTTGTCAAAATTTTTTAAGTTTAAACGAAAAGCATTTTGTGCAATGCACAATAAAACCAATTAAGAAAATGAAAATCACGGCTTCTAATTTCACCAGGATTACGTTAAGTATATTAATTGCAGGGAGCATAGCCGCCTGCAGTAAGACCAAAACTGATAGCGCCACAGCTACTAAACCTGCTATTGCAGATAAATCCGAGATAGTATTTATTAATCAGGATTCGCTGACGGCCAAATACAATTATGTTAAAGACATGGCCAAACGACTTGAAGACAAAGGTAAAGCAGCGCAAAGCGATGCTGGCGGGCGCGAACAAGCCTTTCAGCGTGAAGTTGCTGAATACCAAAAAAACATGAACACCATTACTGCTGACCAGCGCGCTACTACAGAACAGCGCCTGGGTCGCGAGAAACAGGAGCTTCAGACCTATGAACAAAATACTTCGGCTCAATTACAAAATGATCGGGCTACCGAAACACAGAAATTGTATGAAAAAGTTTATGAGTTCACAAAACAATATGCTAAGGAAAAAGGATATAAAATGGTTTTAACTTTCCAAAACGGAAACCCTGGATTGTTATATGCTGACCCGACTCGTGACATCACCGCTGATGTTATAAAAAGGCTGAATGACGCCTACGCAAAGGAAAAGAAATAAAAAACACCTGCAATTAACACACGCAAACCAATACTGTTATCATACACAATTAAAAGACCTCAGCCACAAGCTGGGGTCTATTAATTTTAAGCGGCTGCAGAAATAAAAGTTAAGCAATAGGGCTGCCAGATGTGAAATTGAGAACGCTTGTAGTTCGCATAACATTATTACGAAGAAAATTGTGTGACACTACTGCGATGACGTGTGAATTAAGGCGCAATACAAGTTCCCTGATTGTTAGTTATTGCAAAAGAAGACGGATATCTGTCAATTCGCCAAATTGGCGGTAGGGATTATATTATATCAGGTCGTTTGTATCGCGTAAGTAATTTGACCGTTCACGCCGGATAGCGGCTTATCTTCGATCAGCGACATTTCTTTATTGTCAAGTTCCTCATATTCCGAATTCTTGCTGATAAATTCAGGTACGATCTCTTTCATCTTATTAACGACAGCAATGCAGTCATTGTGATTGTTTAAGGCAAGCAACTCATTGATATCTGCAAGCACGCCTGCATAATTATAGTCAATAACCTTCGAGATTTTAATTTTTTCGTGATAGGTTGGCATTGTATTTTCACCGTCATTTAGCAACTCCTCGTATAATTTTTCGCCCGGCCTTAATCCGGTATAAAGGATTTTTATATCCCTATCAGGTTGTAAACCGGCAAGCTTAATCATCTTTAAAGCGAGATCAGTAATTTTCACAGGCTCACCCATGTCAAAAATAAATATCTCCCCGCCCACACCCATGGTACCTGCTTCCAATACCAAGTGTACGGCTTCAGATATTGTCATGAAGTACCTCGTAATTTCAGGATGAGTAACAGTAATCGGTCCGCCTTTCTGTATTTGTGCTTTAAATCGAGGTATTACTGAACCATTAGAACCCAACACATTGCCAAAGCGGGTTGTAATGAAGCGTGTAGAATTGTTATCAGGATGATTTTTAAGTGACTGAATGTATATCTCTGCTATACGCTTGGTTGTTCCCATAACGTTGGATGGGTTAACTGCTTTATCAGTAGAGATCATCACGAATTTATCCACGTCAAAGGCTACCGCCAGGTCGGCTACATATTTTGTTCCCAGTATGTTGGTTAAAACACCTTCGGTAGGGTTTTCTTCCATCATAGGCACATGTTTGTACGCAGCAGCATGAAACACAACTTCCGGACGATAATCGAGAAAGAGTTTGCTCATACGGTTATAATTTCTGATATCGGCAATAAATATCACTGCGGGAACATCCGGAAAACTATCTTCTACATGAAGGCGCAGCTCGTGTAAAGGTGATTCAGCCTGATCACATAAAATAACCATAGCCGGCTTGTATTGAAGTACCTGCTGAACAATTTCTGACCCTATCGACCCAGCGGCACCAGTAACCAATACCCGTTTTCCTTTTAAGTCCTGCGAGATACGGCTGGTATCGATAGAAATCGGTTTGCGTTGCAGCAAATCCTCAATGTTGAGGTCCTTAATTTGCTGCAAGTTAAGTTTCCCGTATATCCACTGGTCGGAAGGCGGCACCGTTAATACCTGTATCCCAAGAGCCAGGCACTTTTCCAGCGCGTTCCTTTTAGCTTCTTCATCAAGATGATGGTTCATAATGATGAGTTTATCTACATTGCGCTTTTCGATAAGTTTGTCAAGCTTATCAATATCATATACCTTAACCTGCTGAATTTCCTTATCAATCTTGTTATGATTGTCATCTACAAAACCGATAACCTCAAAGTTGGTTTTTGCGCTTGCTTCTAATGCCTGTTTAACCAACACAGCACTGCTATCAGAGCCGTAAATAAGTACCACTGTTTTAGCTTGTCTCGAATAATGATTGATGTAATAATAGGCACTTTTTACACCTGTTCGTAATAAAATTAATAACGTACTGGATATTGAAAAATTGACCAGCATAACTGCATTTATCGTAATTTGGCTAATTGGCAAGCGTGGCAAAATCCAGAGGTATAGCACCACCAGATAAGCCAGCGTACTTATGAACACCGAACTAAAAATACGCAGCACGTCAAACGTATTGGAATAACGTATAAGCCCGATATGAATTCGCATGAGATACATTACAACTGCTGCTATAACGCAATACGAGGTGGTGTAGATAAAAAAATACCCTCTCAGTATACTTACAAATTCAAAACGGTAAGCGATAAAAAAAGAAAAGGAAAAAGATGTGGCGACAATAAATATATCAACAAGCATTATAACCCACCTTGGTACCACTCTGTTGAATAGTATATACTTTTTCATAAGGCATTAAGATGTACGAAAATAACGTAATAATTTTAAAAAACAATAAAAAACCAACTTACCCGCCGAGCAATTAACCAAACAGATTATTTTTGTCGGTTTGGGAAACTAAATTGGTTAAACACTTTACATGTAACCATTTTTTGATCAATAAGTTTTATCAACTGTGTGTTTTGGCTATTTCATTACTCAACTATATTTGAAGCATATCCCCAAAGATGTTTATTGAAGGCAATTGTGAAAGTCAAAAAGGACGTTTGAGAAAACCAACTACCGGCCAGAAATTGCGACTGCAATTGTTTTTAAAATAATTTGGAAATAGGCAGTTAAACTGGGCTCTTTTATAAATACCATATTTAATGCGATTTTTTCGGGCACTATCGTATTGATATAAAATTCTTCCGGGTTAGCTGAGGAATTCAATAGTTCGTTTTCGTTTCTAAATTTTATGGAAGCGTAGTCAGTAATTCCGGGCTTCACCTGAAGGATTAATTTTTGCTCAGGGGTGTACCGATCAACATATTTTCTAACCTCCGGCCGGGGTCCTACCAAACTCATATCACCAACAAAAACGTTAAAGAGTTGTGGCAGCTCATCAAGTTTATACTTTCTCAAAAAATAACCTACCCGTGTTATCCTGGGATCCTTTTCCCCTATGGTTAATAGTCCCTTTCTGCCTGAATCGATGTACATCGACCGAAACTTGAACAATTTAAAATCCTTTTCAAATTGCCCAACCCTGATCTGCGAAAAAAAAGCATTTCCTTTTGATTCGGCCCGGATGATTACAATTAAAATGATAAATATTGGGGATAATAAAATTAAACCGGTTAATGAGGCTACAATATCAAAAACTCTTTTCACTGAACATTAGCTAAGTAGTAGGCGTTTTTTACGGAATTGCAAATATATTCAATTTCGTCATTACTCAGTTGGGGATAAATGGGTAGTGATATCTCGCGCGAATAATTATCGTAAGTAATCGGGTAATGATCTATGTTGTAACCAAGGCCTTTAAACAATGTTAACATGGGCATTGGAATAAAATGAACATTTACGGCAACACCGGCTGACGAAATAATTTCAATCATTTTGTCTCGTTGAGCTTCTGTTATATTTTTTATTAGAAGCGGAAACAAATGAAAACAGGATTTTCTGTCATCGTCTTCCAGCAATGGCACCTGCGCCCAAGGTTCCTTTTTGAAAAAAGCTTCGTAGCGACGGGCAACCTGTTCTCTTTCCATTAATAGAACGCGGGTATATTTTCTAATCTGGGCAAGCCCGACAGCGGCGCATATATCAGGCATGTTAATTTTCAACCCCTGGAATAAAATATCATATTTCCATCCTCCAACCGTCGACTTTGCAAGCGCATCTTTACTTTGGCCGTTTAAAGTCCATAATCGCATGAGTTTATATTCTTCCGCGTTACTAAAGCCTTCTGGTAAATTAATACAAATGGCGCCCCCCTCGGCAGTGGTTATATTTTTAACCGCATGAAACGAAAAAATCGTGATATCTGCAGCGCTCCCCGCTTTAACGCCTTTGTAAGTAGCACCTATGGAATGAGCCGCATCAGATAAAATTAATATTCTACCCAACAATTCCTGTTTGGGCGACTTCGGCTTAAAAAGAGACCGGATAGCTTCACTGTTAACAATTTCATATATCGAATTATAGTCGCACATAAGCCCGCCAAAATCAACGGGCATAATTACCCTGGTGTTTACAGTTATTGCCTCCTTTATTTTTTGCGGATCGACAGTCAAGTCGTTTCTAATATCAACCATTACAGGTTTGGCGCCACAGTTCAATACGCTTAATGCTGTTGCTGAGTAAGTGTACGCCGGAATAATAACTTCGTCGCCCGGGCCCACCCCGAACCATTTTAATATCAAAATGGCGCCAGAGGTCCACGAATTTACACATAAAGCCTCGGGACAATTGGTTAATTTAATCACTTCCTGTTCAAGCGCCTTTACTTTCGGCCCCGTAGTAATCCAGCCCGATCTTAGCGTTTCCGTTACCTCGTTTATAACATCTTCATCAACAAAAGGGGGCGCAAAAGGAATTTTCATAATTAATTAAATTGTTTTATAAACCGATACATCTTCCGGTTTTGGTAACCGTTAAATACTTTCAATTCCGCGTAGTTATTTGATTTATAAAAGTTAACAGCTGCGTCATTGTTGTAATAGTCAGTAGTCAGCGAGATTTTAACATTCTCTTTATCATTACTGTTTTTAAGTACTTCAGCTTCAAAAGCGGTTAATAAAGCCGATCCATAACCTTTTTTATTTTTTAATGAGGCGATGCTCAAAAGTTCCGCATATACTACACCATCATCGCCTGAATGATTTAAGTTAAAAAAAATGCGAAAAAGCGATTTCGGCCTCGTAAATAACAAATAAAGACCTATTAAAGAAAAACTGATAAAATTCTGGAACAACAATGTTTTATAAAAGGACCGATTTAAAAGGTTCCCGCAAGCAAAGCCCTTTATGTCGCCATCATCTTCCAAAACTAATAATATTGCGGGCTTCTTAAGAAAAGACCGGTAATATACATGCAAAAATTTAGCGCCTAGTGATGAAAGAAAAAAACTATTAAACCGGGACAGATGAATATCAACTACCCGGGGGATGTCTTTTTTTTCTGAATATCTAATTATCATCAAAGTCTCGATAAAAACCTGTCAATCTTTTCAACGCCCGCTTTTCTTGAAAATACGGAATTATAAAGCGCGTGGCTCCTTTTGGCAATCGCATCTTTAGTTGCATCGTTGTACTCACTTATACGGCTTATTGCAGTTAGGAAATCATCGGTATTTTCGGGTTCAAATGTTTCCCCCAAGTTATTTTCAATAACTATAGCTTTTGCCTCGCCCTCAAGGCCTGCCAAAATAGGCCTGCCTACTTGTATGTAGGTTTGCAGCTTTGAGGGTATTATGTTTTCATAAACAGGATCCTTAACCAGATGCAAAAACAAAATATCGGCAGATGCTAAATATTTGGTAACCTCCTCGCTGCTTATACGCCCATGAAACAACACAGAGCTATTATCCTTTAACGCCTCTTTTAGTACCTCGAAATCTGTTCCGTCGCCAAAAAAATGAACTTTAATATTACCTGGCATTTGGCCAAGCTTATTAAAACCATTAACCAATTTACTCAGTCCCTGGTGCACACCGATGTTTCCTGCGTAAACAATGTTCATAAAACAGTTGTCAAAAACGGGTACTCCCGTGGTTTGCGTCAATGTATCCTGTTCTACCATCGCCCAGTTAAAAACAGTTTCAATTTTATCCTCGGGTACGTTTTTTGTAATTAGTATTTTTTTGAAACCATTCGAAACAACAATGAATAAATCGAAGCTCCGGTAATAGAACTTATTCAGGCAGAAATCTATAAACCGTAAGACCGCTTTAAATTTTATAAATCCTGATATCCTTATGTTTTCAGGAAAAAGATCCTGAATATCCAAAAGTATTTTCGACTTCCATTTAAACAGCCTGATGGTCCAGGCAATTAAAATAACGAAAGGCGACGATTGCAGGATGTAGTACATATTATTTGATCGCCCATATTTAAGGACAGCCAGAGAAGCAAAAATTGAAAATACCAGGTAATTAAATATGCGCTTAAAAGGGTTTAAACCATGATAAGCATATGTTAACACCCTTATCACCGTTACACCACCGGATTGTTCAACACCAAGTAACCTATTTTTATAACCGGCAAATATCCTTCCTTTGGGGTAATTAGGGAAGCTGGTAATAACGATAGGGTCCCAGCCCTTATTTTTAATATCCTGAATAAAAAGTGCATCCTTAAGATACGGTTCTGGACTAAAATACTGTGCTATATAAACAAATCTTTTTCTTAACATTATGTAATACTAAAAATATGTATTACCATATTTAATGATATTTTATTGCTCGTTCCAAACTACACGTTTAACATAGTCTACATAGCTTAAAATTATTCTTACCATTTTTTCCGAAACGTTTGGCATCGAATAATCAGCCACCGGCCTGAAATTTCGTTCGTTTCCGATTTTTTGACTTTTCAATTGCGCTAAGCCTTGCATTATTCTCTCGGGCTTTAATCCAACCATCATTACCGATGCCTCTTCCATAGCTTCGGGCCTTTCATGGGCGTCTCTAATGTTTAAGGCTCTGAAGTTTAGTGTCGAAGATTCTTCCGAAATGGTGCCGCTATCTGATAATACCGCAAACGATTTCATTTGCAAGGCGTTATAATCGCAAAAACCCAGGGGCTTTAAAAATTGTATCTCAGATCTTACCTTAACCTTTTTAGCATCTATCATATTACGGGTACGGGGATGTGTACTTACAATAATAGGATAATGATAGGTATCTGCTATAAGGTTTAACGTTTCAATCAATCCGTTAAAGTTTTTCTCGCTGTTAATGTTTTCTTCCCGGTGCGACGATACAACAAAATATTTATTTACCTCAAGATTTAACCGATGCAACACATCCGACCGTTCAATTGCTGCACTATGATGATTGAGCACCTCAAACATTGGAGAGCCGGTTTTAATTATTCTGTCGGCGGGTAAGCCCTCTTTTAAAAGATATTCACGTGCAATATCACTGTAAGTAAGGTTTATATCCGAGATATGGTCTACAATTTTTCTGTTTGTTTCTTCGGGCACCCGCTGATCAAAACAGCGGTTACCTGCTTCCATATGAAAAATAGGTATATGCCGTTTTTTTGCTGGAATGGCACACAGGCAACTATTTGTATCGCCTAAAACAAGGAATGCGTCAGGCTTTTCAGATTCCAGTAAAGGATCGATTTTAATTAGTATGGTACCGATAGTTTCGGTTGCGGTGGAGCCTGCGGCATCTAAGAAAAAGTCGGGCTTACGGATGCCCATTTCTGCGAAAAATATTCCGTTCAACTCATAATCATAATTTTGCCCGGTATGAACGATTACATGGTCAATCGCCTCCGATGCATCTAACGCCGCAATTACCCGCGATAATCTTATAATTTCGGGCCGCGTGCCAACTACGGTCATTACCTTAAGTTTCAACTTCATCTAATTAAACATTTTCGAAATAAGTGTCAGTATCGTTAGGATCAAAAAATTCATTTATCCAAAATATCGTATATAGTTCATCGGTACCTATATTTTTGATGTTGTGTGTGTACCAGATGGGCATATCAACGTAGCCAGGTTCGGCGCCAGAAAGGTAAAAATCCATTACATCACTTGTGCCAATTTTACGCAACTGTATCAGCGCCTCCCCTTTTATTACTGCAAAACGTTCAATTTTACGGGTATGAAAATGATTTCCTCTCGTAATCCCAGATTTCGTTGTGGAAAATGAAACCTGGCCGCCAACGTTGAGCCTGATCGTTTCTACAAATGTGCCCCGCTGATCCGTATGCCGGGTATACTTTACCGGAAAGTACGTGCTCACTGGCATGTAGCATCTGAATGTATTAAAAAGATTTACTTCGAAATTGTTATTCAGTGGCGGAATAACACCGGCATCCATATAATTACTTTTGTAATTTTCCAAAAGATTAAGAACGTCCGACACCCTACATTCAGTTGTGTGTGGAACCACTAAAAAATGATTCCCGGTTGCGCGTTTAATTTCCTGGGCTATCACCTTAACCAAATCGCCTACATATATCAATTTTACAATACCATCAACCTCAACTACCGGCTTTTCATGGTGCGTAAGCTGGTGGCAAAAGGTTGCAATAAACGAATTATAATAGGGGTTACCAAATGGTCCAAAAACATTAGGGATAACCAACCCCGTAAACTTTCCGCCGTAACGCGTAGCCCAGTTGGCAAACTTTTCCCTGCCTTCCTTTTTGCTTTTGCCATAAACATTATCGCGCTCCTCCTGCGATGATGATGAAAATAACACGTGTGCCTTGCTGCTTGTTTTTTCCAAAGCTGCTATCAACTGGTTAACCCGGTTGACATTCGTTTGATATATAATCTCCGGGTCGGTGTGGCGATTTACACCCGCTAAATGAACAATAGCATCGCACGAAGCCACAAACGTCTCCAGCCTATCGGTATCTTCAAAAAAAGTTCTCTCAAAGGGGATAAGTTCAAAGTCGTTAGGGAAGAGGCTTAGCGTATTATAAAGATGCTGGCCAATGAAGCCCGTGCCTCCGGTTATTCCTACTTTAATCATTGCTGGGCAACTTGTTATTAAATAACTTTTTGTTCATAACGTTGTGTATCATTAAATGATCA